>OMBN01000146.1_pt1 | contig 76140 bp, 74 predicted proteins | sample 1644891 | NCBI WGS metagenome assembly OMBN01 (sample SAMEA103958144, study PRJEB25191) | human gut metagenome | reverse complement strand
AAGAGATCACGGAATAGCAAAGCCAGCCGAGCCAGTCAACGGTCAAGATGAACGGCGCAAGCGCCGCCGTTGACAGCCCCGCCCGCCTTTGCAGATAGGCAATCAAGGGGCGACAGCAAGGAGTGCTGCCGCCCCCAGTATTATCAGAGAGGGAGAATTCTATGAGAAATCGGATTGTAAAAGTGACAGAAGTTGTAGTCAGAAGCGCTTTTTACATCATCTCAAACTATGTATTTGTTAGCATGGGACTATCATTTCATACTCAATGGATTTCAATTCTATTTTTGCTTTCAATGGTATGGTCTACTATTGATTACGGAAAGTCCATAAATGAAATAATCGAAAAAAAGGTAATTGCTGAAATACTATGTATATGTTGCATTGCACTGAGTATAGCGATGGCATATTTTGTGGGATATATTCAAGGAGCATTCGTTTCCCTCTGAAAATACAGGGCCACAACTTTCCGGGGCAATCCCAAATTCTGTGTAACCGCCAAAAGCGGTGCAAATAGAGTGAAATTTATCATGGGCGGCAGACGGGTAAAACGGCTGCCGCCTTGTTTACAACATAACGCCAGTGGGACGGGATGTCAAGGCGGAGCTATCATATCCCCTCAGCCATCGATCTGAACCGGCGTTACTCAGGCATGCGCTCGGCGAAGTAGACAGCCATCTGGGCGTGAATCACACTCCAGTCCTGCCGCCGTCCGGTCCACTTCTTCGTGATATCCATCATGGCCAGATACAGCATTTTCAGCAGGCTGTCATCGGTGGGAAATACGGATTTGGCTTTGGTCACCTTGCGCAGCTGGCGGTTGAAACCCTCAATGGCGTTGGTGGTATAAATCAGCCGCCGCACCTCCTGAGGGTACTTGAAATAGGTGCTCAGGTTTGCCCAGTTGTCCCGCCAGGACCGGGAGATTTTCGGATATTTCCGGTCCCAGTGCTCCCCGAAGGTATCCAGAGCATCCAGTGCCGCCTGCTCATCTACGGCGGCATAAACTGCTTTCAGATCGGCCATGAGCGCCTTCAAGTCCTTGTAGGACACATACTTGCTGGAATTACGCAGCTGATGGATGATGCAGTTCTGAATTTCGGTTTGAGGAAAGGTTGCATGGATAGCCGCATCAAATCCGGCAAGGTTATCCGTGCAGGCGATGAAAATATCCTCCACACCACGGTTCCGCAGGCCGTTAAGCACGGTCGCCCAGAACTTGGCGCTCTCATTTTCGCCTACCCACATGCCCAGTACATCTTTCCGGCCATCCAGATCAATGCCTATGGCAATATACACCGCTTTCTTTACGATCTGCCCCTCGCTGCGGACATGGTAGTGGATGGCATCCAAAAATACCACGGCGTAGATGGACTCCAAAGGCCGCTGCTGCCACTCTTTGGCCACAGGCAGGATCTTGTCCGTGATCCGGCTGACCGTGCTGTCCGAGACCGAAATACCGTAGATATCCTGAATATGGGTCTCAATATCTCCGGTGGTCATCCCCTTGGCATACATCGACAGGATCTTTTCCTCGATATCCTGGCTGATGCTGGTCTGGTTCTTTTTCAGCACCTGCGGCTCAAACTCGCCTTTCCGGTCCCGAGGCACGGATACTTCTACATCGCCAAAGCTCGTACGCAGCGTCTTACTGCTGTGCCCATTGCGGCTGTTATCCGTGTCCTTATTTTTATAGTCATACTTGCTGTAGCCCAGCTCGTCATCCAGTTCCGCCTCCAGGCCGTTCTCCATGAATTCGGCTATGGTCTCTTTGAACAAGCTCTGGATGTCTTCCATGCTGCCGATGTTCGCCATCTGCAGCAGTTCACGGATTTTCTCCCGCCGGGCTTTTTCTTCCGGCGTGCGATTCTTTCTGGCCATATGTATAACCTCCTGTGTGATGCTTCTATTTTACACCACTCAGGAGGTTTACACATAATTTGAAGAAGTCTCAACTTTCCGCTTAATATATCAGTATGGAACAAGTTATCAAAAAGTCATGAATGCTCGTAGCTCACCGGCCCGGCCAGCAAAAGCAGTAAATCTGAAATTGATTTACTGCTTTTTTGCTCAATAGACTCTTAAATCATCTGAAAATATTTCAACGCATCCCTGATCGCCGCTTCCTTCTCCGGCGGACATTTTGGCACTTTGGCATCTTCCTTCTTTGACAGGTTATAATTTTGCCCCACATCCAGCCCGCACTTGCGCTTTATCTGTGAGATGTACAGGGAAGATACCTTCAAACCGGTATGCTCCAACACATACGCCTTGATCTGTTCATAAGTCGCGCCCTTCTGGAAGCCGGACATATCCATATCTTCCAGCGAGAACTCCACCCGCACCTTCTTCGAGTCGATTTCTCCCTTGGAAAGCAAAACAACCGTCTCTACATGATTTGTATGCGGAAACATATCGACGGGCTGTATTTTTTTGACCTTATAGCCGTTTCTGACAAGAAACATCAAATCTCTTGCAAGAGTTTCGGGGTTGCAGGACACATACACAACGGTTTTCGGTGCGAGCTTTACAACCGATTTCAAGAACTTTACCGTGCTTCCGCTGCGCGGAGGATCCATTATAACAACATCGTATTTCTCGTTTGAAGCGGCGGCGTCCGCCAAGAACTCGCCGGCGTCCGCATTGTAAAACTCCGTATTTTCGGCGGAATTAAGCTTTGCGTTTACGCGTGCGTCCTTTACGGCGTCGGGATTAAGCTCCACACCCACCACTTTTTTAGCCTTCGGCGAAGCGAAAATGCCTATTGTTCCGGTGCCGCAATATGCGTCAACAACGGTTTCCTTACCGGTAAGCCCGGCAAATTCAAGCGTCGTATTATACAGCACCTCGGTCTGTATGGGATTTATCTGATAAAAAGCCTTCGGGGATATTCTGAACGAAAAATCGCCGAGCTGCTCCGTTATATATCCGTCGCCGAAAAGCACCTCGCTCCTGTTGCCGAGAACCATACTTGTTTTTTGATTGTTTACGTTTTGCACTACGGTGGTAATTTCGGGATGTATTTTCAAAAGTGTCGCAACAAAGTCCTTTTTCTTCGGGAAATCCCTTGTTCCGGTGACGAGCACCACCATTATTTGGCCGCTTTTAAAGCCGCGCTTTACAAGCACATGGCGCAAAAATCCCCTGCCCGTATCCTCATTATAAGGGCGAAGCTTAAAGTTTTTCAAAAGCCGGCGAATCGTGCCTATTATCTCATCTGCTTTTTCGTCCTCAGTCATACAAACGGTGACGGGAACTATTTTGTGCGACGATGATTGATAGACTCCCGATATTATATTGCTGTGTCTGTCAAGAGCGAAAGCCGCCTGAACCTTGTTTCGATAGTGATATGGGTTTTCCATACCTATGATCTCGCCGACGCGGCAGAATTTTCCGAGCAGCCTTATGCACTTTACCTGCTTGTATCGTAACTGCTGCTCATATGTTAAATTTTGGAGCTGGCATCCGCCGCATTTTTTGTAAAGAGGGCAATTGCCGCTTTTAACGCCGCTTTTATTGTTGCTGATTGACTTTTTCTTCTCGGGCATTTTAAAAGCTCCCTCACATTATATTATAAATAATATTGTAGCATAATGCCGCATACTTTTCAACACCGTCCGGCAAGCGGAAAAGAATCCAATAAAGTCTTGACAAAGCCATACCGTTCTGTTAGAATATCATAGCCGCATATTAGGGGGCAGTATGTCCGCATACTACTAAGCGAAGTTTCCGCCTCCGATAGCGAGTCTATATTAAGGCAGGTAAAAAAATGTACGCAATAATCGAAACAGGCGGCAAGCAGTATAAAGTCGAAAAAGGCGACGTTATATTCATCGAAAAGCTTGCAGCAGACGAAAATGCCGATATTACTTTTGATAAAGTAATCGCAGTCGGCGGCGACGACGGTCTCAAAGTCGGTGCACCCTATGTTGACGGTGCTTCGGTAAGCGCTAAGGTGCTTAAAAACGGCAAGAGCAAAAAGGTCGTTGTTTTCACCTACAAGCCCAAAAAGAACGAGAAACGCAAGATGGGTCATCGTCAGCCGTACACCAAGGTTGAAATAGCCGACATCAAAGCGTAAGTAAAATGATAACCGCAAAATTCGTTTATTCGGGTGACATTATTACGGGTTTTTCCGTATCCGGTCATTCGGGCAGTGCCGAAATAGGCAAGGATATAATTTGCTCGGCGGTTTCGTCGGCTTCTTATATGACCGTCAATACGCTGACCGAAATAATGCTGTTAAATCCCGAAATAATCGAAAAGGACGGCTTTCTCGGAATTCGCCTCTCAAAAGACGAGGCTGCGGCGGCAAACGACCTTTTAAAAGGCTTTGAGCTGCATTTAAAAGCGCTTTCCGAGCTTTATCCGAATTACATCAAAATTGAAAGAGGTGCTGAATAATGCTTAAAATAAACATCCAGTTGTTCGCTCATAAAAAAGGTATGGGTTCCACAAAGAACGGCCGTGATTCTGAATCCAAGAGACTCGGCGTTAAGCGTGCGGACGGTCAGTTCGTTCTCGCAGGCAACATTCTTGTTAAACAGCGCGGAACTCACATCCATCCCGGTACAAACGTCGGCAAAGGCTCCGACGACACCCTTTTTGCTAAGGTTGACGGTACCGTTAAGTTTGAGAGACTCGGCAAAGACCGCAAAAAGGTCAGTGTTTACGAGGTTGAGCAGTAAGCTTAAACATTTACCGAAAAAGGCAGGTTTTTCCCTGCCTTTTTTTGTTTGATCAATATCCCGTAAAATCAGCAAAAAGACGCAATTCGCCAAGTCTTGACAACCTAAGCGCAATATGTGGGTATTGATTTTTTTAGGCTAAACAATTATACTAAAGTCTACCATTGATATTAAAAGGACTAATTATGAAGATGAATTTTACCGCTCCGTGCATATTCGGGCTTGAAAGCCTTGTTTCGGACGAGCTTAAAAAAATGGGGGCGGAAAACGTCGCCGCCGAAAACGGAAGAGTGTTCTTTTCGGGAGACGAATATTTGGCAGCGCGCGCAAATATCCGCTCAAGATTTTCCGAGCGTATAATGATAATCGTAGGCTCCTTTGAGGCGCATTCTTTTGAGGAGCTGTTTGAGGGCACAAAGGCACTCCCGTGGGAAAATTTCATAGGAGAATTTGACGAATTCCCCGTCAAGGGTCACAGCGTAAATTCCGACCTTTTCAGCATCAGCGACTGTCAGTCGATAATCAAGAAAGCAATCGTCGAAAGACTTAAAACAAAATATAACGTACAATGGTTTGAGGAAACAGGTGTAAAATTCCAGATAGATTTTTCGATAATGAAAAACAAGGTTCACCTGATGATAGACACTACCGGCATGGGCCTGCACAAGCGCGGCTATCGCCCGGTTGCAAACGAAGCACCTATCAAGGAGACTCTCGCGGCAGCAATGTGCGCTCTGTCGCATCTGCGCCCGTACCACACTCTCTATGACCCGATGTGCGGTTCCGGAACAATTCTTATAGAGGGCGCAATGCTTGTGCACAATATAGCTCCGGGGCTTAAACGTCATTTTGCCTCCGAGCGGTTCCCGTTTATCCCGTATGAAATTTGGGAGAGCGAGCGTGAAAAAGCAGAGAGTGAAATAATTACCGAAAGCGACTTTAAAGCATACGGCTTTGATATAAACAGGCAAACCCTTGAAACGGCAAAGGAGAATGCGATTCGCGCCGGAGTTGCCGACAAAATTGAGTTTGCACGCGCGGACATAAGAGATTTTGCGCCGAAATCCGAAAAGGGCACGGTTATCACAAACCCGCCTTACGGTGAAAGGATGCTGTCACAAAAGGAGGTAGACGATTTAATACGGTCAATGGGAAGGGTATTTCCGAGAAAGCACGGTTGGTCGTACAGCATAATAAGCCCGTCGGAGACTTTTGAAGAGTCCTTCGGCAGAAAAGCGGATAAAAGGCGTAAGCTATATAACGGCATGATTAAATGTCAGTTGTATTTTTACTTTAAATAAAATCTGCATTTTACTTTTTTAAGTTGTATTATAATTGGAGAGTTATTATGAAGCATATTTTTATAATTAACCCTACTGCCGGTAAAGGGAAAGCCGCGAAAAAAATAATCCCGGTCATTAACAGCTACTGTAAAACACATAAGCTTGACGCTCAGCTTTACGTCACTAAATTCAGCGGAGACGGAATGAAATATGTTGAGGAAATCGCAAAGCGAGGCGAACCGGTAAGGTTTTATTCCTGCGGAGGCGACGGCACGTTGTATGAGGTCGTAAACGGAGCATACAAGTACCCGAACGCCGAGGTCGCGTCTCTGCCCTTAGGCTCGGGCAATGATTTTGCAAGACTTTTCGGAAAAAGAGAAGACCTCACAAACCTTGATTCGCAGGTAAACGGCAGCGTACATAAGCTTGACCTCATCAAATGCGGCGATAAGGTTGCAGTTAATCAGTGCTCAATGGGAATTGACGCGGAGGTCTGTGCAAAGCAGGCTTATTTCAAAAAAATACCGCTCATAACGGGCGAAGCCGCATATACCGCGTCGCTCCTCTACTGCCTCGGCAAGCGCCTCAACAGCGAATTTAAGGTAACCGTTGACGACGACAGGGTGATAGAGGGTACAATGCTGTTTGCGCTCTGCGGAAATTCGCGCTGGTACGGCGGAGGATATATGGGTGCACCGAAAGCCATTCCCGACGACGGCCTGCTCGATTTTATAATAGTCCGCAAAACCGTAGGCAGATTGAAGCTTGCGGGGCTCATAAACGCATATAAGCGCGGTGAGCATCTCGATTGGGATTTTACCACATTTTTGCGCGGTAAAAAAATGCATATAGAAAGCAAGGAGCTTGCCGCAGTAAACGTTGACGGAGAATGCGAATACGTCAAGGAAAGCACGTTTGAAATAATGCCGTCCGCTTTGAATTTTGTAATTCCCGCAAATTCAACCTTCTACGAAAACACAGGTCGTCCGTCTCCGAAAAGAGACGAAAAAGAGCTTGCCGCTCTTTAATGCGTTAAATTGTAAAATTTTTACTGCCGTTTTTGTAAAATATATCAGTTGAATTATATTATTTTTTGGGATATAATTTTTGTTATGTCTTTGAAGGGTGCTGACACTTCGGCACCCTTTTCTTTTATTAAGGAGGTCTTTTATGAAAAGGTACATGAGGAAGTCCGAAATATGGACTTTCGGCATAGGTCTTTTCGGCGTCAGTCTTCTCACCGGCTGGATGCCCGATTACACCTATACGTTCTTCAATGATTTCGCATTTAAGGGAAGCGGTATAGACCCCGCCTCCATAACCAAAATGCTCGCCTATGTATTCGGCTTTGCCGGAATAGTCGGCGCGGTTTGCGAGCTTGTCATCGGTTATCTCGTTGACAGGACGAGAACCAAATGGGGCAAAATCCGCCCTTGGATAGGCTTCGGCGTTATCCCGATGGCAATAGTTGCAATGCTCGTATTTATTGCTCCCAAAACCGGCAATTACAAGCTTGCGGTTGCCTGGATGTTTATAATATATTCTCTTTACACGGCGGCGGCGTGCGCCGTAGAAAGTCCCGCCGGGTGCTTCGGCGCGTGCTGTACACCGAACCCCGAGGAGCGCGGCGACGCAATCTCAATAGCAAGTATATTTAAAGCTATCGGTCAGTCCGGCGGTATGGCAGTTCTCCCTGCAGTGGGCTTTGCCATGAAGGCTATAATGGGTAAGCAGCAGTATAAAACGGCAGAGGGGCAGGGTCTTGACCTTGTGATTTCAACGGCGGTCTGCGCGCTCGGCTGCGTTCTCTTTACGATGATATTCTTCCCCAACAACCGTGAGAGAGTTCCTTATACCGAGGAAAAAGTCAGCCTTAAAGAGAGCCTTAAATTCGTATTCACTAATAAAAACCTCCTTATGGTTTCGCTTACGAAATTCACAGGCTTCGGCAGAGGCGTATACAGCACCGTAAGCCTCTACATAGCAGTTTACCTGCTCGGCTCAAAGGACCTCAAAATAGCACTTTTGTTGCCTATGGGCATAGGCACGGCGGTAGGCATGCTTATAGTTAAAAAGCTCCTTAAAATGCTTGATACCAAAAAGGTTTACATAGTATGCTGCCTTTACGGCGCACTCTCGCTCGCGGTACTGTTTTTGGTATCAAAGGCAATAGGCTTTGTTCCCAAGGAGCTCACAATACCATTCCTTATCATTAACTTCTTTGTCGGACTTCAGCACGGCAACACCAATCTTACGCCCAACGTAATGATTGCCGACTGCGTTGACGAAATCGAATGGAAAACCGGCAAGCGTCAAGAGGGGCTTTGCTACGCAGGCTTCGGCTTCTTCTCAAAGGTTGCCGCCGCCCTCACAAAGTCTTTCGGTCCTGCGCTTGTTGTATGGGCGGGCTATGTTACCTCTACAAACGCAAATATAGCTTATGCCACTCAGTCACAGACAACCCTTAACAGATTCCTTATGATATACACGATAATACCGGCAATATTCGTTTTGGGGCAGATGATTCCGATATTCTTCTATGACCTCAACGGTAAAAAGCGTGATATGATAGCAAAAGAGCTTCAGGAACGCCGCGAAAAAGCCGCTGCGTTAAAAGCTGCGGGAGAGGAGGCATAAAAATGGCTGTTAAAGAAAAAAAGAAAAAGCCTCAGGTCGAATACGAAAAGCAGCCCGAGAGTCCCACAAAGAAATTTGACGTAACGTATGCAATAGTTTCGGTAATCGCAATAATCGTTTTATTCTCGGTTCTCGTCACCGCGTATTATAAAAACAATTACATAATGTTCTCTCCCGAGAAGGTCGCCGAACAGTATGTTGAAAACACCGCCGAAAACGACGGTTATGACGCTCTTAAATATACCGTGCTTATAAAGAACACCAAGTTCGGCAATTTCATCTCCGAGAACTATATGGACAAATACATCGACGAAAATGCCACGGCTCCCGCAATGACCGCCGAGGAAGAGGGCGAAAAGCTTACACTTCTTCTCGACAGAATGTACCCCGTATTTACAGACCTTGTTGATCTCTACGGATTTGAAAATTATGACAAGCTGTTTTCGGAATATTTCGCGGCATATGTTCCCTGCTATGAGGAAATATACGGCAACAAGGCATTTACAACCGATGATATGTTCTCTGCACTTGAAGGGAACCTCGGCACATATATGGATGAATACGCTTATAACTGCGAGGTGCTTTACGGCAAGGGCAAAGAATATGCAGATTATTATCTCGGGGAAAACAAGGCTGTTCTCTCTGACGATGATGAAAAATACAGCGCGGGTTATACCATAACCGCCGACACGTCTCTCGTACGTGAATACGATAATGACGAAGTCAAGGCTTACACATCATTGCTTACAAGCAGTCAAAAGGCCGCCTATGAGCATTTCGGAATTTCCGCAAACGACATCTCCGCGGTAGCTGAAGTCAAAACGGTGAAAGTGCTCTCAGGCGTCGGCGACAAAGACGCAATAGCACAGAAAAACGTTGAATTCGCAGAGCACCCCGAAATAATAACACTCGTTAAAATAGGTCACCAATGGTATGTTGACTTTACTGCCGATATAGACTGACCGTTGCTTTTAAATCAATAGCATTATAAAAAGCGACTGCAAAAGCAGTCGCTTTTATTGTCGATTTTTATTGCTGCACCGAATACGGCGCAAAACGTCAGGCTATCGGGCGAACCGCCGACATCATATTTTCGAGAGAACCGAGCGTAACGCCGGAGGCTACCGCAACAACCGCCGCAACGGCTATTATAACATAGATGCACCAATACGAACGCGCGAAGTTCCTGCGATTGATATTGGCGTCGCTCACGCTGAAGATGATAAGGAAAATAAATCCCACCACCGGGAGCGAAAACAGAATTGACAAACCGAAATAAGCCCAGGGACTGAGCGGTTTAAAGACATCGGGTCCATTGTAATTGATTTTTGACATTTTTTATTCCTCCCTGTTTCAGATTAATTTCATTGTAAAATAACAGAAGCGAAAAAGCAAGAAATTTGTAATAAATACATCTTGATTAAAAATTCAGAAGTGATACCCTATAAGTTATGGAAAGATTAAAGTTAAATAATACAAGTAAGGGAATTATCCTGATAACAGTCTCGGCGTTTTGCTTTGCACTGATGGGAATGTTTGTGCGCCTTTCAGGTGACTTGCCGGCAATGCAAAAGAGCTTTTTCAGAAATATTGTCGCGTTCGTTTTCTCCGTGGCCGTTCTTTTAAAAGAGCACAAAAAAATAACTGTCCCGAAAAGTGCTGTAAAATATCTTTTTCTGCGCGCTTTTTTCGGAACGGTCGGCATAGTATGTAATTTTTATGCGATAGGGAAGCTTGTCCTCGCAGATGCGTCGATACTTAATAAGATGTCGCCGTTTTTTGCGATCCTCGGAAGCCTCGTAATATTAAAGGAAAAGATAAGCCCGAAAAAGGCAATAATCGTATTGACTGCATTCATTGGCTGCCTTTTTGTTATAAAGCCGGCGTTTCGAAATGCGGAGCTTATCCCCTCTATCATAGGTCTGCTCGGCGGATTTGGAGCCGGTATTGCATACACAATGGTTCACAAGCTCGGTCAGGAAAAGGTTGAGGGCTCGTTTATAGTGTTTTTCTTCTCGGCATTTTCCACCTTGGTATTTCTGCCGTTTATGATAGCCGAATACAAACCGATGACAGCCTTACAGCTTGGTTATCTGCTCCTTGCCGGTCTTTCCGCAACCGGCGGTCAATATACCATAACGGCGGCTTATATTTATGCTCCGGCACGCGATATTTCGGTTTATGATTATTCGCAGATAGTTTTTTCTTCCCTACTCGGACTTTTCGTTTTCGGTCAGGTACCGGATGTTTTAAGTATTATCGGCTACGTTATCATAATAGCCATGGCGGCCGCAATGTTCTTTTTAAACCGCAAATCAGCAAAAAGCGCATAACGCGCTCGACTTTATCAAAAAAGCACAGGGACTGTTTCAGTAGTCCTTGTGCTTTTTTAGTTCTTTTCTTATATAGCGAAAGGTTTTTTCCTCGCCCTCGTCACGCAGCATAATAAGCAGCTTTTCAAGCAAAGCCGAGGTTTCGGGGTCAATGCTTCTCGTACTCTTGCCCCTCTCAAAATACTCGAGCGGATACGCGTCGGTATATTTGTCTTTCATATATGTTTTGCTTGCGGCAACACGGTCGCAAAACATTTCTATTACATATTTAAGCGGCATTTTTATGGGCATTACGCATTTTCTTGCGAGATTGTAATCTGTCCAATATTCAAAATGGTGCTTGTTTCTGCCCTTGTGGTGAAGCCATGCCTCCGAATAGCCCTTATCGTTACGTTCAAGCTCGTTCGGACTGCGCGAGCCGTCGTAGTACTTAGCCCCGTTTAAAAACTCCACCGGAGCATACTTTGAGAGGTCATGCCGAAGCCCCTGAAGCGGTATTCCGGCTCTGAAACAATTTTTGATTACCGCGTGGCGGTGCTTGTTGATGGTTTTTAAATGCCCTATGGGATTTGCCATAAATCTTTCTACCTCTTGATTTTTTCTATATCCGAAACGCACAGTACGTCGTTTTTAACAGAAAATTTTATATTGTATCCCGCAAAGCTCAAGCCGTACAGCTTTTCAGGCGAATCGTCGTATCCGGGTCGCGGGTCTAATTGTAGTATCTCTTTTAACGCCGCAAGCTTATTTTTCGGAAGCAGCAGGGCTTTCTCCTCGGGAATATGAACCGATAAAATATGTTCCTTTGTCATTTTTGTATAGCCCTCCAAAGCATCCGGCACACAGTCGGAGAGCGGAACATACGGCTTGATGTCAAATATCGGCGTTTTGTCGCATAAATCGGCTCCGAAAACATTTATCACAGGCTCACCTGAGGAAGAATACTCAATGCTTTTGAGCCTTACACACGAAAGTCCAAGTCCGTTCGGACGAAACGGGGAACGAGATGCGAAAACGCCTACTCTTTTGTTGCCGCCGAGACGCGGCGGCCGAACCGTAAGCGACGACGTCGGAGGGTTTTCGGAAAACTGCCATATAAGCCAAATATGAGAGAACTCTTCGAGTCCTCTTACGCTCTCGCGCTTTGCAAATTCCGGCTCGAACACTATTTTCCCCTCGAGAAGAGAGCAAAGTCCGCTTTGACGCGGTATGCCGAATTTTTCACCGAAATCGGTTCTTATATGCGCTACCGGTTTTATTTCCAAGCTCTTTTTCCCCTTTTGTAAAATGTCGTCGGCACATATAGTTTTATCATAAAAACCGCCTCATTACAATACTTATTAACAATCAAACGGCAATAAATATTAAAAAAGCGATAATATCGGTTTTGATTTTACGGAAAACGCTTTTGATAAATATATATAAAATTTATGTTATATGTGTATTTTCTACAATCAAATATTGCAATCACAGCAATAATTTGTTATTATTACAGATAGTGTTATACCGTATTCGGAAAAACGCTATCAAGTTTGAAAGGGAGAACGAAATGGAAAGTAAATATTTCTGTGCCAAAAGCAACGGCAAGCTGAACTATTGGCACACAATACTCACCGGATTCGGCTTTATGGCCTCATCCATAGCGTGGGCCATATATGACCCATACATAACAAAGATACTTAACAGGCTCCTTAACGAAAGTGCCGCTATTACTTCGTGGAGCGCAAAGCTTAACGAGGCGTTTCCCGCTCTCGCGTCCTTTGCGGAAGCTAACGGCGAAGACGTGGGCACAGCCGCAGGCGGTATTACCCTTGTACCGTTGTTCATAGGTATAATAATGACCTTTGACAACATCTTCGGAGTAATTTTTCAACCGACATTCGGCAAGCTCTCGGACAACACTCATTCGCGATTAGGCAAACGCCGCCCGTTTGTTGTTTACGGCGCGCCGATCTCCGCATTGTTGTTCGCGGTAATTCCCATTATTGCCGTAAAGTTCAATTCACTCGGCTTCACAATGCTTTTCATAATTATGTTTGTTTTTGTAATGTCGCTGTGGAGAGCACCGGTGGTTGCCCTTATGCCTGATTTGACCCCGAACGAACTTCGAAGCGAAGGCAACGCCGTCATTAACCTTATGGGCGGTATCGGCAGTGCTCTCGGACTTTTTGCCGGAACCATAGTCACCGCAATTTACTGCGCGGCTATGGGCATTTCGTCCAAATCTCCGGAATTTGACGAATATGATACCTTCCCCTATGTTTTCCTGCTCGGCGCGGCAGTTATGATAATAGGTATGCTTGTCATACTCTTCTTCGTAAAAGAGCCCGACAGCCGTTTAAAGCTTAAAGCCGATATGGCAGAGGCTGCCGACGAAGAGGCAAAACGCAAAGCCGCAAAAGAGGCTAAAAAGGCAGAAAAAGAAAGAATGAAGGCGGAGAAATTAAACCCCGGCGAAAGACGAAGCCTTGTATTTATGCTTATGGGTCTGTTCTTCCTCTTCTGCGGAACAAACGCAATATCCACTTTCTTTGCTCTTTTTGCTGCTGAAATTCTTCATAAGACAACGGCGCAGGCAACAATAATGACCACCGCTTTTGCCGCCGCTTCCGCTCTCGCCGCTCTTCCGGCAGGCTGGCTCGGCAAGAAAATCGGCAGAAAAAAGACCATACTCGGAGGTCTGTTTATATTTGTTCTCGCGTTTGCGGCTTACCTTATCACGCATATACTCGGCATCGACGCTTTGAGCGGCGCTCTTATTTGGGTAGCTCTTATAGTAGGCGGCGCGGCAAATATGTTTATAACCGTTAACACACTTCCCCTTGTGCTTGAAATCGGCGGCATTGACAAAGTAGGCACATACACCGGCTACTACTACACCGCTACATTCTCGGCACAGATAGCTACGCCCATAATCTACGGCATAGTTCGTATGTTTACAGGCACATATCTGTCACTGTTCTATTACTGCCCGATAGCATTTATACTCTCAATACTTTGCATACTTGTTGTAAAGCACGGTGAGGCTATTCCTCAGGAAATCATAGATAAGGTCAAGGAAGAAAACGAAGACTGATTAAATCCGCATATTAAAGCAGCTGTAAAACCTCGGGTTTTACAGCTGCTTTTTTTGTCTAAAAGCTGATTTTAATTTTTGTTCCGACGTTTTCGATGCTTTCAAGATCGATTTTTGCGCCGTGATATATTGCGGCGTGCTTGACTATCGAAAGCCCCAGCCCCGTGCCGCCTATCTCCTTGGAATGGCTTTTATCCACGCGGTAGAAGCGCTCAAACACCCTCGGCTGAGAAGACAGAGGAATACCTATTCCCGTATCGGCAACCGTAATTGTTTTATTCTCTACGGTAATATTGACGCTTCCGCCCGGGCGATTGTATTTGACAGCATTGTCACATAGGTTGTAAACCATCTCGTCAATTATATCATAAACTCCTTTGACGCACGACGATTCGCCGGCAACGCTTATCGTAATATCGTTTTTTGACGCGACGCTTTGCAGGGAATTTGCCGTTTTTCGGGCTATCTCAAGCAAATCAACATCGTTTTTTTCCGCTCCGACAAGTCCCTCATCAAGCTGTGAAATTTTAATGATGTCGCCTACAAGCGTTATAAGTCTTGCGCTCTCGTTATATATGTTCTCCGCAAAATGTCTTACATCCTCGGGCTTTGCTATGCCGTTCATTATTATCTCGGCAAACCCCGAAATCGATGTCAACGGAGTTTTTAACTCATGCGAGACATTTGCCGTAAATTCGCGACGCAACTGTTCGCCCTTTTCGCGCTCTGTGACGTCGAGAACAACTATTACCGCGCCGACTATTTTTTCGCCGTTGACTACCGGATTTGCAAAAACGCTGTAAATTCTGTCGTGCATTTTCATGGTCAATTCACCGTGTCTGCCCGAAAGTGCGGCATTTACCGCAGCCTCAAACCGCTCGCTTTGATTTATTGTAAAAACATTTTCATGCTTTTTAATATTTTCAACACCGAATATCTGCTTTGCGCTGCGGTTAAACGAAAGTATGCTGTGCTTAAGGTCGATTATTATAAGACCCTCAGACATATTTTCGGTTATCATTTTAAATTCCTGCTGACTGCGTTCAAGCTCTCGAAGCTGCGACTGAATCTGCGAATTCTGACTGCGGATTTTATAGAACAGCAAAGACAGCTCAGAGCCGAAATTACTGTCGTTTGGGTCGTCCAAATTTATGTCGTTGAGTTCTTTTAAGGTTCGCTTTGACACTACTCGCGCCGTAAAAAGCGCGGCGGCAAAGGATATTACCGCGGAAACAAGCACTGCCAAAAGGAAATCCGAGGGCAGCTCCTCCGCTCCGGCGGAGCCGACGTCAGCCTTAAAGCGATTATAAAGAACGGCAAGCGACAGCGTAGCACAGCAAATATTTACCGCAAGCGACACAAAAAACACAGAGTGAGAAATTCGTTTTTTCATTCGGTTCAGTCCCCTATTTTATAGCCAATACCTCGGACGGTCTCTATGTATTTCCCCGCTTCGCCGAGTTTTTGGCGAAGGGTTCTGACGTGCACATCCACGGTTCTGCTCTCGCCGTCGAAGTCATATCCCCAAATTTTATTTAGAAGCTTATCCCGCGTGAAAACAGTACCCTTATTTTGCAAAAGCAAACACAAAAGGTCAAATTCCTTCAGCGTCAGCACCACCTTTTCGCCGCCTACTTTGACGGAATACTTAGATGGAATAACACTGAGGCAGCCGATATTAAGGGTATTGACGTTGTCATTCTTACCCGGCTCCTTTGTGCGGCGCAAAAGAGCTTTGACTCTCGCTATCAGCTCCATCATTCCGAAAGGCTTTGTCATATAATCATCCGCGCCCATATCAAGCCCCACGACCTTATCGTATTCCGAGCCCTTGGCGGTCAGCATCATCACCGGGATGTGCTTCGTTTTTTCGTCGACTCTCAAATTTTTAAGCATTGTAAGCCCGTCACATTCGGGAAGCATTATATCAAGTATAATGAGATCTGCATCATCTGCCCTAAGCTCTCTGTAAAATTCACTCGGTTTTTCAAATCCGTTTGCCGGAAGTCCCGAATTATTAAGAGTGTATACAAGAAGCTCTCTTATACTCTTATCGTCCTCAACAAGATAAATCATATTTTTCTCCTATCGGCAGATTTTATCTTTGCAGCCTTTTTCGATTCTTAGTATAATCTGTTTTTACATTTGTTGCAAGACTGCCGCCTTATATTTCATTTTATCCGCGAACGGTAAAATTTGTTGTATTGCATATGTAAAATCTCTGTAAAGTTATATTCCGCGTTTTGCGGCACATTTTGCCGTCATATGCCATATTATGTGCTGAGGGAAAATCTCCGCCTTTCAAATATGTGCCTTAAAATCGGTTTATATGTTTATAGTTTCCTTTTATGGGCAAAATTATATTGAGCAAGAGAGCAAAACCCATTATGCCGAAAACAGGTCGGCGCGGCAGCTCAGAGCCGTATTGAGTCATGCTTCGCTTGCTTAAGGGAATTAAAACAGGAGAGTGAGGAAATGAATATTAAGCGCGGCGATATTTATTACGCCGATTTAAGCCCCGTGGTAGGCTCGGAGCAAGGCGGAATACGGCCGGTACTTATAGTTCAAAACGACGTAGGCAACAAATACAGCCCCACAGTGATTGCGGCGGCAATAACAAGCCAAAAATACAAAACAAAGCTTCCGACACACATAAGCGTCGATGCGGTAGACTGCGGACTGCAAAAGGATTCCATCGTTTTGCTTGAGCAAGTCAGAACGCTCGACAAAAAGCGTCTTAAAGAGCGTATGGGAAACTTGCCTACGGATGAAATGAACAAGGTAAACAGGGCTCTTTCCGTAAGCTTCGGGCTCGGACAAACGATGCGTTAAGCAAGAAAAAAGTGATTCTCCGCAGAAATGCAGGGAATCACTTAGTCTTAAATGCTTGCTATACCGAATTTAATAAGAAACGGAGATTTTCACTATGATTTTAAGCAGCACCCTCGAAATATTAAAGGAATGTCTGCCGATGGAGGCTACTGCCGTGATGAAATTTAAGGAGGGCGCCGTAAATACAAACGACGCTGTGCTTCGCGGGCTTTATGAGCAGGCAGCATCACAGCACCTTAACCATTACAACACACTTTTGAACATCTTGAACGGGAAGTAAAATATGAATAAAGAGAAGCAAAACAAACAAAACAGAATACTGTTTTTGAGCCTATTGTCTGTTCAGAGGTCACTCTCAATAAAATATAACGAATGCTCAATGAAATGCGCGGACGAGCCGTTGCGTGAGGACATATTAAATATACTGCGCGAAAACCACGCGATGTATCACACACTTTTCGACGAGAGCCGAAGCAGAGGTTGGGAAACGGAAAGCGCCGCCGAAAGCGATGAGGTATCGGCGGCGTCGGAATATTTTTCGTATATTAAAGGCTCACTTTGAAAGGCGCTTTTTTATTTGGCGCACATCTCTGCCCTCAAATAAAATCAGCTCGTAATCACCTATAATTCTCGACGTGACTCTTGCACCGTAAAGCCCGGTGAGCTCGTCAAGAGCTGCATTAGAGCTGATTACGGTCGGTCTGCCGTAGGAAATACGGCTGTTGATTATATTGTATATCTCGGAGAGGACATATTTTGTGTCAAACTCTGCGCCGAGATCATCCAAAATAAGCAAATCGCAATAGAGAATCGTATCCTCTGTATTGCCGCCTTCTCTGCCAAAGCGCTCCTTTTCGAGCCGCGTAAACAGATTTTGGGCGGAATCATATACTACGCTGAAGCCTTTTTTTATAACCTCGTTGGCTATGGCGAGCGAGAGATGAGTCTTGCCGAGACCCGTTTCTCCGTACATAAAAAGGTTCGGTGACTCGGTGCTGAAATCGGCGGCATATTCGCGGCAAAACTCATATACCCCTTTCATTCTTTCACGCGGGGAAATGCCGTTGCCGTATTTCTCGGTAGGATAATATGACAGGCTGAAATCCTCAAAGCTAGAGAGCTTCAGCGGTGTTTTATATGACAGCTCTTCACTTGCGAACTTTTTGAGGAGCTCCGTTCTGCAAGAGCATATCTTACCGTCCGTGTAGCCCTTATCCTTACATATTTCACAGGTATAATGAGGCTTTAGATAATTTTTATCTACCCCCGCGCTCAGAAGCAGGTTTTCACGATCCTTTTGAAGCTGCAAATTAGTCTTCATAAGCTCTTCGACCGTCTTTTTAACGTCGCCGCTTCCGCCGATAACGGCTTTTACGGCTTCAAGCCCGGTTTTGGTCAATTCATCCTCTATCACAAGCAATTCCGGATGGACTTTCGCAAACTCAACGCGCCTTTTTTCCGCATCGGTTTCCGCTTTTATACGGCGTGAGTCAAGAACGGATTTTGTCTTTTCATAAACTTCCTTTGAATACTTCAATCACTTCACGCCTTTCTTTTTATATTTCACAACACCCATTCCTGCGTCGGATATTGCCTCATCTATGCTGAATGACGTCCCCTTTTGCTTTACCGCCTGTTTCTTTTCACGGAAAAGACGTTCGCCGTTTTCCACGTCCTCCGGCGTTTTGTACCCGGCCGTATGCCAATTCAGGAGAATCTTATCCATATAATTAAACGATATTTTACCGGTGCGCTCAGCCATCTCGTCATATGCTCTTGCGATTATCGGAGCTTCAAACCCGAGAGCGCGCCACGACAAAATGTATTCCGTCTGCTTTTGAGTGGGCCGCGGAGTTGACATACCCGTAAGCTCACGCAGAACGGAAAAGGTTTTTTCGGCTTCGGTGCTTTTTTCTATGTAATCGGCGGCAAGCTCCACCGTGTTTATTTCTTTTTCCGCCCAAACCTTGCCGAGCTTTGCAACATAAGCCGTTGACGAGCGCGACTGATGCACACAAAATTCAAGCAGCATAAATATAACTTCGACGCTGAGACCGTATGTATCATAAAGCATCAAAAGCGTGCTCTGCATATCAAATCCTATTGTTCTGCCGAGAATGTTCTGCGATTCGGACATAAGACGAAGAACGTCCCCGCTTTCCTCCATACGCTTTGAAATTTGCTCGAGCGTGGGCTTTGCAATTTTAATTTCGGGCAGTGGCCGCTTCTCGGGAACGGCAACACACGAAGCCCTATGTTCCGATTTGTTTTGCGCATTTACGCCGCTGTCGTCGGGCTTTACCGGCTCAACTGTTTCGGAAGTAAAAGCGGTACCGTTTTTCACAAGCACATTTTCACTTACCCAATATTCAACGGCGTCAAGCGTATCGGCTTTACAGTATCCTATTCTTTTAGACAGCTCCTCAACTGTAAAATCCTCGCCCGGATTGCGCAGTATCAAGAGCAGCACCTTAATTGCGGCAGGCGATGCGAGCTTTAAATATTTATCTGTCAGCACGGACGGAACCGCAAAAACGGAGCCGTACAGCGCAGGGTTTACATTAAACATATCTATGCCTTCAAATCAGATTTTCTTTTTGCAAAATTCGGAAAGACAACATTTATCGCACATCGCACGTCTTGCGGTACAGACCTCTCTGCCGTGCAAAACAACTCTGTGGCAAAAATCATTGCTCTCATCGGGCGGAAGTATTTTTTTTAATTCAAATTCGACCTTTTTCGGGTCCTTTGTGTTTACAAGCCCTATACGGTTGGATATTCTGATAAGGTGCGTATCCGTGACAACCGCCGGTTTTTTATATACGTCGCCGACTATCAGATTTGCGGTTTTTCTGCCGACTCCGGGAAGCTTTATGAGGTCGTCGATATTATCCGGCACCTCGCCGCCGAAATCGGAGCGGATCATACGGCACATACCGATTATATCACGCGCCTTACCATGATAGAAACCGCACGAATGTATAAACTTTTCCACATCCTCCCTGTCCGCCTCGCAAAAAGCGTCAAGGGTGGGATAAGATTCAAATAAAGCGGGAGTTACCAAATTAACTCTCGCGTCGGTACACTGCGCCGAAAGGCGAGTGGCTATTAAAAGCTGAAGCGGCGTTCTCGCCGTAAGAGAACAAATAGCGTCGGGATACTCTTTTTTCAGAGCCTCGACGCACTTTAAAGCAAGTTCTTTTTTATTCACGGTAATACTCCATATCATCTGGCAAGCCGAGCAAATAGTCGGCGGAAACACTGAAATAGCGGCATATCGCCGAAAGATCCTTCAGCGAAGGCTCGGTAACGCCGGTTTCCATAAAGGAAATCTTACGCTGCGAAACCCCTATGGCATTTGCAAGGTCAGTCTGCGTCAGCGGCGGCAATTTAGACTGCCGCAGCAATCTCAGCCTGTCACAAAAAGCCATATACTCATCTCCTACAATAATTTACAAACCCACACCCATTAAATGAACTTAATTTTAGCACAAACCTCTTTTTGAGGCAAGGAGAATTAAGTAAAAATTTAACTAACAAATTTGTGCAAGAATTTGCTTGACACAAAATGTTGTGTAACCGCATTTATAATGGTCAAAATAAAGAATTATATCTATTGTATTGCCCCAAAAATTTTGCTATAATATTACAGAAAAAAATAATTTCAGAGCTTTTTCGGAGATATAATTATGAAAAAAAGTTTTACAAAACAACTGATAAGTCTCATTTTGGCGGTCTGTTTTACGCTTGCTTTTCCGGCTCTTTCTTTTGCTGCGGACAGTAATCAAAGCGACGGCGAAGCAAAGAGTGAATCGATTTATAACGAATTCAAAAAGTCCGACGGCGAGCTGATTTGCGTGTCAAAATACGGCGACACCGACAAGTTCCCCGAAAATTCCGCCGAAGCCGTTGCAGCGGCGGCAGAAAAGGGTGCCGACATTGTTTACGTTTCGGTGAAAAAAACCTCCGACGGATACGTGGTGCTTATGGCCGACAGCAATCTCTCGAGAATGTGCGTAGATGAGCTCGGCAATACCGTAAACAAGGACATCGGCAACGTGGGATATCACGAGCTTTCGACATACCATCTGAGAGCGGGCACGGGCAGCCTGCACGAGCCGATAACATCCTGCAAAATACCGACCCTCGCCGAAGCCATACAGTATCTCGGCGGCAACGCAATGCTGATGATTGCGGACGGCTGGGAATACAGAGATGAGATTTACGACATACTCGCAAGCGAAAACGCGCTTTCAAATTCAATAATTTTAGCTACGGGCGACAAAAAGGAAATCTCCTCTTGGCTTGCCTCAAAAACCGTCATGCCGCTCGTAATATCCTCAAGTGCAAAAAACGGCAATGCCAAAAGTTATGTTTCAAAGACGCTTTCGGCAGGCTGCATAGGCACGCTTCTCTCAGCTAAAAATCCGTACAACTCCGTATTCAAAGACGGAGTTCAATCCAAATTCAAAGACGCCGGAAGAGCTGTTATCGATATGACAAACAGTGATATTTGCGGCGGCAGAGAAGATAATCCCACCGGGTGGAATGACATAACAAAACGCGGTTTTTCGGTAATCATCACAAACGATATTACAGGCTTTAACGCTTACCGCGCAAGGGTGAAGAGCTATAAAACGAGCCTCACATCGGATCTTGAAAAAGCTCAGGCGACAGATACCGCTCTTTGCAGCACATCAACAGCAAACAAGCTTAAAAAGACTATTACGGAAGCTAAGAACACACTTTCATCGTCGATGTCTGAGTCGGAGCTTATGGAGGCCGATTATTCGCTCAGGCTTGCGATGGAAGCACTTGCCGACCGCACCGAAAACGACAACGGAAAAACAGTAACTCCCGGCAGAATTACTGCGGTAGTGCTTGTTGTAATAGCACTTATCATATTTGAAATCGTATTTGACACGCTCCGCCGCAAAAAGGTGAGTAAGCGTCGCACCGAAAACGGAAGAGCTCATTCCTCCGGAAAAAAATAAAATATTACAATATAGCAAAGGATGCCTATCACAATGACAGGCATCCTTTATTTTTTACGTTTCGCTTTACCAGCCCTCACCCTCGTCGAGCAATACAGCCTCGGCGCAGCGGATACCGTCAACGCCGGCAGACACAATTCCGCCTGCATATCCCGCACCCTCGCCACATGGGTAAAGGCCTCGCACATTCGACTGAAAAAGCTCGTCTCGGATGATGCGCACGGGAGATGAGCTTCGCGTTTCGGGTGCTGTGAAAAGAGCATCATTTGAAGCGAAGCCCGGAAGCATTTTGTCCATTTTCGGCAGTGCTTCGAGTATTGTTTCCGTAACCTTAGCAGGGAGCAGCGAGCGCAGATTGGTAAGCCTTACTCCCGTAGGACACGTCGGCTTTACGCTGCCGAGTGAAGAAGATGCAAGATTGTTCATAAAATCTCCGACCTTCTGTGCAGGAGCGGTGTAGTCGCCGCCGCCCATTTTAAATGCGTGACGCTCTATTTCGCGCTGCATATACATTCCAGAAAGCACGTCCGAATTCGGAAAAAGCTCCGGCTCTATGCCGACAAGCAATGCTGAATCGGCATTTTCGCCGTCTCGCGCATATTCACTCATTCCGTTTACAACAACTCCGCCCTCTTCGCTTGACGCGCAAACCACGGTTCCGCCGGGACACATACAAAACGTATATGCGCCCCTGCCGCCCTGCGGATGACAGGCAAGCTTGTAATTTGCGGCATTGAGCTTTGGGTGCGAAGCGAATTTACCGTACTGGGTTTTATTTATCATTTCCTGCCTATGCTCTATTCTCACTCCGACCGAAAACGGTTTTTGCATCATATCAATGCCTTTTAAGCGAAGCATTTCGAGCGTGTCACGAGCCGAATGCCCTATCGAGAGGATAACGGTATCGGTTTCAATGTCCTCTTTGCTTCCATCCTTGTGACAAACCGTAATGCCCTGAATGTGACCGTTATAAATTATAAGGTCACAGAGCTTTGTATTGAACATAAACTCTCCGCCGCGTCCCTCTACCGTTTTGCGGATAGCTTTTACAACTCCCGCCAAACGATCCGTGCCTATGTGCGGAGTTGCGGAATACATAATCTCGCTCGGTGCGCCGTGCTCGCAAAATTTTTCAAACACACGGCGGCAACGCTTGTCCTTTATTCCCGTGGTAAGCTTACCGTCCGAAAAAGTGCCTGCACCGCCCTCGCCGAACTGCACATTCGACTCGGGATTTAAAACTCTCGTCCGCCAAAAGCTCTTGACGGAAGCGGTACGCTCATCCACCGTCTCGCCGCGCTCTATGATAATCGGCGAAAGCCCTGCCTCGGTTAAGGTCAGAGCCGCAAACATACCGGCAGGACCGAAACCGACTATAACCGGTCTCAAGGTACTCTTCCGTTTTACGGGCGGCAAGGTATAAACGCTTTTCTCGCTTAACGAAACCCTGTTGCCGGCTTTTGAAGCCACCCTCTTTTCGTCAATATCAAGAGCCACATCGACGCTGAAAATGAATTTAATATCGTCTTTTTTTCGGCAATCCACCGATTTTTTACAGATTGTCAGCTCTCGTATATGCCTCTCACCGATTTTAAGAGCTTTTGCGGCAAGCCTGTAAAGCTCCTGTTCGTCCTCATCGAGAGGCAATTTAAGTTCATTTATTCTTATCATTTATAACTCCTTCAAAACAGATTCCGCTGCAAGGAACGCCGATGACCAGGCCCAACCGAGGTTATATCCTCCGCACGGACCGTCAACATTAAGCGCCTCCCCGACGGCATACAGATGTTTTACTTTTTTAGCTTCGAGAGTATTATTATCAAATTCCGAAAGAGCCGCTCCGCCGTGAGTCACTTGGGCAAAATCAAAGCCGCGAACACCCGTGACGGAAAATTTAAGTGATTTTATCGCGGAAGCAATTTGTAAAGTTTTATCACTTGACAGGCTTGCGAACGGCTCGTCCTTTTTTACATTACATTCGCGAAGGACAAAATTTGCGAGTGCTCTCGGTAAAATTCCGCACAGCACGTCACCCGACGGTTCACGGAACTTGTGGGATTGCAAAAAAGCTGTAATCTCGTTTTTTGTAAGCGACGGCAAACAATCGAGCGTAGCCGTAGCTTTACCTTTGCCTATAAAGCGCGAGAGCTGCATTATAGGTATACCCGAAAGTCCGTAATCGTTAAATTGAACCTCACCGGACTCAACATATTCTTTTTCGTTTGAAAAAACAGTGCATTTGCAGTATTGCCTCAGTCCTTTGAGTGAAAAGGGCATATCCTTTACACATATTCCGGTAAGTGCCGGAGAGAGCTCTGTCACACGTATTCCGAGGGCTTTAAACAACTCAAACGAGCTGCCGTCCGTCCCCTGCTTAGGTGCTGCGGCACCTCCGCAGGCAATAACCGCAAAATTGAAGCTCTTATCATTATTTATTACAAATCCACCTTGTGATTTCTTAATGCTTTTGACAGGTGTGTCTGTAAACACCTTTACACCTGCTCTTTCGGCAGCAGATGAAAGCACACACACCACCGAGGCGGCAGTCTGTGAAATCGGGTATGCTCTGCCCTCCTGCTCACTCATCAAAAGCAACCCCATATCGCGAAAAATCGCTTCTGTTTTCTTCGGAGTATATTTTTCTACCGCCGGGCGCACAAATTCGCATGCCTCAAAGTAATTCTCGGCGACTACGTCAAAATTCAAGATATTACACCTGCCGTTGCCTGTCACAAGTATCTTTTTCAGCACCTTCGGATTTTTCTCAAAAACGGCAACCTCAATATCGGGTCTTTTTTGCTTTAAGGCTACGGCAAACGCCATACCCGAAGCACCGCCTCCTATTACGGCAACGGAAATCATATATTCATCTCCTGCTTTTAAATTACACTTTGCCTGACGTACAGCTCCGGCACAAAGCATTGCAGCGCGGTTTTCCGTCTCTTTATCGCAAAAGCTGTGATAAACTCCAACTTAAACCAATACAATTATATCAGCCGAAGACGATTATTGCACCCCTTTTCTCACAAATTCTTTAAAGACTGTGAAAAAAACGCAAAAAACATCGCATAAAGATAAAGGAACCGTAAAAACAGCTTTACGGTTCCCTTTAAACTCTTAAATTTTACCGCGAACGGATTTCATTATTCGTCGGTCTCAAGTTCAGCCTTACGAACATCCTCAAGAATTGATTTTTTCGTACCTGCGTCGCACTGACGGTAAAGGCCTATCAGAATTTTTTCATCGGATGAAAGCTGTGAAATGACGCTTTCTTTTTTGTGACGCTTTGCATAATCGGTCGCTTGATCGCGCAAGCGATAAATATTGATATCGTCAAGGCTTAAAATATAATCCACGCTGACATTGAAGATTTTTGCAAAGCGCTGAACCGCAAAAATATCCGGTCGATTTCTGCCGGTTTCATACGAAGCGTAGGTAGACCTTTCAATTTTCAGTATTTCCGCTATTTGACGCTGAGAATACCCATTGTAATTACGAATAAGCTTCATTTTTTCTCCCAGCATAATAAGTACCTCCTCGCCTGTACTTTTATACTGTTTATTATATAAAACTATTCGATAATATACGAAAAGTGTTACTTATTAACACAAATATTTTTTAAATTATATGTATATAAGTAACCAAACGTGTATGAAGCTTCGCGAATACATTCGGCACCGCCGAAAAACATCGCATCATTTAAGATAATGTATAAAAAGGCCGCTTAAAAGCTTCGGCTCAAACCAAGTTGATTTGGGAGGCATAGTCATAGATTTGTCGGCTATATTCATAAGCTCGTCAAGAGTTGTCGGGAACATGGAGAACGCAAGCTTTTCTTCGCCCGAGTCAACGCGCCGCGAAAGCTCGGAAAGGCCCCTGATGCCGCCGACAAAATCTATTCTCTTATCGGTTCTGGGATCATCAATACCGAGTATAGGTGATATGACATTATCTTGGAGTATTGATACGTCGAGACTTTTGACGGCATCCAAAGACTTTGTTATTTCAGATTTAGCGAAGAGAGCATACCATTCACCCGACATATACATACCGAAGGAATGCGCCCTTTTAGGACGGTACTCATTTTTCCCATGATTTTCTATATCGAATTTATGTCTGAGTTCAAGCAAAAATTCCTCATCGGAAAGTCCGTTTAAATCCTTAATCACTCGGTTGTAATCAAGAATACGAAGCTCGTCGCTCGGGAAAATTACGGATAAGAAGAAATTAAATTCCTCATCTCCCGTGTAATTCGGATTTTGCTCACGGCGGCGAAGTCCTACCTTAACGGCCGAAGCGGCTCTGTGATGACCGTCCGCAATATAGAGAGACGGTATGTTTTTAAACTGTGCGATTATAAAATCAATCGTGTCATTGTCAGACACAACCCAGACTCTTTCGCGGACATCATCGGACACAAAATCATAAACAGGCTCGCTTTTTTCTTTTACATCTTCAACAGCAGACGAAATCTCGTTATTTTTTCTGTATGTCAGGAATATAGGACCGGTGTTTGCGTCAAGAGTGTCAACGTGCCGTATGCGGTCCGCTTCCTTATCGGCTCTTGTCTTTTCGTGCTTTTTGATGACGTCGTTTATATAATCGTCAATAGCCGTACAGCCTACAATACCGGTCTGCGTTCTGCCGCGCCAGGTCTGCTCATATATATACAAGCACGGTTTTTCGTCCTGCTTCATAACCTCCGCCGAAACAAGCTTAGACAAATTCTCGCGTGCTTTTTCATAGACACGGTCGTCATAGATGTCAACCGATTTCGGAAGATCTATCTCCGCCTTATCAACATGCAGAAATGAATACGGATTGCCGAAGACCATCCTCCTCGCCTCATCCGAATTCATAACATCATACGGCAAAGCCGCTACCTTGGAAGCGTATTCCGGAGTCGGACGAAGCGCCCTGAACGCTTTCAAAACTGCCATAATATTACCTCGCTTTATTTTTATGAATATGAGTATATACAGTATATATTATAAAAAACGCCAAAAGTCCGAATGACGCACCGAGACAATCCACAAGTATGTCTCTCGGCTGGCACGCTCTGCCGGACACAAAATATTGGTGAAGCTCGTCCGACGAAGCATAAAGTGCCGCGGACAAAAACGAAAGTGTGTGCTGCGATTTTAAAAACACCGACTGCCAACTGCACGAAAACAAGAAGCAAAGTGCCGCATATTCAAGCGCATGTGCGGTTTTTCGGACGGTATGTTGTGTTAATGTTATATGGAAGAGTTCGGTTATACGGGAAATAACCCCGGAGCTGAGCCCAGATGATTTTGACGAAACCTGAGAAGACAGGCAAAAAATCGTCACCATCAGTGCAACTGTGAGCGTCCAAGATATTGCTATACAGATTTTTTGAGATACGCCGTATTTGTTTTTCATTTTGAATACCGTCTCTTACGATTTTTTTGCATTTATGAAACAGACGTTATCCGCGGAGGAATAAAAGTATATTCCGCTTGTCTTTTTGGATGTTACAAAATAGCTGTTCTCATAAAACACGGGCATTATTACCGCCTCGGAAACAAGATAGTTCTCCGCATCGGCAACGGCGGAACGCTCACCCTCAAGGCTGCCCGAATTATTTTTGATATTACGGATTTTCTGTGATAAAACATCGGACTCATATCCGAATACATTGCTTTGGTCAAAGCCCTCTATAATTTCGCCCGCAAAAGACGATTTCGCCTTGAACGGGTAAAACGCCACGCTGTAATTGCCGTCGTTTACCGCTGCCTCAAGGTCGGATTCCGAAACGACCTTTACCGTGGAGACGAATTTTACTCCGAGGGTTTTCTGAAGCTTTTGCACCATCTGCTTCACGAACGACTCATACTGCTCGGTGCAAAGTATTGTAGTTTCGACTGACGATGAGCCGAGTTCCAAAAGCGCGTCGTTGAAATTCTTTTTTGCAAGCGTCTCGTCATAAGACAAAAGCTCTGCGGCATTTCCGTTTCGGTAATCCTCGCCGCCTATCTTACATGACGGCGGCACTATGCCGTCTGCCTTTGAAATATCGCTTTGCGAGTCAAACAGCGACGAAGTATCGCACGAGCGGCAAAATGCAAGCCGCATATTTTTATTGCGGTAATTATTGTCGTTTTGATTGAATATAAAGGAATAGGTTACGTTTTGAACCGCAACCGAATTCAAATCCTTTTTGTTTTCTATTGACGAGAACTGCGATGACGAGAGGAAAGCCACGTCATATGTAACCGAATTCATCTTATCGGCGACTTCCGAATCGTCGTTGTTTATATAGAACGTCACGGACGACGGCGAAACCGAGGATTCTCCGTTGTACTCGTTATTTTTAGCCAGCTTCACTGAGGTCTTTTCCGTCCATTTTGACACGTGAAACGGTCCGTTGCACAAAAGATATTTCGCGTCAAGCCCGTACTTACCGTTTGTGAGATTGAAAAACTCCTCGTCGCACGGCATGGCACCCGGATTTGTCAGCGCATAAAGGAAGTTGTCGTCGGCGTACGAAAGGTTGAAAACTATTGTAAAATCATCCGGCGTGCTTATGCTTTTCACCGCCGAAAACAACGGCGCATCGGCGGAACCGGTCTGCTCCGAGAGGGTTCTCTCAATGCCGAATTTAAAGTCCTCCGCCTTTACGGTTATATCAAACGTATCCTCGTAATTTTCGCCGAGCACAGCCTTATGCCCCGAAAACATAGCCCAATGCGAATTGTTGCGAAGCTTAAACGTATATGTAAGGCCGTCGTCTGAAATATTCCAATCCGTGGCAACGCCCTTGCCTATGGTGCCGTCCGCCATTATGCGGACAAGCCCCTCGTAGCAGTTTGCCGCAACGAGCTTTTCTGAATTCGAATCCGCTATCTGTGGGTCAAGGCTCGTCGGCTCATCCATTATCGGCATTGAAAAAGCCTCGCCTGACTTCTTTCTGCCGAAACAACCTGTAAAGGAGGTTGCAATTACACATAACAATATCAAAATCGAAATTATTTTCTTTATCAATTTAAATTACCCCTATAAAGTAATGGTGTTAATCAAATGTCGTTTAAAGTTTATTTCATTTTAACACAAAAGGCTTTTAAAATCCACACATTTGTTATATTGACTCAAGTCTTTATCTCACCTATAATATATTATAAAGAATAAAGGAGAATGAATTTATGCAGACGTTTGAAATAATATTGTCCGTAATTTCCGGCCTGTCGCTTATATGTGCGCTCGGAGCCTTGATTTTTTCTAAAAGGGCGGCAAAGCAAAGTTCCTCGGAGGATTTTGCCGTATTGAATTCCAAAATATCAGACCTTACAAAGAGTACCTCCGACGAATTTCAGCGCAACCGTATAGAAACGCATCAGAGCCTTGAAAATATGTCGGCAAAGCTTGAGGCGATGACAAAGCTCAGCTATGAAAACCGCGAAAAAATGAACGAGACCATAGCACAGTCGCTCAATATGATACGCGACAAGAGCATAGAGCAAAACGAGCGCCAATCAAAAATAATTGAGACAAGCATTCAGAAAATGCAGGAGAGCAACGAAAAGAAGCTTGACCAAATGCGTATGACCGTTGACGAAAAACTCACCTCAACTCTTACAACACGTCTTGACAGCTCATTTAAGACCGTCTCAGAACAGCTCGAAAAGCTGTATAAATCGCTCGGCGAGATGAAAGAGCTTTCAAACGGCGTCACAAGCAATGTCACTACTCTCAACCGCGTTCTTACAAATGTTAAAGCTCGCGGCACATGGGCAGAGGTTCAGCTCAAGGGAATACTTGACCAGACAATACCCACCATGTACGAAGAGAATGTTGCGACGGGCGAAAAAGCAACCGAGCGCGTTGAATTCGCCGTTAAAATACCGTCGAACGAAAAGGGTGCTGAGCCGACGCTTCTACCGATAGATTCAAAGTTCCCGATGGAGGATTATATACGCCTTTGCGACGCAGCCGACAACGCCGATGCCGCCGCATTGACCGCCGCCAGAAAGGCACTCGAAGACAGGATACTCGGCGAAGCTAAGGAAATACGCAAATACATAAACGTGCCGAAAACAACGCCGTATGCAATTATGTATCTTGCGACCGAGGGACTGTACGCCGAAATTGCGTCTTCGCGTTCGGGACTCCCCGAAAAGCTGCAAAACGAATACAATATTATGATAGCCGGACCAATTACCATAACGGCACTTTTAAACTCGCTGTCGATGGGCTTTAAGACCGTTGCGATAAACGAAAAGGCAAACGAGGTCAGAAAGCTTCTCGCCGCGTGCAAAACACAGTATGATATATTCGGCACGGTGCTGCAAAAAGCAAAGAAAAAGATAGACGACGCAGGACGTTCGCTTGACGACGCACAGCACCGCAATTCCATAATTCAGAAAAAGCTTCGCGGCGTTGAAGATATAGAGCGTTCCGAGGCGGAAAATATATTGTCGATAGACCAAGGCTTCGCCGATACCGAGGACGACAATTAAAATAATCGGCAGAAAAAAGCCGGGCTGTAAAGAACGAAAGTCCTTTACAGCCCGGTTCTTTTCATTTAACAATAGATATACACGACCGAAATCACACTCAGACTTTTTTAGGGCCGTACTGATTATCGGGGGCGCTGCCGGTAAGCATGTATACGAGAATAAATATGTAGCCGACAACCGGGATGAGCCCCATCAATATATACGTGCCGCTCTTGCCTATGTCGTGAAGTCGGCGCACCATAAGAGACAGCGACGGCAGTAACACTGCAAGGCCATACAGCATCATCAAAATATAAAATATCGCGCCGGCACCCATATACGCTATACTCATATCGCCGTGAGCATCATACGCTGCCAGGGAAGAGCCTCCGGAAATCGCAAACAATATGCCCAAAACCATATAAACAATATTATTGAACAGGTAAACCCACCAATATTCGCTTCTTGTAGCTCTGCCGTTGAAATTCACATAGTTTTTAAAAAACAACTTTACCGCCTCGCCGAATCCGATTTTGCGTGTCGGCATATATACGGGCGCGCCGTAAGTATTCTGTCCGTTCCCGAAATTCTGCGGTGCTCCGTAAGGCGGTGCACTCTGCCCATTCCCGAAATTCTGCGGTGCTCCGTAAGGCGGTGCGCTCTGCCCATTCCCGAAATTCTGCGGTGCTCCGTAAGGCGGTGCGCTCTGCTGAGGAGACGAAGCAGGCTCAGCCTTGGCTCCGCAATTAGGGCAATACTGCCCGTTAAAATCCGTTCCACAATTTTTACATATCATAAAAATGCCCCCTGTTATATTATTTGGCATTTCCATTTTATAATATTTTTCACAAAATATCAACTATTTTTGTAATATTTTTAGACATTATTGCCGTCCATGGCCGTTTAATTCTTTTTCAATGCAAATTTCGGCTTAGTCTCGTTTAGAACAATGCCGACAAATATAATCACGAAACCGACGGCTGTTTGCAGCGTCGGCCTCTCATGATAAAAAATCATTGAAAAAAGTATTCCGAATACCGACTCCAAGCAAAGTATAAGCGAAGAGCTTGACGCGGTTGTATGCTTTATACCCATATTCATAAATACAAAGCAAAGCGCGGTTACAAATACGGTAACATATACAAGCGATAACACCGAGCCCGTAGATATATGCTTTGGGAAGCTTTCGCTTGAAATGAAGAAAATAAAACAGATAAAAAATGCGGTAAAGAACTGTATAATCGTATGAAGAATAACGTCGAGATCACTGCACCATTTTTCAACCGCCACAATCTGAAGCGCATAAAATATACCGCATATCAGCGTAAATCCCTCACCGAGAAATGAAAATGACATTTTCCCGTCAAGGCAGACAAGGCCTATGCCCGTTATACAAATCGCCGCGGCAATGAAATTATATATGTCGGGACGTTTTTTGCTGACGGCCCAGCTTAAAAACGGCACTATAACGCAATAAACCGTGGTCAAAAACGCATTGGTTCCGGGCGTTGTGTGCTTAAGACCTATTGTTTGGAATATGTACGCAAAGCCCAAAAACGCTCCGGTAATCGCACCTGTCCAAAGGTATTTCAAATTAAACAATTTCCATTTTTTAAAAAATACAATGCTCAAAAGTATTGCCGAGAAGAGGAATCTTACACACAGCAAAAAATACACCGGCAATTCATCCAGAGTGTTTTTTAATATGAAGAAAGAGCTACCCCATATAACGGCGCTCGAAAAAAGCATAAGCTTTGCGGCAACAGTGCGTTTTGTTTCAGTTTTCATCTAAAAGCTCCGTAAACGTATTTATGTAAAAATCGGCTCGATTTTTAATTTCCGCCATTTGTTTTTCGGCTGAAGCGTCGTATACTCCGACCGTTTTAAATCCGCCGCAGGAAGCGGATTTTATACCTGTCAGGCTGTCCTCAAACACTACCGTATTTTTCGGTACAGCACCTATTTTTTCGCACTCTCTCAAATATATGTCGGGGAATTCCTTGCCTCGCGACACTTCGTCTATTGATGTGGTAGCCTTAAAAAGCCGTAGAATGCCGAGCCTTTCAAGACATGGCATATAAAGCTCCTTTGAGAGAGCCGTTGCCACGCCGAGCGTTTTACCCATACCGCTCAAGCAGTGCAAAAAATCAGCCGCACCGTTTTTAAGCGGCACGGTAGATTCATATTGATTCTTCGACAAACGAGTCCACATATCTGCAATCTCTTCTTTTTTCACGACGCCTCCAAGCCGAAACCTCTCAACCGTGTATGCGGCTCCGTCGCAAAGACTCATATGATTCACATTAAAGAGATAATCCGAGGGTGCTTTGATGTTAAAGTCGCCGAGAACCTTAACGTAAATATCATCCCAAAGTCCCATGGAATCAAGAAGCGTTCCGTCAAGGTCAAAGATATAACCTTCAAAAGAAAATATATCCATCAGTATTTAATCTCCGGTGCCAATTTCCTGCGATAAGTCTTCCTTCGGCGCACCTCAGAGCGGTCTATTGACGTATAGCTGTCGCTGATGCTCCCGTAAGAATCAATCGCATATATTTTTATATTATACACTCCCGGAGACTTAGAGTAAACAGGAAGTTTGACTTTATCAGCCATAGAGGAGATACCCTTATAAAAATCCGAGAAATAATCGTACCGCGTTCCGTCGCTGTAAAAGACCGCATAGCTGTGAACAAAATCGTCGCTTTCGCCCTTGTCAAAGCATAGATATGTATTCCCGTTTTCATCATATTCCGTATGTCCGTAAGCGTTCGGCATAACAGGTAAGCTGTTATGCTTTCTTTCGGAAATAAAATCGGCTTTTGTGACAGCGTACGGTATTTTGACGCTCATATTCGGTTTTTCCTCCTTGCCGAGGCGGAAATTCATACGCCTTACGGTTATGCTCTCTTCTTCGAAATCAAGCAAATAGCCCATTGGGAACATATATGCGTCCGGCGGCACGGAGCCGTTAACCTTTCCCTTTTCGAGTTCAACATATGACGTAGACTGAGTTCCGAAGGCGGTAAACGCGCCCTGCCAGACACTTCTCTCATCAAGAAGCGAATAGTGGAGATGGCCTGCGAAATTTATCAAATTAGGATATTGAGAAAACAAGTCGAAAAGGCCCTTGTCTCCCCAATCGTCGCTGCCGTACACCGTATTTTCTGCACAATTATGCGTCGTGACAAAAATCGGCCTGTCGCCGCATTCTTTTTTTGCAAGTTCAATTTCGACTTTGAGGTACGGCAAAATTTTTCTGTAGCCGTCGGACATTTTTTCGCAATCGGGCGATACGCCGATAAAGTGAAAGCCGTTTACCGTATAGTGAGTAAACGGCGAAGAACCGATCTTTTTTGTGAAAAGCCGCCTGCAATTTTCCGATGTCCTTAAGCCGTAATAGTCGTGATTGCCCATAATGCTTTGAATAATCGGAATTTTTTCGCCGAAAACGCTCTTGAACGCGGCTTTATATGTATCGTATGCAAAGCCGCTCGCCATATTGCCTATATCGCCTGCAAATATAATCATATTACAGCCCTGTTTTTTGAGTACGGAAAGCGATAAGACAAGATTGTTTCGGAACGTCGTCTCGTTTTTTCTGCGAACAGGGCTGAGCTGGGAATCGGAAATTATGCCGACCCTCAGCCTTTCGTTAATATTAAAGGTTTTTCGTTCAAATTTAAACTCCATTTTTGATTACCTTTCTTTTTACGACAAGCTCAGATAATATTTTTTCTTTCTTAACGCCGCTGAAATCATAAAAACAAATCGGTATAAGCGAGAGCAAAAAGCCGATCCCGGGAATTACGGTAACAAGAGAGAAAAGACCCGTAACGGTGGAGGCACTCTGTACAGCCGGCACACCCGCCGCGGACGGCTCGATAAAATGAAACAAAGTAAGTGCCGCAGAAAGTCCTATAAAGCCTACTGCATTGTTGAATTTAGTGACGAAAGAGTTGAGCGAAAAGCACACACCCTCCATTCTCTCTCCGGTCTTCCATTCGAGGTAATCAAGGCTGTCGCCTACCATCGGATACGGAAGAACGTTATACGAGCCGAGAGAGAGACCGCCGATTGTCATAAACGGCAATGCGAAATATATGTTTATCTTGCCGAGCAGGAATGCGGCGGTAAGGCTTACGCCTCCCGTAACGGCAGCTATTACGCAGGTCGTTTTATAGCCGAGCTTTTTATAGATAACAGGCGTAAGTAAAATGCCCGCAAACATACCGCTGCCGACCACAAGATACAGGAGCAGCAAAACCGTGCCGGAGTTAAGCCCCGGAATATTTATTACATAAGTCGCTATATACAATGCCGCCGGCATAATAAGGTAACGAGGCGACGCTGCCATCGACATAAGAAGTGCCATCATCATGGGCTTATTTTTGCCCGCAGCCTTTATCATATCGCGCACGGCAATTTTTTCGGTATGAGTGGAGAAACGCTCTTTTGAGTTTTTGAACAGCGTTAAGTAAGCCGCCGATGTTATTATACCCACAAATATCGACATTGCAAAGTAAACATATTTTTCCGGAATAAAAGACTGGAATATCGTAAGCAATCCCACCGGGAGCAAGCTACCTACCGAGCCTACCGTAACGTAGAACGACAGAAGCGAGGCTCTCTCGTCGCTGTTCGGCGTAGCAACACTCATAAGCCCCATGGCAGGCACATCGGTAAGCGTATATGCCATACCGAAAATTATGTAAGAATCGGCGGCAAATATCATTTTAAACATTGTAGGCGCTCCGGTCAAGGGCATAAACAGTACTATGGTGGTGACAAGCATCAAAAACGAACCTATCAAAACATAAGGCCTCATTTTACCGTATTTCGTGCTTGTTCTGTCTACTATTACACCCATCATAGGGTCGTTTAAGGCATCCCAGACCCTTGCGACTATCATAAGCATCATGACGAAAGCCGACGGAATTATAAGTATGTCGGTAAAAAAATACATAAGGTACGATTGGGTTATGCCGGCTACCATATAGCTGCCGACTGCCGCAAATCCGTAGGAGGCTTTTTCCTTTTTAGAGATATATTTTTCCATATTTTCTCCTTTTTTTGCAATTCATCTTTATTTTTTATTTTATAAAAAAATTATATTCGTCGAAAACACGTTGCAACAATCAAGACTTCGTTAAATCTTTGTAAACTTGTGTAAAAACTTTGCTTTGTAACACATTGAATAAGCCGGCATAAGATGTTATTGAAGCTATGGTCGGCGGGAACAGGGCATCGGTTTTTCCCGTCGGCTGTAAAATCGGCGATTTAAAGGCAAAATCACATTCGGTCGCCGAAATAATTACAGGAGGGATTTTTATGGCAGAAACAAAATCATGCTGTAACGACAAGGTATCCGGCAAAATTCGCGAAGCCGTGTGCATAGACACTAACCGAGTTTACGACTCTTGTGCGGATAAGGATTGTCTTGCGGACTTGAGGGTGTATTTTCCGCCGCAGTACCAGCAAACAATAGACAGGGCGACTAATGTAAGATGCAGGGGCTGTGAGATACTTAACGTCTTTATCGATGTGGAGAGAGTGCCGTTTAACCGCGGCTTTTACTCGGTTGACATCACATTTTTCTTCAAGGTAACGCTTGACGCATATTCCGTTGCGGCGGCTCCGCCCGAAACGGTGTGCGGATTTACCACATTTTCAAAAAAATGCATACTCTACGGCAGCGAGGGCAAGGTAAGGGTATACTCCTCAGAGTTCCGTGCGGACTCGGGCGACAGGCAAATCATTCCGCAAAACACAAATCCGAGAGCAAAAATACAGGTCGCCGATCCTATTTGCCTTGAAGCAAGGCTCTGCCGCCCGTGCGACTGCTGCGACTGTCTCGGTGACTCGTGCATTCCTGTCCCGTCCTGCGTGAAATGCGCGTTCGGCGACGAATTCCCGGACGATTTCGGCCACCGTCCCGTCGAAAAAGCCGTTGCGGTTACAATAGGTATTTTCACGATAGTTCAGCTTGAGCGCGACGTCCAGATGCTGATACCGGCATACGACTTCTGCATACCCGATAAGGAATGCAGCTGTGACACGGACGATCCGTGCGAGGCCTTCAGGAAAATACAGTTCCCCGTGGACGAATTTTTCCCGCCCAACGAGACTAAGCTTCAGACCGGCGTAAGCACCGCGACGTGCTGCGGATGTGAACGCAGCGATTAGGCAAAACAAAGAAGCCGATCCTATATGGTTCGGCTTCCTTGACTTTTTAGATTTGTAATGCTAAAATTCCATTGTTATAAATATGATGTATTTTTCGTGTAAAGAGGGAAAAGCTGTGAACGTATACGATTTTGACAACACCATATATGACGGTGAGAGCGGTTTTGACATTTTTATGTTCTATCTTAAAAAGGATCCGAAAGAAATTGCCAAGCTCATACCGCGTTTCGGTGAGGCGTTCATACGCTACAAAAGAGGCGCAATAAAAACCGACGAGGTTATCGAACAATACGGCGATATGCTCACCGACTACTGCGTGAAAATCAAGGACATTCACAAGGACATCACAGAGTTTTGGGACGAGCACGAAAAGAAAATCAAAAACTTCTATGCCAAGATTCAAGCTCCCGACGACGTAATAGTTTCGGCCTGCCCCGAAATCATACTTGGGGAAATATGCAAAAGAATCGGCGTAAAAAACTACATCGGCAGCGTTGTGGATATGGAAAACGGAATCATAGAGCGTGTTTGCTACAAGGAAAACAAGATAGCGGCATTTAAAAGCATTTACGGCGACATGCCTATTGACAGTTTCTACACTGATTCCATGAGTGACAAACCGATGATGGATCTCGCAAATAACGCTTATTTGGTTTCGGGCGACCACATTGAGCTTGTAAAGAATGACGGCGTATGGTTGAGCGAGCCGAAAACGGGCTTGTTCAAATAATAAGTTAAGCAAAAAGCAGTAAATCAGCTTTGATTTACTGCTTTTTATGTTTTTACATCGACACTATATAACGCTTGATTTTTTCGAGATAATCAATATCGACAAGAGCGTCCAGCCGCGTTCCGTTCTCCTTATAGCTTTCGGAATACACGACTCCCGTTTTTCGAATTTCTCCGAGTATATGTCCCTCGCTGAACGGAACTAACAATATCGCTCTCGCCTTGGTTTTCGGCAGCGAGTCCTCAATAACCTCAAGCAGCCTGTCGATCCCCTCGTTTTTAACTGCGCTTATCATAACGGTTTTGCCGATTACCGGCATATCGTATGCGTTTTGGAGTTTGTCGCACTTATTCATTACCGATATAACCGGTATATTATCCGCTCCGAGCTCCTTTAAGACGGACGATGTAACGCTCAGATGCTCGGCACACTCGTCGCTTGACGCATCACAGACGTTTAGTATAAGGTCGGCGTTTTTTGCCTCTTCGAGAGTTGATTTGAAAGCATCAACAAGCTGATGCGGCAAACGCCTTACAAGCCCTACCGTATCAACGAGCATAACCTCTCGCTTTGACGGCAGCGTAAGCCTCCTTGCAGTCGGGTCGAGCGTAGCAAAAAGCTTGTCCTCCGACAGCACGCCCGCACTTGTAAGAGTGTTCATAAGAGTCGATTTTCCGGCATTGGTGTAACCGACTATGGCAACGGTGATTACACCGTCCTTTTTTCGCCTTGAACGAATGAGGTCGCGTCGCTTTTCAACCCTCTTAAGCTCCTCGGACAACGAATGTATCCTGCGTCTTATATGGCGTTTATCGCTCTCGAGCTTACTCTCGCCCGGACCTCTTGTGCCGATTCCGCCGCCGAGACGCGACATACTCTTGCCTCTGCCCGACAAAAACGGAAGCGAATATTTAAGCTGTGCCAGCTCTACCTGCAATTTACCCTCGCTCGACCTTGCCCTTGCGGCAAAAATATCGAGTATGAGCATGGTTCTGTCAACAACTCTTGTATCGGTTTTTGTCTCTATATTGTTAATTTGCGACGGTGTAAGCTCGCTGTCGGCTATTATAAGGTCTATATCGTTATTTCGACAAAAGGCGGCAACCTCCGACATTCTTCCGCTGCCGATATATGTTGCCGGCGACGGAGCTTCAAGCTTTTGTATCACCGTTCCGATTATCTCGGCTCCCGCGGTTTCCGAGAGAAGAGCCAATTCCTCCATAGAGATTTCAGCGTTGTATTCGCCCGTGTCCACGCCTATCAAAAGCGCTCTTTCGGGACTTTGACTGTTTTCATAAAACTCCATAATTCGCCTTTACAGTTTGTTCTGATTTAAAAATGACAGCGCCTTTATAAATCCGGCGTTGCACTTCGCATAATAATACTTATAAGAATCGCAGTAGTAATTTTTGCCTATAATACCGTTTTCCGAGGATCTGTCGCGGCGGCAGCCGTTGCGGCAAACACAATAGAACGGACACGCTTTGCATTCGTCGGGAACATTTTGCGAATCCTTTATAAATTTAACCGCGGTTTCGCTGTTTCGCATTTCCTCAAACGTATTTTTGCCTATTTCGCCTATCTTATATCCGTCGAGCACATAGAAATCGCACGGATAAACACTCTTGTCGGCCTCTATAACATACTGAATGTTACAGCAGCCGAACGCGCTGCACATTTCGGGAGGTCTGCCGAGCATCACGGACAGCTGATTGTCTATATGGCGTATGCTTATATAATTTCCCTTCAAAAGGTCGGAAAGCCAAAGATTAAATATCTTTACGAGGAACTCGGCATAGTCCTTGGGCGACAGGCTGTATGCGCTCTCACCGCGTTCCGATGAAAACGGCTCAAGGCACGGAATAAACTGCAAATATCTGAAGCCCTGCTTTTTCAAAAAATTATATATTTTCTCGGCGGAGCGTGCATTTTTGCCCGTAACGACCGAGAGCACATTATACGCCGCCCCTTGACGATCCAAAGCATCCGCCGCCTTTATTACCCTGTTAAATGTACCCTTGCCGCTCACATCGACGCGGTTGAGGTCGTTTATCTGTGCCGGCCCATCAAGCGACAAACCTACAAGATAGTTGTTCTTTTTAAAGAATTTTGCCCAGTCGTCATCAATCAAAAGGCCGTTGGTCTGTATGCTGTGGTGGAATATGAGCCCTTTTTTTGCATATTTCTTTTCGATTTCCGCAAAGCCTTTATAAAAATCAAGTCCCGCAAGCGTAGGCTCTCCGCCCTGAAACAAAAACGTACAGCTGCCGCTTGCGTATTCCGCGGCACTTTTAATTATCTCCTCGGCGTCCGACAGCGACATCATACCGCAAAAAGCAGTTTCGCGGCAATTTGCCTCATCCTTATAAAAACAGTATTTGCAATTCATATTGCACGCCGAAGAAGCCGGCTTTAAAAGAACACTTACATGTGGCATTTTCTACCTCCGCAGCTTTATGTAATATTTATTATATTAGCACACTCGTCTCGGAAACTCAAATTTTTCTCTTCGGGATGACAACGTGATGACAAAACAATCAGTATGTGATATTATGACATAAAAATAAAAAAGGAGCTGTAAAATGAGTAGGATTATAAATAAACTGATTCGTAAAATCAGCGGCAGTGAGCTTGCGCAAAAGCAAAATGCGAGCATAATAAAAAACGGCAAGCCGAATGAGAAAATAATCCCGTTTTTGCGACAGACAGCGGCGGACGGCTGCGTATTGCTGAAAAACAACGGGGCTTTACCCATAAACGGCAAGGATAATGTCGCGCTGTTCGGCAGAGTGCAAAACGACAGCTTTTTTGTCGGCAACGGCTCGGGCGGAGACGTATGCGCGCCTTATAAAATCAGCTTTGCCGACGGCATAGAAAAAAACGGAAAAATACATATAAACGAAGATCTCAGAAAAATTTATAATGATTGGTGCGGCAAGCGCAAAAACATACCGGATCCGGGGTTTTGGGGACATTGGCCGAGATTTTATCCGGAAATGCCGCTTAAAGACAACATTGTAAAAAGTGCATCCGAAAAGAGCAATAAGGCCGTGGTATTTATAGGCAGAAGCGCCGGAGAGGATCGCGAAAACGTTCTCGAAAAGGGCAGCTATTACCTCACGAGCAGAGAAAAGGAGATGTTAGACCTTGTCACGGCTCATTTTGACGACGTCATTTTGGTTCTCAATATAGGCAGTCTTATTGATTTTGAAGAGATAGATGCATATAAGGATAAAATAGGCTCGATACTTATAGCTTGGCAAGGCGGTATGGAGAGCGGAAACGCGCTTTCGGATATACTCTCCGGTGAAGTCACTCCGAGCGGGAAGCTCAGCGATACAATCGCAAAACGATATGAGGACTACCCGAGCAGCGGCAACTTCGGCGCAAAGGAATACAACAACTATGTTGAGGACATCTTTGTAGGTTACCGCTATTTTGAAACCTTCGCCCCCGAAAATGTGCTGTATGAATTCGGATTCGGTCTGTCTTATACAAATTTTAAAATCGAAACGGAAAAAGCGAACTATTCCGAAGGCAAAACAGAATTCAATGTTAAGGTGACGAATATCGGCTCGGTGCCCGGCAAAGAAACGGTTCAATTTTATGTTTCCGCTCCGAACGGCAAGCTCGGAAAAGCAAAAAAATCACTCGTTGCTTTTCACAAAACAGAGCTTTTGTCCCCCGGCGACTGTGAAACCTTCGTAACGGTGATTTCAAATGACGGCTTTGCTTCTTACGACGACTCCGGCAAGGCCGGACACAAGAGCTGCTATATACTCGAAAGCGGAATTTACGATTTTTATGTAGGCAACAGCGTGCGAAACTGTGAAAAGGTGTATAGCTTTACACTCGAAAGCACAGTTGTAACCGCCGAGCTATCCGAAGTTATGGCGGTCAGCGAAAACCGCGCGTTTGAACGCTTTGCCGCTGTTTGCGACGGCGACAAAATCGCTCTGTCAAAGGAAAAAGTGCCTGTTCGCACCGTGAGTCTGAAAAATCGAATACTCTCTTCTCTGCCGGACGGAAAAGAAATCAGCGGTGACAAAGGCTATAAGCTCTCCGATGTAAAGGCAGGCAAGGTAAAGCTTCAAGACTTTACAGCTCAACTTTCTCTTGACGAGCTCGAGGCAATCTCACGAGGCGAGGGACCTATGAACAGCTCACTCGGAGCAAAGGGTAACGCGGGTGCTTTCGGCGGCGTTTTAAAGTCGCTCAGGGAAAAGGGAATCCCCCCGATAATCACCACCGACGGTCCGTCCGGAATAAGACTTCTTTCCGCCTGTTCGCTGATGCCCTGCGGTACGGCGATAGCGTGTTCTTGGGACGAAAGTCTCACCGAGAAATTATTCACGGAAATGGGCAAAGAGATGATAAAAAAGGGCAGCGACGTGCTGTTGGCACCGGGTATGAATATACATAGGAACGTGCTGTGCGGCAGAAACTTCGAATACTATTCCGAGGACCCGTACCTCACGGGTAAAACCGCTGCGGCAACGGTCAGGGGCATACAGAAAAACGGCGTTTCGGCGTGTCCGAAGCACTTTGCCGGCAACAATCAGGAATATAACCGCAATCACACCGACGACATAGTGTCCGAAAGGGCACTTCGCGAAATCTATCTCAAGGGCTTTGAAATATGCGTTAAGGAGTCGTCTCCGCACTGCATTATGACAAGCTACAACAAGATAAACGGCGTTTGGAGCCACTACAATTATGAGCTTTGTACCACCGTTTTGCGTGACGAATGGCACTTCGGCGGTATGGTTATGACAGACTGGTGGATGCGCTACGCTCCGTCACCCGAATTCCCGCAGCTGAGAGACAATGCATATCGCGTCAGAGCGCAGGTTGACGTGCTTATGCCCGGATTTAAAGCCGCGGTCAGCAAGAGCGGCGGAAACGACGGCTCTCTGCTTGAAACATACGGTCAAAAGGACGGAATAGCCTTAGGAGAACTGCAGAGAACCGCAAACAACGTTCTCCGCTTTATCCTCTCAACCGACAAAAAACTAAACTAAACTGAATAAAAGCCGTATAACATATAAAAAGACTGCCTTTATGCCGTGTGACGTACGTAATCACATTCGATAAATGCAGTCTTTTTTATTTATTCGCCGAGTCCTTTATGAAATATAATACCTTGCCTGCGCATTCCAAAGCTCGCTGTATTTGCCGCCTGCACCCAATACTGATACACGACATTCATTATCTGATTTGAAAAGCCCGTTATAATGCCGAAATAAAAAATGAAATCCGAAACAGACTGCATCTGCCGGCGGTCCGTTACGTAAGCTTATTCATATCATCCGGCATAGGTGCGGTAAATTCCATAATTTTCTCGGTAACGGGATGTGTAAAGCGGACAAAACAGCAATGCAGAGCCTGATGGCTGAGTCTTTTATCCGTACTGCCGTACATATCGTCGCCCACAAGCGGCGCTCCGAGGCTTTTAAAATGAACACGTATCTGATGAGTTCTGCCCGTTTCGAGATGTATTCTCAAAAGCGTACAGCCGTCCTTTACCTTTAACGATTTCCAATGTGTAACGGCTCTTTCGCCGCCCACGCCGACATCGCGCAAGGTCTTCATGGGGTCGGGTCTTATAATAGGCTTATCTATAACGCCATCGCCGTAAAATTCGCCGCCGGCAACAGCTAAATACTCCTTATATATTTTACCGCTCAGCTTTGCCGCCGAAAATTTATTGAGAGCGCACACCACTATGCCCGACGTTCCCTTATCAAGTCTGCCGACAGAGCGGAATACGCACTCCTTTCCCTCTTTCATAAGATGAAATGCCACCGCATTTGACAGCGCGTCGCAACGGTGATTGTGCGATTCGTGCATGGCAATATCGGGCTTTTTGTTTATCACGAGTATATCGTCGTCCTCATAAATTATGTCGAGCGGTATATCCGAAGGCACAGCGGAGGCGGTGCCTTCGTCGGACGGCAAATTCAAAGTCAGCGTATCACCCGAATTTAAAATGTCGATGCTTCTCGCCCCTGCTCCGTTTTTCAATATGCCGTTTTCGGTGCGCTTTAAAACGCAGAGCATTCTGTGCGACACGCCCCTACGCTTTAAATAATCTTTTATTTTGACATTACCGTTGTCATTGTCAATAAAAAATTCGATTTTGCGACCCATAATTCCACCATCGTTAAAATTCTGTTTTATTGCATTATATCATATAAAGGTGTAAAATAATATCGAAATTTAAAAGGGAGGAATACTATGCAGCTCGTAATAATGATAATTCACGACAGCGACCACATGAATTCCATTCTCGTAAAAATGATGGAGGCAGGTATCAAGGGCGGCTCACTTATAGATTGTGAAGGCGCTCTTCAGGCAATAGGGCGCGCATCCTCGGATCCGCCGCCTGTTTTCGGCTCCCTGCGCGAATATTTAAACCCCGAAAGTGCCGCAAAAAACAAGCTACTTCTTTGCGCTATGGAGGACGAGAAGGTCGCAGTCGCAAAACAGATTGCGAACGAAGTCACCGGCGGGCTCTCAAAGCCCAATACCGGCGTTATGTTTTGCCTGCCGCTGCTGTCGCACGAGGGATTAAAATAATATTGAATCTGATACGGAGGAAAAATTTATGCAGCTTTTGTTTTTTGTACTGAACCGCTCCGAAATGCTTGACGATATACTGACGAGTTTTGCGGATCACGACATACACGGTGCTACCATACTTGACAGCAAGGGAATGGTTCATCTTTTGGCGTCTCACAGCGACGAGGGCGAGGTTCCGTTTTTCGGGGCGATGAGGGCATTTTTAAAGCCTGAACGCGAGAACAGCAATCTTATAATCGCCGCAGTAAACGACGACCACGTTGACAATGCCGTAAAGGCCATTGAGGATGTTATAGGCGATCTTTCCAAGCCCGATACCGGAGTGGTTTTCACCGTTCCGATAAGTTACGTGAAAGGATTGTATAAGGATGGAAATTAAAACACTTGCCACAGTCGCTTTGATGATGATATCGGGGCTTCTTTTCGGCAGGCTGTGTAAATTCATAAAGCTCCCCAACGTAACCGGTTATCTTATAGCCGGGCTTGTTTTCGGCCCGTCGCTGTTTAACATCGTAGACCAAAATATGATAGACGAATTCGCAATAATATCAGATATTGCGCTGTCGTTTATAGCATTTTCCGTCGGTTGCGATTTCAGCCTTGACTATTTTAAAAAGGTAGGCAGCGCACCCATAATAGTTGCTATTTTTGAAGCCATGGGTGCCGTAATACTTCTTACGGTAACGTTGATTATATGCAAGGTTGACTTAAAGCTGTCGATTTTGCTCGGTGCAATTGCCGCCGCAACAGCACCCGCCCAAACAATAATGGTAATAAATCAGTATAAGGCAAAGGGCCCCTTGACATCACTCCTTTTAAGCGTTGTCGCCCTTGACGATGCCGTGGCGCTTATAGGCTTCGGCTTTGCAAGCACAATAGTCACCGCCATGAACGGAAAAGGCGACAGGAGCCTCGTTCTCTCAATACTCGATCCGTTTTATCAAGTGCTGATTTCGGCAGTTATCGGCTTTGTTTTAGCTCTTGTGATGAAGGTTCTTCTGAAGTGGTTTAAAAAGCACTCCAACCGTATTTGCGTTATACTCGGTATGGTGGCGCTTACATATTATCTCGCCACGTTGCTCAAGGGTTCAAGCCTGCTCGCATGTATGTGCCTCGGCGCAGTGCTTACAAACATAATCCACGATTCCGACGACGTTGTAAAGGTCTCTGAGGGCTTCACTCCGCCTATATACATGATGTTCTTTGTAATTTCGGGCGCAGGGTTCGACGTATCGGCACTTAAATCCATCGGCTTTATCGGAATAATCTATGTGGTGGTAAGAGTTATCGGTAAAATGCTCGGCTCATATGTCAGCGGAAAAATTACGCATCAGCCCGATAAAGTATGCAAATGGTTAGGCCCCACGCTGATGCCGCAGGCAGGTGTTGCGCTCGGTCTTATCGCCGTCGCCTCAAGCATGGTACCCGACTATGCTCCGCAGCTTCGCACGGTAATACTCTGCTCGACGTTTATCTACTCCATCATAGGCCCGGGCGTTGCCAAATTCTCGCTTGTTAAAGCCGGCGAAATAGTTTTGCCCGACAAAAAGCAGAAAAAAGTCGGAGCATAACAAAAGCCTGCATACATATGCAATTATTAAGCGTTCCTTGTTTTACGCAAGGGACGCTTTTCTCGTTATTTTATACAGATTTTGCAAATCTTTTTTTACCGCTTCAAACATTGAAATACACCCCGAACGTGTTATAATTATACATATATTTTTAGTATGTTATATATAATATCTCGAAAGGTACGTGTTATTTTTGTCACTTGTTGCTATGAAAGAGTTGCTTGCGCGCGCCGAAGAAAAAGGTATTGCCATAGGTGCCTTTTCCGTAGGCAATATGGAAATGGTAATGGGCGCCGTCAAGGCGGCGGAGGAGCTTGAGACCCCTATTATTTTGCAGATAGCGGAGGTAAGACTTAAAAGCTCGCCTTTGGAATTGATGGGGCCGATGATGCTTGCTGCGGCAGAGAATGCCAGTGTCGATATTGCGGTGCACCTTGACCACGGATTAAATGTCGAAACGGTTGAGCAGGCTCTTGATATAGGCTTTACGTCGGTAATGCTTGACGGCTCGCTTTTACCGCTTGAGGAAAATATTAAAACGGTAAAAGGCGTCGTTGAAACCGCAAAGGAATACGGCGCAACCGTTGAAGCCGAATTGGGAGTTGTCGGCGGAAACGAGGGCGAGGGCAAAAGCCACAAAATTCTTTGCACAAACCCCGATGACGCTAAACGCTTTTGTGATGAAACGGGGGTTGACGCACTTGCCGTGGCAATAGGCAATGCGCACGGAAATTATCCCGTACTTCCCGAGCTTCGCTTTGACGTGCTTGAGGAAATACATAAAAAAGTCAATACACCGCTTGTGCTTCACGGCGGTACGGGTATAAGCGACGAGCAGTTTCAGAGGGCGATTTCACTCGGTGTTCGCAAGATAAATATAGCAACAGCTTCCTTTGACAGCTTGGCTTCTTATGCAAAGACTTATTGTGATAGCAAGGAAAAAGCCAATTATTTTGAACTCTCCGCCTGTGAGGTTGAGGGAGTTTATCAAAATGTTAAAAGACATATTAAAGTTTTCAATATGGAATAATTAAGGAGACGATTATGAAATACATAGAATTTGATTCTTCAAAAAAATATGACCTTATTCTTTTGGGCAGAATTGCGGTTGACTTGAATCCCGTCGATTATTACTGCCCTCTTAACGAAAGCACCACCTTTAAGAGATACCTCGGCGGCTCTCCCGCAAATATAGCGGTAGGACTTGCGAGACTCGGTAAAAAATGCGGTTTTTTTGCCCGTGTTTCCGATGACCAGCTCGGCACATTCGTAACCGATTTCTTTGAGAAAGAGGGAATTGACACCTCAAGAGTTAAGAGATGTGAAAACGGTGAGAAAATCGGTCTTACATTTACCGAAATCAAATCCGAAACCGAAAGCTCCATAGTTATGTATCGCAACGATGCTGCCGACTTGAAATTGGAGGTTTCCGATATTGACGAGGAATACATCAAGCAGGGTAAGGCTCTTTTGATTTCGGGCACCGCTCTTTGCGAAAGCCCGTCGAGAGAGGCGGCGCTCAAGGCTGTTATGCTTGCAAAGAGAAATTGTATTCCGATTATTTTTGATATTGACTACCGTGCATATAATTGGAAAAATGACGATGAAATTTCAATCTATTACTCCGCAGTTGCCCGTGAGGCAGATATTATTCTCGGCTCTCGTGAGGAATACGACCTTACCGAAAAGCTCATAAAGCAGGGTATGTCCGACGAGGAAACCGCTAAATATTGGCATTCGCAAAATGCTAAAATCGTGGTAATCAAGCACGGTAAGGAGGGCTCGACAGCTTATACAAATGACGGCGAAAGCTATAACATTAAGCCGTTCCCCGTTAAACTCCTTAAATCCTTCGGCGGCGGAGACGGTTACGCTTCCGCATTCCTTTACGGACTTTTTGAGGGCTATGATATAATCGACGCTCTCGAATTCGGCTCGGCTTCGGCGGCTATGCTTGTAGCTTCTCACGCTTGCTCACAGGATATGCCCTCTGTCGAAGCGGTCAAGGACTTTATTAAGAAAGAAAAAGAAGAATACGGTGAAATGATTGCAAGGGTGTAAATCATTCCGCTCCCTTTTTGATTTGCAGGAAGGCTCAAGATGAAAAAACTGTTCAAAAACAAGATTTTCAAAGGTGTTGTCGGAACACTTTTATGTGTTTGTATTTTGCTTTTTGCGGCAGTAATCGGCATTAACGCATATATGATTTCTTTTTCTAAAAAGAATTTTGTTACCGTAGACGAATTAAAAGCGGACAGCTATGATTGTATTTTGGTACTTGGTGCAGGGCTTTGGAGCGGCAAGCCGTCGCCTATGCTAAAGGAAAGACTTGATTTTTCTCTTGAAGCATACAATAAAGAATGCAGCGACAGATTCCTTGTCTCGGGGGATCACGGCACGAAAAACTATGACGAGGTAAACGCTATGAAGGATTACCTTGTTGAAAACGGTATTTCGGCTGATTGCGTGTATATTGACCATGCAGGTTTTTCAACCTATGAGTCAATGTATCGGGCAAGAGATGTTTTCAAGGTCCAAAAGGTGCTTATCGTAACGCAAAAATACCATCTTTACAGGGCTGTGTATATTGCAAGACAGCTTGGCATTGAGGCTTACGGCCTTGACAGGGAGGAGCTCAAATATCCCGTCAAAAATAACATAAGAGAAGCGGCGGCAAGGGTAAAGGATTTCTTTTATTGTATAGAAAAGCCCGAGCCCACCTATCTCGGTGAAGAAATACCGATAAAAACCGCAAGTGCTTCGCTTACGGATGATAAGGTAAAAGTTTAATTTATATAAACGAGGGAAATGTATGTACGAAAATCCTAAATTTAACCAAAACAATGAAAAAATCCTCTGCGAGAGAAACGGCAAAAACTCCGATATGCTGATGGATATAAGAGTTAAAATTCTCAAAGCGGGCGAAACAATGACATTTTGCGAAGCGGAAAATGAAACGGCTCTGCTTTTGATGGCGGGAGATGTCGATTTTGTTTTTGACGGAAAAACCGAAAATGCAAAGAGACGTTCCCCGTTTCTTGACAAGGCAACGGCAATTCATTTTGCAAGGAATAACACGGTAACGGTTAAGGCGAACGAGGAGTCGAGAATTGTAATTGAGCAAACTGATAACTCAAACGATTTCGGCGTTCATTATTATAAAGGCGAGGATATGACAGTTCAGCACTTCGGCGCAGACCAATGGGACGGCACGGCCGACAGACAGGTGCTTACGGTGTTTGACTATGAAAATGCTCCGTATTCAAATCTTGTCTTGGGCGAGGTTTTCCACAAGCCCGGCTGCTGGACGAGCTATCCGCCGCATTATCATCCGCAGCCCGAGGTCTACTATTACGAATTTGATAAGCCGCAGGGCTTCGGCGTCGGCTTTAACGGAGACGATTGCTATAAGGTGGGTGACAAGGGCTGTCTTTGCATAACACCTATGCATACACATCAGCAGGCAGCGGCTCCCGGATATAAAATGTGCTATGTTTGGATGATAAGGCATCTTGACGGCGACCCGTGGAGAAAGACAAGAATAGACGCACCGGAGCACAAATGGCTTTTAGACGATAAATAAGGAGATAAAACTATGGCATATATGACTACAGCGCAGGCTCTCGTAAAATTCCTTGACAATCAATACGTATCGTTTGACGGCAAGGAGACAAAATTCGTTGACGGAATTTTTACGATATTCGGTCACGGAATAGTTTGCGGACTCGGCGAGGCACTTGACTCCGACAGAGGAGGACTCACGGTTTATCAAGGCAAAAACGAGCAAGGCATGGCACACGTTGCCACCGCATTTGCAAAACAGAATAATCGCAGAAAAATAATAGCCTGTTCTTCTTCAATAGGTCCGGGTGCCGCAAATATGATAACTGCCGCCGCAACGGCTACGGTAAACCACATTCCGCTTTTGCTGTTTCCCGCAGATTCCTTTGCGTCACGCCAGCCGGACCCCGTGCTTCAGCAATTTGAGCAGGTAAATTCGCTTGCCACAACGACAAATGACGCTTACAAGGCGGTCACAAGGTATTGGGACAGAATTTCACGTCCGGAGCAGTTGATGTCGGCCATGATAAACGCAATGCGCGTTTTAACCGACACGGCCGAAACGGGCGCCGTATGTATTTCTCTTCCGCAGGACGTCGAGGGTGAAAGTTATGACTTCCCCGACGAATTTCTCGCAAAAAGAGTACATAAAATTACAAGAATCGTCCCCTCTCTCGACGAGGTTAACGATATAGCCGAAATTCTTTTAAACGCCGAAAAGCCGCTTGTTATCTGCGGCGGCGGAGTAAGATATTCCGAGGCGGGAGAAGCACTTGAGATGTTCTGCAAATCATTCGGCATTCCCTTTGCCGAAACACAGAGCGGCAAAACCGCCTGTCTCTCAAGCGACCCGCTGAACCTCGGCGGACTCGGAGTCACGGGTAATTCGGCAGGAAACGACATTGCAAAATGCGCCGACGTCATTCTCGGCATAGGCACTCGTTTTTCCGACTTTACCACCGGCTCAAAGAGCCTTTTCAGAAGCGACGCAAAATTTATAACCATTAACACTTCCCGATTTGACGCGTACAAATTAGGTGCCGTAAAGCTCGTCGCGGACGCAAAGCTCGGAATAATCGCTCTCGGCAAGGCTTTGTCGTCCCACGAATACAGAACAAAATACACCGATGAAATCGCAAAGGCAAAAAAGTGCTGGAACGATGAGATGGAACGCTTTGCAAAATACAGCTACAACGAAAGCTTCACCACACTTATAAAAGCTCAGTACGAACGCTCCGTTCCGGAGTTTGCAGAGAAGTTCGGCACAATAACGCAGGTGGCGGCAGTCGAAAAAATACGCGAGATCATTCCCCACGACGCGATTTGCGTAGGCTCCGCAGGTTCTCTGCCGGGAGATCTCCAAAGGATGTGGACCTCGGACAGCAGATATTCCTACAACATGGAATACGGCTACTCCTGTATGGGCTATGAAATCGCGGGCGCATTGGGTTCAAAGCTTGCAGAGCCGCAAAAAGAGGTGTATGCGATGTGCGGCGACGGCAGCTATCTTATGCTGCACTCAGAGCTTGTCACATCAATCCAGGAGCATAAAAAAATAAACGTACTGCTGTTTGACAACAGCGGCTTCGGCTGTATAAACAATCTTGAAATGTCAAACGGAATAGGCAATCTCGCAACGGAATTCCGCTTCCGTGACGAAAATGGAGATCTGCTCGGCGACCTTGTTCCTATCGATTTTGCAAAAAGCGCGGAAGGCTACGGAGTTAAAACGTACACGGCAAGAACTCTTGAGCAGCTTGAAAATGCACTTCGTGACAGCCTTGATTCTAAGGTTTCGACGCTTATAGACATTAAGGTTTTGCCGAAAACCATGACAGACGGCTATGGCGCATGGTGGAATGTCGGCGTGGCGTCAACCTCCGACAACAAGGCGGTCAACGAGGCTTACAAAAATAAAAAAGAAAACGAAAGTAAAGCGAGGAAATATTGATATGCTTGATAAGAACAAAGTTAAATTAGGTATTGCACCTATCGCTTGGACAAATGACGATATGCCCGATTTAGGCTCGGAAAACACCTTTGAACAGTGTATTTCCGAAATGGCTCTCGCCGGCTTTACCGGCTGCGAAGTCGGCAACAAGTATCCGCGAGACGACATACCCGCACTCAAAAAAGCTCTCTCGCTTCGCAATATGCAAATTTGCAATGCTTGGTTTTCTTCATTTCTTCTTACAAAACCGTATGATGAAGTAGAAAAAGACTTTGTAGAACATATTTCTTTTCTCAAGGAGATGGGCGCAAGGGTTGTCGGCATTTCGGAGCAGAGCCACTCTATACAGGGCACCGATAAGTCGGTTTTCAAAGACAAATATATAATGAACGACGACGAATGGGCTCGCCTTTGCGACGGCGTAAACCGTCTCGGCAAGGTCGCAAAGGATATGGGCATAGCCCTTACATATCATCATCATATGGGCACAGTTGTTCAGACCGCCGCCGAGATAGACCGTCTTATGGAAAATACCGACCCCGAACTTTTCAGTCTTTTATATGATTCGGGTCATCTTGCATACTGCGGCGAGGATTATATCGGCGTTTTGAAAAAATACGCAAACAGAGTAAAACACGTACACTTAAAGGATATTCGCCCCGAGGTAATAGATAAGGTTAAGAAGGAAAAACTCAGCTTCCTTGAAGGCGTGCGGCTCGGAACGTTCACGGTTCCCGGCGACGGCGCGATAGACTTCGGCCCGATATTTGACATTCTTGCGGACAGCGGCTATGAGGGATATGTTCTCGTAGAGGCGGAGCAGGACCCTGCCAAGGCAAACCCGTTTGAATACGCGCTCAAGGCAAGAAAATACATTGCCGAAAAAGCCGGTCTTTAATTTAGCGGAGGTCAAGAAATGAGTTTTCAATTTATTATGCCGAAACAAATTTTTTACGGTGAAAACGCCTTATCGACCGCAGCAGAGCATATATGCGCCTTAGGCAAAAAAGCTCTTGTGGTTACCGACCCCATGATGGTAAAGCTCGGCAACACCGCAAAGATTACGGATATACTTGACAAAGGAGATACTCGGTACGCAATTTTTGACGGCGTCATAAGCGAGCCCACCGACAGGATTATCGAAGCGGGCTTAAAGGTGTGGAACGACGAAAAATGTGACTTCCTGATAGCCGTAGGCGGCGGCTCGCCGATAGATGCTATGAAGGCGATAGGTGCGGTTGCGACAAGCGGCTGCTCCGTCAACGATTTTCTCGGTAAGGTAATTACCGTCCCCACGCCGCCAATGGTAGCAATACCGACAACAAGCGGCACCGGCTCGGAGGCTACGCAGTTTACAATCATAACAAACACGGAAAAGGACATAAAAATGCTCTTAAAGGGTGCGGTGCTTATGCCCGACCTTGCGATAGACGATCCGGCGTTTACCATGACCGCTCCGCCATCCGTTACGGCCGCTACCGGACTTGACGCACTTTGCCACGCAAGCGAGGCGTACACATCAAGAAAAGCACAGCCAATGACGGACGATCTCGCTATCAGCGCGGTAAAAAGAATTTTCAAATATCTCCCCACGGCTTATCGCGAGCCACAAAACATTGAGGCAAGAGAGCAAATGAGCCTTGCGGCTCTTGAAGCCGGCACGGCGTTCAACAATGCTTCCGTTACCGTAATTCACGGTATGTCACGACCGATAGGCGCGCTGTTCCATGTGCCGCACGGAATAAGCAACGCCATGCTTATGGCGGAATGCTTCGACTACGTTTACGACGGCGCAGAAAAGCGCTTTGCCGATATGGCACGGGCAATAGGAAAAGCTGCAAGCGACGATTCCGACTCCGCCGCAGCAAGGAAATTCGTTGATGCCTGCAAGGAGCTTTGCGACATCTGCGGCATACCGAGCGTATCGGGCTACGGAATCGACCTTGTAGAATTCCGCAAAGCGATGCCGAAAATGGCAGAGGATGCCTTCGCATCCGGCTCACCGTCTAATACGATAAAGGATATATCCGTTGAAGATATATTGAAGATTTACGACAGACTTTGTAAATAATTTTTCGGATACAAACAGTATAAATCTCGCTGTTTAAATCATATTTCACTCAAAATTTGCCGACGGCACAATTTTGAAACAGCAGAAATCACCGGTTACACCTGTCAGGGCAACACGGGGCGCAGGGTGATTTTAAATAACTATTTGTTGCCTGAAAGGTTATGTGATAATTATGTTAAAAATCGGCATCATCGGCGCAGGACGCATTGGCAAGGTGCATCTTGAGTCAATCTCCTACCACGTAAAAAATGCAACGGTAACCGCAATGGCAGATCCGTTTATGAACGAAGAAACCGAAAAGCTTATAAGAAGCTATGGGGTTTCAAAGGTGACAAAAGACTATAAGGACATTTTGAACGACAAGGATATTGACGCCGTTCTTGTCTGCTCCTCAACCGACACACACGCCGCAATTTCGATAGAAGCCATAAACGCCGGAAAGCACGTTTTCTGCGAGAAGCCGGTTGACCACTCAATCGAAAAAATCCAAGCCGTCGCAGACGCTTTAAAGGAGCATCCGGATATTAAGTTTCAGGTGGGCTTCAACCGCCGCTTTGACCATAATTTTGCCGCTATACGCAAGGCTTATGATGACGGAAAAATAGGTGAAGCGCACATACTGAAAATTACCTCGCGCGACCCCGAACCGCCGAATCCCGCATACATAAAGGTATCGGGAGGTATCTTCCTCGATATGACGATTCACGATTTCGATATGGCGTGTTTCCTCACCGACAGCGACGTTGAAGAGCTTTATGTAAACTCCGCGGTGCTCGTTGACCCGGCCATAGGCGAGCAGGGCGACGTTGACACGGCAATCATAACCATGAAAATGGCAAACGGCGCTTTGGCGGTTATAGACAATTCGCGCAAGGCGGCTTACGGCTATGACCAGCGCGCCGAGCTTTTCGGCTCTAAGGGTATGGTTGCGACGAGCAACGACACCGTATCCTCGGCGGTAATATCAAACGCTGACGGCGTTACCGGCGAAAAGCCGCTCTTCTTCTTCCTTGAGAGATATATGGGCTCATTCTCCGAGGAAATGCGTCAATTCACAGAGGCGGTCATAAACGATACCGAGGTTCCCGTGGGTATTCACGCAGGCCTTCAGTCTGTAAAGATAGGTCTTGCCGCAAGAAAATCGGTAGAGGAACACAGACCCGTAAAGATTTCCGAAATACAGTAATATAAATACCCAGAATAAATAAATCCCGAACAAAGGCCGCACATTTATAAGCCTACTGTTCGGGATTTTATTTTTAATTTAATTTAATCGTTTAAACATCTTCTCCACGGATTAGCGGGATCGGGATCTGTCGGGTCCCAGCCGCGGCGACCGTCAGAGGCACTGATTTTAACCGCCGAGGGCTTCGGAAGAACAGTTCCTCCCCAGCTGTCATATATCATAACCGTTGTTCCGAGCGGACAGCAATCATATATCCACTTGGCGTCAGCAGTTGTAAGTCTGACGCAGCCGTGAGAAGCAGCACTGCCGAGCTTATTATAGCTCCTATAAAGGAGCGTGGAATTGTCCTTCTTTGAATACGGTACGGAGTGAAAAAGCACCTTACCGACTATTCTCGTTGAATACTGCCCGTAAACGTTGCCCTTAAGCTCCTTCCAGCGATATTTTGCCGGAGTGTTGAAAACTCCGACGGGGGTTAAGCCGTCCGTTCCCACCGAGCATACAAAGGCTCTGTCCGGCACGGTAAATTTACCGCTGTTATCCTTTGCATAAACCGTGATACAGTTATTCGTGCGATCAACCGCTATAAGATAAGGCGCATTGTGATTTACCGCCTGTGGGTGAAGATAATAGCTGTATAACGTACCGTTTGTGAGAGTATAGGCATTGCCGTCATAATATATGGGGCCGTTGTAATTTTTGTTCCAAACGCCGCCGTCAATGGCATTAAGAGTGTCACCGTAAACGTATGCACCGTTATAACCGAAATCTACAACACCGCCCGATACGACATACCAATCGTTACAGTATTTAACGAGAGTATTGGTGTCCCAGCGCAATATGCCGCCGTATACGTAATACCACGTGCCGTAATAATCGGTGAGTGTTTCCGCAGACCAATCAAGCACGCCCTTCCATACATAATACCAAGTATCATAGTATTTGGTAAGGCCTGTATAATTCCAGTTAAGTATGCCTTTTTCGACGTAATACCATGTATCGTAATACTTGGTAAGGCCTGTATAATCCCAATTGAGTACGCCTTTTTCGACGTAATACCACGTATCGTAATACTTGGTAAGGCCTGTGTAATCCCAGTTAAGTACGCCTTTTTCGACGTAATACCACGTATCGTAATACTTGGTAAGACCGGTATAATCCCAGTTAAGTATGCCGTTTTGCACATAGTACCACGTGTCGTAATACTTGGTAAGGCCGGTATAGCTCCAGTCGAGAACGCCGTCCTTTACGTAATACCATGTGTCATAGTATTTGACAAGCCCCGTATATGAGCTGTCCTTTTCGCCGTCCTGCATATAATACCATGTATTGCCTTCTTTTTTCAGTGAATCCTTTTCGGAGGCAAACGACGCCGTTGAAAATGCCCCGAGAAGTACCGAAAGAAGCAGTATTATTGCCAAGATTTTTTGATATGTATTCTTCATTATTCCCTCCGAGAAAGCATTTGATAGGTAGTAATAAAATTATATCTTTATTAAATGCCGTAGTCAAGCACTTTCAGCGAGCATCATACAATCGTTTCATATTGTAATACAACAATTTGCTATTGCAAACCAAGGCTTATCGGTATATAATAACAAAAGGTATTCAACCTATAATTTAAAGTACAGGGGAGCTTGTTTTTGCAGGCTGAGAGGAAGTCATCAACTTCGACCCTTTTTCACCTGATGCGGATAATGCCGCCGTAGGAAGTCACCCGAAAAAGACTTGTTAAACGGAGCTTCGCATTTTGAGTGAAAAGCTCCGTTTTTTATTTTGTCAAAAATAAAAGTCGGACTGTGCACAAAAAGGATGTGAAAATGCCCCGCGGGGAAAACGACGCGGCAAAAAGCAGGGGGAGCGCCCTGAGTTTTGTAATTTCAATGTTGCACCGTATGATGACAACACTGCTGCGATGGGAAGCCGTGTTCCGGCGTGAGAGGAGGCCAAAAAGCCTCGACCGATATAAAACTTTCTAAGGAGCAATTAAAATGAAAAAAAATCAGGTTAAAAAGCTTGCCCTTGCAGGTATGTTTTGTGCGGTAGCCGTTGTCGGCAGTTTATTCTCTTTCCCGGTATTCGGCAGTAAGTGTGCGCCGATACAGCATATGGTAAACATTCTCTGCGCCGTACTTCTCGGTCCGTGGTACGGTCTCGGCGTCGCCTTTGCGGCATCTCTCATCAGAAATCTGCTCGGGATCGGCAGCCTTATGGCTTTCCCCGGCAGCATGTTCGGTGCCCTCATATGCGGTCTCATCTATAAAAAGAGTAAAAATATTCCGCTTACTCTCGTGGGCGAGGTCGGCGGAACCTCTCTGCTCGGCGGCCTTTGCGCATATCCCGTAGCCGTATTGCTCATGGGCAAAAGTGCCTCGGAGGTAGCTTTTTACGCATATATAATCCCGTTCTTCATCTCAACCGCAGTCGGCTCGATTATTTCGGGAATTATTGTTTTCACGCTTAAAAAATGCGGCGTTCTTTCCAAAATGCAAAACGGATTGAAATAAAGCTTTATGTCAAATCGTACCTTACGGTACAAAAAAATCGCACTTATATTATGAACCGAAAGGCCGTGAAAAAATGTTCGGAGAAATGCTGCAAAACGTCAGAAAAAAAAGACCGCTGATTCACAGTATAACAAATTTCGTTACGGTTAACGACTGTGCAAATATACTCTTGGCATGCGGTGCGTCACCGATAATGGCGGATGACGAAAGAGAGGCGGCGGAAATCACATCCGCGTGCGACGGGCTCTGCATAAACATCGGCACGCTTAGTTCTCGCACGATCCCCTCAATGCTTGCGGCAGGCAAAAAAGCCAACGAGCTTTGCCATCCCGTAGTTTTAGACCCGGTTGGCGTCGGGGCATCGCAATTCAGAACAGACACGGCATTTAAGCTTCTTAACAACATACACTTTTCGGTAATTCGCGGCAACATCTCGGAAATCAAGACATTGGCACTCGGAACAGGCTCCGCAAAAGGCGTTGACGCAGATATTGCCGACTGCTTTACCGAGGAAACTCTCGATAAAGCGGTAGCATTCGCAAAGAGCTTTTCGGAAAAGACCGGCTCGGTAATTGCAATTACCGGAAAAACAGACATCGTAGCCGATAAGGACAAGGCTTTTGTAATAAGGAACGGTAACGATATGATGTCACTTGTCACGGGCACGGGCTGCCAGCTGTCATCACTCACCGCCGCATTTATCGCGGCAAATCAAAACGACATACTGACGGCGGCGGCTTCTGCCGTCTCAGCCATGGGGCTCGCGGGCGAAACGGCATTCGGCAGGCTCTCCCCTCTTGACGGCAACGCTTCATACAGAAATTACATAATCGACGCTGTCTGCAATATGACACCGCAAGGATTGGAAGAAGGTGCAAAATATGAAATGCGATAAAAAAAATATGCTTCTCTACGCCGTAACCGACCGTGCTTGGGTCGGCAAACAGACGCTTTGCGAACAGGTAGAAGCGGCATTAAAGGGCGGCTGCACCTGCGTTCAGCTCCGTGAAAAAGAGCTTTCCGATGCGGAATTTCTTGAGGAAGCGGTTAAAATACATGAGATATGCAAGCACTACGGTGTACCGTTTATCGTCAACGACAATGTGGACATTGCCGTCAAATGTCACGCCGAGGGAATTCACGTAGGCCAAGACGATATGAAGGCCTCCTGTGTTCGCGAAAGAGTCGGCGACGATATGATAATAGGAGTTTCCGCACATACCGTTGAAGAAGCCGTTGAAGCCGTTAAAAACGGTGCCGACTATTTGGGGGCGGGCGCGGTTTTCGGATCCTCGACAAAGCAAAATGCAGGCGCAATGAAAAAGGAAACGCTCAGAAGCATCTGCGAAGCCGTAGACATTCCCGTTGTTGCAATCGGCGGAATCAACGGCAAAAACTTAAAGGAACTGTCTCACACGGGAATTGACGGTGTTGCTCTTGTCAGCGCGATATTTGCGGCAGACGACATTGAAAATACGTGTCGCGCGCTTCGCAATCTGACGGAAGAAACGGTGAAGTCAAAATGAAACTAAGCGGAGCCGTATTCGATTTTGACGGCACTCTTTTTGATACAATGTCGGTATGGGACACCGCAGGAGAAGATTATTTAAAGCAATGCGGCAAAGTCCCGAGAGAAAACCTCTGTGAAGTGCTTAAGCCCAAGAGCCTTTCGGGGGCGGCAGAATATCTCAAGAAAAATTACGATTTACCCTTATCTGTAAACGAAATAGTCGACGGCGTAAACAAAACGGTGGGCGACTTCTATCTCTGCGAAGCACAGCCGAAGAACGGCGTACGAGAATTTCTAACCGCTCTTCGCGAAATTAACGTGCGTATGTGCATTACGACAGCCGCGGAACGAAAGCTCACAGAGGGCGCGCTTAAAAGATGCGGCCTTTTTGGATTTTTCGACAAAATATTCACTTGCGGAGAAGTCGGGCACGACAAAAACGACCCGTACATATATTGTGAGGCGCTGTCGTTTCTCGGCACAAAAAAAGACGAAACTCTCGTCTTTGAGGACGCATATCACGCCGCAAAGACGGCAAAGGGAGCGGGTTTTTATGTGGCAGCGGTCTATGACAGCCGCGAAAAAGCTCCCGAAAAGATGAAAGCCGTATCGGACATTTACTTAAACAACTTTCTTTTCCCGAGCGACTTTATAAATGATATAAAAAAGATAAAATAACAAAACAGCGGCAAACCGGGGGCACCACCTTTTGTCGCTCTATAAAAATAATGCTAAGCTTATAAAAAACGGAGGCAAATATGAAAACAGCATTATCAATCGCAGGCAGTGATTGCAGCGGAGGCGCCGGTATTCAGGCCGATCTGAAAACGATGACTATGAACGGAGTTTATGCCATGAGCGCCATTGCGGCGCTGACGGCACAGAACACCACCGGCGTAACAGACATCTCGGAGGTATCTCCGGAATTTCTCAAGGAACAGATTGACGCGGTATTCACGGATATACGACCCGATGCAGTTAAGACGGGTATGATTCCTACGGCAGCGTTAATTCGCGTGACAGCCGAAAGGCTGAAATTCTACGATGCTCAAAACATCATAGTGGATCCGGTTATGGTTGCGACCTCCGGCTCAAGGCTCATGGAATCTCCGGCAGTTGCCGTGATGAAAAAGGAACTTTTACCGATTTCTACACTCGTAACACCCAATATCCCCGAAGCCGCCGTGCTATCCGGCATGGAAATTAAGGACAAGGACGATATGGAAAAGGCCGCAGCAAAAATTCATTCGGAATGCGGCTGCGCCGTGCTTTTAAAGGGCGGACACAGCATTGAGGACGCAAGCGACCTTCTCTATAACGAAGACGAGAGCTTTTGGTTCTACGGAAAGCGCATTGCCAACCCTAACACCCACGGCACCGGCTGCACGCTGTCAAGCGCAATAGCCGCCAACCTCGCCAAGGGATACGATTTAAAAGCTTCCGTAAAGCTTGCCAAGGATTACATCTCGGAGGCACTCGCCTTTATGCTCGATTTAGGCAAGGGAAACGGTCCTATGAATCACGCTTTCATGCTTTCCGGCAAATACGCCGCAAAAGCATCGGAGAATAAAAAGTCAAAGTGATGAGCGGCTCTGCCGTTCGACGATCAACCTAATACAAAGGAGAACAAAAATGAAAACAGAAGCTTACGCAACACAGATGGACGCCGCAAGAAAAGGCATTATTACCGATGAGCTGAAGGCAGTAGCCGAAAAAGAGCACATGACAACAGATGAGTTATTACCCCTCGTAGCCTCAGGTAAGGTCGTAATACCCGCCAACAAGCGTCACAAGTGCCTGTCGCCCGAGGGCGTCGGCTCAATGCTCCGCACAAAAATAAATGTAAATCTCGGCGTTTCGAGAGACTGCAAGGACTATGACATTGAGATGCAAAAGGTTCTCTCGGCAGTTAATATGGGTGCTGAAGCTATAATGGATCTCTCAAGCCACGGCAACACACAGCCGTTCAGGCAGAAGCTTACGCACGAATGTCCTGCTATGATAGGCACGGTGCCCGTTTACGACAGCGTAATTCACTATCAGAGAGACCTTGACACTCTGACCGCAAAGGACTTTATTGACGTCATAAGACTTCACGCAGAGGATGGAGTCGACTTTGTAACGCTCCACTGCGGAATCACAAGAAAAACAATTGACCAGATACGTAAGCACAAAAGGAAAATGAACATAGTTTCGCGCGGTGGCTCACTCGTTTTTGCATGGATGTGTATGACAGGTGAAGAAAACCCGTTTTACGAATACTATGATGAAATACTTGATATATGCCGCGAATATGATGTTACAATCTCTCTCGGCGACGCCTGCCGCCCCGGCTGTCTTGCCGACGCGACCGACGTATGTCAAATCGAAGAGCTTGTACGCCTCGGCGAATTAACAAAAAGAGCTTGGGAAAAGGACGTTCAGGTTATGGTTGAGGGCCCCGGACACGTTCCGATGGACCAGATAGCTGCCAATATGAAGGTTCAGCAGACAATATGCATGGGTGCTCCCTTCTACGTTCTCGGGCCGCTCGTAACCGATATAGCTCCCGGATATGACCACATAACGGCAGCAATCGGCGGAGCCATGGCGGCAATGAGCGGCGCGGCTTTCCTCTGCTATGTAACTCCGGCCGAGCATCTCGCTCTCCCGAATCTCGACGACGTTAAGCAGGGCATCATCGCAAGCCGTATAGCGGCTCATGCGGCGGATATTGCCAAGGGCGTTCGCGGAGCCCGTGATATCGACGACAAAATGGGCGACGCAAGACGTGCACTTGATTGGGAAGCCCAATGGAAATGTGCCATTGACCCCGAAACGGCTAAAGCAATACGTGACGACCGCTCCCCCGAGCACGACGACACCTGCTCAATGTGCGGTAAGTTCTGCGCCGTCCGCAGTATGAATAAGGCACTCGCCGGCGAGCATATAGACATACTGTAAAAAACACTCATTAAGTAAAAACGAGCTGTAACGGTTAAAACCTTTACAGCTCGTTTCGTTTTTATTTGTTAAATATCAGCCTTTATCAATGTTATTTGAGAAAATATCGGCAACCTCACTCATTATGATATACGCCGTCGGGTCTATGCCGTGAACGTAGTCCTTCATTTTACCTACCTGATACCTGTTAACTACGAAATAAATCATCGCCTTATCACGATTTGAATATCCACCCTTTGCATTGAGCCTTGTAAGGCCGCTGCCAAACGCCTCGCTCAAGACCTCACATATCTCTTCGGGTCGTTCGGTTATAATGACGGCGCACTTTGAGCGGTCTATGCCCTCGACTATAAAATCAACTGTTTTCAACGCCGCCGAATACGTAACTATGGAATAAAGCGGAAGCACCCAGCTTTTAAGCACAATTCCGCAAATGACATACAAAAGGAAATTATATATCATAACGAATGTGCCGACGGTAATTCCGAGTCGCTTCGCAAAAATGACCGCCATAACCTCAATGCCGTCCATTGCCCCTCCGTAACGGATAGCAAGACCGCTTCCGATACCGGAAAGGACGCCGCCGAACAGCGCGCAAAGCAACAAATCGGTTCCGGCGAGCGGTGATGCTATGCTCACATCCACCGGAAACACATCGGTAATCAGCCACGCAAACAGCGAATAAACGCCAACCGCATAAATCGAATAAAACGTAAAGCCTGCGCCTTGCTTTTTAAGTCCAAACAAAAAAAGCGGCACATTTAGGATTAAAAGAAACAGAGAAAGAGTCAAATTCGGCGGCGTAATCTGCTCAAGCAGCATTGACGTTCCGGAAATCCCGCTGTCGTACAGCTTGACCGGGGTCATAAAAATCGTAATGCCGAAAGCGTTTATCATTCCGGCTATCGTAAGCATCAAAATATTTTTAAAAACTCTTTTAAATCGAATGTTTCGGGGGTGTTTCACTTGACAAGCACTCCTTTAATAAACATAGGTATCGCAAGCCGCCATGGCAAGGTGATAAGCTTAACATTAAATCCGCCGCCTCTTCCGAATCATACGCAAGCTTATGCACATACGAGATTATCAATTAGATTTTTCAGTATAAATTATATATAAATCGTAGGTCAAAGTCAATCGACAGTAACTTACGAAGTGTCATCTCACACAGCACGCAAAAAAAGCCCTTTGAGAAACATTTATTTCTCAAAGGGCTGATTAACCGATTTAAATTAAGACGGTGCTTTTTTTGAGGCTTATTCCGAAAAACAATCGCAATAAAATCGATTCATAAGCGTCGCCGCCGACAAATCTTTCGGCACTTCATCATCTCCGCTCAAAGTCGCTTTGAATTTTCGGTAAGAGCCGCAAGAAAAGCTTCACTTGTAATAACACCTTCAAATCCCATTTCGGATGCGAGATATGACACATTCGGTTTTTTCAATGCGGCCTTCTCCATAAGCGAGTCATCGGTAAGGATTCTGTTCGTTTTATCGTCCATAAGTATATGCTTGTCTGCCATACACACGGTTCTGTCGAAGTTTTCGGCAACAAATTCCATATCGTGTGTAATGGTAATTACAAGCTTTCCCTCGGAGGACAGTGCATTGATAATTCCGGACAGAAGTCTTATGCCGTGTCTGTCCTGACAAGCGGTCGGCTCATCAAAAACAAATACATCCGGGTCGGCCGCTATTGCCGCGGCTATCGTCACAAACTTTCTGTATGAATACGAAAGATTGTACGGATTTTCATTGATATACGGCTTAAGTCCCGTCAATTTAACCGCTTTTTTTAATCTCTTGTTCACCGTTTCTTCATCCACCTTAAAGTATCTCGGCGTGTATGAAATTTCGGCCAGTACCTCCTGATTAAAAATTTGGTCGTCGGGGTTTTGAAATACGTAAGCCACTTTTCGCGCAATCGTCGCGGTCGTTTTGCCTTTTGTCGATACACCGTTTATAAGCACTTCACCCTTTGTGGGCTTAAGCAGACCGTTCATAAGCTTTGCGGTTGTTGTTTTTCCGGCTCCGTTTTCGCCTATAATCGCTATTTTTTCGCCTAAATCCGCAGAGATGCTTACGCCTTCAACGGCAACATGCCCGCTTGGATATTCAAAATAAACATCTCTCAATTCAAGATAAGCCACAGCCGTCACTTCCTCCTTTGGATTTTTGCACACATTCGGTAAATATTTTCAGAGCTTCATCCACCGTTGTCGGGATTTTGTCGATAAAAAGTCCTCTGCTTCTTGCCTGAAATCCGAGGACGGCAACATAGGGCATATCTAGATTTTTTTCATAAAGGATTTCGCTTGACAATACGTCCTCCGGAGATCCGTCAAGCAGCACCGAGCCGTCATTGAGATATACTATATGGTCTGCATATTCGGCTATCAGATTCATCTTATGCTCAACCAAAACTATCGTTTTCTTTTGCCTGTTCAGATATTTGATTATTTCGAATACATCCTCCGTACCCTTCGGGTCGAGCTGAGAGGTCGGTTCGTCTATAACAATAATATCCGGGTCCTGAACAATGATGGAAGCCAAAGCGACTCTCTGTCTCTGTCCGCCGGACAGCTCACAGGGATGCTTGAACATAAAAGCTTCGATTTGGAGCAAGCTTATGATGTCCATTACTTTGGTTATAATCTCTTCACGATCAACTCCCATATTTTCAAGACCGAAGGCAATCTCTTCAAAAACAGTTTCTTTTATTCCGCTGTTTTGAGTAAAGGGGTTTTGGAAAACGAAGCCTATTCTTTTGGCCTTTTCTTCTTCGCTGATCTCTTTTGTGCTTTTTCCGAATATTTCAACCGACCCTTCAACCTCTCCGCCGTGAAAAGACGGAATAAGGCCGCGGATGATATTGCAAATCGTTGTTTTGCCGCAGCCGTTCGGGCCGACAATCGCGCATACCTCTCCCTCCGAAACGGAAAAAGAAACGTTCTTCAGGCAGTATTCGTCGGCAGATGGGTATTTGTATGACAGATTACTTATTTTAACGGCTTCCATACTTGTCTCCTTATCATTTGATGAAAATGAATTTCACGGCAATAAGTGCAGCTGTTACAAAAGCTATTCCTATCATAGTCACAACATCTGCCCTGCTTGTGTTGTTTACTCTTAAAGACGTGCGTTTGCAATGGCAGTTAAAGCATCTCGCCTCTAAAGCTATTGCTTTTTCCTCCGCGCTTACCATAGAGCTGAGCAGCAATGTAATAAGCATAGGTAAAATCGCCTTTAATCTGACAAACAAATTGCCTTCCGTTTCAATTCCTCGAGAGCTTTGAGCTTCAAGAATCTGCCCCATTTTGTCCGATAATTCGTTTATGGAGCGAAAGGAAGCAACTACCATATAAACAACATTGGACGACAGACCCATTTTGCCGAGAACCGCCATAAGATCCTGAACCTGCGTTGTCGCGGTAAAGAGCAAAAGTCCTCCCGCAAGAGTGAGAATTACCGAAGACATTCTGCAGCCTCGTATAAAACCGACCTTATATAATGAGATTTTTCCGATTGAAAGAAGCACTTCAGCTTCGGCATTTTGAAACAATGAGCTTATCAAAATAAGCATAAGTCCAAAGAAAACAAAAAGCTTAAAATACGATTTAAAAAATCCTTTAAAAACGTGAGCGAAAAGAGACAGTATTATGTATACCGCGCTGATCACCGCAATATATACGGGTCCGCCGAACAATATCGATAAAACAGCCGTACAAATAACAAACAGAAACTTTGTAATCGGACTAAGCTCTTTAATTGTGCCGCCTTGTCTTTTCAATTGTTCTTCTATGGCCTGTCTATCCATAAATCTCCACCCCGGTCAATGTATTTTTCTTATTGCGGCTCTTTGCTGTCCGTATTTTTATCCGTATTTTCGTCTGCGATATCGTCATCATCAAAAAGGTCATTTTTCTCTTTTTTCTCCTTAAGATAAATGTGACCTAATTTGAATTTGCTGAGATATCTGTTTGACATTCCCTTTACGATGATGTAGCAAACGACACACGAAAGCAGCTTGTCCAAAAATTCTGTACAGAACGACGAAATCAATGTTGCCGGGAGCACTCCGAGTCCGGTTGCGCGAAGGAATGTTATAATTACGCCTTGCCCGGTCTCAGTTATTCCGCCGAACACCAGTGCGGTGATAGGAGACGACAATACTACGCCAAGCAGCGCAATAATAATTCCGCTGGTAATGAGTTTCGGTATGCTGGTCATCATTTTTTTCTTGCTCAAGAAGCCGGCAGCCAAGCCGTAAATGGCCGTTACGGGAATATACGCAAACATAATCGGTGAAAATATTCCCGACACGACACCGGTCAAGGCACCCGTAAGACAACCTATTGCAGGTCCGCACAGCATACCGATAAGAATGGTTCCGATGCTGTCAACATAGAGCGGTATTTTCAAAGCAGAAGCCAGATTTCCGCCTACAACATTTATTGCCAAGCATATCGGTATCAATGATATTACAATAATTGAAATAGAATTTTTTTGTTTCATATGTTTCTCCCCCGTGATATCTCACCGGATCGGAACAAAAACGCTGCTACCTGCCGATCATAAACAACTTTCTGTCTATTTCATGGCAGCAAGCATATCCCCCAAGGTCCTTCACGGTATTTAATATCTTCAGTATTTTTTTATACATCTTGAGCTTTCCCTTAGGAGTGTAAACGTATTTTATTCCCTCGATAAACCTCTTATTGTCCCGATAAACCAACTGTCCGAAGTTGATTTCTCTCGGTAGCTTTTCAATGTTATATTCTTTTTTAAAATCAATCAGAATTTTGTTCAGCCCACAGACCTCTCGCGAGCCGAGAATTATCATTTTATCCGGATCAAGCACGTACCATACAATTGCCCAACCGGAAGTATAATACTCAAGCGACTCAATATTGCCGGATAAAATATAATCCCTGCTTTTCCGCATAAATTCAACAATAGTGCCGTCGTCAAAGAGTTTTTTTACAACGGTTTCGTTTCCCTTTTGCGGTCCGTGTCTGAAATCATAAAAAGCTCCCGCCCAATCCATACACAGTCTGACAGCTTCAAAAACAAGCTTGCTGTCATCGGTATCTATTCCTCGGTTAAGTGCCTCTCCGCAGCATTCGAGGAACCTGTTACTGTCATCGTTCGTCTCACCGGAGAACAATTCAGGACTCATCCAGCTCACATGGCTTTCGGGGTCCACCTCGTATGACCAGTGATACTCATCGGCAACACCTTCAAGATACTTGTAAAGATATTCGGAAAAAGCCTTTACAATTTTCTTGTTTGACATCGGTTCTTTATCCTGAGCGGCTGTCTCCGCTTGGCCGTAAAGCACCCGATTTTCAACAGTTATTGCATCAAGCTGCATAGCTTCTTTTCCCTTTTCAAAGGACAGGCCGCCGCCTGATGCAACACTGTATCTCGCAAGCATCAAATATCCCGCGTGTTCGAAAAAGTGTGAGACGCTCTTTGCCGTTTCGGCCTCATACCTTTCTGCAACTTTGATCAATTCTTCGTCAATCGTTATTGTTATATTCTTCTTCACATTTATACTCCCCTATGCATTTTATTAATAAGACTATCTATATGTATTATATTATTAATTCTTTATTACTGTCAACCGTTACGGCAAATAAATATCCGACAGACATCGAACACAGGGAAACGCTAAATGTATAATCAGTTTTTCTCCTTATTGGCAAAACCGGGAGTCAGAACCTTAGCAATAACAAGCAAAGCTATGGCTACAATAACCGTACCTACGATAATACACGGAGTGTATCCAAACTTCGTATAAAGAACGGGTGACACACCGGTTCCTATCGTGCTGCCTATCGCAAGCGCGCCGAAGCTTGAACCTATTACGGTTCCGCGTATTTCAGCTCTTACATCCGTGCACAGAGAAATACAAGCCTCTGTTGCAAATTCGACGAATGCAAAGTAAAGGAAAAGACCGATGCTTCCGATAATAAGCGATTTTTGGTTGGTGAATGCGGCTATTACGCCTCCGCATATAGTCACAATGGCACCGAGCTTCATGGCTTTTGTTTTTCCGAGCTTGTCTGTAAGAGTAAGGCAAAGGAGCGAGCCAACAAATACCGCTAATCCGAATGCCGCGGAAATAAAGCCGATCTCCGATAAGCCCTGGTCGAAATTATCTTCAAGCCAACCGCCGTACATTGTCTGGCAGAACCAGTTACCGCCCATCAGAAGCGAGCCGGTAAGAAGAGCTGCCAAGGCATTTTTATCCTTGAGTACGAGCGAGAGTCTGTGAAAATATGAGCCCTTTTCCGCCTTGTTCTCTTGCACCTCGTGAGAAACGGTTGCGTCGATACCGAAGCGTTTTTCTCCTTCCTTCGGGAGAATAAAGCCTAAAGCGATTGCAAAAACCACGGCGATGCCTGCCATTAAGACAAACGGTACAGCCCAGCCGAAGTTTTCCATAAGAACACCTGCAACCGGTGAGCCTATCATAAAGCCGAGTGCATATGCGGCTTCAAGAACCGCAGTCATACGGCCTCTGCCCCCGTAAGGAATCATTTCGCTGAGGTAAGAGTACATTGCCGAGTCAAAAGTGAGTGTCGCGGCATAGGAAATGGGTAACGCGACAACAAAGCAAGGGAAGCTTGGGAAGAAGTATATAGCCGCATAGCTTGCCGCAAATGTGAGCAATGCTATTAAAAGCGAATTCTTCTTTCCGAACAAGTCAATAATACCGCCCCATACAGGTCCTAAAAATCCCATTGCCGATCTGATAGAGATGGCAAGACCGATAACAACGATTGTCGTGTCCAAATTTCTTGCGATTTCGGGAAGGAACGGCGTAACCATATGGTATCCCGTGAAAATTGCGATTCGCAACAATCCGAACAGTATAACAAGCATAGCAACTGTGCCTGTAAAAACTCTCTTTTTATTCTTTTCCATTTTAGAATCTCCTCCAACAAATATATGCCGGCTAAAGCGTTAATCCGGAATTTGCGGTGCGATCGGCGCCGTTATGTTTACCGGAAGCCTTGTTTCGGGGAACAGGTTGAAATCCTTCATAATTATTTCTTCAGCCTGCTGTAAGGTTTTTGTATCCTTTATCGCATTAACGATAGGATTTACTTCTCTTAAAATATCGGGGTCAAAGAAGAATGTGAACGCTGCCGCAGGTGTCATTTCAACAGACCAAAGACGTTTGCAGTAGAAGGTTCCGAAATGTCCCTGTGCCGCCTCATACGGCCATTTTTCAACTTCCTCGCCCGGAATCCACTTGAGGATTTCGCCGTAAGTGTTTACATCCTCCTGAGTAAGTCCGTTACCGCCGATAAACGCGCCCTTTTGCATAGCAATTCCGATGTTCCTTACGATATGAGCCATCGGCATTTCGGCATCGCCGCCGATTGCATTTACACCGTACACACCGGGAATTTCAAGCTCCGAAGCGCAAAGAATTGAGATAGCGTCTATCAACGGGGACTGTACCTGTGTTTCCGTTCCGGTGAAAAACGCGTCAGCTCCGATATCCACCGTAACAAACAAATCCGCTCCGTATTCCGCGATAAGGTCCCTAAAGCCCTGCATAATGCCGGGAACACCCTTGCGAATGCTTATTGTGGCAATAACGGTATCCTCAAGGACATTTTTCATCAAAGATTCGTGCAGATATTCGCCTTTTCCATGGCCTCCTACAACCTTTGTTTCCTTGCTGATAATCGCCACGTTTTCGCTGAGCCTTTCGGACGGCTGGAGCCAATCGAGATCGATAACCTCTCCTCCGAGAGCCATTTCTCCGTTAAACTCCCACCATTTGCAGCCGATGTCTGCCAAAACGAATTTTTCAACACCGAGCTTTTTAAGGAGATTCATAACGGGAATCGTGTTCATGATGTCTCCTCCGCCGCCGCATCCCGCGAGAAGGGCGACCTTTGATTTTTTGCCCAAGTCGATCATCGACGGGCGTGGACTTGTCCAATTATTCATGTTTTTCCTCCTTGTTTTTCATTGTATTTAAAATACAAAAAATTATTTCAAAATCATTTTATAGATCCTCATCAGATCCTCTTCGCCGACTGCTCTCGGATTCACGTTAACGCCGTCATCCATCATAGCGTCTTTTGCATATTTTTTAAGCTCATCCTCGGTAACGGCTCCTATATCAAGCTTTTCTTCTGTTCCGACAGCCCTGAACAGTTCTCTGACTTTTTCTATCAGTACATCCGCAGGCTGTGCGTGTTCGGGGAGCTTTTCACCGATATACTCCAGCACTCTTTTGTACTTCTCCTTGCACACGTCACGGTTATAATCAATAGTCGGAATTTGAAGCACACCGCAACCGAGTCCGTGCGGCACATTATGGTAAACCGTCAACGGACAGCTTGCCGCATGCGGAATAACGCATCCGCACTTGCTCTGTGCCACGCCTGCAAGAAGTGACGCGTAAGCCATTTCGTTGCGTGCGGCTTTATCGTTTTCGTTCACACAAAGCGGGAGACTCCTGAAGACGATTCTCAAAGCCTCCAGCGCCATAAGCTCTGCCACGGCATCGTCCATAACCGAAGAATAAGCCTCAAGCGCATGTGATAAAACGTCGAGTCCAGTATGAATCGTCGTGTTTTTCGGAACACTGTATGTAAGCTCCGGATCGACAACCGCATATGTTGCCGCAAGCATCGGGCTGAACATAATATCCTTAATATTGTTAGTATCGACAATTACGATACACTCCGAAACCTCGGAGCCCGAGCCCGATGTTGTGGGAATCGCAATCAAAGGAATCGGGGGATTTACCGGCTCCTTTATTTCCTCTCCGCGTCCCGCGAGATAATCATGAATACTGCCCTCGTTTGTGGCAAGAATTGCGGCACCCTTCGCTATATCCATGGAGCTTCCGCCGCCTGCAACGATAACAAGGTCGCATTTTTCCGCCTTGCAAAGAGCTCCGCACTTATCAACCGTTGCAACCCTCGGGTCCGGCTCCACCTCTGTAAACGCGACGGCTGATGCGCCTGCCTCTTCGACGGAAGCGATAATATCGTTTGCAATTCCTAGCTTATATACCGTAGGGTCGCATACAAGCAATACTTTTTTAGCGTTTTTTTCTTCAATCAAATTCTTAATTTCGAAACGTTTTCCGTTACCGAATTCAATTGTTGTTTTTAAATAATGTGTAAATGAGTTAATCATCGTTTCATCTCCCTTTTAATACTTTTCCAACCAATCCTCATAGAACGCTTGACAGTCGTGCTTCGGTTCGTATATTTTCCCCGCGAAGCTCATTTCCGCCGCTGCTTCTCTGATGTCCTTGTAAAGTCCGACGCCTGTAAAGGCACCCATGGCAATACCGAGGCCGGTAATCTCTCTTTCCTTTTGCGTAATTACCTGTCTGCCGCATACATCCGCTAGTATGCCGTTATAAAAATCGGATGCGGTCTGTCCGCCGCATACATACAGCGGAGCTTCCGAATCAGCCTTTATCGCTTCGAGATTTGCACGCACGGCATAACAGTTTGCCTCGTATACCGCTCTGAAAAAATGGCCTCGCTTATAGCTGTCCAGAACCCATGGAGTGGGGAATACAAATCCCGAGCGGCATGTTGAAGACCTTCGGCCTGCAATTTCGTGTCCCGAAAAGCACCGCATACCGTCACAGCCGAGCGGTACCGACATTGCTTCCTGCGTCATTATTTCATAATCCGTACGGAATAAGTCTCTTACCCATCTCAAAGCGAGCCCGGTAATTCCCGCGTTTCCCTCTTGCAGCCACAAACCGGGTACGCCATGGCGGTTTGTAAAAGCAAATTCATCGACTTCATATCTGTCCGTAACGCGCATTACCGGAGTTGTCGTCCCGGCAACGGCTGCAAGCATTCCGCTTTTCAGCACGTTCATTCCTACAAGGCCGGCCTGAGAATCTGCTGCTCCGCAAATTACAGGCGTACCCTCCTTAATTCCTGTTTCACAAGCCGCTTCCTTTGTGACAGTGCCGATTTGCTCTCCGAAATCGGATATTTCCGGAAATATATCGGTTCTGAGTCCCACAGATTTCAGCAGCTCAGATGACCACTTGCCGTTTTTGATATCAAACAATTGCGACGAGGAGGCAACAGACGGCTCGCTGACCTTGCTGCCGCACAGTAAATAACATATCCAATCGCTTATCATCATAACCGTATCAATTCGGTCATAAACAGCTTCGTTAAATATTTTGTACCACAGCAGTCTTGCGAGTCCGAACATTCCGGAAACAGGCAAGCCGGTTATTTCTTTTATGAACGGCTCCTTACCCGACAGAATATCTGCCGCTTCCTCTCCCCTTAAATCTACGCTGGGAGCTGCATATATCTCTTTACCGAAACGGTCAAGCCAAACCATGCCCTCTCTTTGAGAGGTAGCACTCACGGCAACAATTTCATCGGCGGATATTCCTGCCTGCGTTATTACCTTACGGCAAAGCGAAAACAGGATTTTTTTAAATTGCTCCGCATCAAAAAGCATAGCCTCTTTGTTGCTTGAGGAAAGGTCCTTCAGGTATTCCCATTCTCTGTAAGCATAGGAAACCAAACGGCCTGACATATCAAAGAGATTGCATCTGCCTGCTCCCGTGCCTGCATCGAAAACCATAGCGTACTTTTTCACGTTATTCTCCTAAGTCTATACAACTCTGTTATCGATTTTTGTATTTTCGGTAAATGCCCTCACGGCCTCAAAGCACATTTTTGAGTGCTTTGCGATAGCGTTGTATGTAGAGCCTCCGATATGCGGAAGAAGTTCCGTGTTTTCAAGCTCCAAATACGGGCTGTCCGCGCTGAGCGGTTCTTTTCCGTATACGTCAAATGCGGCTCCCGCTATTTTCTTTTCGCGAAGGAGATCAAGAACGTCCTCTTCGTTTGTCGTAGCGGTTCTTGCCGAATTGATAAAATATGCCGTTTCCTTCATGTTTGACAGGAGTTCCTTATCAAGCATCCCTCTTGTATCAGGGGTTACCGGCAAGTGGTTTGATACGTAGTCGCTCTCCGAAACCAGCTTTTTCAGGTCCTCTGTCTTTTCCGCTCCGTATTCCTTCATAGTCTCTGCAGAAACATATGGGTCATAAGCTAAAATTCTCATATTGAATGCCGAAAGGCGTTTTGCTGTTTCCTTGGCAACGTTTCCGAAACCAACAAAGCCGACTGTGCTGCCGTCAAGCTCCGTTCCGAAGGATTTGAAATAATAATCCTCGGTCCAGCCTCCGTCGCGTATCATTTTTTCACCCTTATAGAAATTTCTTGAGACGCTGATCATCATTCCGACAACCATTTCGGCAACGCCTACCGCATTTCTTCCCGGAGTGTTGACAACTATAACATTGTTCCTTTTTGCGGCGTCGAGATCGATATTTGAGGTACCCGCTCTGCAGACAACAAGCATTTTGAGCGTCGGGCATTGTTCAAAAACATCCTTTTGAACAACATCCTCCTCGGTTACGAATATTTCAGTTTCTTTTTCGTTTAAAAGCTTTGCCAGCTCTTTGCCCTCTCTTACGATTCCCGTATCGAACCAGTTTTCATAGCAAACCTCGTTGTCTTTTTTCAGCTTTTCAAGATAAAGCTCCTGAAACGGTGCTGTAATCCATATTTTCATTGTGACTACCCCTTCTTATGGCACTAAAACCGTTTTAATTGAAACTCTGTCCGGCTTTTTCGCCGACATGGCCTCATCAATTTCATTTAAAGCAAAGATATCAGTTACCATAACCTTTGCATTTATTTTGCCTTTTTCCAGACAATCTATTGTGTACGGAAAAGCTCCGGGGCTCAAATGCCCTCCGATTACACGAAGCTCTTTAAATTCACTTATCTGATTAAGGTCGATTTCCGCTTTTTTCTTAAACACGCTGTAAATAAAGAGCATTCCCTGTTTTCTCAGACAGTTCATTCCCGTTTCCACCGAAGCGGGATTTCCGGTCGCCTCCATATATATGTCGCAGCCCACTCCGTCGGTTAATTCCATAATTCTTTTTGTGACGTCTTCCTTCATTGGATTTAAGACCTCTGCCGCTCCGAGCTTTTTGGCGATTTCGCAAAGAGCGTCGTTGGTATCTATTCCTATTACTCTCTTCGGATTTCGGAGAAGAGCAAACTGAAGCATTCCCATACCTATAGCTCCGAGTCCCGAAACAACGACAGTGTCTTCCATTCCCATTCCGGTTTGGTTGACCGCATATGCGGAGCATGACAACGGCTCGCAAAGAGCGGCCTCGACTGCCGGAATGTCTTTTGAAACCTTGTGAATCAATGCGCTTTTCGGAAGAAGCATATATTCGGCAAAGCCGCCCTCAAGGAATCCGTTTTCATCATCGCAAAGATGATAAAGGCCCTTCTTACAGTAATAACACTTTCCGCACGGCATTATGCACTCCGCCGTAACCCGGTCTCCGCGGACAAAGCCTTTTTCCTCCGCCCCGGGGCCGATTTCTTCGACTGTTCCCACAAATTCGTGTCCGGGTACTCTCGGAGACTCAATGCCTCCCCACGGGTCGCCGCCCATATAAACCGCTCTGTCCGAAGCGCAGATTCCGGCGGCTTCAATTTTTATAAGTATTTCTCCCTCTCCGACCTTAGGTATATCCACCTCGCAAAATCTGTAATCCTTTGCTCCGTATGCTACTATCGCTTTCACTTCGTGCCTCCTGCTTTACTTATAAATAATCATGGTATTTTTCTTTTTTTATTCCCTGCATCCCGAGCAGCTTACAAGCTTCAATCAGCATTGCCTCTCCGCGTCCGCCCGACATTGCATAATGGTGCGGAAGCGCATTTTTTGTAAATGTTTCTAAAAACTCCGGAATGCTTACGGGCTCTTCATCCATTTGCAGCTCCGTAAACCACGCCCTGACGCCGTCGTGACCCTTGTCACGCTGTTTTCCTATTTCGGCACTCAAGGCGAAGAAGCGGTCGCCGTTGTCCGCGACACGGAAAATACTCGCTTTTTGTTTGTTGAATATCAAATCTCCTACCGTGCCGGGATCTTGCGGAGCACCGGGAGCACACGGGTATTCTTTTATTTTCATTCCGTTTTCATTTGCATAGCTCGGCAAACCTATTCCGCAATGCCACCAAACAACGCCGCCAAACTCGGGATCCACCTGCACCATATCCATAAGAGCGGCTCTTTTTTGCGTTGCGCCCGAAAGCATAATCATACTTATGAGTCCGAGCAGGTCGCCCTCGCAGGCAACGGGGTACCCGTGATCACAAAGGTAGCCGTATGCCATACACGGGAAAATATCCAATCTCTCCTGGAAGCGCGTCCAACACGCAACAGCCATTCCCGCGTAATTGTTTTCTTCAAAATATCTTTTTAAAACACAGATAAGCTTGCATGATTTTACAAATCTTTCCTCGTCTGCGGTAAACGAGCTTGCGCTGCTTTTTATCTCCGCGGCAAGCTCGGATATTTCTTCATCCTTCATTTCAAGAACCGCGTCAATGATTTTGTCAATGTCCGTTTCTTCTATTGTTATGCCGAAACGGCTTTCGACCTTTTTCTTATCGTATTCAAGATTGACAAATCCCTCGGCAACGCCTCCGGCAATCGCAATCTTCTTACCCTTAATAGCCTTTAGGCATCTTATCGCCCCGACGGTAGTAAGAAATCTGTTTACAAAAAGGGTATCGTCCGCGTTTCCGTACAGCCATTTCACGGCGGGTATTTCGCGTCCCGAATTTGCCACACTTGTGAAAAGATTGAGTCCCGTCATTGAATTAAAGAGCAACACGCCCTCTTTTTTCGGCTCAGGAACAGCCCAGCAGCAAACCGGCACGCCGAGCTTTGTAAACTCGTTTATGCACTCACCGAACCATGTAAAGCCCTTGACCGTTACAACAATCAAATCGCAATCCTTAAGCCCGTTTGCAACTCTTTTAGCTTCCTCAGGCTCAAAAAACGCCGACTCGCCTTTTATAACCTCGCAGTCGTTTTTTTGAGCCAATTCGATAAATGCCGAAACATTTTTATTGTCAAGACCTGCAGCATCATTTGTTGCAGCGAGTCCTATTTTAATCATTTTTTCTCCTCCGAAAGTATCACAATCTGCCGATAAAAATAAAAAAGAGACTTCTCCTGAAATTATTATGCGCATCGGGGTAACGAAATACAAAATCAAGCTGACAGGAGAAATCTCTCTTTTTATCTATTCTGAAAATTTACACAGAATCAAGCTTTAAAGACCGGCAATTCTCGCGAGAGCGTCAAAGCCCTCCATATCACCGAGTTCTTTGTCAAAGAAGCAGGTTTCACCGCCCATAGCCTTACAGGTGCAAGCGATTTTAGCCGCGTCTTCGGTTACAAGCGCCGCCTCGAGCGCCCATTTCATATCAGGACCGCAGGCAAGCAGGCCGTGACCCTTTAATCCGATTGCGTAATCGGGGCCGAGTGTTTCGACAGCCGCCTTCGCAAGATTCGGTGAGCCCGCTCCCTCAAGCGGAGCGACTTTAATGGCACCGTTCGTCACATACTGACTGACTGTCACCGTCGGAATATACGGTTCATTCTTCAGCGACCAAGCAATTACATAAGGTGTATGGCAATGAATAACCGCATTTACGTCGGGTCTGTTTCTGTATACGCCGGTATGCATACCGGTCTCGATGGAAGGGCTAAGCGATCCCTCAACCACATTTCCGTTAATATCTACAATAATTATATCCTCGGGCTTCATAACGCCGTAAGCCACGCCGCTCGGCTTTATCGCCACAAGGTTCGTCTGCGGATCTCTGACGCTTATATTTCCTCCGGAAAGCTGTGTAAAGCCTCTTTCAAATAAGTACTTACCAACCTCTACTACGATTTCCTTTTGTCTTTCAAGCATATTAAACAGCCGCCTTTCATTAAATTCTCTTTAGCATTTATTTTCATCTGCTGTCCTTATTCTATCACCTTAGTATTGATATTTCTATTGATATTTTTAATAAATATCAATATCAGTTTTTGAACAATATTAATAAAGGGAAAACGTCATTGATAGTAATGACGTTGATTATTAGTATTTATATTTATATATTAATAATTAAACA
>OMBN01000141.1_pt1 | contig 78355 bp, 77 predicted proteins | sample 1644891 | NCBI WGS metagenome assembly OMBN01 (sample SAMEA103958144, study PRJEB25191) | human gut metagenome | reverse complement strand
ATACATTATATCATATAGTTATTAGATATAAAATACCTAAAACTTAAAAAAATAGCAATATTTAAGTTAAAAAATTAATTGTTGCAAATTCTTTAACGAAATTGACATCTATAACGTCGTGTGGTATTATAAAAGTAATCATAGGAATACTCAATATGCTTTTTGAGAAGAGAAAGGGAAAAATTGAAAGAAATTTATGACAAAATCCAAGACATAAATATTATTTTGAAAAGATCATTTATTGACCTTGGAAAACCACTAGCTTATCAAGAGGTGGTAGAGAAAAGTGCCAAAGTTTTAGAGTCTAGCCTTTTTATCATAGATACCAAACGAAATTGTTTAGGTTATGGTTTTACTGATTCTGATAATTCTTATCAGGATGATATAAGCCTCCAAAATTTTTTTATCTATCAAAAAATATCAAAAGATATCTCTAGTCAACTATTAAATCACTACGAAATGAGCGCAAGCCTACCAATGGCCCAATCAATTTTAGAACCAGTGAAAGAAATTTCGAGCAAATTTCCAAATAAATTTCTCAGCTTTCTACCTATAGAAGGAAATCATTTGAGATTGGGAACCCTTTTTCTACTGACAGATTCTCCTCTGGAAGAAGAAAAGAGAATATTGGTAGATTTTTTATCAACATTTATAGGGAATCAAATGTCTTATATCATGTTGGTAGAACTGGAAGGGCAAAGACGAAATGAAACCTTTGTTTCTTTAGTTCAATCATTATCTCGTTCAGAATTAGAAGCATTTAAAAGCATCATTGAAAAAATAGACCGTTAAACTAAAAAAAACTTGAAAATTTTCATATAAAATAGTATAATAGAAATAATGGTTTGTCAGCAAAATCTGTGGGATATATTGTCCCCATAGGCTTTGTAAGCAACGAAACACTACTGTTTTCGTTGCTTTTTTGGCGTCTTTTATATTGAATAAACCAGAAAAGTTATAAAAAAGACAAACTACAGACTTTTCGGTTTTTTTAATTAAAAATTCATCAAAAACACAGACTTTTTTAATCAAATCTAAAAAATAGAGGAGAAAACACTTGGCAGGACATGACGTAAAATACGGTAAACACCGTACAAGACGCAGTTTTTCACGTATTAAAGAAGTAATCGGTTTGCCAAACCTCATCGAAGTTCAAACATTAAGTTATAAAAACTTCCTCGATGAAGGTCTTGCAAATGTCTTCAAAGAAATGTTTCCAATCGACAACTTTGCGGGTACAATGGAACTCGAATTTGTTGGTTATGAAATGAAAACCCCAAAATACACTGTTGAAGAAGCTCGCGCACATGACGCAAACTATTCAGCACCTATCTATGTAACCTTCCGTCTTGTAAATAAAGAAACTGGTGAATTAAAAACACAAGAAGTCTTTTTTGGTGACTTCCCACTCATGACTGAAATGGGGACATTTATCAATAACGGTTCAGAACGTTTGATCGTTAGCCAATTGGTACGTAGTCCTGGTTCATACTTCCATCTTAAAGCTGATAAAAACGGTCTTGAAAGTTTTGGACATACAACCATTCCTAACCGTGGAGCTTGGTTTGAGTTAGATACAGATGCTAAAGGCATTGGTTATGTTCGTATTGACCGTACACGTAAATTAACTTTTACAACTATGCTTCGTGCGCTTGGATTTGGTTCAGATGAAGAAATCCTTGAATTGTTGGGAGAAACTCAACTTTTAACAGACACTATTGCAAAAGATGTTCATAAAAACCCAGCTGACACGCGTGTAGAAGAAGCGCTCAAAGACATCTATGACCGCTTGCGTCCAGGAGAACCTAAAACAGCAGATAGCTCACGTGGCTTGCTTGTTGCTCGTTTCTTCGATCCAAAACGTTATGACTTCGCACCTGTTGGACGTTACAAATTTAACAAGAAATTAGCGCTTAAAAATCGTTTGCTTGGTTTGACTTTGGCTGAACCGATTGTTGACCCAGAAACTGGTGAAATTCTTGTTAATACAGATACTCTTGTTACTCGTGATGTGCTTGATTTAATCGAACCATTGCTTGATAACGGTCTTGGAAACTTTGTTGTTGAACCATCTGACGACGCTGTAATTCCAGAACCAATTACTTTGCAAAGTATCAAAGTTTATTCACCTAAAGATCCAGAACGTGTTGTTACATTGCTCTCAAATGGTAATCCTGATGCAGAATGCCGTGTCTTGACACCAGCCGATGTGATTTCAAATATCAGCTACTGGCTTGGTCTTGCTGAAGGAATTGGTAAAGTGGACGATATTGACCACTTAGGTAACCGTCGTATCCGTTCAGTAGGTGAATTGCTTCAAAATCAAGTACGTATCGGTCTTTCACGTATGGAACGTGTTATTCGCGAACGTATGTCATCTTCAGAAAATGAAAATATCACACCACAAGGTTTGATTAACATTCGTCCTGTAACAGCTTCAATTAAAGAATTCTTTGGTTCATCACAATTGTCACAATTTATGGACCAACACAATCCTTTATCTGAGCTTTCACACAAACGTCGTTTTTCTGCCTTAGGACCTGGTGGTATCTCACGTGACCGTGCTTCATATGAAGTACGTGACGTTCACTATACTCACTATGGCCGTATGTGTCCTATTGAAACACCTGAAGGACCAAACATCGGTTTGATTAACAACTTATCATCATATGCCAAAGTAAACGAATATGGTTTCATCATGTCACCATACCGTCGTGTTGACCGTGTGAACGGTGTGGTTACTGACGAAGTTGAATATTTAACTGCCGATGAAGAAGACAACTATACTGTTGCCCAAGCCAACTCACCATTGACTGAAGATAGCCGCTTTGCTAACGAAACAGTTATGGCTCGTCATACTGGTAACAATATTGAAGTTGAAGCTTCAACAGCAGACTATATGGATGTTTCACCTAAACAGGTTATCGCCGTTGCTGCTGCATGTATTCCATTCTTGGAAAACGATGACTCCAACCGTGCCCTCATGGGTGCCAACATGCAACGTCAAGCAGTTCCATTGATTGACCCACATGCACCTTGGATTGGTACTGGTATGGAACATCAAACTGCTCGTGACTCAGGTGCTGCGCTTATTGCAAAACATGCTGGTGTTGTTGAGTATGTTGATGGTAATGAAATTCGTGTTCGTCGTACTTCTGGTGAACTTGATATTTACAATATTACAAAATATCGTCGTTCAAACTCAGGAACTTCTTATAACCAACGTCCATTGGCTCGACTTGGAGAAAAAGTTGAGAAAGGGGACATCATTGCTGATGGACCTTCTATGGAAAATGGAGAAATGGCCCTTGGTCAAAATCCACTTGTTGCTTATATGACTTGGGAAGGTTATAACTTCGAGGATGCGGTAATCATGTCAGAACGTTTGATTAAAGACGACGTTTATACATCAATTGCCATCGAAGAATATGAATCAGAAACACGCGATACAAAACTTGGCCCTGAAGAAATTACTCGTGAAATTCCAAACGTTGGGGATGAAGCACTCAAAAACCTTGATGAATCAGGAATTATCCGTATTGGTGCTGAAGTTAAAGATGGTGACTTGCTTGTTGGTAAAGTAACTCCTAAAGGTGAAACTGATCCAACACCAGAAGAACGTTTGCTTCGTGCAATCTTCGGTGAAAAAGCTCGTGAAGTTCGTGATACATCACTTCGTGTTCCTCACGGAGGTGGCGGTATTGTTCATGACGTTCGTGTATTTACACGCGAAAATGGTGATGAATTGCCATCAGGTGTGAATAAACTTGTTCGCGTCTTCATTGCTCAAAAACGTAAGATTCACGTTGGGGATAAAATGGCCGGACGTCATGGTAATAAAGGGGTTGTTTCAAATATCGTTCCAATGGAAGATATGCCTTACTTACCAGATGGAACACCTATTGATATCATGTTGAACCCACTTGGGGTACCATCACGTATGAATATCGGACAAGTTATGGAGCTCCATTTAGGTATGGCTGCTCGTACACTTGGAATTCACATTGCAACTCCAGTGTTTGATGGAGCATCTGATGAAGATATCTGGGATACCGTTAAAGAAGCTGGAATGGCCGATGATGCGAAAACGGTCCTTTATGACGGACGTACTGGTGAACCATTTGATAACCGAATTTCAGTCGGTGTCATGTATATGATTAAACTTCACCACATGGTTGATGATAAACTCCATGCTCGTTCAGTTGGTCCTTACTCACTCGTTACACAACAACCGCTCGGTGGTAAAGCGCAGTTCGGTGGACAACGTTTTGGGGAAATGGAAGTTTGGGCACTTGAAGCCTATGGTGCTGCCAATGTTCTTCAAGAAATCTTGACTTACAAATCAGATGACGTGATTGGACGTACGCGCGCTTATGAAGCTATTGTTAAAGGAGAACGTATTCCTAAACCAGGTCTTCCTGAATCATTCCGCGTATTGGTTAAAGAGTTACAATCACTTGGTCTTGATATGAAAGTCCTTGATGCTGACCGTAATGTTCTTGACTTACGTGAATTGGATGAAGATGAAGTAATGACTCGTCCAGATAATACAGAAATTACTCCTGAAATGCTTGAAGCACAGGAAGCTATTGTTGCACAAGCAGAAGCTGAAGAAGAAGCTTTGATTAACGCTGATACTGAAAAATAAGATTTTGTAATTAATATTTTGAGATAGATTTACTGACAAAAATTTCTGTCAGTAAATCTCTAATCTCATAATCGTCTAGCGTTAAATTTATTAGAAGTGGAGAAAGAATTGGTTGATGTAAATAAATTTGAGAGTATGCGTATTGGTATCGCATCTCCACAAAAAATTCGTTACTGGTCATTCGGTGAAGTTAAAAAACCAGAAACAATTAACTATCGTACACAAAAACCTGAACGTGAAGGACTCTTTGATGAACGTATTTTCGGTCCTCAAAAAGACTGGGAATGTGCTTGTGGAAAACTTAAAGGTGTTTTCTACAAAAATCAAGTCTGCGAACTTTGTGGTGTTCAAGTAACAACTGCAAAATCACGTCGTGAACGTATGGGACATATTGAGCTTGCTGCTCCAATTTCACACATTTGGTACTTCAAAGGAATTCCATCACGTATGGGACTTGCTCTTGATATGAGTCCACGTGCACTTGAAGAAGTGATTTACTTTGCAAGTTATGTTGTGATTGATCCTAAAGAAACTGATCTTGAGAAGAAACAACTCTTGACTGAACGTGAATATCGTGAACAACTTTTGAAAAATGGTTTTGGTTCATTCGTTGCAAAAATGGGTGCTGAAGCGATTCAAGATTTGTTGAACGATGTTGATATTGATAAAGAAGTTTCTGAACTCAAAGAAGAGCTCAAAACAGTTACTGGACAACGTCGTGTAAAAATTATTCGTCGTTTGGACGTTTTGTCAGCTTTCAGAAAATCAGGAAATGCTTTATCTTGGATGGTCTTAAACGTATTACCAGTTATTCCACCAGATTTGCGTCCAATGGTTCAATTAGATGGTGGACGTTTTGCCACATCTGACTTGAATGACTTATACCGTCGTGTTATTAACCGTAATAACCGTTTGAAACGTTTGATGGAACTTAATGCTCCAAATATTATCGTTCAAAATGAAAAACGGATGCTTCAAGAAGCTGTTGATACTTTGATTGACAATGGTCGTCGTGGTCGTCCAATCACTGGTGCTGGTAACCGCCCATTGAAATCTCTTTCACACATGTTGAAAGGGAAACAAGGACGTTTCCGTCAAAACTTGCTTGGTAAACGTGTTGACTATTCTGGACGTTCAGTTATCGCTGTAGGTCCAACACTCAAAATGTACCAATGTGGTGTTCCGCGTGAAATGGCGATTGAGTTGTTCAAACCATTCGTAATGGCTCAACTTGTTAAGAAAGAATTGGCTGCTAATATTCGTGCGGCTAAACGTAAAGTTGAACGTCAAGATTCTGATGTTTGGGATGTACTTGAAACAGTTGTTAAAGAACACCCTGTTCTTCTTAACCGCGCACCTACGCTTCACCGTTTAGGTATTCAAGCTTTTGAACCAGTCTTAATTGATGGTAAAGCCATCCGTCTTCACCCACTTGCTTGTGAAGCCTACAACGCCGACTTTGACGGTGACCAAATGGCCATTCACTTGCCATTGTCTGAAGAAGCACAAGCTGAAGCACGTCTTTTGATGCTTGCTGCTGAACATATCTTGAACCCTAAAGATGGTAAACCAGTTGTTACACCATCTCAAGATATGGTCCTTGGTAACTACTACCTTACGATGGAAGAAAAAGGTCGTGAAGGCGAAGGAATGATTTTTGCAACTCCTGAAGAAGTTGAAATTGCAATGCGTAATGGTTATGTACATTTACATACTCGTATCGGTATCGCAACAAAATCACTCAACAAACCTTGGACAGAAAACCAAAAAGATAAAATCTTGGTAACTACTGTTGGTAAAGTTATTTTCAACTCAATCATTCCTGAAGGAATGCCTTACTTGAACGAACCAACTGATGTTAACTTGACAACTTCAACTGATGACCGCTTCTTTATGGATGCTGGTCAAGATATCAAAGAAGTTTTGGCTGGAATTGATACTGTTCGTCCATTCAAAAAAGGATATCTTGGAAATATCATCGCTGAAGTCTTCAAACGTTACCGTACAACAGCTACATCTGAGTACCTTGACCGCTTGAAAGACCTTGGTTACCACCAATCTACTTTAGCTGGTTTGACTGTGGGTATCGCCGATATCCCTGTTGTTGAAGATAAACATGAAATCATTGATGCTGCCCACAAACGTGTGGAACAAATCACTAAACAATTCCGTCGTGGTTTGATTACTGATGATGAACGTTATAACGCTGTTACAGGCGTTTGGCGTGATGCAAAAGAAGCCCTTGAAAAACGATTGATTGATGAACAAGATTTGACAAACCCAATCGTTATGATGATGGACTCTGGAGCCCGTGGTAACATCTCTAACTTCTCTCAACTTGCTGGTATGCGTGGTTTGATGGCCGCTCCTAATGGTAAAATCATGGAATTGCCTATCATCTCAAACTTCCGTGAGGGTCTTTCTGTCTTGGAAATGTTCTTCTCAACTCACGGTGCCCGTAAAGGGATGACCGATACGGCCCTTAAGACAGCCGACTCTGGTTATCTTACTCGTCGTTTGGTTGACGTTGCCCAAGATGTTATCATTCGTGAAGACGACTGTGGAACTGACCGTGGACTTGTAATTTCTGATATTGCTACTGGTAAAGAAATGGTTGAACCACTCTTTGAACGTTTGGTAGGTCGTTATACTCGTAAATCAGTGCTTCATCCAGAAACTGGTGAAATGATTATTGCTGACGACACTTTGATTTCTGAAGATGTTGCCCGTAAAATTATTGATGCTGGTGTTAAAGAAGTAACTATCCGTTCAGTATTTACATGTAAAACTCCACATGGTGTATGTAAACATTGTTATGGTATCAACTTGGCAACAGGTGATGCTGTTGAAGTTGGTGAAGCTGTTGGTACAATCGCCGCTCAATCAATCGGTGAACCTGGTACTCAGTTGACAATGCGTACATTCCATACGGGTGGTGTTGCGTCAAGTTCAGATATCACTCAAGGTTTGCCTCGTGTTCAAGAAATCTTTGAAGCACGTAACCCTAAAGGGGAAGCAATCATCACTGAAGTAACTGGTACAGTTGAATCAATCGTTGAAGATCCTGCTACACGTACTCGTGAAATTACTGTTAAAGGTAAAACAGACACTCGTAGCTACACTGTAGGTATGGCTGATGTCTTGATGGTTGAAGAAGGTGAATTTATTCACCGTGGTGCACCTTTGATTCAAGGTTCTATCGAACCTAAACACTTGCTTCAAGTTCGTGATGCCTTGTCAGTTGAAACTTACTTGCTCGGTGAAGTACAAAAAACTTACCGTTCACAAGGGGTTGAAATTGGTGACAAACACATCGAGGTAATGGTTCGCCAAATGCTTCGTAAAGTTCGTGTCATGGATAATGGTTCAACTGATATCCTTCCAGGTACTTTGATGGATATTTCTGACTTTGAAGCTTTGAATGAAACTGCACTCTTGAATGGTGAAATGCCTGCAACTGGTCGTCCAGTCTTGATGGGTATTACTAAAGCCTCTCTTGAAACAAATTCATTCTTGTCAGCTGCATCATTCCAAGAAACAACTCGTGTCCTTACTGATGCCGCAATTCGTGGTAAAGAAGATCACTTGCTTGGTTTGAAAGAAAATGTTATTATCGGTAAGATTATTCCTGCTGGTACAGGTATGTTCCGTTACCGTAACATTGAACCTTTAGCTAATTTAACAAATGCTCCAAAAGTAGAAGAAGTTGAAACAGAAACTGTGGAAAACTAATTTTAAATCTAGAAAATAAATAAAAATTACTGACAGAATTTCTGTCAGTGATTTTTTTATTTTTGTCAGTAACCTTTTTTATTAAATTTACTGACAAAATCATTAAAAACATAAAATCTCTGTCATTTTTGGTAAAATAATTCTATGACTTATTATCTCCTTGCAAATCCCAATTCTGGTGCAGGTAAAGGTGCTCGGACTTTGGAGACTTTGATTCCATATTTGGAAAAAAATAATTATGAATATCGACTTTTTAAAACTAAAGCTGCTGGCGAAGAAGGCGCTTTGGTCAGACAAATATTAGACCTTAAAAATCCGGATGACCACTTAGTTATTATTGGTGGGGATGGTACCATTTCACTTGTCATTAATGAACTTCCAGAAGAAGAGGCCTTTTCTTATATTCCTTCAGGTTCTGGCAATGATTTCGCCAGAAGCTTAAAGTTGAAACTTGACCCAATTGAATCTTTTGAAGCTGCTCGTAGAGGAATTAATCATGAGATTTTTATCATGAATTATCAATCTAAAGGATTGAGTGGCTATGCTCTAAATAATATTGGAATTGGTTTAGATGCAACTATCGTGAAATCTGCCAATGAAGGAAAGCTTAAACAAGTGCTTAACAAATTGAAATTGGGAAGTTTTTCATATATTTTGACTGCCTTGCACGTTTTGATAACTAAAAAACCATTTACAGCTTTAATTGAAGTAGAAAATCAAGAAATTTCACTAGAAAATGCCTTTCTGATGACTTTTACCAAACATCCATACTTTGGAGGTGGAGTAAAAATTTCTCCTGAGGCCACCAATGAAAATGCAGATATTCACCTTGTTGAATATAATAAACATCATTTATTACGGACTTTTTCATTAATTCCAAGTGTTCTTCGCGGAATGCATTTAAAACATCCCTTATTTTTACACCGAGTGAGTCCTCAGTTTTCTGTAGAATTAGCAGAAAGTCAACCAGTCCAAATTGATGGAGAAATTCATGAGTTAGTTGCTGCTGACAGACTTTCAATCAGTACTGAAAGAAGAATGATTATTTACTGACAGAATAAAAAAACTCCAATTATGGAGTTTTTATTTATTTTCAATTAATTATTATACATTAATTGTTGTATTTTTATACTTTTTATATTATAATTATGCTATTGTTTTTTTATAAAAATAGAAATTATAAAACAGAAAAGAGAAAATATGAACTTTGATTTTTTACCGAAATATCTGCCCTATTTTAATGACGGGATGATTGTCACAATTTTGATTTCAGCTTTCGTGGTTTTGATTGGAACACTCTTAGGGATTGTCACAGCCCTTGCCAAGATTTCTAAAATTGCTCCTTTGCGCTGGTTGGCAAATATCTATATTGAAATTTTCCGTGGAACACCAATGCTCGTTCAAATTATGCTTGGTTTTGGCTTAATGGGAAGTCTATCTTTACCAACCTTTCAAGTTGGGATTTTACAACAAGATTTGGGGCGCTTGATTCCAGGGATTATTGTAATCTCATTGAATTCGGGGGCTTATATGGCGGAAATTGTTCGGGCTGGAATTGAAGCTGTTCCTCTTGGTCAAAAAGAAGCCGCCTATTCATTAGGAATTCGGCCAAGACAAGCGATGGCAACCGTTATTTTACCTCAGGCTTTGAGAAACATTCTACCAGCCGTCGGCAATGAATTTGTGACAATTATCAAGGACAGCTCGCTTCTTTATACAATTGGAGTAATGGAAGTTTTCAATGGTGCACAAACAGTAGCAAATTTGACTTATCAAACCATTAGCCCGATGTTATTTGTAGCTCTCTACTATTTTGTAGTCACTTTTGTTGTCAGTCGCTTACTTGTTTTATTTGAAAAGAAACTCGGGAAAGGATATGCAAAATAATGAATGAATATTTAATCGAAATAAAAAATCTGCATAAATATTTTGGAAAAAATGAAGTCTTAAAAGGACTTGATATCCAAATAAAAAAAGGTGAAGTTGTTGTGATGATTGGCCCCTCTGGCTCTGGGAAATCAACTTTTTTAAGAACGATGAACTTATTAGAAAAGCCAACAGATGGTCAAGTCTATTTTGAAGGAGTTAATATTGCTGATAAATCAGTGGATGTCTTCAAACACCGAGAAAAAATGGGGATGGTTTTTCAACAATTTAATCTATTTCCTAATATGACAGTCCTTGAAAATCTATGTTTGGCTCCAGTTAAAACGGGTAAAATGACCAAAGAAGAAGCTAAAAAAACGGCGGAAGATTTACTTCAAAGAGTTGGACTCTCAGATAAAGCAGAGGCTTATCCACAAGCATTGTCAGGTGGGCAACAACAAAGGGTAGCTATTGCTCGTGCTTTAGCTATGAACCCAGATGTGATGCTTTTTGATGAACCAACATCAGCACTTGACCCTGAAATGGTTGGTGAAGTTTTAGCCGTGATGCAAGAACTTGCCAAAGAAGGCATGACAATGGTCGTTGTAACCCATGAAATGGGATTTGCTAAAACAGTTGCTGACAGAGTTTTGTTTATGGCTGATGGAACAATTGTTGAGCAAGGAAAACCGGCACAAGTTTTTGATTCTCCAAAAGAAAAAAGAACACAAGACTTTTTAGCAAAAGTCCTATAATTTAAAAGCTTATAGTTAAAGAGAATATCAAAAAAACGGCATGTCTGCTGTTTTTTTTCTGGTCTGTGGTATAATACTAATAAGACTGGTAAAGTGATAGAAGACAAATTATAGAAAAGAGAAAACAAAATGAAATATGAGGATATAAACGAAAATACTATAAAAATCACCTTGTCTTTTGATGATTTGACAGATTATGATATCAAATTATCAGACTTTTTCGGAAATCAAGAAGTCATTGAACAATTTTTCTATGAATTGGTTGATGAGCTTGGTTTAGAAAATCGCTTTGGAAATGTGGGAATGTTAACTTTTCAAATCCAACCTTTTCCTCAAGGTGTTCATATGATTGTTCATGAAGAAGCGATGCTAGGTGAAGGTGGAGAAATTCCAGATGACCCAGAAGAGTTTGAAGAATTGATGACTGGTTTTTATAATAAATTAAATGAAATAGGGGCAGATATGGCGCGCGAGCGAGGAATTACTGATTTTAAACCTGGGCTTGGTTTACCAGGAACAAAAAAAGACGAAGCTGAACAAGAGCCAGATTTTATTTATTACTCTATTCGTTATGAAGATATTATGTCTGTCTTAACAGGAATAAAAAATGTGAAGTTTGCTGATGAAGAATCAGAGTTTTATCGTTATGATGGCAATTTTTATCTTGTTGTTTTGGATAATCAAAAAGAAAAAGGCAAGATGCATGTCGAAAGTACCCGTTCACGAATGATGGAATATGGGGAAGCAACAAAAATGAGTCGAGAATTTTTGCAGGAGTATGGTGAATGTCTTATTGCGACACGTGCTTTAGATGTTCTTAGAAAAATCTAAATATGGTTGATACATTAAAAGAAATCCCCTTTGCACTTAAGTTCCTAATTGTTATTATTATCACTTTTGGTATCTCTGTGATTTTAACGCCAATTATGACTTTTGTGTCCAAAGCAATTGGTGCGGTGGACAAGCCTAACGAGCGTCGTGTGAATAAAAAACCAATGCCCTCTGCTGGAGGTTTGGTCATTTTCATTGCTTTTGCGATTGCGACCTTGTTTATTCTGCCACATATTGTTCATAATCAGCCTCCCATTCATTCGCAACCTCCAGTACATGGCGCAAGTCATCAGCCAATTCAGCTAGTCAGCTATTTTAGCTACATTTGGCCCTTTATTGTTGGTGCTGGAATTGTTGTTTTGACTGGTTTGATTGATGATATAAAAGAAATTTCACCTAAAATGAAACTTTTAGGATTGACAGTTGCGGCGAGTTTTATCTGGTTCTTTACCAATGCCCGCTTTGATAATTTAAAAATTCCTTTCGGGGGGCCTTTACTAATCTTTCCTGCTTGGTTATCCTTTATTTTTACCGTTTTTTGGATACTTGCGATTACTAATGCAATAAATTTAATTGACGGATTGGACGGACTAGCAAGTGGAGTATCAATTATTTCACTGACAACAATGGGAATTGTTTCTTACTTTTTCTTACCTAATCCAAATGTATTTTTACCGATTACCATTTTTATAATGGTGGCTGCAATTATGGGATTCTTTCCTTATAATTATCATCCAGCGATTATTTATCTGGGAGATACGGGAGCTCTGTTCCTTGGTTTTATCATCTCGGTTGCTTCTTTGCAAGGATTGAAAAATGCAACGGCTGTAGCCGTTTTGACTCCTTTATTAATTTTAGGAGTACCAATTACGGATACAATTATGGCAATGGTTCGTCGGAAACTTAATCGTCAATCGATTGCAACGGCTGATAAACGACATCTTCACCATCGCCTAATGGCACTTGGTTTTACTCATCGTGGAGCTGTTCTAGTCATTTATGGAATTGCATCGATATTTGCATTTATATCCATTCTTTTGCAATTTTCAAGTCGTATCGGTGGGATTCTCTTAGTGATTGCTTGTCTCTTTGGATTGGAAATATTTATTGAACTTGTTGGAATTCTAGGCGAAAATCGGCAGCCAGTCTTAAAAGCACTGAAATTTGTTGGAAATTCTAGTTATCGTGATAAAGTTCTCCATTCTGATGAAGATGCAGATACAGATGAAAATGAAGAAGATATTGAAAATCATTCAATGATAAATGAGGAAATTGATGAACCAACACAAGAATTCCCAATTCAAAATTATCGTAGAAGTCGAAATAAAAAATAAGAAAAACCTCTAATTTTAGAGGTTTTTTTGATATCTAAAAATGCCTGTAGTCATTTATTATTTATATTGCGATTAATAAAAATAATGTATGCGAAAATAACAAATTTTGTCAATTTTTTGTTAGAATAGATACTATAAATGTCAAATACAATTGACAATTCAAAGGAGCGAAAAAATGGCTACACTTGAAATTAAAAATCTTCATGTGGCGATTGAAGATAAAGAGATTCTCAAAGGAGTCAATCTAGTCATCAACACCAATGAAATCCATGCGATTATGGGACCTAATGGGACTGGTAAATCAACATTATCTGCTGCAATTATGGGAAATCCTAATTATAGCGTGACACAAGGAGAAGTTCTTTTTGACGGTCAAAACGTTTTAGAAATGAGCGTTGATGAAAGAGCTCGTCTTGGACTTTTCCTTGCCATGCAATATCCATCTGAAATTCCAGGAATTACGAATGCAGAATTTTTGCGAGCAGCAATGAATGCTAAACGTGCTGAGGATGACAAAGTTTCTGTTATGGAATTTATCAAAAAATTGGATAAAAATATGGAAGTTTTGAGCATGAAAGAAGAAATGGCTGAGCGCTATCTCAATGAAGGCTTTTCTGGTGGTGAAAAGAAACGTAATGAAATCCTTCAACTTTTGATGTTAGAACCAACTTTTGCCATTCTTGATGAAATTGACTCAGGACTTGATATTGATGCTTTAAAAGTTGTTGCTAAAGGTGTTAATTCAATGCGTGGTGAGAAATTTGGGGCATTGATTATTACTCACTATCAACGTTTGCTTGATTATATTACACCAGATGTTGTCCACATTATGATGGATGGTCGTGTGGTGAAAACAGGTGGCGCAGAACTAGCTAAACGTCTAGAAACTGAAGGATATGTCAATATCGCTGAGGAACTTGGATTAGAATATAAAGAAGAAGTTTAAGGAAAGGAGATAGTAAGTTATTTTTGCTTACTGACAGAGCTGTCAGTAAGTCTAAAGTTCATTAATTTACTGACAGAATGTTTTGTCAGCAAATTAATGAATTCAGTTAAGAAAATGCAAACTTGCTAATATTAATTATGAATCAAGAAATCTTAAACTTTTCACAAATGCATGCTGAACCAGCTTGGTTATCAGATTTACGTCAAAAAGCTGCACTTGAATTTGAAAATCTAGAATTACCTAATATTGAACGAGTAAAAATTAATCGTTGGGGCTTAGACCATTTAACAATTTCTGAAAACGAAGAAATTGGATCTGTTCCTACTTTTACGGAAATTCCAAATCATCCTTTGCTTGTTCAAGTCGGAAGTCAAACAGTTATGGAACAAATGACACCAAATTTGGCTGAACAAGGCGTAATTTTCACAGATTTCAATTCAGCTTTAACCGAAATTCCTGAACTACTTGAGGAAAATTTTGGTTCTGTGGTTCCATTTAATGAAAGTCGTTTAACAGCAGCAAATACTGCGACATTTAATTCTGGATTAGTTCTTTATGTTCCAGATGGTGTGGAAGTTCTTGAACCCATTGAATCAATTTTGATGCAAGAGGGTTCATCAGAAGTTCCTTTTAATAAACGAATATTAATTATTGTTGGGAAAAATGCCAAAGTTGACTACCTTGAACGTTTGGAAACAAGTGGAGAGCAAAGCTCAAAAGCAAAAGCAAATATTGTCGTTGAAGTAATTGCAAAAGCAGGAGCTCAAGTCAAATTTGCAGCCATTGACCGTTTAGGAGAAAATGTTACAGCTTCAGTTGTTCGTCGCGGATTGATTGGTGATAATGCAACAGTTGACTGGTCTGTTGGTGTCATGAATGACGGAAATGTTGTTGCTGACTTTGATAGTGACCTCAAAGGGAATGGTTCTCATTCACAAATTAAAGTGGTTGGGATTTCAACAGGTCATCAAACGCAAGGAATTGATACAAGAGTGACTAATTTTGGTCTAAATTCGGTTGGTCATATCTTGCAAAATGGTGTAATTCTTGATAAAGGAACTTTGACATTTAATGCCATTGGTCATATTATCAAAGGGGCGAAAAATGCGGATGCCCAACAATCTTCTCATGTTTTAATGCTTTCTGATAAAGGACGAGGAGATGCAAATCCAATTCTCTTGATTGATGAAAATGAAGTAACTGCGGGTCACGCAGCTTCTGTTGGTCAGGTAGATGAGGAAGATTTATTCTATCTTCAATCTCGTGGACTTGATGAAGAAACTGCTAAAAGACTTGTTATTCGAGGATTTCTCGGTTCAGTTGTCAGTGAAATTCCTGTCAAATCAGTCCAAGCAGAATTTATTGAAACTATTGAAAGAAAGCTGGGCATGTAATGCTTGAAGGCATCAAAAAAGATTTTCCAGTATTGAATCAAATTGTTAATGATGAACCTTTGGTCTATTTGGACAATGCGGCAACGACTCAAAAACCTTTGAAGGTTTTGGCTGCGATAAAAGATTATTATGAAAATGATAATGCTAATGTCCACCGTGGTGTTCATACTTTGGCAGAGCGAGCAACTGAAAAATACGAAGCGGCGCGTGAAAAAGTCCGTCATTTTATCAATGCTAAATCAACAAAAGAGGTTTTGTTTACTAGAGGAACAACGACTTCAATCAACTGGGTTGCTCAATTTGCTGGGCAAATCTTAAAAGCAGGTGATGAAATTGTCATTTCGATTATGGAACACCATTCTAATATTGTTCCCTGGCAAGAGGTTGCTAAGAAAACTGGAGCAATCTTAAAGTTTGTCTATCTTAAAGATGGTCAGCTAGATATGGCTGATTTACGTAAAAAAATCACTAATCAAACTAAATTTGTATCGATTGCTCATGTTTCTAATGTATTAGGGACAATTAATCCAGTAGAAGAAATTACCAAAATTGCTCATGAACACGGTGCTTACATGGCGGTTGATGGTGCACAATCTACACCACATATGGCGATTGACCTTCAAAAAATGGATGTCGATTTCTTTGCTTTCTCAGGTCATAAAATGATGGGACCAACCGGAATTGGCGTTCTTTACGGCAAAGAAGAACTTCTAAATCAATTTGAACCTGTCGAATTTGGGGGAGAAATGATTGATTTTGTTTATGAAAGTCATTCAACATGGACAGAACTTCCTTGGAAATTTGAAGCTGGCACACCTAATATTGCGGGTGCTATTGCTTTAGGAGCTGCGATTGATTATATTCAAGAGCTTGGAATTGACCAAATTCATCAACATGAAATTGAATTGATTGATTACCTCATGCCTAAACTTCAAGAAATTGAAGGCTTAACCATTTATGGACCGAAAGATAATGTAAAAAGAGGCGGTCTAATTACTTTTAATATTGAAGGACTTCATCCGCATGATGTCGCAACTGCCCTTGATATGGAGGGAGTAGCTGTAAGAGCTGGTCACCATTGTGCTCAACCTTTATTGAATTATCTCGAAACTCCGGCAACTGCTAGAGCAAGCTTTTATCTTTATAATACAAAAGCAGATTGTGATAAATTAGTTGAAGCACTTAAAAAAACAAAGGAGTTTTTCAACCTTGATTAATATGCTTAATTGGGTCGCCTCCCTCCCACTTTGGTTGGCAACCACATTTCTATTTGTTGTTGTTTTCTTTAGAGCTCAATGTACTTTTTGGTTAGGAAAATTGAGTTATCATGGAATTTTGAAAACGAAGTGGGGCAAAAAACTTGAGAAAAATTCAGAGACTTCCGCTGGAATTTTAGCCATTCAAAAAATGGGTTGGCCAATTATTCCTCTGTCTTTTTTAACAGTCGGTTTTCAAACTGCTGTTCAATTTGGCGCTGGTCTAACAAATTGGTCTTGGTATAAATACACATTGGCTGCGATTCCAGGTTACTTAGCTTGGGGATTTATCTATGCCTCAGGAGGACTAAGCCTATTTCGTTCACTCGTTCAGGGTTCGATTGACTTACTCATTCTATTTATCATCATCATTTTAGCTGTGGTAATTGCAGCAAATCTCGTCCTTCGTTATATTCGTAAAAATGGAATAAAAACGGATGATTAGAGAACAAGAATAATCAAAAAGTTACTGACAGAAATTTTATAAGTCATTAAAGAAGGCTGTCAGTAACTTTTAGAATTTATTTTTATCAATATTAAAATAAAGAAAGTGTGAAAATGTGGCTTTATCTAAATTAGATAATCTATATCGTGCAGTAATTCTTGACCACTCATCAAATCCACGTCATGCTGGAGAATTACAGACAGGATGTATGGTTGACCTCAACAATCCAACCTGTGGTGATGTGATTCGCCTGACTGTTGAATTTGAAAATGATGTCATTTCAAACATTGCTTTTAGCGGTCATGGCTGCACAATCTCAACAGCTTCAGCTTCAATGATGACCGTTGCTGTTCTTGGAAAAACAAAAGAAGAAGCAAAAGAGCTGGCAACTATTTTTTCAGCAATGGTGACTGGTGGAACTGACGAACGACAAGAAGAACTTGGGGATGCTCAGTTTCTTGCAGGGGTTAGTAAATTTCCAGCTCGAGTAAAATGTTCCACTCTGGCTTGGAATGCCCTAAAAAAAGCCATTGATGTTGGTGAAGCACAAGAAACAGTAATTCATGGCGAATAGCTAAAAGTTACTGACAGATTTTTTATCAGTAAATAAAAACTCGTCAGTAAAACTGAGGAGCCTGTCAGTAGCGACTGAAAAGAGTTTTTTGCCAATGAATGAAGGACTTGTCAGCAAAGCTGGAAAGTCTGTCAGTAAAAAGCGATTGAATTGAGCTTTTTATCAATGGATAAAGGATTTGTCAGCAAAGCTGACAAGTCTGTCAGTAATAAATATGCCAAAGAGGAAGAAAAATGACAGAAAATAGTACACAAGAAGTCGTCAAAGACCTCGAAGAATATAAATTTGGATTTCACGATAATGCAGAACTTGAATTCACAACAGGTTTAGGTTTGACCGAAGAAGTCATTCGCGAAATTTCTGAAACAAAAAATGAACCTGAGTGGATGTTAGAGTTTCGTCTGAAATCTTTTGAAGCTTTTAAAAAATTGGACATGCCAAAATGGGGCCCAGATCTTTCTGGTATTGATTTTAATGATATTGTTTATTATCAAAAACCATCAGCAAAAGCTGCGCGTTCTTGGGAAGACGTTCCTCAAGAAATCAAAGACACTTTTGAAAAAATTGGTATTCCAGAAGCTGAACGTTCATATTTGGCAGGAGCTTCTGCTCAATATGAATCAGAAGTTGTTTACCATAATATGAAAGATGAATTTGAAAAATTAGGAATTATTTTCACTGACACTGATTCAGGATTACGTGACTATCCAGAAATTTTCAAAAAATATTTCAGTAAACTGGTGCCACCAACGGATAACAAATTGGCGGCCTTAAATTCTGCCGTTTGGTCTGGTGGGTCATTTGTCTATGTTCCTAAAGGAGTCAAATGTGAGATTCCGATTCAAGCCTATTTCCGTATTAACAACGAAAAATCAGGACAGTTTGAGCGGACATTGATTATTGTTGAAGAAGGGGCGTCTATTCAGTACGTTGAAGGATGTACTGCACCAACTTACTCTGCAAGTTCACTTCATGCAGCAGTGGTTGAAATCTTTGTTGAAGAGGGTGGTTATATGCGCTACTCTACTATTCAAAACTGGTCAGATAACGTCTATAATCTGGTTACCAAACGTGCTGCTGCAGAAAAAAATGCGACGGTTGAATGGATTGACGGAAACTTAGGTTCAAAAGTATCCATGAAATACCCAGCCGTTCATTTGAATGGACCAGGAGCGCGTGGAACAATGCTCTCAATCGCTTTTGCTGGAGCAAACCAAAATCAAGACACAGGTGCTAAAATGATTCATAACGCACCAAATACTTCAAGTTCAATCATTTCTAAGTCTATTGCCAAAAATGGTGGAGCAGTCAATTACCGTGGACAAGTTACTTTTGGAAAAAATTCTAAAAAATCCGCTTCTCATATTGAATGTGACACAATTTTGATGGATGATTTATCAAAATCAGATACCGTACCATTCAATGAGATTCATAATTCACAAGTTGCCTTGGAACACGAGGCGAAAGTGTCAAAAATTTCAGAAGAACAACTCTATTATTTGATGAGTCGTGGACTTACAGAAAAAGAAGCAACTGACATGATTGTCATGGGCTTCATTGAACCCTTTACCAAAGAATTGCCAATGGAATACGCTGTTGAATTAAATCGTTTGATTTCTTATTCAATGGAGGGTTCTATTGGGTAAAATAAAAAATCTGCTCCCTTGATTTTGGGGAGTATTTTTTTATGATTTATATCTTACTTAGTTTGTGATATTAGAGAAAATAGGTACAATGAAAACTCTGATAGAATCACTTTAAATAATAAAGAGGATTAATCTAAATTTTATTTTTTCATAATTCGTTGAATAATAGTTTCAACAGGCTCAATTTTTTCAAGATAAGCAGAAGAGCTACCAGCCATAAATGCACCATTGATTAAATCACCTTTTTCTACTGCGGCTTTCAATGATTTATTTAAAGGATATTCTGATGAGATATTTAATAGTCTGGTCAGATGGCCATTCTTATCTGAGATTAAACTTGTTCCATTTTCTTCACTTTTGCAGATTAATTCTTGGTAAATTGGTGAAATTTGACATTCTTTTGCCAATAAAAAGGCGGTGCCAACTTGTACTCCATTTGCACCTAAAATATTAGCCAAAGAAGCAGTATGGTGATCATAAATTCCACCAGCAGCGATGAGCGGTAAGGGACAGATTGGAGCAATTTCTTTGAGAAGTGAGGCCAAGTTTTGGCTACCCACGTGACCTCCTGCTTCATTTCCTTCTACGATGATTCCGGAGATAGGAAGATTTAACATTTTTAGAGCAATTTCTTTATTGGGAACCACAGGGAAAAGTTTGATATTATTAGCAATTATAGTATCAATAATTTCTTTAGGACTTCCTGCACCAGTTGTCACTACTGATATTTTTTCTTCACAAATCACTTCTAAAAGTTGCTTGATATTTTTATCGAGTAACATTAAATTAACACCAAAAGGCTGTGAAGTGAGACTTTTTGTTTTTCTTATCATTCTTCTCAGCTCATTTGCTGTCCGTCCGCCACTACCAATAATTCCCAAAGCTCCATTGTTTGAAACAGCAGCTACTAATTCAGCATTAGAAGCCCAAGCCATTCCACCTTGAAAAAGAGGATATTTTATTCCTAATTCGCGATACCAAGTCATTTCATTCTCTTTCTATATTTTATTAAAGTTTATGAAATGTAGGTTCCTGCCAATAGCCAATCTCAGAGCCATTAACGGAAAAAATTTTGCCTGTCATTTCGCTTTCAATTAAATCATTAATAATAAAATTAGCGACATCAGAGCTTGAACCCATTTTCCATTCATCAGGGATATTCTGACCATAAGTTTCTTTTAAACTTTTTAATACTGGTAGAGTCATATCAGTTACGGCGGCAGGGGAAACAGAATTTACTCGTATCATACTTTTTTTCAATTCTTTAGCTAGTGTTTTCGTAAAAGCAATGATGCCGGCTTTGGACGCCGCGTAGTTTGCTTGCCCAAAGTTACCAAATAAAGCTGATTTTGAAGTTAGTGTAATGATTTGTCCGCCTTGATTGATTTTATCAAGCAAAGCGTGAGTACTATTAAATACACCAGTCAAATTGACAGAAATGACTTCATCCCAAATTTCTGGGCTCATTTTCTTAAAAGTACTATCAGCAGTAATTCCAGCATTATTAATTAGAATATCAATATCCTTTATTAATTTGGCTGCATTAGCAACGCTAGAGCGATTAGAAACATCTAGTGGAAAAGCTTGGATTTCTGTTTTGGGAAATTTTTTTCAATTCTTCAGCTCTACTTTTTAAACTAAGTGGGTCACGGCCAGTTAAAATGACTTTGTGATTGGCTTGAGCAGCTTTCTGAGCAATTGCCCAGCCGATTCCCCTTGTTGCACCAGTAATCAAAATTGTTCGTTTGTTCATTGCTTCCATTCTCCTTTTAGGATTAATGTTTGATTTCTGTCAGTAATTTGAAAAGCGTTTTGATTAAATATAAAACAAAAGCGTTCATTCAAATAAGCTGGTGAGCAGAAATTTGCTTTTAAGTATGATAAAGGCACAGAATAGAACTCTTGATACATCTCTTCTAAAATAAATAATAAAAAATTTCCAGGTATAATGGGATTTTTACCGTAGTGTAAAGAATTGGTATCTTTAACTGATTGAAGATAATCAATTAAATCAGCCTCATTGATTTTTTTGTATAATTTCATTCCAGGAATCCTCAGATAATAGACTTAGGTTAATTTGTGCCAATAACTTTGTATTGCTAGTTATTTCAAGACTTAGATTGATTATATATTTTTTTGAATGACGAGTGATGTGTTCACTTAGTAAATAAAGTTTCAGTTTATCAAATGAATAATTAGAAGATGGATAACGAATAATTTCTTCGGATAGTAACCAATTTTCTCCATTTTTAAGACTGTGGGGAATTCCTTCTAATTCTTGCCACAATTGTGGAAGTAAGGAGAGAAAATTTTTTTGGCCCTCTAATTTAAAATGTCTTGGAAGACTTTTTTGAGCGATTAAAATCATTTTTGATACCAGTGATTACCTATCAGTATACTGATTCCCATACCTCCAGCTACGCACAAAGTTGCGATGCCAAGACATGGTTTTTGCACTTGGTTTAGGCGATTTAAGAGTCGAGAAATTAGAATGCCACCAGTTGCACCGTAAGGATGACCAAATGCAAGGGCACCACCATAAGCATTTAATTTTATATCATCAAGCTTAAAATAATTTTGGAATAAAATGGCCTGACTGGCAAAGGCTTCATTTAATTCGATAGCCTCAATATCATTAAGTTTAAGGTTAAATTTCTGTAAAAGTTTTTCAGTTGCTTTTATTGGGCCTAATAAGAAATCTGATGGAGATAAAGCAATAGTTGTTTGTCCTAAATAATAGCCTTGAAAATCAAAAGGATTATTAGTGGATGACAATATGATTGAAGAAGCACCATCGTTTATTGGGCAAGAGTTTCCAGCAGAGGCTGTTCCGTTAGTGGTAAAAGCAGGGGTTAATTTGCTCAAAGCTTCCATTGAGGATTTAGGACGAACAGTTTGATCGCTACTTATTGTAAATCCTTCATCTTGATAGGGAAAAACTTCATTTTCTAAAAGTTTTCCTTCAATAGCTTGAGTCGCTTTTTTATGACTATTTAGAGCGTAAAGGTCTTGAACACTACGAGGAATATTGTATTTTAGGGCTGTCATATCGGCAATTGTTCCCATGTCGAAATCTTCATAGGGTTCAGGAGCCATTTTAAATCGTTTAATCGGCTGATAACTCTCTGAATCAAGCATAATATTGGCTTGAGATGTGCTTTCTACCCCTCCTGTACAAATAATGGAAGCTTCACCAGAAATAATGTAGTTTGCAGAGCTAATCATAGCTGTCAGTCCAGAACCGCACTGCTGGTCAATTGTAAAAGCTGGGACCTGGCTAGAAAATCCTGCTTTTAAGGCACAACGTCGAGCTAAATTTCCTCCTTGATTAGTCACATTTCCCAAAATAATATAGTCAATATCAGCTTTTTTGAGAAGTGGATTTTTATTAAACTGTTGTTTAATTAGACTTTGATATAAAGTTTCAGGAGAAATTTTTTTATAAAAACCATTGATTTTTCCTATAGGTAAACGGTTTGCTGCTATGATACCGACGGGATTTTTAAAGCTCATGATAGACACCTCTAAAATATTCTTTTTCTAATTCTTTTCTGGATATTTTTTGATTTTTAGTAAAATTAAGAGTAGGAGTTTCTAAATATATCTGAGGAAGTTTGTATTTAGGAAGTCTTTGAGCTAGTATTTTGATTAATTTCTCTTTCTCGATAGGGTTTAAGAGTAGTAGAGCAATTTTTTGACTATATCTTTCATCAAAAACTCCAAAAGCGATGCAGTCTTCACATAAATCTTTTGCCATACGCTCAATTTCTTCTGGAAAAATTTTATTTGCACCATGTTCGATAATGTCAGACCGACGTCCAAATAAATAAAGATGATTATTTTTTAAGGTTCCTAAATCATCAGTTGTCCATGATTGTGGATAAGGTTGATTAAGATAGCCAGAAAATAAATAAGGACTTTTAACTGTAAGACGATATTTTGGTCCTAAAGTGAGCTCTACGTGTGGAAAGAGTTTTCCTACAGATGATGTTTTTTTACCATCATTAACTACTTGCCATGAAATAAAACTTGTTTCAGAGCTTCCATAAAACTCAATCATTTGAGTTTGCGGAAGTTTTTTTCTTACTTTATTAATCGCCTCTGGGCTCAGTGTTCCTCCACCTAAAAAAATAATCTCTGGAGAAGTTAAAGCAAATAATTCATTGAGGTTATTTAAGAGGTAGGTTGGGACGGTAAAGAGAACATAGCTTTCCTTAATATTTATAAATTGTGAAGGATTTGTAATTGCTAGGAAGGTTTTTCCTAAATATAAAGCACACATGAGTGTGTGAAGTCCTAATGAAGTAGTGAGTGGGCTAGTAGTTGCAAGAGCTTGTGATTTGCTCAAATGAAATAAATCATCACAAACTTCAAAACCCATTTTCCAAGATTCCCAGTTACGATAATAGATTTTGGGCTGTCCAGTTGTCCCAGATGTGCTTGCTAAGAACAAAGTATCCTCAGGGATAAGTCCGAATTCAAAAGACTTTTTCTTAAAAGATTTATCCACGACAAGTGGGTAATTTCCACTTTCGATAATTGCGAGAAAATCAATAATAAAATTCAAGGGACTATCATTTATTAGAGTAATAACAGTTTTAGAGGAGTGGCTATAATCTGTTAATTTTCTTTGTATTAAATCATTGATTTGTTGGTAGCTATATGAAATATCGCCTATTTTAAGAGCTGGATAATCAGTAAAAAGTGAGGCCAGTTTTGAAAAATTAAATTTATTTTTTTCCATCTAAAATTTTCCTTTGTGTGAATAAAAAGCAAACAATAAAATTAATAGTTAACCTAAATTTGATTTTAGGGTTACTATTTGATATGATATCAGTATAATAAAAAATTCTTTTATTGTAAAATATAAAATCAGGAGTAGCAAATATGACTAAGAATCAAAAAGTCAAAACATTAACGTATTCAGCCTTTATGACTGCATTTATTATTATTCTAGGATTTTTACCAGGAATACCAATTGGTTTTATTCCTGTCCCAATTATCTTGCAAAATATGGGAATAATGATGGCTGGGGGACTTCTTGGCCCCAAATATGGTACAATTTCGGTAGGAGCATTTCTTATTTTAGCTTTAATTGGCTTACCTGTTTTAACGGGTGGAAATGGCGGAGCAGCGAGCTTTTTAGGGCCTTCGGGAGGCTACCGAATGGCTTGGCTTTTTACACCATTTTTAATAGGTTTTTTCCTTAAGAAATTGCAAATTACAGCTTCAAAGAATTGGATTGGAGAATTAATCATTGTTTTAGTGTTTGGAGTTATTTTTGTTGATCTAGTCGGAGCAATCTGGCTATCTATTCAATCTAATATTCCATTAATTACTTCGTTGATTTCTAATTTAGTTTTTATTCCTGGTGATTGTATCAAAGCCATTTTGACTGTTCTTATCGTGCGACGTCTTAGAAAAGAAGGAGGCTTTGAAATGTATTTTAGAAAGTGATAATTATGCGAACAACAAAACAATTTGTCTTGTTAAAACTTCTTCAACAAAAAGGAAACTGGGTTTCGGGTGATGAATTAGGTGAGGAGCTAAAACTTAGTCGAGAAAGTATCTGGAAAGCAATTAATACTTTAAAGCGCAAGGGCAATCAAATCGAAAGTCGTAAAAATTTGGGCTATAAGTATGTTGGAAATGATTCATTAGATGAAGATACGATAAATTTTTATAGTGGAATGAAATTTGAAGATAAAATTTTTGTTTTTGATGAGGTGACTTCTACGCAAGAGTTAGCGAAGCAATATTTGTCTTCACATGAGGTCAAACAACCTCTTATTTTTGTTGCAAATAATCAAACGGAGGGACACGGTCGGCGTGGCCGAAATTTCTATTCTCCAAGTGATACTGGATTATATTTTAGTCTTATTTTACCCAACCCCAGTCATGATATTTTGAAAATAGGATTATTGACGACAAGTACGGCTGTGGCCGTTGTCAAGGTCCTTGAACAATTTTATAAAGATAAAAACTTTCAACTCAAATGGGTTAATGATATTTATTTGGGAACCTATAAAGTTGGCGGAATTATCACTGAAGCTGCTTTAGATTTAGAATCAAGCTCTGCTGGAAATTTCATTATGGGAATTGGCTTAAATCTGTCAACAAAAGATTTTCCAGCAGATTTATCCGAAAAGGCTCAGGGAATAAATCCTGAGTTTAAGATAGACAGAAATCAGCTTTTAGCAGAAATGGCTAAAGAAGTGATAAATAATTTCGCAAATTATAGACAGCCAGATTTAATTGATGAGTATCGCAAGAGGTCATTGTTGTTTGGTAAAAATGTGACTTTAAAATTGGGAACAAAAGCTGTTAATGGACAAGTAGAAGGAATTTCTGATGACGGAAGCTTGATTTTAAAAGCAAAATCAGGAGAATTACAAACTTTTAAAAGTGGCGAAGTTGTGAAAGTTGATTGGTAATGAAAGGTGAATTTTATTGCGAGAAAAAATCTGGGGGAAAGTGATAGATGAAGAAGGCAGGTGTACTCATTATCACCAAGAAAATGATATTGTCGCCCTAAAATGTTCAGATTGTGAAAAGTATTTTTCTTGTTATCATTGTCACGATGAATTAGAGAATCATTTATTTAGGGCTACTGATAAAGAAGACTTTCCAGTACTTTGTGGCCATTGTGGAACAAAATTAAATTTTAATGATTATTCGCGAGGAGAGTGTATCAAGTGCAGCTCCGCTTTTAATCCAAATTGCCATCGACATTGGCAAGTTTATTTTAAAGAATAGGCATATGCTTTTAATATTATGAAGGAAGAAATGAAATGTTATTTACTGAATTAGCAAGAGAAAAATCATCAATATTTTGGGAAAGAAGTTTTGAGCATCCTTTTATTCAAGGATTAGTGAGTGGAGAATTAGCTCCTGAGGTTTTTCGCTATTATTTGTTGCAAGACCGCTATTATCTCGAACATTTTAGTAAGTTATATTTTCTTATTGCCGAGAAATCTGATAGTGAAGAGATTCAAGCACATTTAAGATTAAATGCCGAAGAACTAAAAAATGGAGAGATTTTTGTTCGCGAGGGATTTTTTAAAGAATTAGAGATTGGTGAACGAGAAATTTTAGAAACGCCGGTTGCTCCCACTGCTTATCATTATGTTTCTCATATGTATCGTCAGCTTATTGATGGCACTGTTAATAGTGCAATTGCGGGAATGTTGCCTTGTGCTTGGCTTTATCATGAAATTGGTTTACGATTAATTGAAGTGGGGTCGCCCAATCCTTTGTATCAAAAATGGATTGAAACCTATGCGAGTGAAGAAGCTACCGTCCAAATCGCAAAAGAGTGTGATATTATTAATCGGCTTTATCAAGAAAGTGATGAACAAGAGCAAGAACAGATGATTGAGGCTTTTCTGATTAGTAGTAAAATGGAGGCTGATTTTTGGGAAATGGCTTTGGTCTTAGAAAAATGGTAGTTGAAATTTTTCTGTAAAAGTAAAAAAGTCTTATATGACTTCTAATATAAAAAAAGATTAAATCTATTTCAGTTAATTCTTGCAAACGGATACACAAAATGATAAAATATATTTATCCTTATAGGAAAGCGTTTACCTAAAAGTCATGGTTACGTAAATAAGCTATAGCGAGTAGCTTAATTTCTTTCAAATCCCTCCTAGTCAGGGGGATTTTTTTGATGAAATTTTATATGGAATCTATAGATAATAAATGTATTTTCTACTTGAAAAAGTCCCTTTGAAATTAATTTACTTTTATATGAGAAAAAGCTTGTCACTGTCATCTTTAGATGTTATAATTTATTGTGGTGCAAAATTTTATATGCTAGTTAGGAGAAGTAGTGGAACATTCAGCTACTCAGCGCGAATCCCAAAAAGTATGGACGGCTATTAAAAATTGGTTTCTAGTGGACAAAGTTTTTCTGATTTCGTTTATTATTGCAATTATTGCCATTAGTTTGGGTGGAGTGACAACGCGTTTCTTTAATTATCACGTCATCGTTACGGTTTCAGGTTTGATGCTTGTAATTGGTGGTTTTAAAGAAACAGGTTTGTTACAGTATTTGGGACAATCCTTAGTCAAAAGAAGTACAACAACGCGTCAGCTCGTTCGATTTACGACGCTACTTACCTTCTTTTTAGCCGTTTTTTTTACAAATGATTTAACAATTTTGACGGTTTTACCGCTCTATTTAGCGATTACTAAAGAAATTAAAAACCGAAAGTCAGTTTATATTGGAGCAGCATTGATTGTTCCGGCCTGTCACATTGGTTCTGCCTTACTTCCGCAAGGTAATCCGCATAATCTTTATTTGTATTCTTTTTATAAAGTAGCAGCACATCATGGTGGTGTCGCTTTAACTAATTTGGACTTTTTTAAAGGAACAGGCGCTTTATGGATTTTGGGTTTATTGATTTTGATGATTGCTTGTCAATTCATTGATAATGAGCCTTTGGTGATTGAAACTAAAGTGACGCAATTTAATAAAGTTGAAACTTCTATTTTTGTTGTTTTGATGTTGTTGATGGCAGCTTCTGTTTTTGGCTATGTGAATTTTTATCTTGCTGGAGCAATTGTTGCTTTAGTTGTGTTAATTTATCGTCCGAGACTTTTTAAAGGAATTGATTATCATCTTTTATTTACATTTATCTTTTTCTTTTTGATTGTAGGAAATATTGCTAATATCAGTGTGTTGACTGATTTTATCAGTAATACTTTAGTTGGACCGCAGGCTTCTTTTTTAGGAACTGTGATTATGAGTCAATTTATCTCTAATATCGCGGCCCCAATTTTGATTTCTCCGTTCACTCCTCATGCTGCTTCTTTGGTGCTTGGAGCTGATATTGGGGGAATTGGTACAATTGTTTCGTCAATGGCAACGCTGATTGCTTACAAAGTTATTAGAATGAATGCGCGTGGTGAAACGCGAGGATTTGTAAAATATTTTACAATTGTAAATGCAGGATTTGTTGTGATTCTAACTTTGATTGGTTTAGTTATTGTGACAATTGTTGGTTAAGATGTAAAAGTTGGAGCATCCAGCTTTTTTATTATGGAAAATTTTTACTGACAGGGCTGTCAGTAATTTTTTATTTATCTCTGATAAAAAAATGTTAAATAAAAATGTGTAGAAATTTCTGTCAGTAATTAATAAATGGTGTATAATAGTTAAAAATGTAAAGGAGAAGGAAATGGAGTTTAGATTAGCGAAAAAGTCTGATGCTAAAAGACTTTTAGAAATTTATAAACCTTATGTTGAAAAAACTGCCATTACTTTTGAGTATGAAGTCCCAACGATTGCAGAATTTGAAAAGCGAATTGAAAAAATAGGAAGTCGCTATCCTTATATTGTGGCGATTGAAAATGACAAAATCATTGGTTATGCTTATGCTGGCGCTTATCGAGAACGGGCAGCTTATGATTGGGTGGTTGAATTATCAATTTATTTAGATGAAAATGAACGGCAACATGGCGCTGGTAGTGCCCTTTATCAAAAGTTACTGACAGCTTTATCGGCATTTAATTATCAGCGTGCTTATGCTTGTATTACCTATCCAAATCCGGCAAGTGTTGCATTTCATAAAAAATTTGGTTTTGAACAAATTGGACTTTTTCCAAAAGCGGGTTATAAGTTTGAACAATGGTATGGTATTGTTTGGTTAGAACGCTCTCTCCAAACTACTGATAAAGTTTCTGCGATAAAATTACTGACAGATTTGTCAGAGAATGAACTAGAAAAAATCTTGGCTAATTAGTCAAGATTTTTTATTATTTTATTGAAAAAGTAAAACATTTTGTGTATGGTAAGAAAAATATTAAAATAAAATTAAATAAATTAAAAGTAGAAAGGAAGAAAAAATGAACAAATTTATCTGGTCCATTTTTATCCCCGTCCTGATTTTTGCAGGACTATTGACAGTTATTGGTTTTACCCTTGAGAGTCGGCATTTTTACTGGCTTCAATCCGTCGAGCTCATTTATCTTTTTGGAAGTTTAATCTTTACTTTTGCTGCTTTTTGGATTTGGCATCTGGGGATAAAATCTCGAAAAATGAAAACTCTAAAAGTTTTATGGCTCATTCTGAGTTTAGTTTTTCTAATTGACCTAATCAACACAGGAGTTTATTTAGCTCAGGGTCAAGGATGGCTGTGGGGTATGAGTAGTTTTAGTTCTGCTGGACCTGCTTTTTTTGCAAGCATGCTCCTTTTGAGCCTAAGTTTTTTAGGATTTAGAGGTCAAATGAAGAAAGAAAATTAAAATGACAAAATTAAGACATTTTTTGTCATACCTAAGAGGGAAAAGGAGGTTAAAAGTGAAAATAAAATGATATAATTAGAAAAAAAGGAAGAGTAAGGAAAATTATGACATTAAAGATTGACAAAGTTCGAAAAAGCTTTGGTGATAAAATCGCTGTTGATAATCTCAATATGGTTGTTAAACCAGGTGAAGTTATGGGCTTAATTGGTCAAAATGGTGCTGGGAAAACAACGACTTTTCGGATGATTCTTAATTTTATATCAGCTGACCAAGGAAAAATTACTTGGCAAGATGGACCGATTACGCAAGAAATCAAGCAAAAAATTGGTTTCTTACCCGAAGAACGTGGTCTTTATCAAAAGATGACAGTTGAAGACCAAATTCTTTATTTTGCGGAACTCCATGGAATGAAACGAGCAGATGCCCGGATAAAGCTACAAGACTGGATGAAACGTTTAGAGGTCGTTGGTAAACCAACTGACAAAGTTCAAACCCTCTCTAAAGGGAATGCCCAAAAAATTCAATTCATTGCCACTTTGATTCATGAGCCTGAATTTTTAATTTTGGATGAGCCATTTACAGGGCTTGACCCAGTGAATACAGAACTCTTGCGAAATGAGATTAAACGGAGTCGTGATAAGGGAGCGGCGGTTATTTTCTCCAACCATAATATGAGTGATGTTGAGCTTTTATCTGACCATTTGTTAATGCTAAAAGGCGGTCAAACAATTTTAAATGGAACGGTTGAAGCCATTCGAGATTCTTATGGGCGTACCCGTATTTATTTGGAGTCTGATCTGCCCAATGAAGAGCTCTCTGTAATTACAGGAGTTGAATCAATTGAAAAAAGAGGAAGTGGTCGTTCAATAAAAATATCTGAGGCAGAAGTTGGACGTGAAATTTTCCAAAAAGTGGCTAAAGATGGCTATGTTCAAGCATTTGTTCAGTCTCCACCGTCACTAGATGAAATTTTCCGAATGGAAGCAGCTGAGAACAATCAAGAAAATTTAAGTGCAAGAAGTGAGGAAATAAAATGAAAAATCAAACTTGGCTTGTTGCAAAAAATATTTACCGAAGTCGTGTCAAAGGAGTGGGCTTTTGGGCACTTGTCCTTTCACCATTTTTGCTAGGAGCGATTTATTTAATTATCGGTTTAGTCATCAGTAGCGGGGCTAATCAAAGTCCAAAAATGGCTGTAGTCGATAATCCTGCTCTAACTCAGATTCTTTCTAAAAATGACACTTTAAAAGCAGATATTCGTAACGGGTCTTCTTTAGATGACGCTAAAAAAGACCTTTCTTCCGGAAAAATTGATGGATTTTTAACCGAAGATAATGGAGCTTATACCATTGTCACTGATAATAAATCGAGTGTCAAATTTGACCAATCAAGTTTTCAAACTGCGCTGACTCAAGTGAATATTTCAAAAATAGCACAACGTCTCAATCTGTCAGCCGCCGATGTTAAAGAACTTCTTAGTCCAGCTAAGTTTACAATGAAAACACAAACAAGTTCTGGACAAAAGTCAACAGGTGATGGACAGACTGGCGCGAATATCGCAATTGGCTCCATTGCCTCGATTTTAATTTTCACATTGATGATGATGTATGTGGGAATTATCGGACAGGAAATTGGTAACGAAAAATCTAGTCGAATTATGGAGACGTTACTCGCGGCCACTAGCTCAAACGTACAGTATTATGGGAAAATTATTGGTGTAATTCTACTATTAGCGACTCAGCTTGGAATTTATGTGCTTGGTTTTGGGATTGCTTATCCTTTTATCAAAAATTTAGATCAGATTAAAGCAATTGGTGCCATGCTTTCAGGGATTACTTTCGGTTTCGGAATTTATTTGGTAGCCATGTCTTTAATTGGGATTTTAGGTTATTTAATTCTCGCGTCAATTGTGGCATCTCTGGTTAATGAACAAGCTCAGGTGCAACAAGCTACTCAGCCAATTGCCTTTTTAGCGATGATTGGTTATATTGGGGGAATTGCTGGCTCGACTGTTCCGGGGAATATTGTTTTGAAAGTTCTTAGTTTTATTCCATTTATCAGTCCAACATTGATGACTAGCCGACTGGCTATTCAATATTCAACAACGACAGAAGCCTGGATTGCTCTTGGATTACAACTTTTAGCAACGCTTGCAATAGCAAAAGCGGGTGAGAAAATTTATGCGCGAAATGTTCTTTCTTACAGCGACGAAAAAATTATGAGTCAACTTTTTAAAGGACTGACAGGTCGAAATTCAAAGAAAAAAACAACTGACAGACTGGTCAGTGAAAATGGTGAAAAGAAAAATCCATGGCGGAGAAATTCTCCATTGCGTCTGGCTCTTGTCATCATTATCATTCTAATAATTTTGGCTTATCGATTCATCTTTAAATAAAAAATATTTTATAATTCAACTCTTGGAAACTTTCCAAGAGTTTTTTCGTATATAAAAGTATGGATAAGATTTTAGAAAAAGTAAAAGAATATTGGAAAATGATTGTTTTAGTTGTTTGTGGGCTCATTGCTGGTGGGATTTTTTACGTTTTAACCAACGGTCAAAAGCCAACTACAAATCTGTCAGTAGAAAATTTAAGTTCTGTCAGCAGGCAAAGCTCTGTCAGTAAATTTAGTGAACCTAATGAAAAATCTGTCAGTAAAATTATGGTTGATTTAAAAGGTGCGGTGGCAAAACCTAATGTCTATCAAATTTCGTCAGATGAACGTCTAGTTGATCTAATTAAAGAAGCTGGTGGTTTTACTGACCAAGCTGACCAGAAATCAATTAATCTGTCAGCAAAATTAAAAGATGAAGAAGTAATTTATGTCCCAAAAATTGGTGAAAATTCAAGCACAGAAAATACTGACAGCTCTGCTAATTCGGTCACTAGTCAAGTCTCAACAACCACTGAAAAAATAAATATCAATCAAGCAGATTTGACTGAACTACAAAAATTAACAGGTGTTGGTCAGAAAAAAGCTCAAGACATCATCGATTTTCGGACGAAAAATGGTGATTTCAAATCGCTTGAAGACTTGGGAAAAGTTTCTGGTTTTGGAGATAAAACACTAGAAAAATTGAAAGATGAGTTGTGTTTTGAATAAAATTCCTTTGATATTTTTAGCTTATCTTTCTGTCATCTTGTTTTTTTTAATCTTCAATTTTAATTTACTTTGTCTCATTTTGTTCATTTTTTCAAGTTTACTTGCCTTATATAGAAAATATTATTTAGTCATCCCACTTTTATTAGCTATGGGAAGTTTTTTCTTAGTAGTAAAAATGGATACGATTAAGAATAGTGAAAATCAGCCAACCACTCTTTCCAAAATTACAATGATCCCCGACACTATCCAAGTTAATGGTGATTTATTAAGCTTTCAAGGAAAAGAAAGAGGCCAAAATTATCAAGTTTACGAGACTCTAAAAAGTAAAAAAGAACAAAAATTTTATCAAAATCTAAGTCAAAATTGTCAGCTGAGTTTCACAGGAAACCTTCAAATTCCAGAAAAACAAAGAAATTTTAATGGATTCGATAATCAAAAGTATTTAGCGAGCCAGAATATTTATCAGCAAATTACGATTGATAAAATTAATAAAATAGTTTTAAACGACACTTTTGACCTCCATGTTTTAAGACGAAAAGCAATTGTCTGGTCACAAACTCATTTTCCAAAGCCAATGAATGATTATATGACTGGCTTACTTTTTGGGTTTTTAAGTAAAGATTTTAATCAAATGGGAGACATTTACAGTTCATTAGGAATTATTCATCTTTTTGCCTTATCGGGAATGCAAGTTAATTTTTTCATTGATTGGTTTCGTAGAATTATTCTTCGACTAGGAATAACGAGAGAAAAATTAAATATTTGGCAAATTCCCTTTTCAATTTTTTATGCATTTATGACAGGATTTTCGGTTTCAGTATTACGAGCTTTATTTCAAAAAAATATTCGTCTAAATCCTTTAGATAACCTAGCAGTGACAACCTTTCTTATGATGATTGTCAGTCCTAAATTTTTACTGACAACAGGAGGACAACTAACTTTATTTTATGCTTTTGTTATTTCAATGATTAGTCATAAATTTTCAGAACTAAAAGGAATAAGAAAATTACTGACAGAATCATCAGTGATTTCTTTGAGTGTTTTACCTTTACTCATTTTGGATTTTCATATCTTTCAACCTTTTTCAATTTTACTGACGATTGGCTTTGGCTTTTTATTTGATGTAATCTTATTGCCTTTACTATTAGGAACTTTTCTCTTGTCTCTAATTGGCTATAATTTTAATATAAATCATATTTTCAAATTCTAGAATGGCTAATTCATGAGGTTGATTTACCCTTACATTATCCTTTGGTTTTAGGAAATCCTAGGCCAATTGAATTATTAATCTTGTTTTTCCTAATCGGATTATTAATTGATAATCTCTTTAAGAAAAGAAGACAAATAATTTTTGCTGGCCTAATTGTTTGTAGTTTTTTTATTTGTAAAAATCTAATTTACCCCAGTATCACAGCAGTTGATATTGGCCAAGGAGATAGTATTTTTTTGCAAGATAAATTTAATAAAGAAACAATTTTGATTGATACAGGCGGACGATTAGCCCTTCCGCAAGAAAGTTGGCAAAAACCTCAAAGTCAAACAAATGCTGAAAAAACACTCATTCCATATCTTGAATCTGTTGGAGTGAGTCAAATCGACCAGCTCATTTTGACGCATACGGACGCTGACCATGTTGGAGATTTTTTGAATTTAGCTGATAAAATAAAAATAAAAGAAATTTGGGTTAGCCCCGGTGAACTGACAAATAATCATTTTGTAGAAAAATTGAAGAAAGCAAATGTTACTATTCACATCAGCAAAGTTGGAGATAAAATTCCAATATTTGATAGTGCATTACAAGTTTTATCAAATGGTTATACAGGAAAAGGGGATAATAATGATTCTATCGTGACTTATGGAAATTTTTATCATACAAAATTTCTATTTACAGGGGATTTAGAACAAGAAGGAGAAAAAGAACTGCTCAAGAATTATCCTAAATTGAAAGTTGATGTCTTAAAAGTAGGTCATCATGGCAGTAAAACAAGTTCAAACCCTGACTTTATTAAAGAAATTAATCCCAAACTTGCCCTCATTTCGGTTGGCAAGGAAAATCGATATGGGCATCCCAATCAAGAAACGCTAGAAACATTAAAAAAATACCAAATCAAAATACTTAGAACCGATCAAAGGGGAGCGCTTAAATTAATGCAAATCAATCAACAGTGGCGAATCCAAACAGTTAGATAAATGAAAGGAAAAAGTGAGCAAAAGACATCTATAAAATGTTACAATAAAGAAGACGTTGAAGGCCTGTAGAAACGTAAAAATACTACCATTATTTGATTTCTAATGTACCCCAAAAATAAAATGGAGTAATGACTTCACAGCGCACACTTTGAAAAAAGTGAAAGAAGGTCAGAATAAAAGAGAAAGGAAATTTCAAAAATTAAGGGATTGAAGAAAATCCACTTTTAATAGGTAGAAAGTTGTCAACAAATGATAACAACATAAATTTATTAAGGAGATATTTTATGGCAGTAATTAATATCGAATACTATTCAGAAGTTCTTGGGATGAATCGAAAAGTTAATGTTATTTATCCTGAATCAAGTAAAGTGGAAGATTTTACCCAAACAGATATTCCGGTGCTTTATCTTTTGCATGGAATGAGCGGAAACGAGAATTCTTGGATAATTCGTTCAGGAATTGAACGATTGATTCGGCATACTAATTTGGCTATTGTCATGCCCTCAACGGATCTTGGTTTTTATGTGAACACCACGTATGGTATGAATTATTTTGATGCGATTGCTCATGAACTTCCAAAAGTAATTAACAATTTTTTCCCAAATCTATCCACAAAAAGAGAAAAAAACTTTATCGCTGGTTTATCAATGGGAGGATATGGAGCTTATCGTCTCGCATTAGGAACTGACCATTTTAGTTATGCGGCTAGTTTGTCTGGCGTTTTAACTTTTGATGGAATGGAAGAAAATTTCAAAGAAAATCCAGCTTACTGGGGAGGAATTTTTGGAAATTGGGAAACTTTTAAAGGGTCAGATAATGAAATTTTATCTTTGGCAGATAGAAAACAAGAAAACAAACCCAAACTTTACGCTTGGTGTGGTAAACAAGATTTTCTTTTTCAGGGAAATGAATACGCGACAGCCGAGTTGAAAAAATTAGGTTTCGATATTACTTATGAAAGCTCAGACGGCGTTCATGAATGGTATTATTGGACCCAAAAAATCGAATCTGTATTAAAATGGCTCCCAATAAATTATAAACAAGAAGAACGCTTGAGCTAATCTAAAAAATTTTCTCTGTTTATTCAGTACAAAATTTAAAAATTTTGTCTATCAAACGCTTACAAAGACAAAAATGAGAGAAATGATGAAATTCTCATGCTTCTCTTTGACAAAAACTACGAATAGTAGTAGAATTTCTTAGTAAAATAAATTTGCGAAATCGCAATATAGAAAGAGGTCTATAATGACAATTACACTTGCCGCTCTTGGAGCAATTGCTATCGGTCTTGCAGCACTCGGAGCCGCTATCGGTGATGGACTTATCGTTTCAAACTTCCTCCAAGCCGTTGCACGCCAACCAGAACTTGAAGGAAAACTTCGTGGTTCAATGTTCATGGGTATCGCCTTCGTCGAAGGTACATTCTTCATCGCCCTTGCTATGGCATTCCTTTTCCGTTAAAATTTTTCTCAACAAAATTTTAAAAACAGAAAGGAAGAACAGGTATGGAATCAACATGGACCTTTAATATTGGGCCAATTCCATTTGATGGAACAATCACAGTAATGACTTTTGTGACTGTCCTCATTGTGTTCGGTCTGGTATTCTGGGCGAGCCGCAATATGCAGCTCAAACCCAAAGGTAAACAAAATGTTCTTGAGTGGGTTGTTGATTTTGTCAATGGAGTTTCCAAAGATAACGTCGGCCCTCATGAAGCACCACGCTTTGCGCTCATGAACTTTACCCTCTTTTCTTTCCTTCTTATTGCCAACTGCATTGGGCTAGTAACTAAAATTAGTACGCCAGGTGATGTTTCCCTTTGGAAATCACCAACTGCAAATCCAACAGTCGATTTGACACTTGCACTACTTGTTGTTGTAATGTCAAATACACTGGGTGTACAAAAATTCGGTTTTAAAGGTTACCTCAAAGTTGCCTTCTGGAAAGATCCGAAAGGTCTTCTTCCAATGAATATTCTGGAAGAATTTACAAATGCACTTTCACTTGGTTTACGGCTTTATGGGAATATCTTCGCGGGTGAAATCATGCTTGGTCTTATCGCCGGTATGATTCAATCAACCATGTGGATGCTTCCAGTTGCGTGGATTCTTGAAGTTGCATGGATTGGCTTTTCACTTTTCATTTCAGCCCTCCAAGCTTATGTCTTTGTCCTTTTGACAAACTTGTACATTAGCCACAAAATTATAGCAGAACATTAAGAAAGGAGTAGAAATTGTCAACATTATTATTAGAAGCTGCTCCGAATACCGTTCTCGGTAACATCATCGTTGTATCTGGTGCATTTATTATCTTATTGGTATTGTTGCGCCTCTTTGCATGGAATGCAATTACTAGTGTTTTTGCAAGTCGTGCGAAAAAAATATCTGATGATATCGATGCAGCAGAAGCGAACAACAAACAAGCTGCTGACTTGGTTAAACAACGTCAAGCAGAACTTGCAGGTTCAAAAGAAGAAGCTGCTAAAATCATTCAAGTTGCAAACGATACTGCCTCACAAAACCGTGCGAAAGTACTTGCAACAGCAAATGAAGAAGCAACTAGTTTGAAAAAACGTGCGCAAGAAGATATCGAGCAAGAACGCAAAGAAGCTCTTAACACAGTTAAAGGCGATGTTGTGGACATCTCAGTTCAAATTGCTGAAAAGCTTATTGGACAATCATTAGATGCTTCTGCACAACAGGAATTAATCGACTCTTATCTCGCTAAGTTAGGAGAATAAGATGACAAAAGTAAATTCACAAAAATACAGTAAAGCTTTACTAGAAGTTGCCCAAGAAAAAGGACAACTTGAAGCAATTCTTGCTGAAGTTAGCGAAATAATTCAACTTTTCAAAGAAGATAACTTGGCTGCTTTTTTAAGTAGCGAAGTTTATTCATTCTCTGCAAAATCTGAATTGATTGATACTTTACTTCAAACTTCTTCAGAAGTAATGTCAAATTTCCTTAATACCGTTCGTTCAAATGGTCGTTTAGGAGATTTGGGTGAAATACTTGATGAAACTAAAAATGCAGCAGATGATATGTTTAAGATTGCTGACGTTGAGGTGGTTTCAAGCATTGCTTTGACAAATGCTCAGATTGAAAAATTTACAGCTATGGCGAAAGCAAAATTTGACCTAAATGAAGTAACAGTAATTAACACAGTCAATGAAAAAATTATCGGTGGATTCATTGTGAATTCTCGTGGAAAAATTATTGACGCCTCACTAAAAACACAATTGGCTAAAATCGCCGCTGAAATCCTCTAATCAGGATAGGAAAATTTTCTTTCTCTGCTCAAAACTCAGTGGAAAATTTTTCAAACTCATACTGTTAAACTTTTGAGAACATGTAAAGGTGATTTCAAATCTTACCTATCATGCTTAAACGGTATAACTGCAGTTTAAAGCTAAATAGCCTTGAACTAGTAAAAATTTCTAGAAGGGAGCATATTTTTGGCAATTAAAGCTAATGAAATCAGCTCACTGATTAAAAAACAAATTGAAAATTTCACACCAGATTTTGAAGTTGCTGAAACTGGTGTCGTTACCTATGTTGGTGACGGTATCGCCCGTGCCTATGGCCTTGAAAATGCGATGAGCGGTGAGCTTGTTGAGTTTTCAAATGGTGTCCTTGGTATGGCGCAAAACTTGGATGCGACAGACGTTGGTATTATCGTACTTGGTGATTTCCTCTCAATTCGTGAAGGTGACACTGTAAAACGTACAGGTAAAATCATGGAAATCCAAGTTGGTGAAGAACTCATCGGACGTGTTGTAAATCCACTTGGACAACCTGTTGATGGACTTGGAGAACTTAATACTGGTAAAACTCGTCCTGTTGAAGCAAAAGCTCCTGGTGTTATGCAACGTAAATCAGTCTCTGAACCATTGCAAACTGGTCTTAAAGCGATTGATGCCCTCGTTCCAATTGGGCGCGGACAACGTGAATTGATTATCGGAGACCGTCAAACAGGTAAAACATCAGTCGCTATTGATGCAATCTTGAACCAAAAGGGTCAAGATATGATCTGTATCTATGTTGCGATTGGACAAAAAGAATCAACTGTTCGTACACAAGTTGAAACGCTCCGCAAACTCGGTGCGATGGATTATACAATCGTCGTAACTGCGTCAGCTTCTCAACCTTCACCACTTCTTTACATCGCTCCTTATGCTGGAGCTGCAATGGGTGAAGAATTCATGTACAACGGTAAACACGTCTTAGTTGTTTATGATGATTTATCAAAACAAGCGGTTGCTTATCGTGAACTTTCACTCTTGCTCCGCCGTCCACCAGGTCGTGAAGCATACCCAGGTGACGTATTCTACTTACATTCACGTCTTTTGGAACGTGCTGCCAAATTATCTGACGATCTTGGTGGTGGTTCAATGACTGCATTGCCATTCATTGAAACACAAGCCGGAGATATCTCAGCTTATATTGCAACAAACGTTATCTCTATTACTGACGGTCAAATTTTCCTTGAAAATGACTTATTCTATTCAGGTGTACGTCCTGCCATCGATGCTGGTTCTTCAGTTTCTCGGGTTGGTGGTGCTGCACAAATCAAAGCCATGAAGAAAGTTGCTGGTACTTTGCGTCTTGACCTTGCGTCATTCCGTGAACTTGAAGCCTTTACTCAATTTGGTTCCGATCTTGATGAAGCGACTCAAGCAAAATTGAATCGTGGTCGTCGTACCGTTGAAGTTTTGAAACAACCATTGCACAAACCATTGGCTGTTGAAAAACAAGTTTTAATTCTTTATGCATTGACTCATGGTCATCTTGATGATGTTCCAGTTGATGATGTTCTTGATTTTGAAACAAAAATGTTCGATTTCTTCGATGCAAATTATGCAGAACTCTTGAACGTGATTACTGAAACTAAAGATTTGCCAGAAGAAGCAAAACTCGACGAAGCAATTAAAGCATTCAAAAATACAACGAATTATTAATAAGGAGGCTAACTAATGGGAGCTTCACTTAATGAAATAAAAACTAAGATTGCCTCAACGAAGAAAACAAGTCAAATAACTGGAGCCATGCAAATGGTTTCCGCTGCGAAACTTCAAAAAGCTGAATCTCATGCCAAAGCATTTCAAATTTATGCTGAGAAAGTTCGTAAAATTACAACTGATTTAGTTTCCTCAGACAAAGAGCCAGCAAAGAATCCAATGATGATAAAAAGAGAAGTCAAAAAAACTGGCTATCTTGTAATTACTTCGGATCGTGGACTTGTCGGTGGCTATAATTCAAATATTTTGAAATCTGTCATGAATACTATCCGTAAACGTCATGCTAACGAAAGTGAATACACTATTCTTGCACTTGGCGGTACTGGAGCAGATTTCTTCAAAGCACGCAATGTTAAAGTTTCTTATGCCCTTCGTGGTCTTTCAGACCAACCAACTTTTGAAGAAGTTAGAGCGATTGTTACAGAAGCGGTAACTGAATATCAAGCAGAAGAATTCGATGAACTCTATGTTTGCTATAATCACCATGTGAACTCATTGGTAAGTGATGCACGTATGGAAAAAATGCTGCCTATTTCTTTTGAAGAATCAGGTCAACAAAAACCATCTCTTGAAATATTTGAATTAGAACCAGATCGTGAAACAATCTTAAACCAATTGTTGCCACAATACGCTGAAAGTATGATTTATGGTTCAATCGTTGATGCTAAGACAGCAGAACATGCTGCAGGTATGACAGCAATGCGTACTGCAACTGATAATGCTCACTCTGTTATCAATGATTTGACTATTCAATACAACCGTGCTCGTCAAGCATCGATTACGCAAGAAATTACGGAAATCGTTGCAGGAGCCTCAGCGCTTTAATTTACTGATAGAAATTGTGTCAGTGATGGCTTTGAATCTTAATTGTTTTTGTCAGTAAAATTTTTACTGACAAACATAAAAATGAATAGAAATTCTGTTCTTTGACAGAAAATAAAAACAGGAGGAAAAACATTGAGTTCTGGTAAAATTACTCAGGTTATCGGTCCCGTCGTTGACGTGGAATTTGGTTCTGATGCCAAATTGCCTGAGATTAACAATGCCTTGATTGTCTACAAAGATGTCAATGGCCTAAAAACAAAAATTACTCTTGAAGTTGCTTTGGAACTTGGTGATGGTGCAGTTCGTACAATCGCTATGGAATCTACTGATGGCTTGACTCGTGGACTTGAAGTCCTTGATACAGGTAAAGCAGTCAGCGTTCCTGTTGGGGAAGCTACTCTTGGTCGTGTTTTTAACGTCCTTGGTGATGTTATTGACGGTGGGGAAGAATTTGCTGCTGATGCAGAACGTAATCCTATCCATAAAAAAGCTCCAACATTTGACGAATTGTCAACTGCAAACGAAGTTCTCGTAACTGGGATTAAAGTTGTCGATTTGCTTGCACCTTACCTTAAAGGTGGTAAAGTTGGACTTTTCGGTGGTGCCGGAGTTGGTAAAACCGTCCTTATTCAAGAATTGATTCACAACATCGCCCAAGAACACGGAGGTATTTCTGTGTTTACTGGTGTTGGGGAACGTACTCGTGAAGGGAATGACCTTTACTGGGAAATGAAAGAATCAGGCGTTATTGAAAAAACTGCCATGGTCTTTGGTCAAATGAATGAACCACCAGGAGCACGTATGCGTGTTGCCCTTACTGGTTTGACAATTGCGGAATATTTCCGTGATGTTCAAGGTCAAGACGTATTGCTTTTCATTGACAACATCTTCCGTTTCACACAAGCTGGTTCAGAAGTTTCTGCCCTTTTGGGACGTATGCCTTCTGCCGTTGGTTACCAACCAACACTTGCTACTGAAATGGGGCAATTGCAAGAACGTATCACTTCTACTAAGAAGGGTTCTGTTACATCTATCCAAGCGATTTATGTCCCTGCCGATGACTATACTGACCCAGCGCCAGCTACAGCCTTCGCTCACTTGGATGCAACAACTAACTTGGAACGTCGTTTGACACAAATGGGTATTTATCCAGCCGTTGACCCACTTGCTTCATCATCACGTGCGCTTACACCTGAAATTGTTGGTGAAGAACACTATGAAGTGGCAATGGAAGTTCAACGTGTCCTCCAACGTTATAAAGAATTGCAAGATATTATTGCCATTCTTGGTATGGATGAATTGTCTGACGATGAAAAAATTCTCGTTGGACGTGCACGTCGTATCCAATTCTTCCTTTCACAAAACTTCCACGTTGCGGAACAATTTACTGGTCAACCTGGTTCATATGTACCAATTGACAAAACTGTCCATGACTTCAAAGAAATTTTGGAAGGTAAATATGACGAAATCCCTGAAGATGCTTTCCGTGGTGTAGGTCCAATTGAAGATGTACTCGAAAAAGCAAAATCAATGGGTTATTAATTCGATTTCTGATGAATTGAGAAAGTGAAAATACTCTATTGACTAAAAAAATTACTGACAAAAAATTCTGTCAGTAAAAGTTGATTGAATTGTAAAATTTGAGTGACTGTTAGAGTTTTGTTTTTAGAAAAGTATTTTTTATCTTTGTAATTTAAATTTTCATAGAAAAAATTGGAGGAATCGAATGTCTGAAAACGTCATGACACTTCAAGTAATTACCCCTGCTGGTATGATTTACGATCACCATGCAAATTACATTACTGCTCGAACTACGAATGGTGAAATTGGTATTTTGCCAAATATGATTTCAACGATTGCTGGACTTGAAATTGATGAACTTAAAGTTCGTCGTCCAGATGATGAAACACACGTGGATTATATTGCAGTTAATGGTGGAATTATCGAAATTAGAGATAGTCTTGTAACAATTGTTGCGGACTCCGCTGAACGTAATCGCGATATTGATGTTTCGCGTGCGGAACGTGCAAAAATTCGAGCTGAAAAAGCACTTGAAGTTGCTAAAGCTGAGAAGAAATCAGATGAAATAAATAGAGCGGAAGTAGCACTCCACCGAGCGCTTAACCGGTTGAATGTTTCGTCTCATAGATAAAAAGCACCTACGGGTGTTTTTTTATCTCAGATTAAAATATTGCAAAAAAAAAGACATTAATGTTAAAATTATAAACAGTAATGATTTGAGAATCTAAGAAATAAGTGAGGGAGAATGTGATTCTTGATTATTGTCGAGATCTGTTTGATATCCTAGAAAATTTAGAAGGACTTTTAAAAAGTTCAGAAGAATTAAGAGAGGATTATCGGCAAAAAATAACAGACCAGATAGCGCGTCAGGCATCGATTTTAGATATTCTAGTTTCAATTGGAATGATTGTTTATTTCATGCCAGACAAGACAGTATTTTTTAGTAATCTGATTCCAGCGACAGGGCCTGTTGACCTGTTTTTTAGAATGTCTGCAATTACTTTTCTCTCTTTAGTTTTGGGTTATGGTGCCAGATTAGGATTGACTTGGCTTTGGCAACGAAATTTTTTACCGGCTGGAAGAAAAGATATTGCACGGTTATTTAAAAAGAAATATTTAAGAAAACAAAAAGAGATAGTTGATCAGATTCAAAGAGTTTTGGACAGTGAAATGATAAAAGATTCAAAACTGCCGAGCGATTATATGAATACAAAAAGTCTTAATTACATTATAGATTGTTTGGAAGCAGGGGAAGTCAGTAGCTTAAAAGAAGCCATTGATTTATTAGAATTAGAATCGCGTGATTCACATGTCCATTCTTTAATTAAGACTGAAAATAATACTATCACAAGAGCATGGACCTTGATTAGAAATGACAAAGAAGAAAGGAGTTAAATGAAAAAAATTAAATTAATAATTAGAGAAAAAAATGTAATTTTTGGACTACTTTTAGTATAAAATTTAACTCTGACTCTCTAAGTCATGGAAATGCAAAAATTGAAAATAGAGTTGCTGCGGATACGATAACTGATGTTGCTGAAAAAGAAACAGTAACAATTAATTTTTATGATTCGGTGAATCGCAACTCTAAAGTCCAAAGTTCAGAAACAATGACCGTTAATGTTGGTGAGTATGTTTGGCCCGTTAATTTGGGTGATACGGCAGATCAATCATTAAAAAATGTCTATCATATGTACCAAATTCCTCAAATTGCTAATTATACTTATCAGTCTAGTAATCAATCATCACCCTTACTTGTCACTGATAATCCAGCAAATAATGTTATAAATCTTTATTATAAGAATGATAAACAACAGAGTCAGGTAACGATTAATTTCTTTAATTCAGAAAATCAGTCCTCTAAAGTTCAAGATTCAGAAACAATGACCGTTAATGTTGGTGAATATGTATGGGCAGTTGATTTTGGTGCAATGGCGAATCAGTCGTTAAGTAATGTCTACCATATGTACCAAATTCCCCAAATTGCTAATTATACTTATCAGTCCAGTAGTCAATCATCACCCTTACTTGTCACTGATAATCCAGCAAATAATGTCATAAATCTTTATTATAAAAGGGATAAGAGTCAAGTAACAATAAATTACCTTGATTCTGATAGCGGTGAATCGATTAGTCCTTCTAAAAATGTAGACGTCAATGTTGGCGATTATGTTTGGATTATTTCTTTTGCTAATAAAAGTACAAAACAGTTCAAAATGGGAATTTATTGGTGTGTTGCTCCCCCGATTACAGGTTATTCCTTTGACCATGGAACACCAATTAAAGTAAAAGAAAATCCAGAAGAGAATGTGGTTAATCTCTACTATAATGCTGACCCTCTTCCTGCCAAATATACTTTTAATTATGAATATGCAAAAGATACACCAGATCAATCTGAGGCGCTTCCTCCGTCGCAAATAGTTGAAAAAGGGGATTCAGTTTCATCTAAGCTTCCCTACGGTTATTCAATTTCAGAAGTTATAGATGAGAATGGTAAAGTTTATTCAAGCCCAACAGAAGCACTTGAAAAGCAATCCGGAAGTAACCCAAAAACTTTTAGAATAATTGTTTCAGCAAATAAAAGCAGTTTAAAATTAACTGTTCATGAGCCAAATGGCGAAATTAAAATAGAGGATTTCTCTGGACTTTATGGGGCAACTTATCAGCTTCCAATTGAGAAAAAATTGATTTTTAATGGAAAAATTTATCATGCTATCATCACAATTACTAAAAGAGATTGGCGGATGGACACTAGTATCAGTCTTGCCCAAAGTCCTGATGAAATTGCTTCTTTATTAAAAGATAATATTTTAGTTGGAAAATATGACAGTTCAGTCATTTCAATCGATGTCTCTTATAAGGAAGAAGGAATAGTACCAATTCCTCCTTCTGATGGTGGAGATAATAGTAGCTCGTCAACTCAATCTTCAGAAAAAACTGCGGACAAAACGGATAATGAAAAAAATAATGAAGATAAAATAGTTTCTTCAACTACCACTCCTCCACCAGCAAGTAAAGAAAAAGAAAGCTCAGTAGAGAAGAAAAAAGAAGTCGAACAAGCTCATTCAGAAAATAAAGTCATACCTAAAAAAGAAATAAAAGTTCCCTTAGCACCACCAACTCCATCATTTTCTACGGCGGAAAAAGTGATAGCTAGCCCATCAGTTACAAGTGAAATCAACCAAGAAGCACACATTCTTAAAATGAGAATTGCAGGTGCAGCTGGACTTGCTACTGGTACTGTCTCAGCTTATGGGATTTTACGAGCTTTAAAAATGATGATTCAACATTTTGGTAAGCTAGGTAAATTTTAGATAAGTGAGTAAATTTCATCTTACTAAACTAAATTGAATATAAAAAAAGCACCCTGAGGTGCTTTTTTATTTTATTTATGCATTCAAAACTTTTGATAAGAAGTCTTGTAAACGGGGATGTTTTGGGCTATCAAAGAGTTCTTCTGGTGTACCATCTTCCAAGATAACTCCACCATCCGTAAAGATTACGCGGTTAGCAACTTTACGTGCAAAGCCCATTTCGTGAGTAACAATAAGCATTGTCATTCCTTCTTCGGCCAATTTTTGCATAACGGCTAGAACGTCACCAACCATTTCAGGGTCAAGTGCTGAGGTTGGCTCGTCAAAGAGCATAACGTCAGGATTCATTGCGAGGGCACGGGCAATAGCAACACGTTGTTTTTGACCTCCTGAAAGCATTTCAGGCATTGCATCTTTTTTATCTAACAAGCCAACTGTTTCAAGAAGTTGAATTGCTTTTTTATCTGCATCATCTTTTGACATCTTTTTCAGTTCAACTGGAGCATAAGTAATATTTTGCATCACAGTCATATTTGGGAAAAGATTGAAATGTTGGAAAACCATTCCAACGTTTTGACGAACAAGGTTAAGATTTGTATTTTTATCAGTAAGGTTAAATCCGTCAATAATAATATCGCCAGAAGTAGCTGTTTCAAGCCCATTTAAAGCTCTAAGAAAAGTTGATTTTCCAGAACCTGAAGGGCCAATGATGCAGACTACATCACCTTTTTCAAATTTTGTTGTAATTCCTTTTAGAACTTCGTTTTTTCCAAAAGATTTGTGAAGATCAGTGACTTCGATTTGAGTATTGATTCCCATATTAGTATGTTCTCCTTATTTCATTCTTTTTTCTACACGACGTCCAATCCACATCAAGAAGAGGAGGACAATCATGTAAACTAAACCAATTAATCCATAAACACGGAAGGCTTGGAAGTTACGTGCTACAATAATTTGACCTGTTTGGAGCAATTCAACAAGTCCGATAACTGAAACTAATGTTGTATCTTTCAATGTGATGATGAATTGGTTAATCAAACTAGGGATTGTAATTTTAATGGCTTGAGGTAAGATAACTTTGCGCATTGATGTCAGGTAAGTCACACCGAGTGAACGACTGGCTTCCATTTGTCCAGAAGGTACAGCTTGAACACCAGAACGAACGATTTCTGCAATATAAGCAGAAGAGTTCAAAGTAAGGGCGATAACACCCGCTGTAAATTCATTAAGTGGTGATTGATGGCCCGTAATGATTTGTAACAAGTTAGGAATTCCGTAGAAGATAAAGATTGTTAACACTAAAAGCGGAATTGAACGGTTAAGGTCAACATAAATGCGTGCAATTGTACGAAGAATCTTGCTTGGAGCTACTGAGAAGAGTCCAAAGATAATTCCGACGATCATTGCTAAGATAAATGAGAGAATGGCAAGTTCAAGTGTAACGAGTAAACCACGGCCAATTTGTTCCCAGTTATTTTTTAAAATACCAAAGAAAGTATTTTCTTTTGCACTTGATTGGATTGTTTTAGCATCACTAGCTAAATATTTATCAATGATTTTATCATATTCACCATTGGCACGGAGATTTGCTAAACCATTGTTAAACATTTCAATCAACTCTGGATTGCTTCCTTTTTTAACAGCGAATCCATATTGTCCGTCAGGAATTGGTTTAATTGGTGTGGCAAATTTTTGCCCTTGTTTAATGGCGTATTTAATGACGGGTTCGTCATCCATTAGAGCATTGATAGAACCGTTATTCAATGATGAATACATGGTTGTTGCATCAGTGAAAGTTTTTACAGTGTAGCCATATTCTTTTGCATGGGCATTAAGATAATCAAAAGAAGCAGTTCCGTTTTTAGCACCAAGTGTTTTACCTTTAAGGTCTTTCCATGACTTGATAGAGTCATCTGTACTTGATGTGGCAATAGTTAAGTTTGAAGAATAGTAAGGACTACCATAATCGAAAACTTGTTTACGAGCATCAGTGATTGACATTCCTGACATCATTCCGTCAGCATGTCCAGATTGAACAGAGTCAACAGCTGCTTGGAAACCAATGAAATTCCATTTTAGTTTGAAACCTTGGTTTTTAGCAATAGCGTTAAGCAAGTCAACGTCGATACCAGTGAATTGTTTATTATCATTTTGGAATTCAAATGGAGCGAAGCTATTATCTGAAGCAATGGTGTAAACATCTTTTTTAGGTGTTGCTTTTTTAGTGGCAGTAATCCCATATTTTTTGAGGATTTTATCATAATCTCCGTTTGATTTCATTTCAGCGAGTGCTTTATTGAAACCATCAACGAGTGTTGAATTTTTGCCTTTCATTACGGCAAAACCATAACCTCCTGGAAGGGAGATTGATGGGAAGTTCATTGCTAAATCTTGCCCTTGTTTCATAGCGTAAGAAATAACTGGAACTTCGTCCATTGCTCCAGCAATATTACCAGAGCTTAGAGCGGCAAACATATGAACACCGTCAGAATAGGTTTTGATTGTGTAACCGTATTTCTTTTGATTTTCTTGAAGCCATGTCTGTGCAGCAGTCCCATTTTTTGCTCCAACTGCTTTACCTTTAAGATCACTGTAATCAGAAAGTTTAGAGTCTTTAGTTGTAGCAATGGTTAATGCTGATGTATAGTAAGGATTTGAAAAATCAAAAGTTTCTTTACGTTCGTCAGTGATTGTCATTCCTGCAATTACACCATCTACTTGTCCAGCTTTAAGGTTTTGGAGAGCTGCATCAAAACCAGGATATGACATTTCTAATTTCCAGTCATTGATTTTAGCAACTTCTTGCATGATATCAACATCAATCCCTACCCATTTTTTCTGACCATTTTGAAATTCAAATGGAGCGTATGAGCTATCGGATGCAATTTTTACAGTTGTCTCGGCCTTAACCGAAGGTGCAACTAGGAAAGCTGTAACAGTGGCAATCATCATTGCCAGAGCGAAAAATAATTTCTTCATTTTGTCTCCTCGAATATGAGATTTGAGCTTGTCTTCTTTTAAATATAAAAAAATGAAAATTAAAAAAATGTTCTTCTAAATAAGTGTTGGAATAACATTCTTTTAGTTTCCTATATTTATTAGGAGCTAAGCTCAGTTTATTTTATTCTGGAAAAATTATACCACAAAACTTGTTTATAAGCAAGCTGATGTTAGGTTTTCTGACATTGTGTAACTGTTGAATTTGAGATTTCTCTGATAAATTATAAGAAAGTTGTTATTGTCAAAAAGGGCTTTTTGTTGTAAAATTGAACGAGTGCTTGAATGAATTCCTTATGTATGTATTCTATTTAAGTAAACAGAACTATTGTAAGAATTTTTAACTTTTGAAAAGGAATATTATGTTTGTACAACTTTCGATTTTTGGTTTCTTTAATGATTGGATGGCTAATTTTGCCCAGATGCCTAATGGTCATATTTGGATATATGTTGTTTTAGGGGCGATTATATTTATTGAAACAGGATTAGTGATTTTCCCCTTCTTGCCTGGGGATTCAATTTTATTTTTTGTTGGTTCTTTGGCAGCAATGTCAAACGGAAAATTATCCATTGGCTTATTGATTTTGGTGATGGGGATTATTGCCTTCATTGCTAATCTGTTAAATTATGAAATTGGTCGAAGATTTGGGGATGTCATTCCAAAACATAAATGGCTTTCTCGCTTCTTGAAACCAGAATACATGGAAGAAGCTCATCAATTTTTTGAAAAATGGGGTTCTTGGGCCATTTTCTTAGGGCGATTCATGCCAATCATTCGGACGATTGTTCCATTTACAGCTGGTGCTGGTAAAATGCCACATAAAAAGTTTATTTTCTTTAACTTCATCGGTGGTTTTGTTTGGGTTATTGTTGCCTTAGGTGCAGGCTATTTATTTGGTGGAATTCCTTTTGTTAAAAAACATTTTGAAATCATCATGATTGCCATTGTCTTTGTGTCACTACTACCGGCAATTATTGGCATTTTGAAACGCGTTCTTGGAAGTCGCAAGGAAGCTTAACTTTATGATAAAATAGGACTTACAAAACTGTCAGTCCTTTTTTTATCGATTGATATGTCAATGACAATAGAATTTACTGACAAAGACGCTAGTATAGCTGAGCCTTTTGCGTCTTGCGCAAATATGGATATATTAGTAGTTTCATCAGTAATTTTGGAGAATTTTTATGAACATTAACGGCTACACTCGTATGGCTGCTGTTGTAGCAAACCCAATTAAACACAGCTTGTCACCTTTTATTCATAATCTGGCTTTTGATTTAACGAATGAAAATGGTGTTTATTTAGCATGGGAAGTTGAGGCTGAAAAATTGCCAGCTATTGTGGATAATGTTCGTACTTTGGACATGTATGGACTTAATATTTCAATGCCTTATAAAGGCGAAATCATCAAATTCATGGATGAATTGAGTCCGGCAGCTGAATTAATTGGAGCTGTTAATACGGTAGTTAATCAATCAGGGAAATTAATTGGACATAACACAGATGGTATAGGATTTTTCAATAGTTTAGAAAAATATCATTTCAATATCCAAAATAAACAAATGCTTATTCTTGGTGGAGGGGGTGCAGCAATTGCAATTATTGCTCAGGCGGCTTTGTCTGGAGCTAAAAAAATTGTGGTCGCAGCAAGAAAATCGGCCTCATATATTCCGCTAAAAGAGAAATTGGAAAAGCTGTCAGTAAAAACAGGGATTGAAATTTTACTGACAGACTTATCTGAAGCTGATAGATTACAAAAAGAGTTGAAACAGACCGATTTATTAGTAAATGCAACCTCAGTCGGAATGGATGGAGAATCTTTGCCGCTGGAAAAGAACTTAGTTCTTCCTGAAAAACTTTTGGTGGTAGATGCTATTTATAAAGTAAGAGAAACACCATTTTTACGTTGGGCAAAAGAGCAAGGAGCTCAAACTGAAAATGGACTTGGCATGCTCATTGGACAGGCGGCGGAAAGCTTTTATTTATGGACAGGTAAAAAAATGCCTGTTGCAGAAATTACATTAGAAATGGAGAAAGAAGCATGAAATTAAATGTGAATTTACCAGAACATCCCTATGATGTCATCATCGAAAATGGGGCCTTGGCTAATATTGGAACTTGGGTTTCTTCATTGTGGAAGAAGCAAAAAATTGTTTTGATTTCTGATAATCATGTCAATGGACTTTATGGTCAAAAAGTTGTTGACCAACTTGAAAAAGTAGGTTTTGAAGTGGCAACTTTTGAATTTCCGGAAGGAGAAGCCAGTAAAAATTTACTGACAGCCGAAAATGCTTGGAACTTTTGTGCCGAATTTGGATTGACTCGTTCTGACGGAATTATTGCACTTGGTGGTGGAGTAACAGGTGATTTAGCTGGTTTTGTAGCCTCTACTTACATGCGTGGTATCCATTTCTTACAAATTCCAACAAGTTTGACCGCCCAAGTGGATAGTTCTATTGGTGGAAAAACAGGAATTAATTCCAAAATGGCTAAAAATATGATTGGGACTTTTACACAACCTGACGGGGTTTTAATTGACCCAGAAGTTCTGCAAACGCTCGGTCAAAGAGAATTTCGTGAAGGACTGGGGGAGGTCATCAAGTGCGCCCTAATTGCTGACAAAGACCTCTGGAATTTACTGACAGACTTGTCAGCGGATAATTTGGTAGAAAAGCTTGATAAGATTGAAGAAATTATCTATCGGTCTTGTGAAGTAAAACGAAAAGTGGTTGTTGATGATGAATTAGACAATGGTGTACGGCTCTATTTGAACTTTGGTCATACAATTGGACATGCTGTTGAAAATACTGCAGGCTATGGCAAAGTGATGCATGGTGAAGCAGTTGCTATTGGAATGGTTCAAATCAGTAAAATTGCCGAACTCAAAGGTCTTATGCCCAAAGGGATTACTGACCAGATCCGAAAGATGGTCAAAAAATTTGGTTTACCTGACGAATATCAACCTTGGGATGAAGAGCTTTTATTTAAAGCCTTAACTCATGATAAAAAAGCACGAGGAAGAATCATCAAAACCGTTATTGTTCCTGAAATTGGCACCGCTAAAATTAATGAAGTGACTTTTGAAGAAATGAAAGATTATCTCCAAAAATAACTTGAGTTATTCTAAGAGAAACCCTATCTAAAAATTACAAAAATGTGGTAGCATTAAAAAACTCCCAGCTTTTATAAAAGCTGTAAAAACACTTATTTAAAGGAGAAACGATGTATATTTACCTAGCTTTTGCTTTAGTTGGCGGTTTTTTACTTGCTAATCAAAATCCAATCAATGCGGATTTACGAAAAATAGTTGGCTCACCATTTTTGGCCTCTGGAATTTCCAACTTTGTTGGTTCGATTTTTTTAGGAATTATCACTTTAGTGACAAGTCAAACACTTTTTCCTAGTTTTCAATTTGTTGGCTCACACCCAGCATGGATATGGATTGGTGGGGTTCTTGGTGGGATTTTCCTAACATCTAATGTTTTACTTTTTCCAAGATTAGGAGCTGTCCAAACAGTGATTTTACCTATTTTGGGTCAAATATTGATGGGGACACTTATTGATTCATTTGGCTGGTTTCATGCCATGCAACTTCCGATGACTCTGATGCGCTTTTTGGGAATTATCATTACTTTAGCTGGGGTTATTGTCGCGGTTGTTCTTCCTAATTTAAAAGAAAAAGAAGCAGAAACGCACCAAACTAACTTACTAGGCTGGCGAATTTGGGCGGTCATCGTTGGGGCAATGTCAGCTGCTCAACAAGCAATTAATGGCCGATTGGGAGTTTTACTTGAAAACACTGCACAAGCAGCCTTTGTTTCGTTCTTCATTGGATTTTTAGCTATTTTTATCGTGTCTCTTTTTATTGACCACCGTTTGCCAAAAATTTCAGAATTAAAAAAAGCAAAACCTTGGAATGGAATTGGTGGATTTTTAGGAGCCTCATTCGTTTTTGCAACAGTCGTTGCTGTTCCGCAAATTGGTGCAGGGTTGACAATTATGATGGGCTTGATTGGACAAATTTTAGGCAGTATGTTGGTTCAACAATTTGGTTGGTGGCGCTCAAGTAAATATGGCATTCAAATTTGGCAAATTGTTGGGATTATAATTATGCTGACCGGAATAATATTCATTAAATTTTTATAAAGTAGCTAGTAATATGGAACAGGGCTTCACGCTCACTACCTTCCGTCTGCGTGTTCACTAAGCAGTAATACCTATAAAAGAACTTAGAAATTGAGGATAATCACTCTAAAATGTTTACTCAAAAATCATTTGAAATTTTTAAAATAGAAGGTTTAGAACCAAGAATGACTAAGATTCGTTCTGAAATTCAACCTGTTTTTTCTGAAATTGGTCAAAAGTTACTGACAGAGCTGTCAGTAAAAATTCCAAATCAAGAATTTTACTTTCACATCGCTCAACATCGCAGAAGAACAGCAAATGCGCCTGAAAATACTTGGTCAGCAATTTCCACAAAAGCCCGTGGTTATAAAATGGAAGCCCATTTTCAATTAGGAATTTGGGAAGATTACGTTTTTATTTATTTATCAATGATAGATCAGCCTAAAAAGCAAAAAGAATACGCCAACTTACTGACAAATCTGTCAGTAGAAAAGTTACTGACAGAAGATTACGTAATCTCAAAGGACCATACAAAAGCAGAAACTTATCCCCTGTCAGCATTTAGAGAAGCTGCTGAACGCTTAGGAAAAGTAAAAAAATCTGAATTGGAAATTGGACGGCTTTGGCCTAAAGAAAGATTTAACGGCAAAGAGGACTCAATAATTCTAGCGGAAATGATAGAAACAATTGACCAACTCCTACCGATTTATCAAAAATTAATGGAGGCCTAATCTAATGACAACATTTATTTGGGATTTAGATGGAACACTAATTGATAGCTATGAGGTGTTTTTAGAAGCCTTGTCCGAATCATTTGCAAACTTTAACCTACCATTTGACCGAGAAACAGTATATAATTTTATAAAAGGTCAGTCAGTCAATGCTTTACTAAAAGAACAACCCGTTCCTTTTCAAGAAATAAAAGAAGATTTCACGACAAATTCAACAGCTAAAAATGACGAAATTAAATTAATGGTTGGTGCAAAAGCCGTTTTAGATTGGACTCAAAAAGAAAAGATTCAAAATTTCATTTATACTCACAAAGGGAAAAATGCTTATGATTTGCTTAATCAGCTGGAAATTTCCCCCTATTTTTTAGAAATAGTCACTTCTGAAAATGGATTTAAAAGAAAACCTCATCCTGAAGCAATCAATTATTTACTTGAGAAGTATAAATTAAAGCCTGAAGAAACCTATTATATTGGTGACCGAATCCTTGATATTGAAGCTGCCCATAATAGTGGTATTCATTCAATCAATTTTCTGTCAGCAAAAAATTCACAGCAAATCAATAAATTAACAGATATTATTCAAATTTTTGAAATGAAATAAGTAAAAAGTTACTAAAAATGGAGGTATAAAATGCGTTATTTTACAGCGGGAGAATCCCACGGTCCAAGACTTACAGCAATTATTGAAGGAGTGCCAGCTGGTCTCTCATTGTCAGCAGAAGATATTAATATTGAACTTAAACGTCGTCAAGGTGGCTATGGCCGTGGCGGACGGATGAAAATTGAGTCTGACCAAGTTGAAATTACTTCAGGCGTTCGACACGGAAAAACAATTGGTAGCCCGATTACACTTAATGTTACAAACCGTGATTTCAAGAATTGGGAACAGATTATGGCAGCCCAAGATGTTGAAGATAAAATTAAAAAGCAACGTCGTTTGACCAAACCACGCCCAGGACATGCCGATTTAGTTGGCGGAATGAAATATGAATTTAAAGATTTACGAAATGTTTTAGAACGTTCGTCAGCGCGTGAAACAACAATGCGTGTTGCGGTTGGAGCTGTGGCAAAAAAACTACTTCACGAATTAGAAATTGAAATAGCTAATCATGTCGTAAATTTTGGCGGACGAGAAATTACAAGTCCAGAAAATTTAAGTGTTCAAGAGATTCGTCAGACAGCTGGCCTTAGCGATTTATCTATTTTTGATGAGAGTCAAGCAGAAGAATTACGCAATTACATCGACCAAATAAAAAAAGCTGGAGATACAATTGGTGGAATAATTGAAACCAGAGTAGAAGGAGTTCCGGCTGGTCTTGGTTCTTATGTCCAATATGACAGAAAGTTGGATGCAAAAATTGCTGCTGCGGTTGTTTCTATCAATGCCTTTAAAGGAGTTGAATTTGGACTTGGATTTGAAGCAGGAAAACGACCAGGAAGTCAAGTGATGGATGAAATCATCTGGTCTGAGGATAAAGGCTACACTCGTTCAAGTAATCAGTTAGGCGGTTTTGAGGGAGGAATGACAAATGGTGAACAAGTCATCGTCCGTGGAGTCATGAAACCTATTCCAACATTGTATAAACCCTTGATGTCTATTGATACCGAAAGCCATGAACCCTACAAAGCAAGTGTAGAACGTTCTGACCCAACCGCTCTTCCAGCAGCAGGAGTTGTGATGGAAAATGTAGTAGCAACGGTAGTCGCTCAAGAAATCTGTGATAAATTTAATTCAGATACAATGAATGAACTGAAAATTGCTGTGGATAACTACAAAAAACGTTTATCAGAATACTAAAAAAAAAGCCAGTCTCTGGCTTTTTTTTTATATAATAAATAACTTACGAATTTGTAAGTTTTCAGACGAATATTTCTTGTTACAATGAACTTATCAAGAAAAGTTAAGGAGAACAAAATGAAAAAAATACTTTTTGGAATAATAGCACTTATCATCCTCATCGGTGGATCGGGATTTGCATGGTACAAAGTAACTTATGGTGGAGGAACTTACTACGTTCAATTCACTAAAGACGGAAAAGAAAAAGAAGTCAGTGACGATTCAGGAAAAAAATTCAAAGAATATGATTATGATATAAAATCCTATCAAAAAGATGGAAAAGAAAAGAGAGTTACATTTATGGCAGACCACAATCTCCGTAAAGAAGCTTACCTGAAATTAACAGTTAATTCCGTTAAAGGCGTAACCTCTTGGGAAGAAGTAAAAAAATCAGAGGTTCCTAAAGAAGCTCTTAAGAAATTAAATAATAACTCATAAAAACAGTCTCAGAAAGAAAGAGGAAAGAACATGACATTTTTGCAAATTAATATTATGCTAATGACCATTACAGTTATTTTGGCTTCACTAATGGGCGCTTGCCTCCTTTATTCCATGAAGACAATGCGAACACGCTTAGCTAAAATAAATAAAAAGAACGAAATCGAAAGATAAGATAGGAGAAAAACATGTTACTCGAAGTAAAACATCTCAAGAAAATTTTTAAAACAAGATTTTCAAAAGAAGAAACCACAGCCCTAGTTGACATTGATTTTGGTGTAGAAGAAGGCGAATATATTGCCATTATGGGGGAATCTGGTTCAGGAAAAACAACCTTGTTGAATATCCTATCAACTCTTGAAAAACCAACTTCTGGACAAGTACTCTTAAATAAAGAAGACATCACAGCTATTAAAGATAAAGAAATTTCTGCATTTAGACGTGATCATCTTGGTTTTGTCTTCCAAGATTTCAATTTACTTGATACCCTTAATGTCAGAGACAATATTTATCTTCCACTCGTTTTATCAAAATCAAGCGTAGAATTAATGAAAAGTAGACTAAAAATTCTCGCACCTAAACTAAACATTGAAAATCTCTTAGAAAAACAACCTTTTGAACTTTCAGGAGGACAAAAACAGCGGGTTGCTGTAGCCCGTGCCTTGATTAGCCAACCTGATTTAGTTCTTGCCGATGAACCTACAGCTGCTTTGGACTTTAAAAACTCAGAAGACTTACTCAATCTTTTTGAAGAAATTAATGATAGTGGTCAAACTATTATCATGGTTACTCACTCAAGTTTAGCTGCAAGCCATGCGAAACGTGTTCTTTTTATAAAAGACGGTGTCCTTTACCACCAACTTTATCGTGGAGAAAAAAGCTCAACTGAATTTGCAAAAGAAATCACTCTTTCAATGACTGCTTTTTTGGGAGCAGCAGAGGATGAGGAGGTGCCCTTGAATGCTTAGTCTAAAGCTTGCGGCCAATAATATTAAAAAAGGTTTTAAAAGTTTTGCTCCTTTTTTAATGGCCTCTATTACGATGTTCGTAATGATTTTCGTTACCGCGTCAATCGCTTTATCTCCCTCAATTAGTAAATTAAAAGGAGGGAGTTCTCTTTCACAAGTGATGGGATTTGCATTAATTGTTTTATCTATTTTTGCAGTTCTTATCTTAGTTTACAGTTATCGCTTTTTACAAACCCAACGTTCTAAAGAATTTGGACTCTATGATATTCTTGGGTTTGGTAAAACAAGAATCGTAGGAGTAGCATTTTTAGAATTACTCTTAAGCTATATCATTACGGTTATTGTTGGAACGATTTGTGGGATTGCTTTTTCAAAATTCCTCTTCTTAGTGTTTGTAAATATGATTGGAGGAAATTATTTTAATCTAGTCATTAGTCCCACAGCGATTTTATTACTTGCCATTCTCTTCTTTGTTTTCTTTTTAGTTTTGATGATGATCGGAGTTTGGATTATCTGGCGTTCTTCAAGTCTTGATCTTCTAAGAGAAGAATCAAAAGGTGAAAAAGAACCAAAATCAAATTTATTTTTCGCCATTGCTGCAGTCATTCTTTTAGGAGCTGGTTACTATATCGCTTTAACGGTTGAAGACCCAATGGCAGCAATAATGAAATTCTTTATTGCCGTTTTACTTGTTATCTTTGGTACTTATCTTTTCTATATTAGTTTTACCGTTTGGTACCTTAAATTGAAAAAGAAACGTCCAAGTTACTATAAACCAAATAATTTCATTACAACAAGTTCTATGCTTTATCGAATGAAAGCAAATGCTGTTGGTCTAGGGAATATCACTATTTTGTTATCTATGACAATCGTGACCGTAGTTGTCAGTTTAGGAGTTTTTCTTGGAACTGAGAACTCAGTAAAAACTTACTATACCAGAGAAGCAAAGACTTTTTCTGTTGCAAATAATACAGATACAAAACAAGATATTGAACGAATTAAAAGTGCCGCAGCTAGCAAAAATATAGATATCAAAAATATATCTGATATGTACTTTGCTCAAGATCTACAAGCCGATAGAGTCAAGTCGTCTAAAGATCAATTTATTACTGCAAATAAGCAAGGAGCAATGTTTGATAAAAATTCATATTTTGCAACCTTAACAACCGCTCAAACACTTAAATCATTAGGAAATAAAGATATTCCTTCTTTAAAAGATAACGAAGTCTTACTTGTAGATATATCGAAAAATAAAACTTCATTTGATAGTAAGATTAAATCAATTCAATGGTATGGAGAAACTTATCAAGTTGCAGACACGCTTAAATCAGTCAAAGATTTTCCAGCAAGTGGTGTAACAACAATTTCTTCTAAAGTTATGATGATTGTGTTTGCTAACAATCAAGCTTTTGATAAAGGACTAGCTAATTTCAATAAAACAATTAGTGGTAATCAAGGATTTTCAAATCTTGCATCAACATCAATCATCTTTGATATCAAACCTGTTGATGAAAAACGATTTACTAAAGCTTTCAAGGAAGAGTTTAAAGATAATAAAGATTTATCGATTTCATATAGAAGTGAAGCTTTGCAAGATCAACGCGCTCAAATTGGAGGATTTGTCTTTGTTGGATTTGTTTTAGGAATTAGTTTCATTCTTGGAGCTGCATTAATTATCTACTACAAGCAACTCTCGGAAGGGGCACAAGATAAACGCTCATTCAAAATTCTACAGGAAGTGGGACTTTCAAAAGAAGAAGTTCAAAAAACAATCAAATCACAAGTTCGTTTGATATTCTTCCTACCATTAGTTATCACTATCGCCCATTTTGCTGGTGCATATCTTATGATTGAAAAAATAGTAATGTTGTTTGATATTAAAGACCGTTCAGTTATCTTTACTATTTCTTTAGCAACAATTGCAATTCTTGCCCTTATTTATTATCTCATTTATAAGGCAACGAGTCGTGTTTACTACAAAATTGTTGAAAGATAAAAAAGAAGGCATAAATATGCCTCTTTTTTTGTTTAAATCCATATAGAAGAAACAAGGGAAGGAAAAAGCTACAAAAGAGAGCTACTTTTGATATAATAAAAGGAACAAAAACAATGGTTTTCTCGGCACTAAATGTATCTTTTGTTAGAGAAAAATAGTTACCTTTAGGGAAAGGAAAATATGACGATCTATCTTCATTCAATTCAAATTGGAGTTCTTCTCTTTTTTATATTTTTATTTATATCATTAATTCCATATTTGATTGTACAATATCGTCGGTATGATCGGATTAATTTTTGGCGCTTTTTTGTCAATTTTTCATTTATTCTTTATCTCATTTGCGCTTATGCCATGACAATTTTCCCGCTTCCTCCTGTGAGTGAAGTAGCAAAAATGACAGGTCCAAAGCAAAACTTAGTTCCATTTGAGTTTGTTCGTCAATTTATTTTATATAGTCCTTTTAATATAAATGAGCCTTCAACTTGGCTTGCAGCTCTAAAAGATTCAACATTTATCCAACCATTTTTTAATCTACTTTTAACCTTGCCTCTTGGCCTTTATTTAAGATATTTATTTAAACGCTCATTTAAACAAACTTTTGTTTTAAGCTTTTTGCTAACTTTATCATTTGAACTTATCCAAAGGTCAGCCCTTTTTGGACTATATCCTCGACCTTATCGTTTGTTTGATGTTGATGATTTAATGATTAATACACTTGGAAGTTTAATTGGATTTGGAATTGCGGTTATTTTTAGTCGATTTTTACCAGATTTGGATGCAACTAAGGTTGAAAGTTCAAGAGTTAGTCTTTCAAGACGTTTCATTGCCTTTTTAGTTGATTTGGTTCTTATTTTTATCATTGGAAGTCTTTTTCTACCAATAGGCTATTATTCAGAATTAATAATTTTAGGACTTGTCCCGCTAGTTCTTAAAGCAACACCAGGGCAATTATTATTGAGAATTGAAATAAAAGCTAAAAATCGTTTCAGAATTGCTTTGCGCCAATTTTTATCTTTTGGAAACTTTGCTTTGATTATCGCAGCAGAATATTTTCTTCAACGTTCAGCTACCATAGCTCAGGATCAATTGGGACAAAACTTTTTACTTATTTTACTCTTTTTAGGATTGAGTCTTTTACCTCTACTAGATGTTTTAATTGCTTTTCTTTCGAAAACAAGAAAACTTTGGTATGAAAGAGTGAGTGATACAGAAATAATAGCAAAATTGAAAACAAATGAGGAGTGAATATGACTAAAATATTTATTGTAGAAGATGATGAAATTATTGTGAAAGCAATTAAGATTGCCTTAGAAAAAGAATTTCAAGTCAGAAGTGTTTCCAATTTTCGAGCAGTAAAACAAGAAATTATGGAATTTGAAGCAGATTTAGTATTAATGGATATTGGGCTACCATTTTATAGTGGTTTTTATTGGACAAATGAATTAAGAAAGCTTTCCCAAATTCCTATTATCTTTATTTCTTCGGCGTCGGATGACATGAATCAAGTAACCGCCATGAATCAAGGAGCTGATGATTTTGTAACCAAGCCATTTTCATTAGAAATTTTAAATGCAAAAATAAAAGCTTTACTGCGCAGAAGTTATTCTTTTTCAGGGATTGAAAAGTTAGAATTTGCTGGTTATGTTTTATCTGAAAATACTTTGATTTCAACTCAAGAAGGTAAACGCGAAGAAATTGAGCTAACAAGTTCTGAAAATAAAATTTTAACTCTTCTTTTTCGTGGAAATGGTGAAGTGGTGACCAAGGAAAAAATTCTACAAGAGTTGTGGCAAACAGATGAATTTATTGATGCAAATACTTTAAATGTAAAAATGACTCGTTTACGCAAAAAACTTGGTGAAATTGGCTTTGATAAGCATATTATGACAAAAAGAGGAAGTGGTTATGCTCTGGTTTAAATTTTTTAAGTCTAAAATTCCACAAATTGGTGTCTTTTTGCTTATGTCAGCTATTTATATTGTGACATTTTGGCTTTGGCATCTACCAATGATGGCATTTGTTAACAGTACTTTATTTGCTGTCATTATTTTTATTATTTACCTTATCTCATCCTATTTTCGCTGGAAAGCAAACTGTGAAGCTATTGAGAGAGTAGTGAAAGACAACGAAGAGTTGCAAAAAAAGTTAGAACAACAAAATCTTGCTGAGCGTGAAATGGAAGATATTATCAGAGTCTGGTCGCACCAGATGAAGGTCCCTTTGGCAGCTATTGATTTAATGACTCAAACTCAAGTTAATAGTGAGGAGCTGAAGAATCAGGTTTTTTCTTTAGAAAATTATCTAAAAATTCTTCTGGAATATCAAAGAATCAATAATTTAGCTACTGATTTCAGATTTGAAAAAGTGAGTATGGCTTCACTTGTGAAAGAATTAGTCAAAAAATATAGTAGCTTTTTTATTCAGAAAAACCTTTCAATCCAAATTGAAGGAGAATGGTTAGTCAATAGTGACCAAAGATGGTTGAGTCTGGCTGTTGAGCAATTACTGAATAATGCTGTAAAGTATACCAAAGAAGGTGGGATTCTAATTAAAATTAAAACTGGTGAATTAATCATTCAAGATAGTGGGATTGGGATATTAAAAGAAGACCTTCCTCGCCTTTTTGAACATGGATTTACTGGATATAATGGTCGGATTCAACAAAAGTCAACAGGTCTTGGACTTTATTTATCTAAATTAATTTTAGATAAATTAGAATTTGAAATTTCAATTAACTCTGAAATTGGAAATGGGACGTCTGTGACAATAACGAAAGAATAAAAATGAAAAAAATATTAATCATTGGACTTGGTCTCATTGGAAGTTCAATTGCCTTAGGGATAAAAAGAGCTCATCCTGATTTTGAAATTCTTGGCTCTGATCGTCAGGAAATTCAAGAAATTGCTCAAAAGCGTGGAATTATTGATTCTAAAGTTAGCTTAGTTGAAGGAGCTCAAAAATCAGATATTATTATTTTGGCTGTTCCAATTATAACCACTTTGGAGCTTTTGAAAAAGCTAGCAACTTTGAATTTGAAAAAAGGTCTTTTAATTACAGATACAGGTTCAACCAAGAGTGAAATTGTTGAACTGGCAAATCAACTTTTTGATGAAGACAAAGTACGATTTATCGGTGGACATCCGATGGCTGGCTCTCATAAATCAGGAGTAATGGCGGCAGATATTAATTTATTTGAAAATGCTTATTATGTTTTGACCCAAGAAAACCAAGAATTACGTGATTTACTTAAAGGACTTCATGCCAAATTTATTATTTTAGATGCAAAAGAGCACGACCGAGTCACTGGGCAGGTTTCTCATTTCCCGCATATTTTGGCTTCGGCCCTTGTTTGGCAGTCAGATGATTTTTCAAAAGAACATCCTTTAGTGAAACATTTAGCGGCTGGTGGTTTTAGAGATTTAACTAGAATTGCAGAGGCTGACAGTTTGATGTGGACAAGTGTCTTATTATCAAATCCAGAAATTACGATTGATAGAATAGAAAATTTCAAAAAACAATTAGATGAAATTGCTTTAAAAATTGCTAATAAAGATTCTGCAGCTATAGAACACTTTTTTGAACAAGGTAAAAAAATTCGTCAAGCCATGGAAATTCATAAAGGGGCTTTGCCAAACTTTTATGATTTATTTATTTCGGTTCCCGATGAAAAAGGAGTTGTTTTAAAGGTTTTAGGCTTACTAGAAGATTTCTCAATAACAAATGTAAAAATTAATGAAGAAAATCGCGAAGATATTCATGGTCAACTTCAAATTTCATTTAAGAGAGCGGAAGATTTAAAAGAAGCACGAGAAATTATTGAAAAAGCAACTGATTTTACAGTTGTTTGATATAGATTAAAGATAGGACTTTCTTAGTCTTAAAATCTTAGGAAAAATTGTTGAAAATAAAAGGGCTCTGAGCGCCCTTTTATGCTATAATAAATACTAAAAAATGTTTAGGATAATATAATATAATGAAATTAAAGATAAATTCGCAAGGTTTAAAAGGACGTTTAAAAGTTCCAGGAGATAAATCAATCTCACATCGTAGTATTATGTTTGGCTCTATTGCTAAAGGAAAAACTGTTATTTATGATATTTTACGTGGAGAAGATGTCTTATCTACTATTGAAGCTTTCCGTGCGATGGGAGTTGAAATTGAAGATAAGGGTGAGGTGATTACTGTCCACGGTAAAGGAATTTCAGAACTTAAGGCTCCTGAAAAAGCACTGGATATGGGAAATTCCGGAACTTCAACTCGTCTTTTATCGGGAATTTTAGCAGGCCTTCCTTTTGAAACTACTTTGTTTGGTGATGACAGTTTATCAAAAAGACCAATGGATCGTGTAGCAACTCCTTTACAATTGATGGGGGCAGAAATTACTGGTCAAACCGATAAGGTTAAATTACCGATGACAATTAAAGGAAGCACGCATTTGAAGGCAATTGAATATGTCCTTCCGGTGGCTTCGGCTCAGGTAAAATCAGCTGTAATTTTTGCTGCTTTGCAGGCAGAAGGGCTGACGAAAGTTGTTGAAAAGGAAAAAACACGCTCACATACGGAAGAAATGTTAGTTCAATTTGGTGGAGAACTAAAGGTTTCTGATAAAACAATCCTTGTACCTGGTGGACAAAAACTTGTGGGTCAAAAAGTAGTAGTTCCTGGAGATATTAGTTCGGCAGCTTTTTGGTTGGTTGCGGCCTTGGTTGTTGAAAATTCAGAACTTATTTTAGAAAACGTTGGAGTTAATGAAACAAGAACTGGAATTATCGAAGTCATTCAAGCAATGGGTGGACAGTTGGAAATTTTAGAGCAAGATGATGTGGCAAAGGCTGCAACTCTAAAAGTAAAAGCTAGTCAATTGAAAGGAACTGAAATTTCAGGTGATTTAATTCCTAGATTAATTGATGAATTGCCAATCATTGCTCTCTTAGCCACGCAAGCTCAAGGCGAAACAATTATTCGAGATGCGGCTGAGCTTAAAGTAAAAGAAACTGACCGAATTGCTGTTGTCGCGAATGCTCTTAATAGTATGGGGGCCAAAATTCAACCAACAGATGATGGAATGATTATTCAAGGTGGAACGAAACTCCATGCTCCAGAAAATTCAATTAATACTTTAGGGGACCATAGAATTGGAATGATGGCTGCAATTGCAGCACTTTTGGTTGAAAATGGGGAAATTGAGCTTGAACGTGCCGAAGCAATTCAAACAAGTTATCCAAGTTTCTTTGACGATTTAGAACAATTGTCGGAAAATATTTGAACTTAAGTGATTGGAAATAAAAAATGAGTATCATTTTAATTGGATTTATGGGTGCGGGAAAGTCCACAGTAGCAAAACTTTTAACAGAAAATTTTACTGATTTGGATCAATTAATTGAAGAAGAAATTGAGATGCCAATTGCTGAATTTTTTGAATTATTTGGGGAAGCTGATTTTCGTAAAATTGAAAATGGGGTTTTTGAGCTTGCGCTTCAAAAGAATATAATTATTGCAACGGGCGGTGGAATAATTGAAAATCCAAAGAATTTAGAGGCCCTTGATAGAGAAACTGGAGTTGTCTTTTTGACCGCTGATTTTGAAACGCTTTGGGAACGAATTTCGATGGATTTGCAGAATGTTCGTCCTCTAGCGCAGGATAAAAAGGCCGCTCAACTTTTATTTGAAAAAAGAAAAAATGACTATGCAAAAGTGGCCGATTTAACGATTGATGTTACTGATAAAAGTCCTGAGCAAATTGTAGAAGAGATTCGTGAAAAATGGGGGATAAATTAAGATGAAAATTGCGTATTTAGGACCTCGTGGCTCTTTTTGTTCGGTGGTGGCTGAGACAGCATTTGTATCAGAAGAATTATTTGCTTATGATAGTATTCTGGATGTTATCGAAGCTTATGATGAAGGAAAATGTGATTTTGCTCTTGTTCCTATTGAAAATTCGACTGAAGGAACTGTGAATATGAGTATTGATAAAATTTTTCATGATTCTAAGGCGACAGTTGTGGCTGAATTTGTTTTGCCAATTTCACAAAATTTGCTGGCTCTTTCAAAAGAGGGGAAAATTGAACATATTTATTCCCACCCTCAAGCGCTTGCACAAACACGAAATTATTTACGAGAGCATTATCCACAGGCAAAGGTTGAAATTACTGATTCTACTTCAGCAGCAGCTGAATTTGTGAAAAATCATCCAGATTTGCCAATTGCAGCTGTTGCTAATTCTTACGCGGCTAAAATGTATGATTTAGAGATTGTAGCTAAAAATATTCAGGATTTAGCAGGAAATTCTACTCGGTTTTGGTTATTGGGAAAAGAGAAAAAATCATTTGATTTACTAAAAACAGGTGAGAAGGTGAGTTTGGCTTTGACTCTACCTGATAACCTGCCAGGAGCGCTTCATAAAGCGATTTCTGTTTTTGCTTGGCGTGATATTGATATGACAAAAATTGAATCACGTCCTTTAAGAACAAGGCTAGGTCAGTACTTTTTTAATATTGATTTAGTAAATAATGAAAAAAATAATTTAAAAATTCCTTATGCTCTTGAAGAACTATCAGGTTTGGGAGTAAAGGTTCGTTTATTAGGAAATTATGCAGTCTATTCATTGGGAGAGGTGTAAAGGTGAGAATTTATTTTGTACGACATGGTAAGACGGAGTGGAACTTGGCGCGACGTTTGCAAGGACAAAAAGGAGATTCACCTTTATTACCAGAATCTTATGAAGCGATTGAACGAGTTCATAAGTTTTTAGAACCAATTGAATTTGACAAAGTTTTGTCGAGTCCACAAAAAAGAGCTTTGATTACGGCAGATTTACTGACAAATCAAAGTGTGAGTACTGACAAACGATTGTCGGAGTGGAATTTCGGGGAATTAGAGGGTTGGTTCATTAGCGATGCAATTGCTAAATATCCTAAAGAAATGCATGATTCACGCTTTGAGTTGGATCAATTTGATGGAAGTGCTTTTGGAGCTGAATCTGTGAGTTCTGTCTTGAATCGCTTTGATTCTTTGGCTCAGGATTTGTTGAATTCTAAAATAGACAATGTACTTTTGGTTGGTCACGGGGCTTCTGGAACGGCTGGAATGCGTCATTTAGCTGGCTTTCCAATTGCTGAATTACGTTCAGTTGGTGGTTTAGCTAATAATACGGTCACTGTTTTAGAATCAAATGCTGGCCATTTTGACTTAAAAATTTGGGATAAACAGCTATGATTGAAAAAACTTATTTTACTGGTTCGATTGAGGCAATATTTTTCTCCAATCCCAGTAATTTTTATAAAGTTCTACTCATTGAAATTGATGAAACTAATGCTGAATATGATGATTTTGAAATTGTAGTTAACGGGACAATTGGGGATGTGGTTGAAGGAGATTCTTATACTTTTTATGGTCAATTGACGCAGCATCCTAAGTATGGGGAACAATTACAGGTCAGTCAATATGAAAAAGCAGTGCCGACTTCTGGTGCTGGTTTAGTTAAATATTTTTCTTCAGATAAATTTCCTGGAATTGGTAAGAAAACGGCAGAAAAAATTGTTGAAACTTTTCCTGAAAATACGGTAGATTCAATTTTAGAAGCGCCGGAAAAATTGGATGGCCTATTGACCCTAGCCAGAAAAAATTCATTTATCAAACGATTACGTGAGAATCATGGAATGGAAAAAGTGCTGACCAAGCTTGCAGAATATGGCTTACCAAGCAAAATCACTTTTCAAATTTATGAACTTTATAAAGAAGAAACGATTGAAAAAATTGAGGAAAATCCTTATCAGCTTGTGGAAGATGTTAAGGGAGTTGGTTTTAAAACAGCTGATAAGATTGCAAGTAGTTTAGGAATTGAAGCGGATAGCCCTAATCGATTTCGAGCGGCATTGATGCATGAGGTCAACACGCATTCGCAATCAACAGGTGATACTTACATTGAAGCCAAAAATTTACTTGAGATGACGATAGACTTACTTGAAGAAGCTCGTAATGTCGAGGTCAATCCGTCTGCTGTTGCGGAGGAAATTAATGGTTTAATTGTTGATGGAAAAGTGCAACAAGAAGGGACAAAAATATTTGAGAATTCTTTGTACTTTGCTGAGGACGGGATTCGGAAATCACTGACAGCATTAACTAATCGTTCGGGTAAAGATTTTGCTGATGAAAAGTTACTGACAGTATTGGCTGAAGTTGAAAGAGATTTAGAAATTACTTATGATGATTTGCAAAAGCAAGCCATTATTGGTGCAATGAATCAGCAATTTTTCATTTTGACTGGTGGACCAGGAACTGGTAAAACAACAATTATTAATGGTTTTATTGAAACTTATGCCCGTCTTCATCAGCTAAATTTGGACCCAGACCATTATAATGATGACGTCTTTCCTATATTACTGGCAGCACCGACTGGTCGAGCTTCAAGACGGATGAATGAGTTGACTGGTCTTCCAGCAGCGACGATTCACCGCCATTTGGGTTTGGGACAAGATGAAGCAGAAGATGCTCTTGGAAATGAATTGTCTGGTGCTCTTTTGATTGTTGACGAATTTTCTATGGTTGATACTTGGTTAGCTAATAAACTTTTTCAAGCGATTCCTGGTTCAATGAAAGTTCTCCTTGTTGGAGATGCTGACCAGCTTCCTTCTGTGGGGCCAGGACAAATTTTTGCGGATTTACTAAAAATTCCAGAAATTCCGTCAGTAAAATTGGATAAGATTTTTCGTCAAGGGGATGATTCTACCATTACTGATTTAGCTCACCATATCAAAGATGGGCAATTGCCAAGTGATTTCACGGCGAAAAAACCTGACCGTTCTTATTTTGAGGTCAGTGCTAATTTTGTTCCTCAGATGGTTGAACAAATCGCAAGTGCATGGCAAAAAAGAGGGAATAATCCTTTTGAATTACAAATCTTAGCGCCTATGTATAAAGGAATGGCCGGAATTAATGCAATGAATGTTCTTTTGCAAAATCTCTTTAATCCGCTTAATGATCGACTTGAATTCGCTTTGGGTGATATGAAATTTCGTGAAGGAGATAAAGTTCTTCATTTAGTAAATGATGCTGAGGCCAATGTATTTAACGGAGATTTGGGACAAATCGTAGAATTGATTGCAGCAAAATATACTGACAGTAAACAAGATGAGTTGGTGATGGATTTTGATGGTCAAGAATTGACTTATCCAAGAGCGGAGTGGTATAAAATTACTCTGGCTTATGCGATGTCCATTCATAAATCTCAAGGTTCGGAGTTTTCCACAGTTATTGTGCCGATGGTTTCTTCGTATTCACGCATGTTAGAGCGAAATTTGCTTTATACGGCAATTACAAGGGCTAAACAAAGTCTGATTTTACTTGGTGAAGAACGAGCTTTTGCACAAGCGGTGGCGCGTGAAGGGGCGAATCGAAAGACCTATTTGATTGAGCGATTTATGGGAGAAAATCCAGCGGCTAAAAATCTGTCAGTAGAAATTGTGAGTGAAAAAGTTACTGACAAAAAAGAAAGATCTGACAAAGAGAAGAAGCCTGCAGCGCCAGTAGAATTACAAGGGCAAATTCGTTCTGTCAGTAAAAAAATGCCAGCACAAGTAGAAGAAATTTCTTTATTTGAAGATGAAGAAATTGCAACACTGGATCAGGGAAGCTTGACAGAAGCACTTATTTTGTCAGGAAATTTTGACCCTTTAATTGGTTTAACTCAACAAGACTTTTCAATCTTTAATAAATAAAAAATACTGACAGAAATTGCTGTCAGTATTTTTTTGTTTCTATCAGTACTTTTTGATATAAAAAAATCTGCCAAAGAGACAGACATTTTTAATTAGCCAAGTTTAGCAGCAAGACGTGCTTTATCACGTGATGCTTTGTTAGCATGGATAAGGCCTTTTGAAGCAGCTTTATCAATTGATGAAGAAGCAGCTCTGTAAAGTTCTTCAGTAGGTGCAGCTTCAAATTTTTTGATAAGAGTACGCATTGCAGATTTTTGTTGTGCGTTGCGTTCGTTTGCTACTTTATTCAATTCAGCACGTTTGATTGCAGATTTAATGTTTGCCATTTTTTGTCTCCTTTTATTACTTTTCATAGAAAAGCGGTTGATGTGATGTCCCAGGTGGGCACACTACACCCTCCAAGATTTTTCTAATACCTATCAATTATACAGGAAATTTGAGTTTTTGTAAACTATCGGCCTTACTTTTTTAGAAAAAATAGAAAAAATATTTTTTACTAAAATAATAAATAAATAAAAATGGAAATCAAGTAAAATAGCAAATTTTCAAAATTTTACAAGCATTAAAAATAAATTTCTAAGCATTTAAAAAGAAAAATTTAATCTAAAAACTAAGTAAATCGTATTGACAAAGAGAATTATCGTGTTATAATCAAGTCATGAATTTAGAAGAAAAGCCGTGGTTTAACGACGCAGAATATATGAGTTATGTCGGTCATCTATTAGAAATGGATGAGCTTAAAAAGCTTGATGGGATTACACATCACTATACTTCAACACGCTTGCAACATTGCTTAAGAGTAAGTTATGTCAGCTATCTCATTGCGAAAAAACGTGGCCTCAATGCTAAAGCTACAGCTAGAGCTGGACTTTTGCATGACCTTTTCTATTATGATTGGCGCAATACAAAATTTGCTAAGAGCCATGCCTATGTGCATCCTCATATCGCCTACCGTAATGCGCGCAAACTGACAACCTTGTCAGCTCTTGAAAAAGACATAATCATCAAACATATGTTCGGTGCGACAATCAATCCGCCACGCTATAAAGAAAGTTGGATTGTTACTGCTGTTGATAAATATGTAGCTACCCTTGAAGGGTCAGTTAACCTCAAGTACAAATGGAATCGCCGTAAGCATTTTAAACGTTTACCTTATTTCAGTATTGATTAAAAAAGTAAAAAATAAAACCTATCCATTGATAGGTTTTTTTATTTAGAAATAAGTCTGTCAGTAAAATAAAGCAAGTCTTGTCAGAGATTTTTCATAATATGATAAAATTAGTATGTAAGCAATAAATTCCATTGCACTAAAATAAGGAGGTATTTTATGAAAAATGTAAAAGTATTTTATAATGAAAAATCTGGTAATAATGATGAAGACAAAGTTTTGAAAACAATTAAGGACTTTTTTGCAAGACCAGAAAATTCAGCCTCTAAACTTGAATTTATCAATCCAGAAAGCCCAGAGGATGCAATCCGTCTTGCTAAAAAAGCCAGTCAAGACCAAACAGACCTTGTGGTTGCTTTAGGTGGCGATGGAACAATTAATAAAATTTGCGGAGGAGTATTTGAAGGAGGAGCAAAACCGATTCTAGGCATTGTTCCTAATGGTACGGTTAATAATTTATCAAAATCACTTCATATTCCGCAAAAATTAGAAGATGCACTTAATAATTTAAGGCAAGGCGAAATTCAAAAATTTGATATTGCCAAAGTCAATAATGATTATATGACATCAAGTTTAACATTAGGGATTTTAGCAGATATTGCCCAAAATGTCAGCGGCTCTGAGAAGAAAAAATTTGGACCTTTAGCTTATCTAAAAGATGCTTATAAAGTTATCCGCTATAATAAAACCTATCGAATTAAAGTAAAATATAATGGAAAAACCAAGTCATTAAGAACAAAACTATTATTGATTACAATGACAGATACAATTGGTGGAATGCAAGCTTTGGCCCCCAAAGCTAAAGTTGATGACGGACTTATCCGTGTTTATTCATTAAAAGAAATCAATTTATTTAATATCCTTTTTCATTTGAACAAACTTCGCCGAGGAAAATTTGATGATTTTCTTGAAATGACTCATTTTGATACTGACCATTTAGAGATTCTCACACATTCAAAGAAAAAGAAAGATAATCCATATTCAAGAATTGATGGGGATAAAAGTGATCCGCTTCCATTAGACATCAAGGTTTATCGAAAAGCACTGACAACCCTTGTTCCTAAAAGTGAATAAAAGGCTGTCAGTAAATAATAGAAATAAAAAATCAGACCTAAGACTTATGATATAAAGTCTGTATGAGCCTGATTATAAAAGGATTAAAGAGTTTCTTGGGAAATAATGTTACGTTTTTTGTTACGCTTGGTTTGAATAATTAAGGTATTTCTCAAATAAGCTTAGTTCATTTTTAGCTGTTTCAGGTTCAAGATGAGCGTAGATATCCATAGTCATTTGTAACGTTGAATGTCCTAGCCTAGTTTGGATAGCTTTATAACTCATTCCTGCGCTTAAACAGAGCGTAGCATGAGTATGTCTAAAGCCGTGAAAGCCGATATTTGGTAGGCCCACATTCTCAAAACAATCAAGTAAAGTATTTCTAAGTAGTCGACTATTAAGCACAGAGCCATTGAGATTTGGAAAAATCAAAGATTGATTGGGGTTTCCATATTTGAGGAACTCTTTTTTTATTTCAAGCTGCCATTTAGATAAAAGATTTAGTGTAGATTTATCTATATCTATTGTTCGGTTACTTGTTTCTGTTTTGGTAGAAAATTGAATTTGATTGCTGTCATTTACCGTTTTTGATACCGTAACAGTTCCCTGTTTGAAATCAATATCAGACCAGCTCAATGCAACTGCTTCGCCAATTCTGAGACCGGTTGAAGCTAGAAAAGGTAAAAGATTTCTTAATAGCCGCATTTTCCATTGAGGGGAAGCCTGATTATCTAAATAATCAAATAAACTTTGAAGTTGAGATTTAGTAAAAAACTTGATCTCTTTTTTTGTAGATTCTACTTTGACATTAGGCATCAGAACAGTTAAACATGGATTGGATGAAATAAGGCCATTTGAAATAGCATACTTCATAATTCTATTGATTATAGTATATAATCTCTTATAATCGCTCATTTCGCCTTTTTTTCGTGCCTGACGCCCGTTTAAAGGTTTACTAGCGATAGTTGCCCATATATTAATTTGATGCTGTAAAATGGCAGTTGTGAGTTTATCTATCTTATACTTCCCAAATGCTGGGATAAGATATAATCTTAAATTTTTTTCAGTTTGTTTGACAGTTGCTGATTTTCTATTTATTTTATAAAAATCAAACCATGCTGCAGCAACTTCATCGAAAGTTTTTAAGACTTTAACTTTTTTAGTACAACCATTTTTTATAAAATCATTTTGAAGTCGTGAAAGTTTAACTTTTATGTCTTTTTTTGTACGTCCAGTAATAGATGTTCGCACTTGTTTACCTGTCAACACATCAGTGCCGATATAAGCCCCACGGAGAATATATCGCACCTCTCCGACTTTTGTTTTGTATTCTTTTATATTTAGTTTGTTCATGTTGATTTGTCTTTCTAGCACCGCCAAGCGCAAAAGTCAAAACATGAAATTTTTTACAAAAATAAGATGAAATATTATTTTAAATCTTCATTTCTATTTTGCTCTTGAATAAGTAATCGCCCATACTCGAGCCATTTTTCGTTGTTTTCATCTGAGAGATCTGTAGCCAAATTGTTTGCTACTTCCTTATATCGTTCATGCATATCTATTTTTATGAGTTCTATGTTATTTAATTTTTTCCCAGCTCCAAAAGATTGTTTGAGGGTAGAGCCTATATTTGGATTATATCTATATTCGTTAAAAATTTGTTGACGTCGTTTTTCAAAGTATCCTGGAGAATCAAAGCCTAAAAGTTCTTCATTTTTATTAGTGGTATAGCCAATTAAATATGGTATTGAAACTTCAAAAATTTCTGACAGCTTTTGTAATTTATCAGCCTTTGGAACCACTGTTCCCTTCTCCCAGTTAGTAATTGTTGATTGAGATTTCACCCCCACCTTTGAAGCAAGTTCTTTTCTATTTAAACCTTTATTTATACGTTCTTGTTTAATTCTTTCAGCAGTGATATTCATGGAAAACTCCTCCTTTTCAATGATTGTACCATAATTAAAAATTTTATTCCAATTTTTTTGGAGTTTAACGCTTGACATTCCAAAAAAATTGGAATAAAATGAACTTATCCAAAAAAAATGGAGTTTGAGAGGGAGGATCCATGAACTATATTACGACGGATATTGCAAAAGCTATACGCAGAAAGCGTGCGGATTTGGGATTGACAAAAAAGCAAGTCTATACTCAATTAAATATTTCTTTTAAAACTTATAAAAAAATTGAAACCAGTGGTTCTAAAGTAAAAAGTAGTGTATATCAAAAAATAACAAATTGGCTTGCTAAAGATTACTAAAATTATAAATTAAGAAAAACTAGAACGCACCGCCAGCGCAAAATTGAAAGCAAGAAAAAGACCGCGATTGTCGATAAACTACGTAGAAATGAGGATAAATGAATGAAATTACAGTAAGCCTTGATGTCATCATCAAAAATAAAAATGTGATTGTCAATAGTCTAAGTGTCGCTAAAGCATTTGACAGACAACATAGTCATATTTTAAGAAGTATTGAAGATATTAAACGAGATTGGGATAGTTTAATTCAGTCCAAAAATGGATTGAATAGAAATATAATTTCCCTGAAAAGTCAGGGCAATAAACAAGTTATTTTTACTGACTATTTTAAAGAAAGTGAATATATCGCGGAGAATGGACGTTTAGTTAAATTCTTTGAAATGAACCGTAACGGCTTTATGTTATTAGCCAATTCTTTAAACGGTAAGCGAATTTTACCAATCAAACTAGCTTTTATTGAAAGGTTTGACGAGTTAGAGCATATAACCATAGAGCAAGCCAAAGAAACAGAAAAGCGTAAAAACCTTAATCAAGCTATTAAACGAAGTCCACATTTCAAGCCATTTTACTACTCACGATTTTCTGACTTCCTTTGCCAACTGATTACACATAACAAATATAAAACTGTCAAAAAATTGAGAGAGGACAAAGGATTTTACGGTAAGCAATATAATAAAATTCCCCTGAAGTCATTACTTGATTCAGAGGAAGATTTAAAAAGATTGCAGAAATTAGAAAATAGTATTATTGCATGGCTTGAACTTGACTACAGTTTTCGAGAAATCAAAGAATTTTTGACAAAAGAAAAAGCCCAACCGCTACCAACGAAAAAGGCTTAATTCAAAACTTAGCATGATTCACGAGCTAACGTGATTTTATGCTCTTATTTTACCATAATGAGAGGAATTTTCAACATGAACACACCAACAACCAAAGAAACTTATATCTTAGATGACACCGTAGCCTTTGAACTCATGGACTTATTAAAAGCCAAAGCAAGACATTTTATCCAGCTTAATGAGTATGTCTACCGCTTGTTTGACGGTCAATCAGTTGTGACTTTCACAACTTTAGAAAATGACATTCAAGTAGAAATGGTTAAGGGGTAAGAAAATGGCAACAATAGATATTACTGAAAAAGCCACAGGCATGCAATCATCTACTTTCAAAATAGAAGATTTAGAGAAAGCACGAACTTTTGAAAATAAACATTTTGTAATTCTCTCTGTAAAAATGAATTCTGAAATTGGACATCAAGTTTTTTTAAAAAGCGTAAAAAACAAAAAAACAGTAATTATTTTCAATCAAAATAAAGCTCCTCTTTGTATCAAAGTATCTCGTGAGTTTGCACAAAGTTGGAAACTGAAAAAACAAGCCGAAATTAAGAAAAGAGATAAAGTATGAAATTTATAAAAATGGATGTTGTTAGAAGCGATAAACTTAATGATTGGTGGATAAAATTTAGTGGTTCAGAATTTAAACGGGCATTAATTGTCAATGAATCTAAAGCGCCAAAGTGGCATCTACGTCTTAAACGAGGAGGAAAATCATGAGTATCTTATCATTTGAAGCAGAACAAGAGCTAACACAATCAGTATTAAGCCATGTTGATAAATTAGTTGAGGCAAGAATTGAACAAAGTCGCTTGTTCCCATATGTGCAACAAGCTGAATTATTGAAAGAACTGAACATTTCAACCACATATTTAGCTAAACTTCGGGCACACGGATTAAAGCAAGTGGTTTTAGAAGATGGAGATCGTACTGTTTGGTATAAAAAAAGTCAATTGGAATCCTTGATGGATTCATTGGCTGAATAGGGGGAAGAAGTGACAGAAGTTAAAACTGATTACGGAGATTTGGAAAAACAACGCAAAGCATGGGAACGGTTAGAAAATAATCTAAAAAAGGTGATTAATCTTCCCTGGGAAAAATTTGGAAACATTGATGGCGCTAAGATTCCTCAAAGTCTTGATTTAGTCCATATCTTGTATCGTGATATTTATGAATATCCTTATCTGTCAGTAAAGTCTACAGGAGAAAATAAAAGAATCAAAAGACCTAGTTTGCATTTAAACAATGGTCAAAATACTGTATCTATTTTCTACGGTGGAGTTAATAAAAAAGCTGAAAAAACTGACGATGGAGAAGATAAAGAAGTAGTTACATTAAAATCAAGTAAAAGTATTCCTCGTTTTGTCAATGTGATTTTAGATTATCTATTTGGAAAGATTGCTTTGCATCATGGATATTTATATGATATTTCAACCTCACAATTCAAACGATTGTCAGAGATGGATATTGCTCATGAATATAAATTAGGGAAACGTTCTGACTTTACAGCTAGTGAAGTTGTAGAAATTATATCTTTTATAGATGAACAGATAAGCTTAAAACCTCTTAAAGAAATAAAAACATCTATTATTGCTTGTCATGACTTTCAATTGGATTTACATCAAAAGAAAATTTTAAAAGATTGTTCTATCAAAGACAATGAATGTTATTTTAAAGTGTTTGATTGCCAACTCTCTGATGTAATTGAGATGTCAATCTTGAACGCTAATTACTTAGGAATGGTGATAGATGATGCAGATAGTTTGCATAATGCGCAACTACAGCCAATCTATCAAATGCTAGTGGCATGTCGTGAAATTACTAAGACAAGGTTCTTTGTGAGTAAATCTGGAACACGTACTGGTAAAGGGTTGCGCCATAAAGTAATTTCATCAATTTTTGATACGAAACATGTCAATCTAGACGAACTCTCAAATAAAGCAACGGCTGCAATGGCTTGGGCTGGATTTGATGGCGGAGAAATGTTACTGGTGACTGAATCAGGAGAAATCGGAAAGAGCTTAGAACGTTATTTGAAAATACTGGCTACTGAAAGCACATATCGTGGTCGAGGTATTGGCCAAAACTATGCGGATATTAATCTGACTGGTGTACTGTCTATTGATTCAAATGAAAAAGTATTATTTTCTTCTGAGATGAATAGCAGGGCTGTGAACATTGCTTTTAAGAATCGTCCTAAAGGGGAAACTGATAGCGAACGTGAATCAATCTTTGCACCCTACTGGGAAGCATTCACTGAACAACGAGTATCTGAGACCAGTCGAGAAGCAAGGGCGCTTGCAGGAGTCGCTGCTTTGTATTCTTCATTTGTCTATTGGAGACAGAATAAATTTAAGTTCAATTTTAAGCAAGTGGAAATGGACAATTTCAGCAGTGATCACTTTGATTTTGATGATGTACAAATTTATATTATAGAGGAGCATATCAAAGGTAACAAGACAATAATCAAAACGGATGAGGTTCAGAAGTTATTGAAAGAAACCTATTATGGAGCTGGAAGTCCTAAGCGAAGAAAAGAAGCCCTTGATATTATTGGATATTTTGAAACTACGAGAAAATTTCCAACAAGAGATGGTAATCGAAAAACTTTTAGAGTAATTGCAATAGGGAATCCTCGTCGAGCATCAAAAGCAGTCACAGTATTTCTTGAATCAATGTATGAGCCACCTTAGTGACCACAATTTGACCACATATTTACCACGTTTTATTAATAGCTATAAATAGCAGTATTAAAGGAATGACCACGTAAAATACGCAAAAAACGTTTTTTGTTTTGATTAATATTTTTATAGAGTTTATATACAGGTTTTAGTTATACCAATTTTAAAGGTTGATTAGAGTATATATTATTACTTTATAGGAAATTCATAAAAAAACGTGTCCTCCGTGTCAATGGCTTAGTAGAGCTATTTATAAGCGTGGTAAATATGTGGTTGACCACGCAAAAAAAGTGTGGTCTAGATAACGATTTTAGAAACCTATAGTTAGCAAATGAAAAAAACTATACCAATTTAGAAAAAGAGGTTTGATAATGAGTTTTAATTTTACAAAGACAGTAGTCTTTACAGTCAAAGAAAAAATGCCATTTAATATTCCTTATGATGAAGAGGAATTTGAGAAATTTAGTCATGCACTTTTAGTCGATAAAAATGCGGAGTGGCTAGGTGGCTACTTATTTAACATAAAAAATATTGTTTCAATAAAACGAGTTTAAACATAAGGAGATAAAAATAATGAGCGATAAAGTAATTATGGTTTACACAGTAAATGATGCATCAGCATTTGTCTTTAATCAGACACTGGATAATATGAAAGTCATTGGCAAATGGCAAGATAACCCTGACCAGTTATTTAAACTAGGCACTACCGTATTTAATGGAAGTCATGTTGTGGCGATTAAAGTCGCAAAACGTGGGCCACTTGGTACAGTACCAGAATAATAAAGGAGAAATAATGAGGGTAAGACACCCACCAAAATCAGTTGTTTTAACTATTTTACAAAAATAGTTATCAACCTAATAAACACAAGGGATTACAGGGACTATCAATAGTTCCGATTATAATATATATTTACTAACAAATAAATACAGGAGAAACCATAATGAAAACATTTGAAGAAATTGAAGCAGAACTTATCAATCAAAAAGACGGTAATTTATTGGAAATTGAGAAGTTTAAAAATAATAAAGAAAAAGCGGAAAGAACCTTGAAAATCGCTAATGAGGAATTAATCAAAGCCGAGGAGACCGCTGACTTAGTAGCTTATGATAAAGCAAAGGGGGATATATGGACATCACAACACGCTATTGAATTGTATCAAAAACAGTTAGACAAATTGGAAAGCACTCCATTAGTGACCAAAGATGATTATAATCAATTGGTCTCAGATATTGAAAAGGCTGCCGATAAGTTACAAGATGAGTTGAATATTAAGGGCGCTAAGCTAATGGCAGAACTCAAGGCATTGGCTGATGAGTCTAACTCAGTCTACCATAAAGCTGATGAGTTGTTACGCATTGCACAATATGATGTTTATAAAGACGCCGATTGTTTAGTAGCGTCAAACGGTACCAGAATAACGCGAGCGGTAGAGTATAAACGAAACAACTCAGTCCGAAATGTTTATAACTTTAAATATCTTGGCAACACATTTCTTGATGATATGAACGCATAATAAAGGGGGGACACCATGACAGAAACAATCAAAGACAACAGCCAACAACATACAGGCAATTGGGTTGAGGACATCCGAAAAGGCGCAGAGATTGAACGCAAAGAAATAGATGAGACGAGCAGACAGCGGAGCAAAGAAGCCTTTGACAAGATGAGAGATAAGGCGAACGCCGAACGTGATGAGATTAATGGATTGATGAAACAAGTTGCTGAAAGAAACTACAATGATAATAAGTTACAGCGTGACAAAGAAATTGAAACTGCTAAACAAAAAGCTATGCAACAGATTGAATCTGAATATGAAAGCAAGCACGGAGTCGATACCGACAAGACGGAACGAACTAAGCAAGCATTGAGCAACTTACTAAAAGGTTTATGATTAATAAAAAAATATTTATA
>OMBN01000138.1_pt1 | contig 78762 bp, 69 predicted proteins | sample 1644891 | NCBI WGS metagenome assembly OMBN01 (sample SAMEA103958144, study PRJEB25191) | human gut metagenome | reverse complement strand
AACGCTTCTATTCCTGCCATTCGTTCTATTCACTCGACGACTTTGCCAAGCAGCTTGCCGTCCATAACCGCCGCTCCAACAACTTACCCATGAGACCCCTCCGCTGGCTCTCGCCTAATGAGTTCGCTGTCCAATATGTTTGACAAACCTACACCGGTGGAAAAAGCGCCGGGAGGACTTGTAGGACTACAACAAGCGGAGGTCCGGCGGCATCGCGGCTCTTGTGTTTTCCTGCCCTATGTGGTAAAATGGCCAAAAAGAGCGAAAAGGAGATGAGGACGTGACGGATCATCCCGCTTTCCCGCTGCCGGAGCGCGGCAGCTGCACCGGCTGCGGCGCCTGCGCCAGCGGCTGCCCCAAGGGGGCCATTCATATGCTGCCGGACCGGGAGGGCTTCCTGTACCCCACCGTCACCGACGCCTGCATCCAGTGCGGCCACTGCGCCCATATCTGCCCGGTGCGCAAGCAGCGGGAGCCCCGGCCGGAACCGGCGGTGTTCGCCGCCTGGAACCCGGACGCCGCCGTGCGGCAGGCCTCCACCGCAGGCGGGGTGTTCTCCCTGCTGGCGGAGTACATCCTGGACGAGGGCGGCGTGGTGTTCGGCGCGGCCCTGGATGAGGAGCTGCAGGTGCGGCACATCGCCGTGAAGGACAAGGCGGAGCTGCCCCGGATCCGGGGGGCAAAGCCGGTGCAGAGCGACCTGGGCGACAGCTTCCGCCGGGTGCGGCACTATCTGGACCAGGGGCGGCGGGTGCTGTTTTCCGGCACCCCCTGTCAGGTGGACGGACTTTACCACTTCCTGGGGGAGCACCCGGAGCGGCTGCTGACCTGCGACGTGGTGTGCAGCGGGGTGTCGTCCCCGGGGGTGTGGAGCCAGCTGGTGCGGTCCATGGCCTATATCAAGCGGCAGCCGCCGGTGGCCGTGAGCTTCTGCGGCAAGCTGCCGGGGGAAAAGGAGCGGCGGTTCCATGTGCGCTTCGACGGCGGGGCCCAGTATGACGCCCCCTTCGGCAAGTCCGACTTCGGCCGGGGCCTGCGGCAGCGGCTGTTTCTGCGGCCGGTGTGCCACCGGTGCCCCTATGCCAGCACCGACCGCCCGGCGGACCTGACCCTGGGTATGTATCAGCCGCCCCGGGACTTTCACCCGGAGGTGCCACGATACAGCATCTCCCTGCTGCTGGTGAACAGCGCCAAGGGCGCCCACTATTTCGACACCCTGCCCCTGAAGCGGGAGAAGCTGACGCTGGAGCAGGCGGTGGCCTGCAACGGGGCGCTGGCGGCCCCCACGGCCCCCTCCGTCCAGCGGGAGGACTTTTTCGCCGCCTTTGCCCAGCAGCCCTTCCAGCAGGTGCGCAACCGCTTCCTGTCCGCCGCCCCCTTGCCCCGGCCCCTGGAGAAGCTGCGGAGGATGCTGAAAAAGCGTAAGGAGTAAGCCATGGAAACATTGATGCACACCTGCTGCGCACCGTGCTCTGTGTCCTGCATCCGGCAGCTGCGGGAGGAGGGCATCGAACCGGTGAGCTTCTGGTACAACCCCAATATCCACCCCTATCAGGAGTACAAGGCCCGGCGGGACACGCTGATGGCCTATGCCCCCGCCATCGGCATGAAGCTCATCGTCCGGGAGGACTATGGCCTGCGGGACTTCTGCCGGGCGGTGTGCGGCGACATCGACCACCGGTGCGGCCGCTGCTATCACATCCGCCTGTGGGAGACCGCCCGCTACGCGGCGGAGCACGGGTACGGCAGCTTCACCAGCACCCTGTTCGTCAGCCCCTACCAGAACCACGAGCTGCTGCGGCAGACGGCGGAGGAGGCGGCCGAAGCCTATGGCGTGGCGTTTCTGTACCGGGATTTCCGGCCCGGGTTCCGGGCGGGCCAGCAGGAGGCCCGGGAGCGGGGATTTTATATGCAGAAATACTGCGGCTGCGTGTTCAGCGAGGAGGACCGCTACCGCAAGCAGATCGACCGGGACCTGAAGCAGCCGGAGAAGATCATCCAGGGCTGAGCTATAAAAAGCGTGCTCCGCCAGCCGGCTGACGGCGCTTTCGTTGCCCACCCGGTCCACGGCCTTGGCATACACCGGCGTGGCGGTGGGGGCGAAGGGGCCGGTATACAGCACCCACTCCGTGCCGTCATAGCTGTAGTACAGGGTCACGTCCTCCTCGGCGGCGGTCAGGGTCACCTTTCCGTCGCCGCCCTGGGCAATGACGGGAGCCTCGGGGGCCGCGGTATCCTTCACCACGGTGAAGGCCACGGTGGTGGCGGCGCCGGTGGCCTCGTCGGTGAACTCCACCGTCACTACGTTCTCGCCCTCCTGCAGCTGCGCGCCATAGGAGAGCACCTGGGTGATGGGCTCGGCCAGCACGTTCAGATCCCCGGCGGGATACAGCAGCTGATTGCCGTTGATCTTCAGGCCCACGTTGCCGTACAGGGAGGTGATGTCGCCGCTGACGGTAAACGCGTCCTCGTTGGTATAGACCACCGCGCCGTCGGCGATGCGCTCGTCGTCAAACCGCAGGGAAGAAGGCTCCGTATCCGGCAGATAGTACAGATACAGCTTATACACGGTCCCGAAGTCGTTTTCGGCAAAGGCCGAGCTGAGGGTCTTGACGTAGGTCAGGTTCACGCCCTGGCGGATGGGAATGTCAAAGGCCACCTGGCGGCTGCCCTCCTGGGGCGCATACACGTTGTCGTTGAAGACCACCAGGTTGGCATCCCGGTCCAGGGTGGCCCGGACGTGGAGGTTGCCGTTTTCATCCAGCATGTCGTCGGTGATGAAGAAGCGGGTGTCGGTGAGCTTTGCATCCTCCTGGTTCCACAGGGGATCCAGCTCCAGGATATCGCCCCGGATGGTGCCGTCGGAATACCGGGCATCCTTGAATCCGCTTTCCTCATACATCTGCTGGCCGTACACCGTGTCGTACAGCAGGGCGTTGCAGGTGGTGACGTGTCCCGCGGCGTCATAGGCCCGGACCCGGACGATCTGGCACCAGGCGCTGTAATCATAGATGTCGCCGGTCTCGTCGTCCACATACACGGTGTCCTTATAGGCGAAGGGGAAGCTCATCCGCAGCTGCCCGTTTTCGTCGAAGGAATCCAGAGAGATATCCTGGGTGTGGATTTCGGCTGCCACATCGTCCTCGCCGATCAGGAAGCCGGAGGAATCCTGGGCGGTGTAGGTCAGATGCAGCCGAACACCTGCATGGAGAAGATCTGGGCGTCGGGGGCAACGCCCACCACGCCGCCGTTCTCCTGGTCGCCGTTGGCGGCCAGCGCCGGGACGCACAGCGACACCGTCAGCACCACCGCCAGGCACAGGGACAGCGCCCGCCGGAGAAGCCGGTGTACGGATGTGTTTTCTCTCATATCTTTCCTCCTGGATAAACATTCACACGGTCCGTTTTGCCCGCCGGGACGCATGTCCCCCGGTCCTGGCAGGAGCGCCTGGCTGCGCAACCCGAAAAAATGCCGGATACTCACGGCGTCCTCGAAATTTTCCGGAAAATTTCTCACCATTATACAACCCTTTAGCGTAAAAAACAATCCTGCCGCCCCTTGGTTTTTCCTTCTGCCTGTCATTAATTATCCTTATGAATATGCATGAATATACGAATGGCGCAGCCGCCCGGCTGCGCCATTCGTATATTCAGCTTTGCTGCTTTTCTCTTGTAAAGACTGCGGCGGTGATCAGGGCCGTCAGCGGGATGGACAGAATCACGCCCACGCTGCTGGCTATGCCGCTGACCACCTCCATGGACACATACGCCGAGCTCATCAGCTGGCGGAAGGACAGCCCCAGGGAGTACAGGTACAGGATCAGTGTGAACCCGCTGCCCAAAAACGCCAGGATCAGGGTGTTGGTCATGGTGCCCACCATGTCCCGGCCGATGTTCATACCGGAGCGGAACAGCTCCCGCCGGGACAGCTGGGGATTGGCGGCGTGGACCTCCGCCAGGGAGGAGGCGATGCCCATGGTCACATCCATCACCGCCCCCAGGGCGCTGATGATGATGCCGCCTACCAGCAGGCCCCGCAGGCCGATGGGTGTGCCGGTCTGGCGCAGCTGCAGCAAAGGCTCCACGTCCTCGATGCGCAGGCCGTTCACCCGAGTCAGGGCCTGGGCCAGCAGCCCGAACAGCAGGGCCAGGGCCGTGCCCGCCACAGCTCCCAGCATGGCGCACACGGTCTTTTTCTGCACGCCGCCCACGATGGTCAGGCTCACCACCGCCACATAGGCGCACACGATAAAGGTCATCAGCAGGGTATTGGCCCCCTTCATCAGCGCCGGCAGCAGCACGCCGAACAGGCACACCAGCGTCACCGCCAGAGCCACCAGCGACTTGGCCCCGGTGCGGCCGCCTACGATCACCGCCGCCGCGATAAACAGCGCCACCACGATGACCAGGGGGATCAGCCGGTCGAATTCATACACCGTGGCGTTGACGGTGCCGTCGGAATAGCTGGAGATCAGGATGGTGGCCCGGTCCCCGGCGTGGAGGGGCCCGCCGTACAGGGGACCCACATAGTTATATACCTGCATCTGCTGGCCCTGATAGTCCCCGGACTTCACGGTGACCAGCAGCAGCTGCTCTCCCCGGTACCCGTTGTCGGCGGCGGGGTCCTTCTCCGTGGAGTCCGACAGGACCTGCTCTACCACGGCGGATTCATAGTCCGCCCGCTCCTCCGGCTGGCCGGCTTCCACCCGGGCCGGGGCTGCCAGCAGCCGCCCCACGATCAGCAGCACCAGGGCCGCCGCCAGTACCGCGCAGGTCCACTTGTTTTCCCGCAGCCAGGCGGCAGGACCCGCCTGTTTTGTCTTTTTCTTCATAAGAACCTCTTCCTTTCGGCAAATGGAAAGCTGTCCTCACCAGCATAGCAACTTGCGCCCCCCTTGTCAAGCGGCGGTTTTGTGCCGCCGCCGGGGATAAAAGCCCCGCCGCCGGGCAGACTATAGGCGAAAGGATGTGCTGAAATCATGGATATGTCACCCCAGGAATACCAGGCCTATGTCAAGGGCATGCAGAAGAAGTCTCCCCTGCTGAAGGACATGGCCCTGGCCTTCGGCATCGGCGGGGCTATCTGCGTGGTGGGCCAGCTGATCCAGACCGGCTGGCTGATGCTGCTGCCCCGGGAGGACGCCGCCTCCGCCACCTCCATCAGTCTGGTGTTTCTGTCGGCCCTGTTCACGGGGCTGAACCTGTATAACAAGCTGGCCCGGTTCGGCGGAGCCGGGACCCTGGTGCCCATCACGGGCTTTGCCAACGCCGTGGTGTCCCCAGCCATGGACTTCCGGGCCGATGAGAGTGATATAATAGGACTCAGTCAGAAAGCCTTTAAGCATTTAGACGCGAGTATGATGATTTAGTCCAAACAATTACATTTAGAAGGGAGTATGTATTCGAGCAACATATTTAATAACCTGTCACACAGAAAAGCCGAATGAGAACTGAAACTCATTCGGCTTTTCCCATTTCACGAGGAGGATAAGGATGAAAAAACAAGGTGTACTGATTTATGATGATGTAATCGGTCGGATGGACATTCGCTTCGGGCCACTGGATTACTACGGCGGCCTTCACTGCGGAGAACGGCTGGAGATACTGCTTGACGGAGAATGGATCCCGACGAGAATCGAACTCGGTGAGTTCTGGTATCTCAAGGGCGTGAAGCTGATCAAGCTGAACGGACTAATTGTAAGAATCGAAGACTGATACTATGTGACGACGGAAGGGTCGTCTTTTTTATTATTCCAAGGAAGGAGGCGCTGATGTTGAAATGCTTGATGAAGTATGAATGGGTAAAGCTGCGAAGGGACACCCTGCCAATCGGCAAAGGCATTATGGGTGCCTGGGCAAAGCTCGCCGCCAGAGCTGCATTTCGCAAAGGACACGCCTCCTACTGTGGCCATAAGAACGCTGTGAGCCCCGGAATGTGGTCCGGAGGTATTGTTGGGCTCAAGAGCATTCTCGGCGTCAAAAGCCGCACACAGGCTTTAGAGATACTGGACAGGCTGTCAGCCCTCGGTTATCTGAAATATACACTGGACAGCAAAACAAAAAAGCTGACCTATCAATTGACGGACTGGGTCATAAAATGCTCCGGTGAGGAATGCATGAACGGAACCGTGTATGCTACAGATGGTTTTGGGTTCCTCTGCCTTCCCCGCAATATTACGAAGCGACTTGCCGAAGAGCAATATACATTTGATGAAGCAGACGCATGGCTGGATCTCTGGTGCCACACAGTATCAGAGGAACCGGGCAATGCGTTTTCTTTTATGGCGCCGGCTGTTCAATACGGCAATTACGGCGCCATATTAACGATGGAAAAACTGGGGCAGCGCTGGGGCTGGGAAAAGACAAAGGTATGGAGATTTTTCAAAAAGCACGGGGATGCCTTTGCTCTGTACCGTCTTCCCGGCTCTTACGGCTGCCTCGTTTTCAATAAATCGTATCCGATGGATACCGAGGTTTCCTTGCCTAAGCAGACAGAAATCCTGCGTATTCTTGATGAAATACGCATTTGGGGTGCAAATACGCACAAGGTAGGCAGTGACAACGATCATATCAACCGCCTGGTCGCATGGTACAGCAGAAATGCCGTGGAAAAGTCGATTGGCAATGTGGAAGAAAATCGCGTTGCACTTTCGGGCAGTATAATACGCGCGTATTTTTCTCCGTGTTGGAACTGTAAGAATTGTGAGTATGTCTGCCGGAGTAAAGAGTATTCCATGCTCAAGGTACAGGAAACGAATAAAATCCGCGGACCGTGCAGGCCGACGGATATCACCAAAATCGCAAAGGAGATGTTTTATCATGAGCAAACAGGATGAACTGCAATATGAGCAGCAGGAAAAACGAATACAAGCGCAGTCAGACGCTTTTATCACACTTCTGACAAAGCGAGGCATCTTGGGAGACAGCCAAATCGACGACGCACAAAAGCGTGCTGCCAGACAGGAAAAGACGAAAAATTGCTATCACAACACGCTGATGCTCCTTCAGCACTATCGCACGCTGGTGTGGATGCTGGAATGCTTCCCCGAGACGGTTGCTGCTGAGCTTGATCGGCCGTTTGAAGGCGTGGACAAGCTGATCGAGGATGTGGATGTCGAGGTGGCGCTGGGCAACAAGAAGATCGAAAGCCGGATGCAGGGTATGCAGAAATCCCGCCTGTTGATGGATCGGCTCAACGAGGCACTGACCGTGCTCCGAAAAAAGCCGGACAACGGCGAACGGCTGTATAATCTCATCTACACAACCTACATAGCGCCGGAGGCGCTCAACCATCAGGAGGTTTTGTATCGCCTAAACCTGTCGTCACGGAACTTTTATCGCTATCGTCAGCAGGCCATTTCCATTCTTTCCATTCGTCTGTGGGCGACAGCTGCGCCGGATGTAGACTTCTGGCTGGAAATGCTGACGCTTCTGGAAGGACTGAAATGAATATGCTCATAAAAAGGCGAAAAGTTGGCACACGATTGCCGATGACACGGGAAAGCGAATGTGCTAAAATAATATCGTCCCAAACTGGGATCGGGCGAAACCGACGCCGTTTCTTGAGCTGAAAAGCTTTAAGAGACGGCGTTTTTTGTTGCCCAATACTGAAGAAAGGAGGGCCAAAAGCATGAACAGACAGCTTCGGCTGCGCGATGGGAAAATCAAAACCGCATACTGGTCGCTTGTGGGCGTTATGTCAGCACTGCTCGTTTCGACGCAGGCGGTATTCGCCGCAGATATGTGGGATCGTTTTTCGATGATCATGAAGGATATCTACGGAGAGCTTGTGACGATCAGTACCATCGTGGCAGTCACCGTAGCCGCTATTGCTCTGCTGGTGCGCATGATCTCGCGCAATCAGCGAGCCGTCGATGAAGCGACGAGTTGGCTCAAGAGGATCGTGATCACTTGGATCGTTCTGAATTCTCTTGGCTTTATTGTTGCCTATCTGCAGCCCCTCATCAGCGGCGGAAACTACAACCCGTAAAAGACCCGGTCAAGCGGAAAGGAGGTGAACACCTATGCTTGACTGGATTTTTGAAGGAATCGTCACCTGGATCAGCAGCGTTGTGTCAGACATGATGGATGCCGTGTCCGGGCTTTTCCTTCAGGCGCTTGGCACGGATATGACGGCAATGGAAGAATACTTCCCGTTTGTATCCAAAGCCTTTACCGTAATGCAGTACACCGCATGGGCACTGCTGTTTTTGATCACAGTCTGGCAGTTGTTCCGTATATTCGGCGGCCCTGTAACGGAAGCAGAAAACCCGTGGGTACTGCTTGGCAGAAGTGCGTTATTCGCCTTTCTGATCGGATATGCCAAGCCGATTTTCCTGTTGACGCTGAAAATCGCAACAGCGCCGTATACGGCACTCATGGACATTCAGATGACGGCGGAGGACTTTACCTTTGCCGGAATCGAGCAGGCCCTTCAAAACGGGCTGACCAGTCTTATCGCCACCATCTCGGTGGTCGGATTGCTGCTACTCACCATACTGGAAATTGCGCTGGGCTGGAACTATTTCAAGCTGCTGCTTGAAACGGTGGAACGGTACATCGTTGTCGGTGTGCTGTGCTACACCTCACCTCTCGCCTTTTCTATGGGCGCATCCAAAGCAACAACGCCGGTATTCCGGTCGTGGTGCCGGATGGTCGGGTCGCAACTATTGCTCCTTGTGATGAATGTCTGGTTCCTGCGTGGCTTTTCAACCTCGGTTGGCCAATACATCGGCACAGGCGGTGCCTTGTCCAACGGCAACGGCAATGTGTTCCTGTGGCTGTTCTGTGCAGTGGCGTTCCTCAAAACGGCACAGAAGTTTGACAGCTATCTCGCGGCAATGGGACTGAATGTAGCCCAGACCGGCTCCGGTATGGGCATGGAACTGCTAATGGCTGCACGAGTGATCACCGGCGTGGCCGGAGGCGCAAGGAGCGCCGGCAGCGTGTTCCGCGGAGGCAGTGCCGCAACCGGTACAGGCGCAGCGGCAACAGGGTTCGCGGCAGGCTTTGCCAACCGTTTCAAGGGCAATTCGTATGTCCGTGATGCGGTCGTGGACGGCGGCACAAGAATGGGCGCCGGCGGAACGATCGGCTTTGTCGGTCGGGCTTTCGGCGGCATGGCAGCCCGTAACGGCGCCACACTGACCGGAGAATCCATCTCTTCCGTAGCGTCCAGAACACCGAATGTGTCCGGTTCTATCGGCGGCGACATTGCCAACCGCAGTCTCGGCAATTATATGCCGCATATGAAAGGCATGGATCTCTCGGATACGCAGATCACCGGCGGACATATCTCCACAAAGGCGATCGGTGCTGACGGGAAAGAAACGGCTGTCGAGATGTTCAACGCTTCCCAGTTTGAAAAGCCGGACGGTCCGCACGCCGTTGTCAATGCCTCGGACGGCAGTCAGTGGTATCAGATGGCCAGCGGTTCCGGAGCCGGAGCATTTTACGATGCACCCGTATTCAGCGGCAATTCCGCTGAGGCGGCACAGGTCGCAGCTGCATTCCCGGATGCGGACGGTGCAACGCTCAGAACGGTCGGAGACGGTGTCATTGAGGCATCTTCGGACGGCGGCGTGAGCAGATGGTACAACAGTGCATATTATGACGAGCCGGATGCACCGCATTCCACAATCCAGGCGGCCAACGGCGTAGAGTGGTACGCCATGCAGCAGCACGCAGAAACGCCTCCCTTTGAGGCGGGCGACGCGGCGGATGGCTATAATCGGGCACAGTTCCAAAGCTTTATGCCGGGCTATGAACAGCCGGTCACAAGCGTGGATGGATCCGGTCGTATGGACGGGCATTTTGAGGTCCGGCATGAAAACGGGTCCGGCACGATGTTCTATGATACATCGCAGTATGCACCTCCCCGCGGTGACTATCAGGTATATGAAGATGTTCACGGCAGCCAGTGGTACGCAGTACACGGCGAGGCTGCAGTGGAACGCAAGCCGGTTTATGAGAACGGAAAACCGGTCTATGACGGCGATAATGTACGCACCGTTTCTACGGAAACCGTGCGGTACAAAAGCGCACCGTCCCGTTATGGCGAGCCAAAATCCCGTGATCAAACGGAGATCAAGCAGCCAAGACGGAGACGATAAACGGCGGACAGCCGAACCGGAGCAATGGATTCGGTTCGGCTGTCTTCCTAATATAAAAGAGAAAACAAGCCTGCCTTTGGCAGTTTGAATACGGAGGTGAAAGAATGGCAGAGCCGCAAAAGCAGCAAATGGGAGACGGTTCGGATAATATCGGTCAAGCGGCCGGTCAGGCGGCAAAAGCCGTCAAAAATGCCGGAAAACAAGCCGCAAAGCAGGCGGCGAAAAAAGGCGCGGAAGCAGCAGCCAATGCCGCTGCGGCAACCGTAAAGGCCGGTGTGGAGGGCGGCAAGGCTGTGGCAGAAATTGCAGCCGGTACAGCCGCCGGTGGTCCTTGGGGTGCGGTCATCTCCGCCGCATGGGCGATGCGGCATACCCTGTTTAAAATTCTGGTCTGCTTGTGCCTATCGGTGGTTTTCCTCATTGTTATGATCGTAGAGCTGCCCGGGATCATCATCAATAAAGCGCTCGGTATCGACGGCAATGAGCCGACGGTATCCATCACGGAGATCTATGAAAATCTCTCCGAGACGGTTTCGGATATTGTCCAGGCCGGGTACGACGCTTCAATGGCTGAGGTGGAACGCCTGATTTCAGACGGAGGCTATGACCGGGAGCTTTCAATGAATGCGCTGATCAATTATGCGCAGAGCTCAGCCAGGTACGACACCGCCTATATTTTGTCGGCATATTCCACTTCGGTGGAACAGCTCAGCAACGACCCGGAGGATATGCAAAAGAAGCTGGACGGTGTGACAGCCAACATGTTTCCCGTAACCTCAGTGGAACGGGAAAATGAAGTGATCACGCCGGTCGCTTACTATACCTACAAGCCGGTCACGATAACCGTGGTAACGAAAACGGTTAAGACCGGAATGATCAACGGCATACCGCAATACCGTTATGAAACGGCGGAAACGACCTGCTATTTGCAGGATCAGCAGTTGTCATCCGATACACAGATCGAGGTGGATGCATACGCAGCCGTCACCCTGACGCTTCCCGTTTATAGCGGCAGCAATATCACAGGCACACGCAAGGCAACCTATTATCAGTACACAGGCAAGGAAATGCTTACGCCGGAAAAGAAAACCGTGAAATATCTGGAATGCACCATTCATCCCTTTGACAATACGGTGATTTCCACGTCGTTCGGGCTGGATCTGAACGCCTCCTATAACGGTTTGGAAACCACATACGGCGATGTGATCCACTCCCGAGCCTTGGCCCTGAAGAAAACGCTCTACGGAACAGCCGGAAACGGCAGCACCGTTCCGCTTACCGATGTAGAGCTGATCGCCTTCCTCGCCCGTCAGAATTGCAGCGAAACACGAAAGCACATTGTCAAAACCGGGCTGTCCCTCGTTGGAAAGGTGCCATACTTCTGGGGCGGAAAATCGGCAGCCGGATGGAATGATGAATGGAACACGCCGAAGCTCGTTACAGCCGCCGGTTCCACAACGACCGGCACAATCCGCCCATTCGGTCTGGATTGCTCCGGCTTTTCGGATTGGACCTATAAAACGGCTGTCGGCGTCAGCTTGAACGGTGCCTCATGGAGTCAGTGGGACGAATCCTATGCCATTACCGCCGAAGAGCTTTTGCCCGGTGATCTGGGATTCCTGATGGATGACGACGGAGGCGGATGGAATCATGTGCTTATTTTTGCCGGATACGGTGAAAACGGCGAGCGTATGTGGGTCCATTCCTCCGGTGGTGAGGGCGTGATCTTCAATACGCCGAGCTATGAGGCCGGACTGGCACTGCGCCGACCGAAGAATGTAGATTTCGGTGATACACCGGGATAAAAAAGAACGGAGGAATCATGGAAGAAAAAGAATTCAATACAACCTTTGCCATTCCTGCAAACTATACCGACTCCGGAAAGATATTCGGCGGAATGCTGGAACCGCGGAATGCGGTCGAGGCACTGATTCTGATATTGGCCGTCGGATATCCGGAGTTGATGTTGATCCCGATGGCAACCACAATACGCATCGTTGTGATGACCGTCACGCTGATTCCAATCGGGATCCTCGCCGCTATGGGCATTGACGGCGATTCGCTGTTCCAGTATGCAGGTCACATTATCTGCTATCTGGCGCACAGAAGGAAACTGCATTTGAGAAGGGTGGGATATAAATATGACCAAAGACAGCTCCGCAAAAAGAAAAGCAGGAAAAAGAAAGCCTGAAAAGCTGAGCTTTACCCAGGATTTCATTCCGATCAAAAATCTGGAGCACGGCATTATTGAGACGACCGACGGGCGGTATATCAAAATTCTTGAAATTGAGCCCATCAACTTTATGCTGCGCTCTGAGGAAGAACAGTATGAGATCATCTGCTCGTTTGCAAGCTGGCTGAAAATTTCACCGGTGCATCTGCAGTTCAAGAGCATTACCCGCAAAGCTGACTCCGATAAGCATATAGCTATGCTCCGAAAGGAAATGGAAACCGAGGAAAGTGAGCAGTGTAAGAAGCTCAGCGAGGGATATATCCGACTCATTAAGGATGTGGGAAGCCGTGAAGCGCTGACGAGGCGCTTCTTTTTGATTTTTCGATACGAAGAACTGCGGCGTAATGAAAACAGCGACTATGGGCAGATCTGCAGCACGCTGCTGACCGCCGAGCAGAACGCCCGAGCCTACTTCATGCAGTGCGGCAACAATATCCTTCAGCCGAAGGACCCCGACGAAGCAACGGCAGAGATTTTATATATGTTTTTCAATCGCCGTTCCTGCGTAGAGGAGCCGTTTCATTCCCGTGTCGACCGCATCGTCTTAGACACGATGGCGGCGAAAAACAAGGTCATCGGGATTGATCCGGTCCCGCATATCCGTATGGCGCATTTTATTGCGCCGCGCGGAATTGACCTGACGCACCGCAATTATATCATTATGGACGGGCTCTACTACTCCTTCCTGTATATCAAAGGAAACGGATACCCGAATAAGGTCCGCGCCGGATGGATGTCCTCCCTCATCAACGCCGGCGAAGGCATTGATGTCGATGTGTTTTTAAGACGAGAAAACCGCAGCAAGACCATCGACAAGGTTGCCCAGCGCATCCGCCTGAACCGCACGAAGCTTAAAAGCATGCAGGACACCTCGACCGACTATGAGGAGCTTGCCGGTTCCATTCAGGCCGGATATTTCATCAAGCAAGGGATCGCCAATTACAACGAGGACCTTTTTTATATGTCGGTGTTCATGACCGTGTCAGCACGGACCTACGAAGAACTGATGTGGCGCAAACAGCAGATGACCGATATGCTCAAGTCTATGGATATGTATGTCAGCGACTGCAGCTTCCAGCAGGAGGACGCCCTGCGCACGGTGATGCCGTTTCTGCAGATATCCCTGAAGCTTGAAAAGAAATCCAAGCGGAATGTGCTGACCAGCGGTGCGGCCTCTACCTATATGTTCACATCCTTCGAGATGTCGGACGATACCGGCGTGCTGCTCGGAATTAACCGCCATAACAACTCGCTGTGCATTGTCGATCTGTTTGACACGAAGAAAAATAAAAATGCCAATCTGAACCTGCTCGGTACCAGTGGCGCCGGAAAGACCTTTACCATGCAACTGCTGGCACTGCGTATGCGTATGCGCGGCATTCAGTGCTATATCATTGCTCCTATCAAGGGACATGAGTTCCGGCGTGCATGCAACCGCATCGGCGGTCAGTTTATCAAGATTGCACCGGGCTCGCCGCACTGCATCAATATTATGGAGATCCGGCACACCATCAGTCCAGAGATGGAACTGATCGATGAGTTGGATTACAGCGAGATGGACTCCCTTCTGGCGCAGAAAATTCAGCAGCTGATGATCTTCTTCTCACTGCTGATTCCGGATATGACCAACGAAGAGGAGCAGATGCTGGATGAGGCGCTGATCCGTACCTACGGCAAGTTCGGTATCACGCATGATAACGATTCGGTCTATGAGGACCGCAATGCCGTTCCGCCGAAGATGAAGGCCATGCCGATCCTCGGAGATCTGCATGAGGAACTGCAAAAGAATGAAATGACCAAGCGCATCGCCATCATTGTCAGCCGCTTTGTCACCGGCTCGGCGCAGTCCTTCAATCAGCAGACGAATGTGGACCTGTCTAATAAGTATATCGTTCTCGACCTGTCGGAGCTGAAGGGCAAGCTGCTGCCTGTGGGTATGATGATCGCCCTTGATTATGTCTGGGATAAAATCAAAAGCGACCGCACAAAAAAGAAGGCCATTATGATCGACGAGATCTGGCAACTGATCGGTGCCGGTTCCAACCGGATGGCGGCAGAGTTCTGCCTGGAAATATTCAAGGTCATCCGAGGCTTCGGCGGCGCGGCGATTTCCGCAACGCAGGACCTGTCCGATTTCTTCGGATTGGAAGATGGTCGCTACGGTCGGGCAATTATCAATAATTCCAAAAATAAGATCATTCTGAATCTGGAACCGGACGAAGCGGAGTTTGTCCGGGATACGCTGAAGCTTACGAAGACCGAGATCCGTTCCATTACCCGCTTTGAACGCGGCGAGGCGCTGATCTGTTCCAACAACAGTAAGGTGCCTGTCATCATTAAGGCGTCCAAAGAGGAACAGGAAATGATCACGACCGACCGTGCCGAGCTGGAAGCCATTCTCAAGGAGCGGCAGCAGGAGGCGGATTAACAGTGCGTATTTTGCACGGAATACGCATTTTGGCGCAAATGAGTACAAAAAGGAGGTGGTTATCGTGCTGTTGACCGATGAACAGTATGTGGTCAAATGGCTCTCGCAATACGGAGCCTTGCCCCGTGCGCAAATCATAAAGATGCTGCAAAAGCCGCCGCAGACGGCAGAAAAGATTCTGCGGAATCTGAAAAGGCAGATGCGTATCGCAGATGTTTCCGGTGGTTATTATATCGGGCTTGACCCGATGTGCCAGCCGGATCAGCGGATGATCCTGGCAATATGGGTGCTGCTCCGATTCATTGACAAGGTGGAACCGATGGCGCATTATCCGGCGGTCTACCCGTCGCAGCTATTTTTCCTGAAAGAAAATATCGGCTATGAGATCGTGGTGCTCTATGACGGCGAGCAGAATCTGCTGAAGCTGCTTCAGCCCCAGGAAGATATGAAATATATCGTTGTGGTGCCTCGGATCGATATGGTGAGCACTGTTCGGCTGCCGAATGCGCCGTGTCTGTTCGCCACAGTGGATTTTTGCGGCCAGGACGAACCGGAAGTTCGTTTTTACAGTGAGGAGGCGACCGAGCATGAAGGCTGAAACAACTTATATGAAGACGCTCGGCAAAGTAGAAGCCAAGCTGTCCCGCATGAAGGAACAAGCTGCTGCCGTCCGCTGGTTTTACGAAAACGGAAATCTTCCGGAGAGCTATAACCGGGCGCTTCGGCTTGAGGAACTGTCCGAGCAGACAGTCCTTCTCACCCGTGTCCTTCCGGCCTACACCGGAGCAGTCGGGGCAACAACTCAAACGGATGCGATCATATCCGATACGATTCCTGTTGAAGTTGGATTTACGGCCGAGGGATGGTTTTCCATTCGTATTCCGACACTGCTGCCGAAGAAAGCATCCGGCTCAGCGGACTATATCAGGTCTTATCTTTATCCGGCTATGCGGAAGTTCTTTGAGGGTAAGCCTCCGGTCCGCTTTCGGGATTGCGTGCTTGCCTACCGTCATGTGTACGATAGAAGCCGCCCGGAACGGGCCATGCGTGATCACGATAATATCGAAACCAATATGGTCACGGATATTCTGGCGCTGTATGTTCTGCCCGACGATCACCCGGCAGTTTGCTCGCATTACTATTGCAGCGCAGCCGGAAGCGAGGACCGCACGGAAGTCTATGTGATTCCCAAACACGACTTTCCCGTGTGGATGGTCGAAGAGAAAACGCTGCCGGATAAGGGGGTAAAGCTCTATGAAGTCCGCTTTTGTTAAGGAGAAAATCTTATGTAAAAACCGCCGTTTTCAGCCCCGGAAAACTTACATAAGAAGTTGGGAGTCGAAAACGCCCGGTATAGCGGCGATTTGGGGCAGATTTCACGGCGGAAATTCCGACAAAGAGAGCAGTCATGTGGTCGGAATTTCTTACAAAGCGAGGTGATGCGCCTATGCAATACTTCCGCCCGGGCAGTCAGCTCCGGCAGCTCATCACCATGCTTTCCATCGTCGGTGAATATCCGATTCGTTCGCTCTACCTGCTCGGCAATGAACGCGCTTACAAAGCCCTGGTTCATAAGCTCACCACACCGGAAACATTCCGCATTCCTCAAACGGAAACGGAAATGACCACACGCCTGCTTACCGTTACCGGCAAAGGCAACAGCAGATCTGTGCGCTTTTACAAGGGTGCTCTCCCCATACTGGATTGGCTTCACCCGGGTGCTTACCGGTATTACATGGACGCCTTTTGGGAACACAAATTCCCCGGGAATGCCGCACACCGGGACAGAAACCACCGTGTTGCCGAAGCTGCGGCTATGTGTATGCGCTCAGGTGTTGAATGCCGACCGTATATGCTTCCCATTCTTCAAAACCGGACCATCACCAAGCGGATCCCCGATGCGCCCTGCTTTTATCTTGCCAAAGAACTGAAGAAGCTCGGCGAAGCGGAGATGAACAAAACGATGTTTACCCGAATGGTGGGAACAGCCTATCTCGGGCAGCGCCCATACGCCGTTTATAACACGCGCAGCGCTGTGATGAAATGGAGCGGCAAGGGCGAGTTCAAAACACTGCACAGCGTCATTGAGATCAGCCGCTTGAATGCCGGCACCGATGCAATGCCGGCCGCCATTTTATTTGGTCAGTCTGAGAGCGTCGCGCTGAAGACACTGCTGGAGTCCGACACAACCAAGCGGCCCGAATTTCGGTTTGATGCAATCTACCGTAATCTGTATTTCATCCCAATGGATGAGCATGGCATTCGCCAGCTGCGGCTGATGACAGTACCCGATTGGAAAGAACGGCTTTTGAAGCTTCTATTTGACCCGGAGGTGCGAACCTATGACCGCGGGCTGTTTGAGTATGACGCAAAAATCGGTGATGCCTATGTGTTCTCGCATCTGGATGGAGATCTCGCAAGGCTGGTTCGCTTTAAGGAAGCCGTCCAGAATCAGCGTGGAAATTATGAGGTGCTGTGTTACCCATACCAGATGACATTTATCCGGGAATATCTCGGGAACCGCGCAACAATAAAAACGATTGGGCTTGACGCTGTGGAAGCAGAACTCGACCCGGAAAGGAGGGATTTATTTGAACGATAAAAACCGCAAGATAGCCATTATCATCGCCGCCATACTGGGATGCGTCGGGCTGTTCTATCTGGGCGGCATGCTTGGCCAATTGCTCGGCAACTACGCAGCGTGGATGGACAGCGGCGGCGTTTCCGGCGAGAGCACGATGAAGCCGGTAAGCTGGAACCCGCTGATTTGTTTTCCGGCGGCTTTCAGCGGGAACGGGATCAAAGGCATCCTGATGATCCTGATGATCGCCGGTGCCATCTTCGCCTATGTGAAGCTTCACGATAAGTTTGACGGGAAGCAGCATGATCCCCGCGGCTTTGCCAGAAGCAAATCCGGTATCTACGGCACGGCATCCTGGATGGACGAAAAAGAAATGAAGGAAGTTCTGGAAATATCCCCGGTCCCCGATGCCAAAGGTACGATTCTCGGCGAGTACAAGGGTAAAGCCGTCTGTATGCCGGAGGACACCAGACTCAACCGCCATATCGCCGTTTTCGGCGCATCCGGTACCATGAAGTCGCGCGCGATCATCCGCAATGCGTTGTTTCAGGCACTGCGGCGCGGCGAGTCCGTGATCGTAACCGACAGCAAGGGCGAGCTTTATGCCGATACCTCGGAAATGTTCCGAAACGAAGAATATGATGTGAAAATCTACAATCTCGTATCCCCTGAGCACGGCGACTCATGGAACTGTATGTCAGACCTGAACGGCGACACGCTGATGGCGCAGGTACTGACCAATGTCATTATCGGCAACACCAGCTCGGGTAAAGGCGATCACTTCTGGGACAACGGCGAAGGCAATCTCTTGAAGGCGCTGATCCTGCTCATTGACCAGGATCGGACACGAAGTCCCGATATGAAGCATCTCCCCGCCGTATATCAGCTGCTCACACAAAACAGCGAACGGCAGCTGACCGCTATGTTTGACAAGCTGCCGCTTGACCATCCGGCACGGGCGCCGTTTAATTTGTTTGCCCAGTCCAGTGATACAGTGCGCTCCGGCATCATACTGGGTCTGGGTACCCGTCTTCAGGTGCTTCAGAATCAGGCGGTCCAGCGGATCACGAGTCAGTCTGACATTGACCTGACGGCACCCGGCAGAAATAAGTGCATCTATTACATTGTGCTGAGCGATCAGGACGCTACGATGGCGTTCCTGTCATCGCTCTTTTTCTCATTCATGTTCATCAAACTGACTCGATATGCAGACGGTCGCCCGAACGGTCGCTGCGATGTGCCCGTCAATCTGATACTGGATGAGTTTAACAATGTGGGCCGCATTGGAGGTGCGGAAGACGGATCCGATTTTGCCAGATCTCTTTCTGTGGTACGGTCGAGAAATATCCGAGTCATGCTGACCGTGCAGAGCCTCGGTCAGCTGCAGAATCGGTATCCCAAGAATCTATGGTCCGAAATTATCGGCAACTGCGACATCCAACTGATGCTCGGCTGCACCGATGATGTGACCGCCGAGTATATCTCAGCCCGGTCCGGTGATATGTCGGTGCAGGTCAATTCCACCATGACGGTCCGTCAGACCATCGCGGTGGCGCAGGTCATTCCCCAGTACCGTCATACCGAAGGTCAGGGACGCAGACGGCTGCTTACACCGGATGAAGTTTTACGGCTTCCCAATGAAGAACTGCTCTGCATCATACGCGGGCACAACATTCTGAAGCTGAACAAACTGGATTTCACAAAGCACCCGATGGCAAAGCAGATCGTAAAGGCATCGGTATATGATTATAAGCCGACAGCCGATACGATGATTCCCGAACCGATCCGGTCTGACATCGAACCGACGCCGCCTAAGAAAGCGGCGCACAGAAAAAGCTTATACAGCTCGGCACAACCACCGAGTGAATTTTAACAGACAAAGGAGGAAAATCTATGCCAACCAAAAAGAAAGCAGAGCTTCCCGAGGAGATGACGACTCCTTTGGAGGCGCAGGAACCCCAGACTGAGGAGAATATCACGGCATCACCTGCCGAAGGGGCACCGGATGACACCTGTGATACCTCGCTCTCCCAGACTGAAACGGATTCGGCGGATGCGGGCGCCTCTTTGACCGGAATTCCGGGCGGAGCTCTCGACGAACCGACGGAATCTCAGACTGAGGTCAAAAAGCCCCGCAGGCGCAAGAAGACCGAGCCGGAACCGTCCCAGTCTGACACAGAGCCTGAAAATGCACCGAATGCCAAGGAAGACGGCGTCGATGCGGCGTCAAAACCCAGGAGAAAACGTACTCATACCAAACCGAGCATGTCGGTGCTGTCCATTGACGATCGTCCAACGGTCGAAACGGAGGCGGATAAGGCCAAGAATGACTTGCTCGACCTCATCGAGTCGCAGCGAAGCGGCCGTATCCTGACCGGGACGATCCAAGGTGTGGAACAGTCGGCGGATAACCCACGTCATGCCTTTGCAGTCCTGTATCACGGTGAGTTCAAAGTCATCATTCCCGCTGCTGAGGCAGTGGAGCCGCCTGAAGATTATCGCGGGCGTGATCCGGACGAGGTACTTCATTACATGCTGACCAAGCGCCTCGGCGCCGAAGTCGATTACATCGTAAAAGGCATCGATCCCAAATCCGGTATTGCAGCGGCGAGCCGCCTTGAGGCTATGCGTGCCCGAAGGAAAGAAATGTATTTCGGCACAGACCGGGACGGCAACAACCGCATCTATGCCGGTGTTTGCGCAGAAGCCAGAGTTGTTTCTGCCATCCGTGCCGGAATCTTCATCGACCTGTTCGGTGTGGAGAGCTACATTCCCCTCAAGGAACTGAGCTACCAGCGCTGGATGGACGCGGCGGCCCATTTCCAGCCCGGACAGCGCATCCTCGTCAAGGTATTGGATGTGGATCGCAGCGACCGTGACCATGTCAGGGTTTCCGCCTCCGTGAAACAGGCGGGAGAAAACCCGTATGAGAAAGCCCTTCGCAGATACTCCGTTGGCAACCGTTATGTCGGTACTGTCAGTATGGTGGATGTGAACGGCGTGTTTGTGGCGTTGGATGGCGGCATCGACTGCCTGTGCAGTTATCCCAAACGGGGACGCCCGCCGAGAGGTGCCAGAGTCACCGTCCGAATCCTCGGGATCAATCACGAGACCAACCGGATCTGGGGCGCCATCACCCACATTGCCATGCCGCATTGAGAAAAGAAAGGAGATTTTATGCTACATTGTGATCTGAGTCAGAAAGAACAGCATCGCAGAAAAGAGATCGCCGAGCATACCCGTCAGATGCTTCTGACAGAGCTGCCGATTGACAGTCAGGATGAAACTTCGATCATGGGTCGGTATCGGGATTATTACCTGCAGATCTCTTTTTCCGAGCTGCACCCACTGATGGTGATTTGTCTCGCCAAGGCGCTTACCCATCCGGGTACCGCAAAACAGTGCCGGATCGCAAACGATCTGAATCTGAGAAGCGTGCTTGGAAGTCATGCGATCAACGACGAAGTCGGCTGCTATTCCTACCGTGCCACACACTGGCTGGATACCGAGTTGGATGCCAAGCGATTTTACGAAATCCTCGACCGGTGCGTCGACGAAGCGGACCGCGGCTTTTATAAGCTTGCGTGCTGAGTTGTAAAATCCCAGACTCGTCCGTGTAATGATGGTAAAAACACGAACCGGGAGTATGCATCATGAAAAAGCTTTTGATTTTATCCTGCGCATTGGCATTCTGCCTGACACTTGCCGCCTGTCATACCACAGACTCGGCTGATAGTTCCGTACCTTCTGGGATCCCGGGCTCAGCAATTGCCAATGAGTCCTCTGCTCACCAGACTGAATCGGAGAGTTCCCTGGAGGAGAGCCAGACATCTCAGGATACGACCGTCACATCAGACCCAACCGAAAGTGAGACGACAGCCCCTGCCAAGCCGGCGGATCCCATGTCGACTACCGAACCGGAAAGCGAAAAAGCCACAGAGTCTACGGCTCCCCCTCAGACCGAGCCGGAAACCAAGCCTGCCGAGCCGCCTTCGGAACCCGAGAATTCTTGTGCCGGGGTCGAGGACGCCCGAGCGGTCGCTGATAAGGTGCTGGAGTACATCAACAGCTTCCGCACATCTTCCGCAGTCAAACTGCCGGGTCTTACGAGCTATGCTGAGTATCGAAGCCGACAGCTCATCGGCAATTTTGCCCATGATACAAATGATGAGCGTGCAGCGGCAACGGCGCTTCAGTATGGCGAGTATGTGGATCCGAGCGTCTACGGCGGCAGCGGCGAACCGTACTACCGTGCCAATGCCAACGAAGCCATTGCAAAGGCGGGCTATGTCGGTACGGTGGACGAAGTTGCCTACAAGCTGGCAACCTTGGTCAAAAACAGCGCAGAGCATTGGTGCTATATCGGCTCGGCCGAGTATGGATATATTGCCGTCGGCGTGACCTATGAAAGCGGCATGTGGTATTGCGATATCGCAGTTACCGCTGAAAACACGGACAATCTTTAAGAACCATCAAGGAATTGCAGCCTCACCCAAAACGGTGGGGCTCTTTTCATATCCAAATCAAGAAAGGAAGATACCAAGATGAACAAGAAATTCACCTCACGCATCCTGTCAATGCTTTTGGCAGTGCTGATGCTCATCTCGATGATGCCGACAAGCGTTTTTGCGGCACCGGCATCTGACATTCCGGCAGAGATGCTGGACAATGTTTTCCTCGACGCGCTGGAGTACACCGGCTATAAGGTACAGGCGCAACGAGATGACGGAACAATTTTCAAAAAGTACAGCGGCGGCGCAACCGCCTATCTCTCGAAAATCTCCTACGGGCTGAATAAGTACGGCACGGAAACCGTTGCAAAAAGCGGTACGGCAACCGGGCTCGCACCGGATATCGCCGGATTCGAGAGCAGCGGTCTTTGCTGTGCCTCCTTTGTTTCGTATGTGTACTACAACTATCTGCCCAACATTGCGGGCATTGACACCAGCAGCGCAACCCGTCCATACAATCTGCGCACCGCAACGGCATACAACGCTGCTGCAAATGCATGGGTCAGTGCCGGAACGGCACGCCGCATCAGCTTCAGCCAGAATGCGAACGGCAATAATTTCATTCCCAGCGAGGATATACCGATCGGTTCTCTCATCGTTTTCAAACACATTCCGACCGGGGACATCGCCCATGTTGCCGTGTACGCTGGTTATTACAACGGAACCCACTTTGTTTTTCATGTTGGAAACGATAGAGGGCCGGAAATCAGTTCTATCGTCGGTATGTCCAAGGGTGACTACCCGGAAGCCGTCGTACAGGTCGTTACTCCAGAATTCGTAGAGGCAGCCGGCAAAATCGAAATCTATAAAAAGGATCCGAAGGGCGCAGCATTGAGCGGCGCCTATTTTATTGCCACCAACACCTCGACCGGAGCAGAATATACCATCGGTCCTACCGACAGCCGTGGCTACGCCTGCACCAAAGAGCGGCTGCCGTTTGGTACCTATAAAATCGTGGAAACGGTTTTCCCGACAGACTACACCTATTCGGGAACCAAGGAGTGGACCCGCACAGTCAGCGCTTCCAATAACGGCGTGGTAACGATCCAAGCCGTCAATGAGCTGAAAAAGGGCAATATTGAGGTCTATAAAAAATCGTCCGGTACCAATGAGGCGCTCAAGGGGGCCATCTTTACGGTCTACGATATGTCTGGCGCAAAGGTAACGACCATCGGGCCGACCAATGATCGTGGATATGCCAAATCCACAGATATTCCTTACGGCTCCTACCGAGTGGTCGAGACGACCTTCCCGTTTAACTATGAGCCGGACGGTCAGACAGAATGGAAGGTCACCATTGATACCGCACACGGCAGCCTGGCAACGGTCAATGCCTATAACCGGCTCAAAAAGGGTCATATTGAAGTCCTGAAATCCGACGCTGAATCCGGAAAGGACCTCAGCGGAGCGGAATTCACTGTCTATGATTTGGATGGTGAAGAAATCGCCGTGATCGGACCTACAGACAAAAACGGCTATGCCAAGTCCGGCGAGATCATCTATGGCGATTATATTGTGAAAGAGACCAAAGTCCCGGTCAATTACCAGCCGGACGGCGATGCACAGTGGAAAGTGACGATCGACGATAACAGTCCGCTTATCACTTTGGACATTGCCAACCTGCGCCAGTACGGTATGGTCAAAGTCCGTAAAACCGCCGAAGACGGCTTGGTGGAGGGACTGACTTTCCGCCTGACCGGCACCTCCGAATACGGCGAGCCTGTGAACATGACCGCTGTGACCAATGCGGTCGGCACGGCCGTGTTTGAGCGCATACCGATCGGTACGGACTACACGCTTTCCGAAGAGAACACCCCAGAGCGATATGTGATTCCGGAGGTGCAGAACATTTCGGTCGAGTGGAATAGAGTGACCGAGCGCCAGTTTGATAATATCCTCAAGAAATGGCGTGCCGATGTCCTCAAGGTCGATGCCTCTCTTCGCGGCAATAGTGAGCATGGAACCACAAAGATGCTCTTGCTCGACTCAGACAGCATTGTGGAGAAACTCGGCTATCCTTACGGTGAAGCCCAAGGTAATGCCACACTCGCAGGAGCAGTTTACGGTGCTTATCGTTATGATGAGCTTGTAGACACCTATGTGACGGATAAAAACGGATATTTCCTGACCGACTACTATCCCTGCGGCGAGGGGTGGAACATCCGTGAGATCACGCCATCGGAAGGCTATCTTTTGGATGAGACCGTCTACTGGCTCGGTGTGACGCCCGGACAGTATACGCGGGAGAAGAACACGGAAGAGCTGGATGTCTATGAGGACATCATCTTCGGCAGCCTGTATCTCATCAAACACATGGATGACGGCAGCACCGGTCTGGAGACGGTTGAGGCCGGAGCGGAATTTGAAGTATTCTTGAAGACCGCCGGTTCCTATGAGAGTGCCCGGGATACGGAACGGGACTATCTGACCACCGACAAGCATGGCTATGCCGGGACGAAGCAGCTTCCTTACGGCATCTATACAGTCAGACAGACGAAAGGCACGGAAGGCTTTGAACTGGCAGCGCCCTTCGATGTTTTCATTGATAAAGACGGATGCTGCTATCAATATCTACTCAACAATGCGCCCTTTACCGGATATCTCAAGATTCAAAAGACGGATGCAGAATCCGGTCTGAGTATCCCGTATGCAGGCGCAGCGTTCCAGATTTATAACCCGGACGGTACCAGAGTTACCATGCAGTACACCTATCCGGAGCTGACGGTGATCGACACCTTCTACACCAACGCGGAAGGCTATCTGATCACTCCGGAAGTGCTTCCGTTCGGGAAGGGCTACTCCATTGTGGAGGTCAAGGCTCCGTATGGCTATGTATTGAACTCCGATCCGGTCTATTTTGATGTGACCGCAGACTCGGCGACCGAGGATGGCGGCATCACATTGATTGAAGTCACCCGTTCCAACATGCCGCAGAAAGGTATCATCCGTGTCTTTAAGACTGGCGAAGTATTCTGGACGGTCACGGAAGCGGACGGGATCTATAAACCGGTCTATGCGGTCAAGAGTCTGCCCGGCGCAGTGTTTGAGATCCGTGCCGCAGAAGATATTTATACGCTTGACGGCGTCATGCATTACGCAAAGGGCGAGATCGTGGATACGATCACGACTGAGTCTGACGGCGTGGCATCGAGCAAGGAGCTGTATCTCGGAAAATATGAGATCCGGGAGATCACCGCGCCGCACGGGATGGTTTTGAACGGCACGATTCAGACGGTGGAGCTGACTTACGCCGGTCAGGAGGTCGCCATTACGGAAACCGCCGGTAATCTCTACAACGAGCGTCAAAGGGTCAAAGTATCCCTGAGCAAGGTGTTGGAGCAGAACGAGCTGTTCGGCATCGGTATGAACGGCGAACTGAAAAACATCACCTTCGGTCTGTATGCCAAGACTGACCTGGTTGCCGATGACGGGACCGTCATTCCGGCAGGTGGGCTCATTGAGATCGTGACCTTTGATGATAATGGCATGGCGACGGTCAGTACCGACCTGCCTCTGGGCAGCTATTACCTGCAGGAACGCAGTACGGACGAGCACTACATCCTGGATGACACCCATTATGAATTCAAGTTTTCTTACGGCTCGCAGGAAGCTCAGCTGGTCGAGATCTCTGTCAATGGCGGTGCCCCGATCAAAAACGACCTCAAGTACGGTATGGTTTCCGGTCGCAAGGTCGATGAGGATGGTCATGTGATTGCCGGTGCAATTTTCGGCCTGTTCCGCAATGATGAAAATGAGTATACGGCTGAAAATGCGTATTTAACGGCGGAAAGCGCACAGGACGGCACCTTCAAATTTGAAAAGGTGCCCTTCGGAACCTGGGTCGTTCGTGAGATCCAGCCGGCCAAGGGCTTTGTCCTCAATGAGAAGGCATATCCGGTCACGGTATCCGAAGACGGCGATGTGGTGAACATCGAGTTGGAGAACCGGTATATCCGCGGCAATATTGAAGGCACAAAGCTCGACGAGGACGGCAATGTGATCGCCGGTGCGGTATTCGGTTTGTTCCGTGAAAGTGAAACGGAGTTTACCGAGAAAACTGCCGTGCGTGTAACCGAGTCTGACAGCAACGGTAAGTTCCGCTTTGAAGATATCCGGTACGGGAAATGGATCATCCGTGAGCTGAAGCCGGCGTCCGGGTATGTGCTCAATAAAATGCCGATCGAAGTAGAAATCACCGAGAACGGCAAAACCGTTTTCATTACTGTCGAGAATAAATTCATTCGCGGCGACATCAAGGGCTTCAAGGTCGACGAAGACGGAAAGTCGGTTGCGGGTGCGCTGTTTGGCCTCTTTACGGAGGATGATACGGAATTCACAGAGGAAAACGCCGTTCTGACGGCGGTGTCCGATGCAGACGGCGTCTTCGCCTTTCAGAATGTACGATTTGGGAAATGGATCGTGCGCGAGCTGAAACCCGCCGAGGGCTTCGTCCTCAACGAGACAGAGTTCCCGGTCGACATAACTACGGATGGTGCCGTGATCGAGATCAAGGCCGAGAACCGCCATATCTATGGCGCAGTCCATACGACCAAGGTCGATAAGGATTATCCCGACCATCTGCTTACCGGCGCTGTGTTTGAGGTTTACCGTGACGTAAACGGAAATCAGCAGTTCGATCCGGATGTGGATGAACTGGTCGGCACCCTTTCGGAATGTGAGCCTGGCCTTTACGAACTCGCCGAGCTGTGTTACGGCGGATACTTCCTCTATGAAAAGCAGGCACCTGTAAACTATGTCAAGGACAACGGATACTACTATTTTGAAATCGTAACTGATGGCGAGATGGTGAAAGTAGAGAATCAGGCCGGCATCGGTTTCATCAACGCTCATATGGTCGGCAGTCTGAAGATCGTGAAGGCCTCCTCGGACGGCCGTGTGGAAGGCTTCAGCTTCCGTATCACGGGTGAGAATTACGATGAAGTTTTCACGACCGACGCAAACGGTGAGATCTTCATTGAACACCTGCGCATCGGCAAATATACCGTGACGGAGGTTGAGGACAGCGTCAGCGCCGGGTATAAACGCCCGGATCCATTTGAGATCGAGCTGACCGCTGATGAAACGCTGACAGTCAATGTCCATAACGACAAGGTCACGACCGACCATCCGGACAGCCCGAAGACCGGTGACAATTCTCATATGGCTCTGTGGTTGGGTCTGATGCTCGCAAGCCTTGGCGTCCTGATCGGTACGATCCTTTATTCCCGCAAGAAGAAGCATCTTGCAGACTGAAAAGGGAGGTAAGGCAATGAAAACAAAACTGACAAAAGGCATTCTGCTGATCCTGTCGCTGCTATGCATTCTCTGCGTTCCGGTCACACCGGTCTATGCAGTGCAGCAAGGCACGGACGGCAGCGAACTGCAGGTGGTAAAAGCAGAGCAGCTGGAGATCCAGTTTGGCACAGCATGGTCGGGTGTAGAGTTCCAGCTCAAGACGGACGCCGGGGTTTACCCCGGCGCCGTCAAGGTCGGAACGGATGGCGTGCTCCGCCTTGAGATCGGCGGCAGCTCCCGGTACATTCTGACCTGTATGAATTCCTCAACTTCGATTCCGGAGCCGGAGGATACGGCGGACTCAACAGACCAGACGCAAACTCCTGCCACAACAGAGCAAAGCCCTGAGTCAAATGAGAAAGCCGCATCCGGCATCCCGACGCTGCATATCATCCTTTTTGCAGGAGGTATGGTTATTGCAATCGGCACTCTGATCGTCATGCAGGTTCTCAAGAAAAAGCGTGAAAATGAGGCTCCGGATGATGAGGAAGACGAGGAATAACGATTCCATTTCAGTCTGGAGAAAATGCAAAACTTATGGGAATATTAGCTGCGCGATATGAAAGAAATATTCCGCAAAGACTTGACTTTTGCATTCTGTTCTGATATACTATAGGCGTGGCAGGAGCTTGCGTTCAGGCTCTCGATACGTCTATGGTACGGCGTCAGACTTCGCTTCGGGGATGAGGCAAGGAATCGTTACGGATTTGCGCACTGAGCAAGTCCACAACAACGCAGGCAATTGAATATGATAGCCGGAAGGCTGCTTGGATGCTTACAGGTTGAGCGTTGGGGAGATATGTTTTCCAACAGACTTTGTATGCGCTTAGCAACCTTCCGGCTTTTCCTTTAAGAACTCGGAGGTTAATTTATGAATAAAAAGAAAAAACGAAAGGGGTTTAACCGAAGCAATATGCGATGCCCGTATTGCGGCAGTCCGGTTATTTATCGGAGCGCAGACGGAATCTATCGCGATAATTCGAGAGGAACGATGCTATATGTGTGTTCGCACTATCCAGAGTGCGATGCCTATGTTCGTGTTCACACCGGTACTAATATTCCGGTAGGAAGTATGGCCAATCACGAGCTGCGTACATTGCGCCGTACAGCGCACCATTACTTTGACCAGCTTTATGAATCCGGTTATATGAGTAAGCAGGATGCATACCAGTGGCTGGCCGACCTGATTATGGCGCCGCTTTCCGAAGCTCACATTGGGTATCTTGGCGAGTATTACTGTAAGCAGGTGATCGAAGAAAGCAGAAAGCTCTTAGAACGGCAGAAAGCCAAAACGCGGGGGCGATATTATACACAGAAAGGAGGCGCACTGGCGTCATGATCCTGACAGCAGAACAGCGGGAGAAAGTGGAGCAGAATATTCGGCTGGTCCGGAAAGTGATCAACGATAAGATCCACGGTCCGTATCAGCTGGGTATCTACACATATGATGACATTTTTCAGATCGGCTGCATCGGCCTCTGCAAAGCTGCGGCAACAGATAAAGGCGGGACCTTCTCTACCTATGCCTATCGCTTGATATGGAATGAAATTTGTGATGCGCTGATCTACTCGACCAGGCGGCAGGCAACGGAGCTTTCAAGCGATATGATTCCCCTGGTTGCAGAAGATCCGACTGTATCGATTGCAGATGTTGCAGCGCAGCTGGATGTGCAGGCTGCGCTCAAAGCAGCAAAGCAGAAAGCATCTCCGTGTGTGATAAAAGGAATAGATGCAATGATTCAGATGGCCGAGGGGCGCTCCAGCAAGGAAATCGGAAATGAGTTTGGGGTGTCCGCCAATCTTGTTTGCGCATGGGTATCCAAGGCGAGGAAGTATCTGAAAAGCCGGCCGGAAATACTGGCTCTGAAAGGAGTATAAGTAATATAGTAAGGGACATCGAGAAATAGCATCTCGATGTCCCTGTTTTTGATGGTGATTATGAAAAAATTAAAAAATGCAGTGAGATTGTCGTTACTTCCGATGACAATCTCACTTTTGATTTTAATTCTGTTTCGGTTCGTTTTTTTGCTTGGATATGTTCCGACAGCATCTATGGAGCCTGCTCTTAAAACCGGAAGCCTGCTCCTAGGAGTGCGTGTTTGGGGAGACATTCAAAAAGGGGACATTATTGTGTTCCGACATAACAAGGAATATCTCGTCAAGCGGGTCGAAGCAGTAGAAGGAGATTTGATCGAAAGGAACGGAGAAAATCTGGTGGTTCCGGAAGGTGGCTTTTATGTGCTTGGGGACAATGGCCAATGTTCATACGATTCTCGTTACTGGAAACATCCTTTTGTGATGAGCGACGATATTGTCGCAAAGGTAATTTTACCAACAAGATAAATATAACAATCCGGAAAAAAGCAAGCAACTGTAGATGAACATCATCGCAGCTACTTGCTTTATATTTCGTAGAGTATGTCACTCCACGAGCGCAATTCAAACTCTATAAACGTAAGTATTATAACACGCATCTGTCGGAAAATCAATAGGAAACGTGAAATTTGGAGATGTTTTTAGAGAATAAACCAACTTAGACGGGATCATCATGTTCCAATTCGTGTCAATTTTGGCCCTTTGGGCGAGGTCAGCGCAGTCAAATAAGCAGTCAGGAATCTGTTACAGATATCAGTTACAATATAGGTACACCCATTTGCGGGCGAAAAAAATTGCCGGAGGTAATTAAAATGGCAAAAGGAGAAAACATTTTCCATAGGAAAGATGGTCGATGGGAGGCACGCTATATCAAAGGGTACGAGCTTTCCGGAAAAATCAAATATGGCTTTTGCTACGGAAAAACATACCGTGAAGCGAAGGAAAAGGTTACGAAGTATAAAGCCGCACTTGTGAATGGAAAGGCCGTTCCAACCAATACGGCAAAGCATCGATTTGCTTATTACTGCAACGAATGGCTTCGCCTGAAAAAAGGAAAAATCCGCGAATCCACATACATCAAATATAGCACAGTGCTTGAAAAGCATATCAAGCCAAAGCTTGGCGGATGCTTTCCGCTTGGCATCAGCACAGGTGTTATCGATGATTTTACTCACGAGTTACTTTTTGATGATGGATTGGCTGTAAAAACTGTCCACGACATTCTGGTGGTGCTGCACAGCGTTTTGAAATACACGGCGACTCTGTTTCCGGGGGTCTTCCCGGTAATCGAAATCAATTACCCCAAAGAGAGCCGAAAGGAAATGCGCGTGTTGTCACGGGATGAGCAGAACCGATTTATGAGTTATCTATTGACAGATATGGATAGCTGCAAATTCGGGCTTCTATTAGCATTATCCACCGGTGTGCGCATAGGAGAGCTCTGCGCCTTGCAATGGTGCAACATCAACATCCGCGAACAGACCATCAAGATCGCCGCTACCTTGCAAAGGCTTCACGATACGGATATGCAGGGAGAAACCCGTACAAGGATTGTGATCGGTGAGCCAAAAAGCGACACCTCAGCGAGAACAATCCCAATGATAAGTTATTTGGCAGATCTCTGCAAAAAGATGGATCCAGGTAATATGGGGGCATATGTACTAACGGGTACGACTGACTATATGGAGCCACGGACACTACAATATCGCATTGAGAAGTACACTCATGCATGTGGGCTGGAGGGTATTCACGCACATACGCTTCGGCACACATTCGCAACCCGTGCAGTGGAAGTCGGTTTTGAAATAAAATCTCTTTCCGAAGTGTTAGGACATTCTACCACTACGATTACACTGGAGCGGTATGTCCATTCTTCTATGGAACTGAAACGATCCAATATGAACAAACTAAATGTGGTTGGGCTCTAATATCAGCAGTCAAAGTTGTGTGTCATCCCCCCAAAAAACAATTAAATGCGGTGGATTTAATGCCTTTCGATCCGTGCTTCCATGGAGTGACATACTCTATGAAGTGCAGTGATTCAAGGCATTTTTTCTTTAAGGAGGTGAATGCTTTTGGGGTGCAGAACATCTGCGTTCTTCGTGCCCCCATGGAGTGACATACTCTACGAAGCGTTTTGAAAAAACAAGTGCGGCTTGTCGATTCACCCTTGTTGTGGGCCGCTTCTTTTTTTGAAACTCGTATAGTGATCACTTACTTTATGAAAGGACCTGTTGTATGAGAAGTTTAAATGAAGTGCGTGAGGCTCTGCTCAACAGCACCGTCCGAATTGTTTCACAGTATGGTCTGGAGCGGACGACAACAAAGCTGATCGCGGCAGATGCACAAATCAATGAGGCGTATATCTATCGCTGTTATGACAGCAAGGATTCGCTTCTTCAAGCAACATTTCATATGGAAGATGTGTGCTTGGCTGAGCATGTGCGAAAATCGCTTCCGGTTATGCGGATACGCGGACTGAATTGGAAAGAGCGTTGTTTCCTTTTGTGGAAGTCTTGCTGGGAATTCATTCTCCATAAACCAGACGATTGCCGGTTTTACCTGCAATACTACTATTCTGCCAGTTGCCGACGACATGCATATGATGAGCATCTGAAGTATTTCCATTCATTGTTTAATGAAATCCGACCGGTATTTCGTCCTGACACAAATGTGGACATGCTGCTGCATCAGATTTTTGATACGATGCTTTCTTTTGCAGCCCGAGTACTGTCTGGTGAGATCAAGGACAGCGAAGATACAACGAAATGGACTTTTGAGCAGGTGTACAGTTTCGTCCGTCCCAATACAAGAGAAGATTGGGTGGAGACAGCTGACAGCGAAAATGAATTAGAATGATACGATGGAGATGAATTATGGTGGAGGTTACGGCCTCCTATCAAATCACCGAAAGAACCAAAGAACGAGATACCGTTTATATTGCGCTTCCCCGCATTCAAGAACGATGGACATACCTTCTTGTGAAGAGGCTCTTTGATTCTTTCTCCGCTTTGATAGGACTTATAGTATTAGCAATCCCAATGGCGATTATTGCATTGCTCATCGTGCTTGATTCACCTGGCGGTGCAATTTTCAAGCAAGAGCGCCTTGGAAAGAATGGAAAACCATTTTTAATTTACAAATTTCGAACAATGCATCATGATGCGGAGGTGAACGGCCCCAAGTGGGCGGATAAAGAGGACAAGCGCTGTACCCGGTTTGGCGCCTTTTTGCGCAAGACGCGGCTAGACGAGCTGCCGCAGTTCTGGAATATTCTAAAGGGAGACATGAGCTTTGTCGGGCCTAGACCGGAGCGGCAGTATTTCTACGAGCAGTTTGAAAAGTACATCATTGGATTTTCAAATCGGCTGGTCGTAACACCGGGATTAACGGGATATGCACAGGTCAATGGGGGCTATGAGCTGGAGCCGGAAGAAAAAATCGTCTATGACATGGAGTACATAGAAAAACGGTCAGTGCTTATGGATATCAAATGCCTTGTAAAAACGGTGTCGTTAATTTTTACACACGAAGGAGCGCGCTAATGGAAACATTACAGAAAACCTCTACCTGTCACGGGCAGGCAGTGATACAGCATCCATTGGTCTCCGTTGTGATGCCGGCGTATAACGCAGAAAAATACATAGGGGAAGCAATCCGTTCGGTACAATTGCAGACATATGCCAATTGGATCCTGTTGGTTATTGATGATTGCTCCACAGACCATACCGTTGATGTTGTTCAAGCCTTTGTAAACACCGATGATAGAATTCGGCTTTTTCGGAACACTCGCAATTTGGGGGCAGCTAAAACCAGAAATCGAGGTTTGGAATTATCCGAAGGCGAATGGGTCGCACTGTTAGACAGTGATGACATATGGCATAGCGACAAGCTTGAAAAACAGCTCGCGGTCGCGTTGAATTCCGGCTCGGAAATCATTTATTGCTCGTACTCGTTAATCAGCAGTGATGGGCAAAAAATATCCGACTATATTGTGCCGACGCAGACTTCCTATGACGATATGTTGAAAGAAAGCGTATTTAGCTGCTCTACGACTCTTTTGGCTAAAAGCGTAGTCGATAATAACCGCTTTTCCGCTGACTATTATCACGAAGACCTGGTGTATTGGCTTCAATTACTCAAAAATGGCTATTCTGCATCGGCATGTTGCGAGCCGTTGGCAGCCTATCGGATAGTGGAAGGCTCAAGGTCACATAGCAAGCTCCAATCGGCAAAAAACAGATGGGAGGTCTACCGCAAGGTTGAAAAACTCTCACTGCTAAAGTCACTCTCCGTATTTCTATCCTATACGGCGCGGGGCCTCAGAAAGTATAAGAGGGTTTGACATGGATGTACTGTTCCTTTGCGGTGTTTTTGCAAAAGAGAATGAAGCCGAAGTGATTGCTCAGGCAAAGAAAAGTGTAGAATTCTCAGCAAACCAAATGCAGTTAAAGCTGATCAGCGGCTTGAAAGAGGTCGCTGACACCCAAGTGATCTCCGCCCCTTTTATCGGGCATTATCCAAATCAAAGCCACAGCCTGCAATTTTCCGGTTTCACAAACCCACAGCATATATGCCGGTATGTTTCGTTTAACAATATCTGGGGCTTCCGGAATTTGTCCAGGGCACATGCTTTGAAAAAGGCAGTTCGCACTTTCGCGTTGGATGACAATGAAGAAAAACTGATCATTGTATACAGTGCACACGATCCGTTTCTAGCGGCAGCAGCCTATGCCAAAAAGTTGAACCCAAAAATCAGGATCTGCTTTATTGTTCCCGATCTTCCGCAATATATGAACCTCGAAGCAAAAAAAGGTTTACTCTATAACTTCTTTAAAGGGTTCGATATCAAATCAATTAAGAAACATATCAAATGCATCGATACATCTGTGGTTCTGACAGAAGCTATGGCAAAAGCGCTGCAGTTAACGGATCGACCATATGTTATTGCCGAGGGAATCGTAGATTCGATTTCTGAGAATCCCAATAGCGCCGCTCGTACAGAAACCGTCAATATCGTATATGCCGGCAAGTTGTATTTCAGGTTTGGAATCCGCTCTTTGGTAGAAGCGTTTTCCCTGCTGCAAGACAGCAATTATCGGTTGATTTTATGCGGGAACGGTGACGCAGTGGAGTATCTGCAGAAATGTGCCATGGGGGATTCGAGAATCATTCTCCCGGGGCAAGTATCGCCTGAAAAGGTGCAGGAATACATTTCATCCGCCGCAGTGCTTGTAAATCCTCGGCCGAACAATGAGGAGTATACGAAATACTCTTTCCCCTCCAAGGACATAGAGTATCTGTCAAGCGGAAAGCCAACGGTTGCCTTTCTTCTGGATGGTATGCCGAAGTGTTATCAAGATTTTTTGTATGTTGTTGACCCGGACCGGGATATCTCTTGCGCCATTTCTGATGCCTTAAAAGCAGCTATATCGGCACCCAAGAAAGAAATAGAAAAAAGGTATACGCAATTTCTGCAATATGCCGCAAAAAATCTTTTGGCATCTTCCATTGCAGAAAAAATAATCAAAATGAACTGTAACGAGGAGGCTCGACATGCCAAGGACCCGAGTTGTTCAGCAGTATGTAACGACCGCCAGCAATGGCGGATTGAAAACAGAATATAAAGCGCTGATCAGTCGGGAAACGCTGTCGGACCACTATGAGTTTATCCCGGTGGTGCTGAACAACTGCCACTGCGGAATCAGCCTTTCGGATATCCGCTTTTACCGCAGAGCTATTCGTAAAGCGGATCCGGATATCGTTCACATACGTGGAGCAGGAATGGAAAGCCTAAATGCAGTTCTCGGCGCAAAGCTTTCCGGCCGTGGAAAGATCCTTGTGACCGTTCATGGTATGTTCAGTGATCTGGTGTACTACTCGCCGATAAAACGCTGGGTATGCAGATATCTGGTGGAACCCATGATCTTTGGCTTATCGGATGGAATTTCCTGCGTCTATGAGCAGGCATCACAGCGCGATGTGTTTCGACGTTATAAGAAGAAAATGCTTCCGTTTGTGTATAACCGAATGCCGAAACATCCCGATTGCAGTGCAGAAGAAAAGCATGCTTTGCGCAAGGAACTGAACCTTCCGGAGAATGCAAGAATCGGCATCTATGTCGGCAGGGTCACGAAGGAAAAGGGATTGTCTTACTTAGTCGATGCGTTAAAGCAGCTGGATGCGAGTTGGCCGCCGGAGCTTTGCCTATTGGTCGTGGGGGATGGCGATTATCTGCGGGAGATGCAGGCTGAATGTTCCGCGCTGCGGCACGCGCAGCAAGTGATTTTCACCGGTCAACAAGAACAGGTTCAAAAATACCTGAAAGCTTCCGATTTCTTTCTTTCTCCCTCCTTGCATGAAAATCTTTCCATTTCCATTCTGGAGGCATGTGCGGCAAAGCTCCCGTGTCTTGTGACGGATGTCGGCGGAAACGGGGAAATCATCGAAAACGGAAAGAATGGGCTGGTGATTGAGCCGTACTCGGCTAAAGCAATCATTGATGGAATCAGAAAAATGTGCTGTATATCAACATACGACACATTAGAAAAAAACATACGCAAAACAGACTATCGAAAATTCAGTGACGAACAAGTAGACAAGCAGCTTGAGTCTGTATATGCGTATTTGTTGAAATTGTGAGGGCGAGCGATGGCGGATAGAAAGGCAAACATAGATTTATTGCGGGTGATTTCCGCAGCTGCCATTGTCACACTTCATTCTGTGACCGCTCCAATGGGTAACGCATCCTCTCCGATTCCGCTCTTAACAGAACAGATATTGACGGTTATTCATTCTCTGACCCTGTGGGCCGTTCCCGCGTTTTTCATTATCACAGGCTACTGCCTACTTTTAAAACCGGAGTGTAGTTACAAATACTGTTTTTTACATATACGGAAATTTGTAATTGTGCTCTTTACAATCGGACTTTTCTATGCACTACTGGAGGAGGTTTACTCTACCGGTATGGTTAACGGTCTTGTTGTTTTGGTGGCAGTCAAAAATGTTATTGCAGGGAACATCTGGGAGCATATGTGGTTTGTATACGCCATTATAGGTATTTATCTCGTGATGCCGGTTGTTCACGGTTTTATCAAGCGAGAGAGAAAGGATTCTTTTATATTAACTGCGATACTGTTCGCATTTAACATTCTGTTCCCTGTATTTCAAAAATGGATTCCAATTGGTGTAGAGCTTCCTTTCGGCGGATATTTGTTCTACGTATGCTTTGGAGGGCTGATTGCTAAGTACGGGATTCGGAAACGGGAAATGATAGTTATTGTTATTGCTGGCCTGATATCCGCAGCGTATCTCGGTGTTCATTATAACGGAAAAATTGCTGAGTCAATTGATTTGTTTGCGGTGTGTATTATGTCTTTAGCTGTCTTTTTAATATTTGAACACATGAAAATTAAGCCAAGCAGGCTATTGCTTGCACTTGCTAAATGTTCATGGGGGTATATATTTACTCCACCCTTTGATTATAAATGTCGCTCTGAAAGTTCTGAAGATGGATTTTGTTTCCTACATGCCATATGTAAAGATTCCTCTGCTGGCAATTTGTACATTTATACTTTCCTTTGCTATTACATATTTGCTTAGAAAAATTCCGTTTGTCTCGGAATTGTTTTAACTGTTGCTGCCATCGGCAATGAAAGGAGGCTACCGTGATTAGTATTGTTGTACCGGCTTATAATGCCGCAGGTGTGATTGGAAGATGCATAGACACAGTTTTGCGGCAGACCTACCCGGATTTTGAATTGCTGATTATTGATGATGGTTCCACAGACGAAACAGCAGAAATTGCGGCAGCAAAAGCTGCTCAAGATGCTCGTATCCATCTAATTCGTCAGGAAAATGCCGGGGTCAGTTCTGCACGGAATACAGGAATAGCAGCCGCTTCAGGGGAACTGCTTTGCTTTATTGATAGTGATGATACGGTATCGGCAAATTATCTGGAGATATTGCACACGCTGTACAGTCCCGGAGTGCTCCCTGTGATCGATGTCATTCGCAGTGACCGCAACGGTTCCGCGCTAAATCCTATGCCTGAAACCTTTACATTGGATGGTAACTGGGTCGATTCATATTTTTGCGGGCAACTTAGATATGGAATTGCTTTTTCCGTCTGTAACAAGCTGTATTCTCTGCAGACACTTCGCAGAGAGTGTATCGCATTCCTGCCGGAGCTGTCTATCGGTGAAGATATGCTGTTTGTTTTTCAGTATCTGCAACATTGCCAGTCAATTCGCTTTAGCAAGGATGCCAGTTACCATTATGCCATTGTACCGGGATCAGCCATGTTCTCCTCAATGGATTACACGCAGCCATACGAAAAGACATTCGCGATCATGTCTGAAAAGGAACGTTTTTCTTCACTGATCGCCGACAGAACATTATCCCGATGGGCGTTTGACGCGAGTATTATCATTATTGCCAATCCGTTTATTATCGACAGAAACTATGCAGAATTCAAAAAATGGTGGCGCGAATTTCGTCAGACGGCGTTATACCGCTCCGCCGTTGCTTCGGAAAAGCCATCCGGTTATAAACGAAGAGTTTTGCATTTTGCCGTGCGCGCTGAGAACACGATTGCAATATATGTGCTTTTCAGATTGCTGAGATTCGGAAAGAAGAAGTAGAAACGAGGTGAACCCATTGACTGAACTGCAAGAAATCGAGTTTGGATTGCTGCAACAGTTCTTGTCTATATGTGAACAGTTGAATCTAACCTACTATCTCGTCTGCGGCAGCGCACTCGGCGCAGCGAAGTATAGCGGCTTCATCCCGTGGGATGATGACATTGATGTTGCGCTTCCGAGAAAGGACTACGAAATATTCTGCAGGGAAGCTCCCAAAATATTGCCGGAATGGTGCTTCCTACAGAACTATCATTCTGAACCGCAATACTATCTCCTCGGAAGCAAATTGCGCGACAGCAGAACGACCTACATAGAGATGATGACGGATTGCCTGAAGATTAACCAAGGTGTGTTCATTGATATATTCCCATTGGATGGACAGTGGTGCACCGAACGCGAGCACCAAATGTTCCGAAAAAAGCGGGCAATCTTTGAGGCAGCGCGACGTGTCAGACTGAACTATAACCGCTTATCACCGCAAAACCTCGGTATGGTACGGACCAATTGGTATTGGCTGCTCTTCCGCCTTTTTGGGTATAAACATGACACCGCTGCGGAAATAGCCGTATTTGACCGTTTTATTTCCTCTTTTTCTACTGACGACAGTGCTGTCTGGTGCAATCATGCGAACTCAACTTCTCCGTTGGAATATGCGCCCAAAGAGCAATATGGCGATGGAATCTGGATGAAGTTTGAAGGGATTCCGGTTCGTGTTCCGGCTCAGTATGACGCCTATCTCACCCAGAAATACGGAGACTGGCGAGGCGGAATACCGCCGGATCAGCAGTATGGGCATCATCACTATGTGAAATGTGATTTGCACCGACCATTCACGGAATACATCGATACTGGAGAGAAAGGGGTGAAGAAATCATGATATACCGAGCCATTCGTAAATTGAAAGCGGTTTTATACCACGCAATCGTTGAGCCGGATATCAAACGCTCCTTTGCCGAGTGTGGCAAAGATTCGCATATTGATTCGGGCGGTGACTTCTTCCCCCTGTCGAACATTCATGTTGGAAACCATGCCTCTATCGGCGTAAATGCACGCTTCTGGACAACACGGGCGAAAATCTACATAGAGGATTATGCCTTGTTTGGTCCCGGCGTCACGATCATTACAGGAGATCACCGCAAGGACATCATCGGTAAGCACATCATAGAACTGACGGATGCGGATAAAATCTCAGAAGATGATCAGGATGTGGTGATCGGAAAAGGGGCATGGATCGGAGCAGGAGTGATTATTTTAAAAGGTGTGCACATCGGTGCAGATGCGATTGTGGCGGCAGGCAGTGTTGTAACAAAGGATGTTGCGCCATACACCATTGTAGGCGGCGCACCGGCACATTTTATAAAGAATCGTTTCTCCGAAGATCAGCTCGAACGGCATATTCAAACCACCGAAGGCGATGACTCTCCGCTTTTGGTTTCGGCGAAAGGCGGTGATTCTATTGCAAGATAAAATTCCGCTGTTGATTCTGTTGTCGGTCGGCGCAGCATTTACTGCAGTATGGCTCGCACTGCTGCGGAAACGGCTGAATATGGCATGGTATGTAGCAATCATGATAGCGATTGCACATACGGTCTACGGCGTTCTGACAGTGAAGGCGTTTGCTTTCCTCGAAACCGGCTTTGACAAAGCCAGCCTTGGAAACATGAGCCTGTTCGGCGGCATGTTCCTGATGCCGCTGGCGTATTGGCTCGGTGCAAAAATTTCAAAGAGACCGCCCAAGGAAGTCTTTGATGTTTTTACTCCCTGCATGGTCTTTACGGTCATGTGCGCTCGGGTCAACTGTATTTTGTCCGGCTGCTGCCGCGGGCTTCCGATTCCAGGGACAAACGGGATACGCTTCCCAACGCGTGAGGCGGAGATCGTGTTTTACCTGATCCTGCTTGCCGTCTTGTGTCCGCGAATTTGGAAAGAACGGCTGCAAGGACGCGCTTACCCGGTCTACATGATGTGCTATGGTGCATTTCGGTTTATTATCGAATTTTTCCGTGAGTCGGATATTTCCGGACTGTTCCATCGGGCACATCTGTGGGCACTCATTACATTATTACTCGGCGTAAGCATTTACGCTGAAATGAAAACCTCAAAATCTAAACCGAGAAGGAGAAAACAATCATGATCCAACGAATATCCAAACGGTTCTTATCCCTGCTGCTTGTGGCAGTTATGGTGCTGGCATTAGTACCTGCCATTACGCTGCCTGCATTTGCAGCCACCAGTGGTACTGTGACAGGTCTGAGCGATACCAACATCGGTCTGAGCTTTACTGGTACTGCAGACGATGCGTGGAGTGCAACAGGCACAACAATCACTGGTTCAGTTGTCTCTGTCGGAGGAACCTGTAGCGACACGCACCATAATTCCACTCTAACCATCAAAAACAACAAAGCTACGAAAGCCACACTGTCATTCAATTATGCTATTGAGCAGAATAGCGGCACGATTACGGTAGATGGAAGTGATGTCACGACAAACGGCAGCTTCAGTAAAGAACTTGCTGCTAGTTCATCTATTACGGTCAAAATCAAATCGGGTAGCACCACAGCTACAAAAATCACCATGACCAATGTTGTGCTAGTCTCAGATGTAACTGCAACCACGACCTTTGTGCCTGCGGAAAACGGCACCTACACCGTAGATGGTAAAGCAATCACAGAGGAATACAGCAGCACGCAAAGCTCCATGACTGCTTATCAGGTAGTGGCTACTCCGGCAGAGGGATATCAGTTCCTTGGCTGGTACAACCTGACCACCGGCAAGTGCATAGCAACTGCCACAAGCACAGCGCTGAATATTGAAAGCGACTGCACCATTACGGCAAAATTTGCAAGCAAATCCGTTGCGCTTTTTGAGACCGGCGGTCAGCGGTTTGCAGACCTGAACGAAGCGGTTGCTTATGCGCAGGCAAATAAACAGTCCAAGATTACCTTGGCTACCGATGGCTCAATCAGCGGTAATTATACCATCCCGACGGGTATTACATTGCTGATTCCCTTTGATGCAGCTGGGACTTTGTATACAAATGCTCCCGCAGCAATTCGGACAACTCCGGCATCTAAGGCATTCCGGACGCTGACGATGAGTGAGGGCACTTCTATCACCGTCAACGGTGCCATCAGCCTGGGCGGCAGATATTTTGCAGCTGCAGGTAGCCAGCAGGGTCGTCCTGTGGGCGATTATGGCTATATTAAAATGGCGGATAACAGCTCTATCACGGTGAAGAACGGCGGAAATCTCTATGCATGGGGCTTTATCTCTGGCAGCGGTTCTGTGCTGGCGGAATCCGGCGCAACCGTATATGAGTTCTATCAAATCGCAGACTTCCGCGGTGGTAGCGCCTCCTCTAACATGGGTAACAAGGTTTTCCCCTTCTCCCAGTATTTCGTTCAGAATATCGAAGTTCCCCTGACGCTGAATGCGGGCGCCAACGAGAAGGTTTTCAGCGGCGTTTATGCAATGAGTACCACATATACCACCTCCATCAATTTTATTGGCAACGACGGTATGTTCAAAGTAGTCTCCGGAAGCTTTACCAAAGACTACGATGAAAAGACGGACCGCCTGATTCTTTCAGTGAACGGTGAGGCAGAACTGAACACCCTTTCTCTGAAGTTGGCGGGCATGAGTGTCAATTCCGCAAGCTATGTACTACCCATCACCAACAACATCTCTATTAACATTCAGTCCGGAAAGGTCACCATCAACCAGGATACCGCACTGTTGGCAGGTGTCGAAGTGAGCATTACCGATGGCGCTGATTTGACGGTCTCCAGTGGAAAAAATGTCTACATTTATGACGGCGACGAATGGAACTCCGATAACTTTGTCTGGGGTCCTTGCAAGTTCAAGTCTGTTGCCTATGCGCCCGGTAAAGCCTATAACCGCACCAATGCAGATCTGAAGGATGCCAAGGTGGATGTAAACGGCAGTCTGACGGCTATCGGTGCCATCTACACCACCAAGGGCGGCGCAGACATCTGCTCCAGCAACGGAACCGGCAAATATGTTCAGCACGGTACACCTGGCACAGGAACCGCGACCCATCAGTATAATGCGAACGGGAATAATGCGGTGACCATCCCCATTACCGCCGCCAAGCTGCACAACGCCGACGGCACCTACACGGAAACTGCGAACGCAAGCGCCGGCGATACCATCAACTATGTCAGCGGCGTCTGGGGCGGCACGCCTTGCGCACATGAGAACACAGAACTTCGTAATGCCAAGGAAGCAACCTGCACCGAGCCCGGCTACACCGGCGACACCTACTGCAAGGATTGCGGCGAGAAAATAGGCACCGGCACGGCTATTCCCGCCAAGGGACATACCGAGGTCATCGACGAAGCTGTTGCAGCTACCTGCACCACACCCGGCAAGACTGAGGGTAAACACTGCTCCGTCTGCAATGAGATTCTTGTTGCACAGGAAGTTATCCCTGCGAAGGGTCACAGCTGGGACAAGGGCGTAATTACGACTTCCCCGACCTGCAGCGATGCCGGTGTCAAGACTTACACTTGTACTGTTTGCAGCGAAACCAAGACCGAAGTGCTTAATGCAACCGGTCATACGCCTGTTGATGTTGCTGAACAGCCTGCCACCTGCACGGAAGCCGGTCATACGGCGGGCGTCAAATGCTCGGTTTGCGGCGCAACGATCTCCGGAATTGAAGAGATTCCGGCTACGGGTCATACCGAGGTGATCGACGAAGCTGTTGCAGCTACCTGCACCACACCCGGCAAGACCGAAGGCAAACATTGCTCGGTTTGCAATGAAGTGCTTGTAGCGCAGGAAGAGATTCCTGCTAAGGGGCATACGGAAGTAATCGACGAAGCTGTTGCGGCCACCTGCACAGAAAGCGGCAAGACTGAAGGTAAGCATTGCTCCGTCTGCAATGAGATTCTTGTTGCACAGGAAGTTATCCCTGCCAAGGGGCATGTTGAAGAAATTCGGAATGTAAAGGAAGTCACTGACACCGAGGACGGTTACACCGGCGATACATACTGCTCTGTATGCAACGAATTGCTGAAGAGGGGCGAAGTGATCTACCATAATGGTTGGCGGAAAGATGGCGACAGCTATTACTTCTACCAGAATCAGCAGCCCGTCACCGGCATGGTTCGTGTACCTTATCCTGCCGCAGATTTGCTGCCCGGCTACGGCCCTGATGCGGAGGATGCCGAAGTCAATGTCCCCGGCAAGGAAGGCAATCCCGATAATTATGACTATCCGGACCGTGAGAGTGCACTGTTCGTCTTTGACGAAAATGGCGTGTTCCAGAAGGATCAGTGCGGTGTGTACGACGATAACGGCGTCACCCGTTGGATCAACAACGGTATGCTGGTATGGCACGCGGGCCTGGTGAAGGACGGCGACGATTATCGTTACTTCAAGCGCAACGGTATGGTCACAAGTGTTGAAACTTATGTAGCCAAGACCAACGGTCTGCTGAAGGCAGCCAAGTATACCTTTGATGCCGAAGGCAGGCTGATGAAGCTGGAAGGACTCCATGAAGATCTGAACGGCAACCTCTGCTACTATGTCGACTATGTGAAGAACTATGCCGGTCTGGTCGAAGTGGACGGCAGCTTCTACTATATCGCCAGCGATCTCAAGGCTGTTAAGAATTGCACTTACTATGTTACCAAGACCAACGACCTGAAGCCTGCCGGTTATTATACTTTCGATGCGGACGGCAAGATGGTTATTAAGAGCGGCCTGGTCGAAGAAAATGGCGACCTGTACTACTATGTGGACGGCGCCAAAACAGCGGCCGGTCTGATTGAATGGGAAGGCAACTATTACTACATCGCCAGCAACCTGAAAGCTGTAAAGGATGCAAAGCACTATGTCTTTGCAGACAAGGCGAACGGCTTGAAAGCTGCCGGTTGGTACTGGTTCAACGCGGATGGCACGATGTACCTTGAAGGTATCCGCGAAGAAAATGGCACGAAGTATTACTACAAGGACGGAGTGAAGAATTATGCCGGCCTGATCGAGATTTCCGGCGAATATTACTATGTTAAGAGTGATTGCTCTGTGGTTTGTAACCGCAGCTATTATGTCACCAAATCCAACGGCCTTATGCCGAGCGCAACCTATACTTTCGATGCGGACGGCAAAATGGTGATCAAAAACGGCATCTATCGCGAGAAACTCGGCGACGGAAATGAGTACCTGTTCTACTATGTAAACAATGTGCGTCAGGTCAATACCGGTCTCGTACAGCTTGACGACGGCAGCTACATCTATGTCCGCAGCGGTGCAAACCTTGCAGTCGGAAGCTACTATGTTTCAAAAACCAATGATCTCCTCCCGAAGGGTACCTATACCTTTGGAGAAGACGGCAAGATGATCGTAAATCCGTAAGAGGCAGTGTTGTGTATACAGGGCGGGAAAGTCTCTCCCTGTATACCACTGTATTCAAAGCGAAAGGAGTGCATATGCAGTTATCGCAAATTCGTAAATGGAGTGTGATGCTCCTTGTGATTTGTTCCGTTGTCAGTTTGCTTGCCGGGTGCGGGAAAAAGGCACCGGAAGCTACTGCAGATCCTGCAGCAAACCAGAGTGAAAGAACACCGCCGGAAGAAGAAATCGAGGATACCACGACACTTTCGGAAATCAACACCGGCTTCGGAACGCTCTATATTCCTCAAAAATACGAACAGCTTTTGAAGGCTGAGGTAGACAGCGATACCATCAAGTTCATTACTGAACAAGACGGAAAAACCTACGCTCTTTTCGATCTCAGAATCGGCAAAGAAGTTGGACAGCTTGCTGGAACACTGACCGACAAACGAGGTACTTCTCGCGATGTATATGTTACGGTCTATGACCTAGGTGACATCAGCGAATTGGCACAGGACAAGCAGGATCAGCTTTATGCCATGCAGGAGGCTGTGAATGTCGTTGTCGAAAACTTGAAATAAATATCCAGGAAGGAATTCATATGAAAAAATCATTTTCACTGCGATGGATCTCTCTCCTGCTGGCGGTCATGATGGTTTTCAGTATTCTCCCGCTATCGGTATTTGCGGCAGATACCTCAACCGATGATGCACGGTATACTGATTTTCTATCCTCATTGACCACACTTGAGGGATACGCCGACGCTTATGCCCGGGAACATTCCGGCGAAGATGCTACGGCGCTTGTCATCAACTACATCCGCTGCGGCGTGGAAAAATACACATCCAGTACATGGACGACCTTCTGCGGCCCGGAAAACACGGCGTTTACCGGCTATGTTTCCGAGAAGGACGCAGCCAACGGAACCAATGCCGCTGCTCTGCGCAGCTTGGAGGTTTTCACGGTACCCAACGGAAACGAAGTCGATTTTGCGCACATGTTCGGCGCAATGGACATGGCGTACCACACCGGCAATCAGAGCACTGCCGACCTTGGCAGCTGGGCCGGCGATATCTGTGATCTGCTTCAGCTCACGACCAATGCCGGCGTGACCGGTACGGTCGAAGAAATGGCCGAGGAGATCCGAACCAATAACGATAAGTACTTTCTGTATGACAATCCCGATCCGGAAATTCATTCTTTCGGTATTCTCGATCTGTACGGCGACCTTGACGCTTTTTACATTTTGAAGAAGATTGGCACCGGCGTGACGATTAGCTCGGTTATGAAGAATTACTTTACGACCAGCCTGACCGATGCCGCACGCGCAAAGTTCTTCCTGGACAACCGCTTCGGTGGAGTTTCAACGAAGGATGACATTCGCGCTTCTGCCTATGATACCTATTACGGAAACGAGGGCATCCGGACTCTGGAAGGCAGCTACCTTCCGAATGGTGTCAATGCCGATCTGCGCCGTGCCTGCTGTTATGCTTTTGCCGATTATCTCTACGAAACGGCAAAGGGACAGCTGGAAAACGATTATTACAAGGTCTTTTCCAGCACCTCCTCCATACTGGCTCCCGGCATTAAGCAAGAAGTAAAAATGGCACTGACGAAGGATGATAAGCAGATTGTTTATTATCTCGCGACTGCGGATATCACACGCAGAGATGTCAATATCTATGCCAACTATAACGACAATGACGCCTCCGCCTGGAAGATGGCTCGCGTGAAAGATCAGATGGAAGCCGCAGAAAGAAAACATACGGATCCGAACAACACAGAGCACTATATTCCTAATTATCGTGCGGTTGTCGGAACAAATGCCGATTTCTACAACATGAGCAATGGCTGCCCCGGCGGAGCGCTGGTTATGGAAGGCGTTGAGTATCACGGCATTGGCAGCGAAAACTTCTTCGGCATTCTCAAGGACGGAACGCCCATTATCGGTGGAAGTGCCGAGTGGAATGCGCACAAGGGTGAGCTTCAGGAAGCTGTCGGCGGTGATATTTGGCTTGTCAGGAACGGTAAAATTGTACCTTCCGCACCTGCCAATTATTACAACAACCGTGCTTCCCGTACCTGTGTTGGTATTACTTATGACGGTCAGGTCGTGCTGATGGTGCTTGATGGCCGTCAGGAGCCGTTCTCCGCAGGCGGCAGCGCCATCGAGATCGCACAGATTATGCTGGATGCCGGCTGCGTCTCCGCCATAAATCTGGATGGCGGCGGTTCCTCCACCTTTGCCGCTAGAGGCGAGGGCTCTGAAACGATTTCCGTCGTCAACCGCCCGTCAGACGGGTATGAGCGCTCCGTCAGCTCCTCCCTCCTCGTTGTATCTACGGCAAAGCCCTCCAATGTATTCGACCATGCTGTCGTTTCCGCAGACTATGACTACCTGACGGTCGGAACCGAGCTAACTGTCAATGCGTCCGGTGTAACTTCGACCGGCGGCGCAATTGCGCTGCCTGAGGGCTCAGTACTGAAAGTGTCCGATGAACGCCTCGGAACGTTGTCGGATGATGTGTTCACAGCGAAGGCGCTCGGTGATGTGCAGATCCAACTCCTTGCAGCAGATGGTAGCGTGCTAGGCACAAAAACGCTGCACATTGTTGAACCGACGGAATTGAAATTCACCAAAGACAGCCTGAATGCGGTCTACGGCGAATCGACCGAGCTGCCGTTGGAGGCTACCTATAACAGCAACCCCGTAAAGATCAACCCCGATGATGTGCAGTTCGGTTTCCTGAAGATCACGCTGCAATCGATCGGTGAAATCGAGGGTGGGAGTGTCAATACCACGAAAACGGAATTGGTATTCGATTACCCCGAGGCAGGTACGATTTCCGGCTTTGATTTCACACCCAATGCAAACAGCGAACTGCGTACTCTGACGATCGGTGCAGTTCTGAAAAACAAGCTGGCCGAATTCCAGGCGACAATCAATCAGGAATATGCCCGTGCATATCAGGAAGCCAAAGGCAAGGGCTACAGTAATGAAGAAGCCGCAATTCAGGCGCAGACGGCCGCAATCAATAAAGCATTGGAAACGGCAACAAAGATTACGACTTACCTGTATAAGAGTGACGAGGCGAACTTCGACTTCAACCATGCAACCGGCGGCAGCGGCCTGCTCGCATGGAACCGTACCGTTTCCAATTCAAATTATAAAGAAGACGAGCAGACTTATTACCAGATTGATTCTCAAACCGGAATGGAAGCATCCTATACCTTTGCAGTGGATATGTCCAAGATGCCGATCCCGGAGAAGCTTACGGCGCTTTTGTATATGCTCCCCGGCGGCGATCAGGAGGGACGCACAGCATGGGATTTCCTGCTGCAGCTTGCCGAGCGTATCAGCCCCCTGACGACGGTCACGATCACACTGACCGCACCGGAAGGCGTTACGATCGATACCTCCAAGCTCCGTCTGGCAAACGAGTATTTCACCATGACCTCTGCCGAGGTGGAGGACAATAAGCTGACGGTCGTCTGCAACTTCATTCAGCAGGGCGAACCGATCAACCCCGCAACTGCAAACCCGCTTTGCGTACTCAGCGGCTTGAAGCTTATCCCCACGGACAGCGCAGCATGGGACGAAAACGGATTGCTTGACTGCACGGTCAGCGGCGATCTCGGCTATGACATCTATGCACACTTCCATGTTCTGAAATCGCTGGCACAGCAGGAAGAATATCAGATCAAATATGGTCTGTACCCCTATGACAACAGCGAGAATATCAACGGAGACTACGGCGCCCATTTCTTTGATACCGTTACGAATTTCACAGACAGCTTCAAGCTGCAAAAGAATACCAAGGACGGCTGGGTCAAGGAAAACGGAAAGTGGTCCTACTGGCAAGACGGCGCTGTATTGACCGGCTTTCATAAGCTCCCCAGCAATCTGGCTGGTGAAACCGGTGAATATTGGTACGATCTTGGCTCGGACGGTATCTCTGTCGGAAAGATAACCGGACTGTTTGCCTACGAGAATGATTTGTACTATGCCGTCAACGGCAAGACCAAGGACGGCTGGCGTGAGATCGAAACATCCGATGGAAGCAGTCAGTATTATTATTTTGATCCGACTACATTCAAGGCGGTTGACGGTGTTCAAACAATACGCACAATGATCACCGAAAACGGCAAGCAATACCCCAAGAACTTGAGCTATACCTTTGCGGATCATGTTCTGGTGCGAGGAGACTGGATCACGGTCAGCACCGGTCGCCGTTATTACTGGGCAGGACAGCCGATTGCCAGAAAGTGGTGGACGGTAGATGGCGACCGCTATTTCTTTGGCGACCACGGCGATGCCCTCACTGGGTTTAGTGAGGTTCCGAGAGGCAATAGCGGTCAGGGTGCTGATTACTATTTGTTTGATGCAGAGGGCGCATTGATTGTCCAGCCTGGATTGTACCAGCTGAGCAGCGATTTGTCCCACATCGCCAGTGGATTCAGTGCAGGCGATATTGTCTGCTTTGATGAAAATGGCATGGCAATTTATGCTGGCCTTGTCTATGGTGATGATGGGTATCTCTATTACATCAATGCAAATCTGAAAGCAGCCAAGAACGGAAAGTACTGGGTCACCAAAACAAATGGTATTGTCAAAGCCGGTTATCAGCGAGAGTTTGATGCACAGGGTAGAATGATTGCCAAAAACGGTATTCTGCCGCTCGATGGTAACGGTGTGCTGGTTTACTATGTAAATGATGATGTCCAGTATGACCTTGGGTTGGTCAGAATGGCGGACGGTCGCATGATCTATGTGAACGCAGATGCCACGTTAAAGGCCAACGGAACCTACTATCTGAGCAAAACCAATGGATTGCTCCCGCAAGGCAAGTATCCGTTCGACAGTAATTGCATCCTGCAGCTCAATGGATGGTTTACCTGTGATCAAGGCACAACATATTATCAGGATGGCGTTATGCATGGAGCTGGTTGGGATAACATTGGAGACTCTTTCTACTATTTCGACAGCAACGGATATATCGTCACCGGAATGGTTCGTGTACCGTATCCTGCAGCGGAGCTGCTGCCCGGATACGGCCCTGATGCGGAGGATGCCGAAGTCAATGTCCCCGGTAAGGAAGGCAATCCCGATAATTATGACTATCCGGACCGTGAGAGTGCACTGTTCGTCTTTGACGAAAATGGCGTGTTCCAGAAGGATCAGTGCGGTGTGTACGACGATAACGGCGTCACCCGTTGGATCAACAACGGTATGCTGGTATGGCACGCGGGCCTGGTGAAGGACGGCGACGATTATCGTTACTTCAAGCGCAACGGTATGGTCACAAGTGTTGAAACTTATGTAGCCAAGACCAACGGTCTGCTGAAGGCAGCCAAGTATACCTTTGATGCCGAAGGCAGGCTGATGAAGCTGGAAGGACTCCATGAAGATCTGAACGGCAACCTCTGCTACTATGTCGACTATGTGAAGAACTATGCCGGTCTGGTCGAAGTGGACGGCAGCTTCTACTATATCGCCAGCGATCTCAAGGCTGTTAAGAATTGCACTTACTATGTTACCAAGACCAACGACCTGAAGCCTGCCGGTTATTATACTTTCGATGCGGACGGCAAGATGGTTATTAAGAGCGGCCTGGTCGAAGAAAATGGCGACCTGTACTACTATGTGGACGGCGCCAAAACAGCGGCCGGTCTGATTGAATGGGAAGGCAACTATTACTACATCGCCAGCAACCTGAAAGCTGTAAAGGATGCAAAGCACTATGTCTTTGCAGACAAGGCGAACGGCTTGAAAGCTGCCGGTTGGTACTGGTTCAACGCGGATGGCACGATGTACCTTGAAGGTATCCGCGAAGAAAATGGCACGAAGTATTACTACAAGGACGGAGTGAAGAATTATGCCGGCCTGATCGAGATTTCCGGCGAATATTACTATGTTAAGAGTGATTGCTCTGTGGTTTGTAACCGCAGCTATTATGTCACCAAATCCAACGGCCTTATGCCGAGCGCAACCTATACTTTCGATGCGGACGGCAAAATGGTGATCAAAAACGGCATCTATCGCGAGAAACTCGGCGACGGAAATGAGTACCTGTTCTACTATGTAAACAATGTGCGTCAGGTCAATACCGGTCTCGTACAGCTTGACGACGGCAGCTACATCTATGTCCGCAGCGGTGCAAACCTTGCGGTCGGCAGTTACTATGTTTCCAAAACTAATGATCTCCTCCCGAAGGGTACCTATACCTTTGGAGAAGACGGCAAGATGATCATCTCGTAACAAATAGGATAAATGAAGCCCGCAGTCCCTGCTGCTGTGGGGACTGCGGGTGGAATTTGTGATGATGAAGAAATCAACAGAATCCGGAAAGATTGTAAAGAACGCGACCTGGCTGATTGCATGTAAAGTCGTGCAGTCCTTATTGAGCTTCGTAATTGGAACACTTTCCGCCAGATATCTTGGACCGGGGAATTACGGAATCATTGATTATGCTGCAGCAATTGTCAGCTTTATGGTTCCGGTTGTACAGCTCGGACTTCGCTCGACCCTTGTCCATGAAATTATTGCAGCGCCTGACAGTGAAGGAAGGACGCTCGGAACATCGCTTTTTATGAGCACGGCAGCGAGCTTCTTGGGGATTTTTGGAGTGATTGCGTTTACTGCGATTGCAAATCCAAATGATCCGGAAACGATGCTTGTTTGTGCGCTGTACAGCATTTCATTGATTTTCCAGGCAACCGAAATGCTTCAATACTGGTTCCAGGCAAAGCTGCTGTCAAAATACATTGCGATCACTTCACTGACCGCATATGTGGTCGTTTCAGCCTATCGTTGTTTCCTACTGATTACGCAAAAGAGCGTATACTGGTTTGCATTTTCACAGGCACTGGACTATTTGTTAATCTCTGCTTCTTTGTACGGGATCTACAGAAGAATTTCAAAGCAAAGACTGACAGTATCATTTCCACTTGCGAAACAGCTTTTTAAGAGAAGCCGATATTATATTGTGTCCGGCATCATGGTTACTTTCTTTTCTCTAACAGATCGGGTCATGATCACATTGATGCTGGGGAAAGAAGCCAACGGCTATTATTCAGCTGCGGTAAGTTGCGCAGCACTAAGTCAATTCGTGTTTGCGGCTATTGTGGATTCTATGCGACCTTCTATTTTAGAAGCCAAGAAGACAAGCTCTCCCAATTACGGTCCACATATAGCCAGACTCTATTCTATTATCGTATATTTGGCGCTGCTGCAAAGCATTGTGCTAACCATAGCAGCACCACTTGTTATTCGGATTATTTACGGAGCCGCATATGTCCCGGCGATACCTACACTGAGAATCATCACTTGGTACACAGCGTTCTCCTATATGGGTTCCGTTCGCAATATATGGATTCTGGCAGAACAGAAGCAGAAGATGCTATGGAAAATCAATTTATCCGGGGCTCTTTTGAATGTGATAGCCAACTACATCCTGATACCGCTTATCGGTATCAACGGAGCAGCAATTGCTTCGGTAGCAACACAGCTTTTCGTCAATTTTGTGCTTTGTTTTATGATTCCCTCCCTGCGTCCCGTTGGACATCTGATTATTGAGGGAATTGATCCAAGAAACCTAAAAGAACTGTGGGTAGGGCATTTTTCTAACCCCTTCCCCAAGACAAAAAATTGATTGGAGTGTATCAGAAAAATGCCTCTGTTTGAAAACAAAGTCCTCCTCATCACGGGCGGCACCGGCTCCTTCGGCCATGCGGTTCTGGACCGCTTTCTGACCACGGACATCCGCGAGATTCGTATCCTCTCCCGCGACGAGAAAAAGCAGGACGACATGCGCCACGCCTATCAGCTGGCCTGTCCCACCTGCGCGGAGAAAATCAAATTCTACATCGGCGATGTGCGGGACTACCGCTCCATCGCCCCAGCCTTCCGGGGCGTGGACTATGTGTTCCACGCCGCCGCCCTCAAGCAGGTGCCCTCCTGCGAGTTCTTCCCTATGGAGGCCGTCAAGACCAATGTCATCGGCTCCAACAACGTCATCGACGCCTGTGTGGAAAACCGCGTGAAAAAGGCGATCTTTCTCTCCACCGACAAGGCCGCCTATCCCATCAACGCCATGGGCATGTCCAAAGCTATGATGGAAAAGAACGTCATCGCCCGGTCGAAGCAGATGCTGGCAGACGATCCCGTGCTTTGCCTGACGCGCTATGGTAATGTCATGGCCTCCCGCGGCTCGGTCATTCCGCTGTTCTGCGACCAGATCGACGAGGGCAAGTCGCTCACCGTTACGAATCCGAACATGACTCGCTTCATGATGACGCTCAGCGACGCGGTCGATCTCGTTCTCTATGCCTTCGAGCATGGTAAGCAGGGCGACCTGTTCGTGCAGAAGGCGCCCGCCGCGACCATTGAAACACTGGCGCAGGCTGTTCTGGAGCTGAAGCAGTCCGACCTCGGCGTGCAGACCATCGGCACGCGCCACGGCGAGAAGCTCTTTGAGGTACTCGTGACCTCGGAGGAAATGCTGCGGGCGGAGGACCTGCCAGGTTTCTTCCGTATCCACGCGGACAGCCGCGACCTGAACTACGACAACTATTTCTCCAAAGGAAACGCGGAGCTGTCTCAGATCGAACCGTACACCTCCCATAACACCCAGCGGCTGGACCTGGACGGTATGAAGCGCCTGCTGCAGAAGCTCAAGCTCTTCGGAGGAAACTGCTGATGAACATTCTTGTCACCGGCGCGTGCGGCTTTGTGGGGAAAAATCTCGTCGCAGCGCTCCGAAACATCCGCGACGGCAAAGACCGCACCCACCCGGAGCTGGACATCCGGGAAATCTTCGAATATGACACGGACGGCTCACCGGAGCAGCTTACCGCTTACGCCGAATCCGCGGATTTCGTGTTCCATCTGGCAGGGGTAAACCGGCCGAAAACGGCGGAGGAATACCTCCCCGGCAATACCGGCTCTTTGGAAATACTGCTTGCCGCATTGCAAAACGCGGACAACCGCTGCCCCGTGATGCTGGCCAGTTCCGCCCAGGCCTCTCTCGTCTGGCGCTATGCGGGCAGCGAATACGGCAAGGCAAAGCTTGCCTGCGAAAGGCTGCTGCGAACCTATGCCGCCGAGACCGGTGCGGAGGCGCTGATTTACCGCTTCCCCAACGTGTTCGGCAAGTGGTGCCGCCCGAATTACAATTCCGCCGTGGCGACGTTCTGCCACAACATTGCAAACGATTTGCCAATCACGGTCAACGACCCGGCGACGGAGCTGGAGCTGGTCTACATTGACGATCTTGTCGCGGAGCTGCTGGCAGCGCTGTCCGGCCGGGCGCACCGCTGCGATTATGACGGCCTGATGCAGGTGCCCGGCGGAGATTTCTGCCGCGTGCCGGTGACGCACCGCGTGACGCTGGGCAAAATCGTGGAGCTTCTGCGATCTTTTCGTGCACAGCCGGAGACGCTGCTGCTTCCAGAAATTCCGGCGGGCAGCTTTGAAAAGAAGCTCTATTCCACCTATCTTTCCTATCTGCCGCCGGAAAGGACGGCGTTCCCGCTCAAGATGAATGTCGATGCCCGCGGCAGCTTCACGGAGCTGCTGAAAACGCAGAGTTGCGGGCAGTTTTCCGTGAATATCACGAAGCCCGGCGTCACCAAGGGCCAGCACTGGCACCACAGCAAGTGGGAATTTTTCATTGTTGTGGCAGGGCACGGACTGATCCGCGAGCGGCGGCTGGACGCGGACGAGGTTCTGGAGTTTGCGGTCAGCGGCGAGAAAATCGAGGCCGTCCACATGCTGCCGGGCTACACCCACAGCATCACGAATCTCAGCAAGACCGATGATCTGGTGACGCTGATGTGGGCCAACGAGTGCTTCGACCCGCAGCACCCGGACACGTTCTATGAGGAGGTCTGACATGGAAAAACTCAAGCTGATGACGATCCTCGGCACGAGGCCAGAGATCATCCGTCTGTCCGCTACGATCAAGTGCTGCGACCGCTATTTTCAGCAGATTCTCGTCCACACGGGGCAGAATTACGACTACGAGCTGAATCAGGTGTTCTTTGAGGATCTGGGGCTTCGCGCGCCGGACTATTACCTGAACGCCGCCGGGGCGAATCTGGGTGAGACGATCGGCACGATCATTGCCAAGAGCTACGCTCTCATGCAGAAGGTCAAGCCGGACGCCGTGCTGGTGCTGGGGGATACCAACTCCTGCCTGTCCGTCATCGCCGCCAAACGGCTGCACATTCCCATCTTCCACATGGAGGCCGGGAACCGCTGCTTTGACGAGTGCCTGCCGGAGGAGACGAACCGCCGCATTGTGGATGTGACCTCCGACGTGAACCTCTGCTACTCCGAGCACGCAAGGCGCTATCTGAATGCCGCAGGGGTTCCCAAGGAGCGTACCTTCGTGGTGGGCAGCCCCATGGCGGAGGTGCTGCATCAGAATCTTCCGCAGATCGAGGCCAGCGACATTCACTCCCGGCTCGGTTTGGAAAAAGGCAAGTACATTCTGCTCTCCGCCCACCGGGAGGAAAACATCGACACGGAGGAGAATTTCCGTTCGCTCTTCACGGCGGTAAACGCCATGGCGGCGCAATACGACCTGCCGGTGCTGTACTCCTGCCACCCGAGAAGCCGGAAACGATTGGAGAAAAGCAGCTTCCGACTTGACAAGCGCGTGATTGCGCACAAGCCGCTGGGCTTCCACGATTACAACTGCCTGCAAATGAACGCTTTCTGCGTCGTGTCCGACAGCGGCACGCTGCCGGAGGAGTCGAGTTTTTATCTGTCCGTGGGCAAGCCTTTCCCGGCGGTGTGCATCCGCACCTCCACCGAGCGCCCGGAGGCGCTGGACAAGGGCTGCTTTGTCCTGTCTGGCATCCATACGGAGCAGCTGCTGCAGTCCATTGACTTGGCAGTGCAGATGCAGCAAAACGGCGACTTCGGCACTCCAGTGCCCGACTATACCGCCGAGAATGTCTCCATGAAGGTCGCGCGGATCATTCAGAGCTATACCGGCATCGTGGATCGTTTTGTGTGGAGGAAGTAATGAACCGATTAAACCCAACCCCCTTCTTCGGAGAATCTATTCTGAGAATAAACAATAAAAGTGAGATTGAGAGGAACAGCTGCAAATATGAATGAGAACCAAAAATCACAGAAAGACACAGCACGGGCAGAAGTGTCGCTTTGGAGCATTGTCGGGCTTTTGCTGCGCAAAATCCATTGGCTGATTGCTGCAGGACTGGCATTCGGTATAGGCGTATACCTTGTACTATCGCTCCTGGTCACACCGACCTTTGAATCACGCGTCACATTTTATGTGTACAACAATTCTGGCGGTGCATCGCAGTCCGGGTCAATCGACAAGAGCGACTTACAGGCGGCCGAAAGCCTTGCAACGACTTATTCAAAAATATTGGAGAGCAATTCTGTCTTAAATGCGGTGCTGAGTGATTTGAATAGCACTCTGACAAGAAAAGAGCTCGCGCAAATGGTTGATGTAGCAGTCGTTACGAACACCCAGCTCCTTGAAGTGGTAATCACCTCGACAGATGCAAATTTCGCTTGTAAAGTGGCAGAATCCTTTGCCAGTGTAGCACCGGCTGAAATTGATCGTATTACGAAAGCGGGCGGAGTTGAGGTTGTAGACCATCCGGAGGTTGCAACGGAACAAGCTTCTCCACGGACGGTGTTTGATACCGCAATCGCAGTTGTGGTTGGCGTGATTATTGCTGCTGTAATCATTATCCTGAAAACACTCTCCGACACAACAATTTATCTGCCGGAAGATATTGAAAAATTGTTTGGTGTTGCCGTTATCGGACAGATTCCGGAAATTGAAGGCACGGAGAAAAACTATAAATACTGGGAACTCGCGAATGGAGGAACGATTAGCTATGAAACGAAAGACAATACGGCAAAACATGAAGAACAAAAGTGAAATCATTGCAAGCAACCGGAAACGCCTCCTGAACAACGATACCCCATTTGCTATTCGCGAGGCGTATGTCAAGTTGAGAACAGGTCTCATGTTTTGTATGACGAAGGATAGGGACAGAGCCTGTAAGACCATTGCTGTCACCAGCGCAAATCCTTCAGAAGGCAAAAGCCTGACCGCAGCCAATATTGCGATCAGCTACGCTATGCTCGGTAAAAAGACCCTTTTGATTGATGCCGATTTGAGAAAGCCTACACAAAGAAGACTTTGGAAATTGGATGTCTCCTCCGGACTTTGTGATTTCATTGCAGGCATATGGAAATTGGAACTGGTAAAGGTAAAGGACCTGCCTTTATGGATCATTGGAGCCGGAACCATACCGCCAAACCCATCCGAACTGCTTTCTTCAGATAGAATGAAGACCTTTGTTGCAGAAATTGCCACGAGGTACGACTATGTCATTATTGACACGCCACCGATCAATACAGTTGCTGATGCACAGATTCTTTCTGCATTCGTAGATGGTGTGTTGATCGTAGCAAAGTCTGGAACTACGACATCGGATGAGCTACGGGCTGCTGTCGATGCTGTCGAACGGGCAGAAGGAAATCTGTGCGGCGTAGTACTAAATGATTTGAATATGAAGTCTATGCGCTACTCCTATAAGTATAAGTATGGCGGTAAATATGGAGATAAGTATGGATATAAGTATTCCTATGCAGACCCGTATGAAAGAAGATAGTTCTATGATTGACTTATCGTTGGATTATCACGCACATATTTTGCCGGGGTGCGACCACGGCAGCAGCAGTGTAGATATGTCGCTCAAACAGATCAATATGGCAAAGGAAGCGGGCGTACAGACGATTTGTGCAACGCCCCATTTTTACCCGCATAAAGAGAGCGTGTCGTCATTTATCGAAAGACGAAGACAAACCGCAGACATCTTGTGGGCACAAATTCCGACAAATGCACCGCGTGTTTTGTTAGGAGCCGAGGTGCTGATTTGCGACGGAATGGAACGGTTGAAGGCCATTCACGAACTCTGTCTTGAAGGAACAAACGAACTTTTGTTGGAGATGCCGTTTTATCGTTGGCCGGCTCCTATTTGGGATACATTGTATCGACTGAATGATCTGAGAGATATACAGATCGTGATCGCTCATGCGGATCGATACCCGCGGGAGGATATCCATCAATTGATTTCAGAAGGGATCCCGTTACAGCTGAATGCGGAGTGTCTTCGAAAACATTTGCATCGAAAATGTTACCTTGAGTGGATTCAAAAAGGTTATGTTTCTTATCTCGGCAGCGATATTCATGAGTTCGGGCCGGGCTACCATGACTTTGAAAAATGCAGGAAACTGCTATGCCGTTACCTTTAGAAGCGTAACTTGCATTTGAGCTTTCCTCAGATTGGAATGAAACTATGCAGAATACAGCAATCATCTATAATACCAATAAACTGCCTCATGTAAAAGCCTTGCCGGCGCTTGGCGGTTGCCTGCTGCTTTCTGCAGCAGTTTGTGTGGCACAAGTTCTTGGGAATTCGGTCATTCTGCTGTTATGCCTGCTTGGATATCTGGTATTTACTGTATGGGCATGTAACAAAGGCATCGTTTTCCCTGTTTTGCTGTATTTTCTCCCGTGGAGCCCTCTGCTCAAGATGTATAACGGCGGAATTTCATTTTTTACGATTGCGCTTCTATTATGCTGCATGGTTTCCCTTCTGCAGAACAAAATGTCTTTGCGGCTTTACCAGATTATCCTTGCTGCGCTCCTTATGGCGCTGACATTAGTGACCAAGGCCATACAACATAACCCGATTGGAAATGACTATTTGTGTTTTCTCATTATGTTGTTGCTCTTTCCGTGCGTTATGCAAGGAAGCACAGAAAATATATCCTTCTATCGAATCACCATATTCTTTGCGTGCGGAGTCGTATCGGCAGCATTGACAGCACAGCAAATTGCAACATTTCCCAATATATCGCAGTTTATCACCGTTAATTCATACCTGACTGTGACACGGTTGTCCGGTTTTTACGGAGATCCAAATTTCTATTCTGCTCATATCTCCGCATGCCTTGCCGGAATCCAGCTGCTGCTATGTTATGAAAAAGGCCGGCGCAACCAAATTGTGCTTGCTATACTGGCTTTGATACTGCTATATTGCGGGCTTCTCTCCGCCTCAAAGTCGTTTATTATCGTAACGGCATGCCTATTTCTTTTATGGGTACCGATCCTATTGGAAAAAGGAGCCTCCAGCAGCCGCTTTCGCTTGTTTATGGGAGTCCTGTGTGCAGGAATCGTCATTGCTTCTTCATCAGCTTTCCAAGCACTGCTTCAGATCGTTGATGACCGCTTTGCTCAAGCATCCAACATGTCTGAGTTAACAACCGGCCGAACGGACCTGTGGAAAAATTACATTCACGAATTTTTATATAATCCCATCACGCTGCTCTTCGGCGAAGGCTATACAAGCATCAACCTAAACAACAAGGGATCTCACAATACCTTGATCCAGTTGGTCTATCAATTTGGGTTGATAGGAATACCATTTCTTGTTTCATGGGTCGTGATTTCTTTGCGGAACCTGTTCGCCCAATTTAATGTCGGCCGTGTGCAATGGAAACATGTACTGCTGATGTGTGTTGGAGTTGCATTGCCCTGGATGGGCATTGATATACTGCAATTTGATGAGTTTTTCCTGTTGCCTATTTATGCGGTGATTGGGATTGCATACTCAACACACAGCACGGAAAACACATAAATTTGAATAGACGAGGAGGGAGAATATGAAACGAACGACCAAAAGAATTATCACAACAAGCAGTGTGCTCGTGGCAATTCTGATGCTTCTTTGTGCAGGCGTTATCCTTTACATTAACTCAATTTTTGATCGAATCGAAAAAATTCCGGAGGTTAGCCGGGTGGATCCGTCCAACGAGTTTTTTGAAACAGATTCCCCAGAAGAAAGCCCGACAACTGCTCCGGTTGTTAAGCCGGAAGACATCGACTGGGGTGAAATCGAGCCATTCCTTGACGATAAGCTGATCAATATTCTCCTGGTCGGTCAGGACCGCTATGTTGGGACAGCCCGACAGCGTTCGGATACAATGCTTCTCTGCAGCATAAACCCCAAAACGAAGAAGGTGTCAATGATTTCATTTCTCCGCGATTTGTATGTGCAGATTCCGGGCGGCTATTCTGATAATCGACTGAATGCTGCCTATGCCTTTGGCGGTTTTCCCCTGATGGCAGATACCTTTTATGCTAATTTTGGCATTACAATCGATGGCTTCTTTGAAGTCGACCTTGCCGGTTTCCGGAGCATTGTTGATATTCTTGATGGTGTTGATGTCACACTGACTGCGCGTGAGGCCGAGGTTGTTGGCGTTGGATCGGAAGAAAAGCTATACCATTTGAATGGAAAAGAAGCACTTAGCTATGCACAGATCCGCAAATTGGACAGCGACTTCGGCAGAACGCAGCGGCAGCGTAATGTTATGGAAGCATTATATAAAAAATTTCAATACGCAGATACTGACACCTTGATGAAGTTGTTTCATGAGGTGTTACCGTACCTGTCGACGAATATGACAAACGGACAGATCATGCGACTGGCAGCGAAATGCATCCCTGCCTTTGGCTCAATTGAGCTACACAGTTACTGCGTTCCGGCAAATGACTCGTTCTATTACGCAAGCATTCGAGAAATGTCCGTACTCGTACCTGATTTGGACAAAATACGTGGGCAACTCGAAAATGAGTATCTGCCGCTTAATTAGGATAGTATTCGATTCATCCGTATGTACATTACGGATGAATCAAGTATATATGAAGAAATTTGACTTAGATGTTTAGGCAAGAGGAAAGGTGCAATGAGAAAGGCTGAAATTACGGTTCATTTATTTCAGGAAACACGTCATATTATGCCCGATCGTCCTGCAAAAAATCTGCATCAATATGAGTTTTGTGTTTGCTGTGGAGGTATTACGCCGTATCAGGTAGACACACCGGTTTGGATGCGGAAATACTACATTGAGGGGTGCGGACAATTGTGCAGATATTGCTATTTTGAAATCTCAACAAGTATGAAAGGTGGCTTGGACGTTTGCAAGCAAACAGACGTGATCTTTGCGGACAACGATTTGGGAAACTGACCGTTATCCGCAGGGTTGAAGGAACTCAAAGTAACAGGGCGAGAGCAGATTCCTGGCTGTGCCGGTGCGATTGTGGTAATGAATCTGTTGTTCTTGGCTCAAATCTTGTCAGAGGACATACCAAAAGCTGTGGCTGCATCAAATTGAATGATCTGACCGGGCAACATATCGGAAGCCTGACTGTACTTGGCCGATCGGACAAGTACGCGACCAGAGGGAAAAGGCGTGTACGCCTCTGGGAGTGTAAATGCGATTGCGGGGCCATTACATATAAAGCAACAGATACCTTGATGGCGGGAGTGGAAAGTAGCTGTGCGGAGTGCGCCCAAAAACATAATGCAGCCTGCGCAATAAAAAATGCGGGCTTTATTAATGGTACTCAACTCAGCAAGATACAGAATATGAAGCCTTCTGCCGCTAACACAAGCGGCTGCCGAGGAGTTTCTTTCAACAAGAGGACTTCGCGGTGGGAGGCTCAAATCAAATTCCGCGGAAAGCGAACAAGACTCGGTAGTTATAAGAACTTCGACGATGCCGTTCTTGCTCGGAAAAAAGCAGAGCAGGTCATTTTTGGAGGATTTCTGGATTCACTGGCACTAGAATCAAAGAAAGACGAGTAAGTGCCACTGGGGTTGCGAATTTGACGGAGGGACATATCGTGAAAAAGAGAACGAAAAATATAATAAAAGGAATTTTCATTCCCTTAGCGGTTACTGTTTCCTTGCTGATTGCTGTCGGCGGGTTCTATTGGACTAAGTTGGATAAATTACAGTTCAGTGACGGAAAAGTCGAGTCCGGTGGCACAGTTGATGATTCCGATGATGATGTTTTAGAAGAAGAAAGCCGCATGGCTGATGCCATAAGCGGTTTGAAGGAACAGGAAATAATTAGCGCATCCGGAGATGTTAATGAAAATAAGGATTATATCAACATTCTTCTGATCGGAACGGACGAACGAACTGAGTATTTCAGTGATAATGCTCGTGGCGACAGCTGTATGATACTCACCCTCGGCAAAAAAGATGGGTCTGTGAAGCTGGCCAGTCTGGAGCGCGGAATGGGCGTCCCAATTCTCGAAGGACAATATGAAGGTGAGTATGACTGGTTGACGCATACTTTCCGTTATGGTGGGGCGGACTTGATGATGCGTGAAGTGCGTGAGTGCTTTAAAGTGGATGTGGATCGGTACATCCGTGTGAATTTTGCCACCTTTGTACAGGGAATTGAATCGGTAGGCGGGGTAGATATTTCCCTGACAGAAGCCGAAGCAGCCTATATCAATAAATTTAATAAGGGTGGTATTACCTGTGTCGCCGGACAAAACCATTTGGATGGAAGAGCTGCACTGGAGTATGCGCGTTGCCGAAAAATAGACAGCGACTGGCAGCGGGTTAAGCGGCAGCGGAATGTCATCCAAGCGGCAGTCAACAGTACAAAGGATCTCAGTATTTCGGAATTGAATGACCTCATGAATCAGGTTTTCCCTCTTGTACAGACTAATTTGAGCAAATTAGAAATTACAGAATTGCTGATGCTGGCACCCAAATGCAGAGGAGCATCCATCCAACAGATAACGATTCCCATAAAAGATAGTTACGGCGGCATGACCGGACTTGGCGGACGCAGCCTCTTCTCAGTTGATTTTGATACGAACGCGCAAGCTTTACGGGAATTTATGTATGGTGAAAACTCGGATTCATAAGTATTTGCAGGTAACTTTATTATGGGGGGTGAACAAAGATATGGATCTGTTTGAAACGGTGCGTGATCAGCTTGGGTGCGAATACATATCCGATATGCGTAGCTGCAGAGCCTTGCTGAATGATGCGAAGAAGGTTGTAGCCAGCCTCGATTTGGAGGCATATACCGCGTGGGAACTTGCAGATATGGCGGAATATCTGTACGGAAAGAAAATGTATGGTGCAGAGAAGGATATTATAATTTCCTTTTTAAAAAAGGTATCATAAGAAAAGCCTATGGAGAAGTTATCCCCATAGGCTTTCCGTGTTATTGAGGCTGTTTATTCCGACTGGTATTCAAAGGCGAGCCACTTGACACCGTAGGAATTAAACAAGAAACGATTGCCGGCATCGTTCTCTACATATTGCTGTTTTACATGGTAGTAACCTCTGAGTTCATTTTTGAGGTACTCATCTACGGAAATCGGTTCAACCCAAAGAAGTGTATGCTCTGCAAGAGTTGTTACCGGCAGTGGATTTTTCGATGGATAGACAGCTTCTGCAAAAGGCGCAGCGGCTGTAAATAGTTTGCCGGCCTCTGTAAATGAAAGTGTATTTCCGTCAGCGGTACACAGAGTTTCATTTATTGCATTTACTAACATCCAACCGTGCGCAGAGGACCAAACCGGCTTTTCGTGGAATAGCTTTATGCATTGTACCGAAATGGGCTGCCCCGGCATTACGGAAACGGTATCGTCCAAACCAAGTAAATAATCTGTTGTTACGCCATATAGTGTTGCCATTTTAATAACGGCTTCAACCGGAGCAGATTTTCGCTCGCTCTCCCAAGCGCTTAGGGTGGGCTGAGAGACACCGAGCTTTGCAGCCATTTCGGTTAATTTGGCTTTATGCATCAACCGAGCTTTTTTATACCGCTTTGGCATCTCATCGCCCCCTTTTTTATTTTTGAGGAGTCCATTTTCCGCCCTTTGCCCCTCCATCTCGTATAATATAGCCCTTTTTCTTTAGAACGGATATTGCGCGTTCAATGGTTGGTCTGGAAACACCGAGCGACTTGGCAATATCTTCAGCAGGAGCTGTGGGGCCTTTCTTGATTTCTTCGTAAACGCGGCGCTGGGTTTTATTCAGATCTGCGTATTCGTTAACTGTTTCTCCATCATTTTCTCCATCATTTTCTCCATCGCTTTTGCTCGCGTTATCAAGTTTGATTTCCAAAGTGAGGGTGATACGATCCGGATCTACAGTTTCGACCAGTTCAGGTCGCCTAAATCCGCTTTCTTCCCAAATATTATAGACATCACACAGACCAGTACCTGAGCGCTCGCCAACATTGATAAGGGAGAACATATTAAAAATCCGACCGTTGCGGGCATCACTGATACCACCCGCAATGGCTTCATCAACGCTGATACGAAATGTGCCGGGATTTGAGATGGATATCTTACGGAACTCTTTGTCAATCACGATTCCGCGGCGACCATAATAGTCTGCATGGATCAATGCGTTGGCAAGGCACTCACGAAGCGCTTTATGCACCGGAGTATCATCTATGCGCTGCAAATCCGAGTTTAATGCAAACGGGCGTTTCACATCAGCCGTCAGACGATCTATTATTTTGAAGTAGAAATCAAAGATGTTGCCACTCCAATTACTATCATTGGAGCAGACACGGTCAGACCAACGGGTATCGTTTGACAAGCGCTCTCTGTAGTCGAGGAAATACTGAGGCAACTCGTTCGTGATAGTAATATAATCACCGAAGAACAACAAACCCGCCAGTGTAGGGTGCACCTTTCCGTCGTGCTGTCCCTTCCTTGCTGCTCCGATTTTCAGAAGGAATTCCTCGTCATCAAGTTTTGACCAAATATGACCTGGCTTCAAATTATTAAACATGATGCGGTAACGGCGGATCGATTCCGGATTCAAATCACTGTTCAGGAGATTTTCCAACATCAGCGCGTCCTGCGGTGTGTCGGCCTGGTCACGCAGCATGGCCTTCACTTCTGCACCAGAGCAGCGATAGTCTCCCTCATGGTTTCTGCGGAAGGTACCCTTGAACATATCCTGACCGACAAATACAGGTTTGTCTCGGCGATCCGCGCGCGGAACCTCCATTACGATGAAGTGCATTCCGTTGTATTCCAAACTGTATACATGATGCTCCAGAAGGATATTGGTGCTGATTTTTTGACTGTTGTTCAGTGTATTCCAGATATCAGAAAGCATCTGCTGCGGATTTACTACGCCACACGGAATGAACTCTTTCGTGACCTTATCTTCCTCGATACCGAGAATAATCGTACCGCCAAAGGTGTTGGCAAATGAAGAGTAGGTTTCCCAAATACTGTTCGGGATTCCTCCTTTAGCTGCTTTAACTTCAATGTTCACACGCTCGTGCGATTGCAATATAGAAACGATATCAACCATTTATTTTTCCTCCGTATGGCTTGCCTTGATGTATTTGCCGCTTCTGATGCGAGCATCTGTTGGCTTTTCTGCATCCTCCGGAATCAACCAGGTATTTGCGACCTTTTGCACACCGGCAATTCTCCCTTCGCTGCATAGAACACCTATACGGCGGGATGACAGACCCCACTTTTTGCCTGCCTCGGTCGTAGTGATAAACTTCATATTCCCCAATATTCCTTTCCGCCGTTATTATATATATTATATTCGGTATGCGGAATAATATCAAGAGGATTCTCTAAAAAGGCACAAATTTTATTTTTGACACCGCCGTCCGGCCGTTAAAGTGCGAGGGCTATCACCTCAACATAATGTGAATTATGGCGAACTGAGCCACCCGGGCGCAGCTTTTTTCGACGGCGAGTTAAACATAATCAAATGCCAATTTGCCCACACGCAGTTATACATAATCAAAACGGTTGTAAACGCATCCCTTCCCTCGTGTAATAGGGATAGGAGGCGATCGTATATGAAAGAATTTGAGGAGTATCTGAGACGCATCGGAAAATCCGAAAATACTGCTTTGACATATTGCCGTAACATCCGAATGTATTTTAGTTGGTGCCGGGACAGCTTCGGGTCCGAGCCAAAGGAACTCTACCGTTCCAATGTTTTGGAGTACATCTCCTATATGCGCAATATCCGAGGCTATAGTCCGAAGTCTGTCAATAACCACCTGTCGGCGCTGCGCTGCTTAAACAAGTATCTGGTACAGAGTGGTCGGCAGTCAGACATGGCAGTTTTGGACAGTGACTTCATGAAGGTACAGATTCAATATGCCAGCCCATGCTCCGTTGATAAAAAAGAGGTAGAGGCATTCCGGCAGAGGATGTTGGAAAGCGGAAGCAAACGGGACTTTGCAATCGTGACCTTACTGGTCTATGCAGGTCTGCGCCGCAGCGAGTGTGTCGATCTGAAACTTGATCAGGTAGATCTCGTTGCAAAGGAGATCCGCGTCATCGGCAAGGGTGACAAACAGAGGCTTGTCTATATCAATGACCGGATTGCGGCAGCCATTCGGGAGTACCTGAAGGAGCGTAACGCAGACAGTCCCTACTTATTTGCCAGCCGACAGTGTGCGAAGCTTTCAGCGTCCCGGATCAATCAGATATTCAACCAATACTCTGATACAATCACACCGAAGACACTCCGACACTTTTTCTGCTCCAACGCTTTGGAGAATGGCTATTCGATCCATGAGGTAGCCAATCAGGCCGGGCACAGCAATGTGCAGACCACACTGATTTACAGCAATCCATCCGCAAAGCAGATGAAAGAAAAAGCCAATAAGCTTTGAGGCGCTATGAGAAAAAATGTTTTATGCACGGCGATTGTTCTGATTTCAGCAGCCGTAACGGTATATGCAGCACACCGAATTTATCAAGAGCATTCCGAGTATCGTGAGGGTGTCGATTCTTATTCCGTCTTGGAAACCTATATAAAGGAACCGCAAACGGAACCCATACCTGAAGAAAGCAAACCAGAGCAGGATGAAATGTCGGAAAATGCAATCACATGGCCGGTGGTAGACTTTGTAGCTCTGAAGAGCATCAATTCTGATTGCGTTGCATGGATCAGGATTGACGGAACAGAGATCGACTACCCTGTTGTACAGGGGCATGACAACAGCTTCTATTTGAAGCATTTGTTTGGCGGAGAATGGAACGGTGCCGGCTGCATCTTTTTAGACTCGCGTGTCGAGCCCGATTTGTCAGCCCGACACAGTGTTTTGTATGGCCATCATATGAAGAATGGTACGATGTTATCGGATATTGCAAAATATAAAGATCAGACTTACTATGAAAACCATGCAACAGGAATGATTCTGACCCCATCGAAGAACTACTGGATTGAGTTTTTTGCGGGCTATGTTGCCGGTGCCGATGATGAGAACGCTTGGAAGGTAACGTTTGCAACGGAAGACGAATATGTCGATTGGCTGAACGAAACTGTTGGCCGCGCTTGGATCAAGAGCGAAGTAATACCAACGGCCGAAGACCGGGTTATAACATTGTCCACCTGCAGTTATGAGTTTAATAATGCCCGCTTTGTGCTGGTTGGCCGTCTGAAGTAGATTGCTTTGGCATATGCCATAAAATAAAAGACCGCAGACAACGCGGTCAAATCATTCGGGTAATGACTGTTGCGATTTTTTCAAGCCCATGTTTTTCTATGTATCGGTAGGTTTCATACAGATCCGAGAAGGATAATGCCTCATGGAAATATTCCGTGTAGTCCTGGGCGGTTTTTAATAGCGGATACCGTCCGCCGGCATTAACGGCAATATAGTGCTTAGCTTTTGATACTTCTTCCATTTCCAATCCTCCCAACGAATCACACGATATCTATTATAATCGTTGTAGACGGCTTTTTCAAGGAGTTTGGTGAAACTCCTTGGGGACATAATGAATACCGTATCATAAGCGGAAAAGGCAACCGAGTTCTGTTTGGATCAACTCGGTTGCCTTAATTTAATCATATAAGTCTATCACAGATAGTTGATGGGAATAACACGGTCATTGCCTTTCAGTGTGATAAGCCTGTCATAAAGACAAATCACTCCGCCCGGGCCACGATTTGTGCCGGGAATCTTGTCGAGCAAATCGAATGCATCCATATCCTTCTTCTGCGGATCCGCATGCTTTTTCATTTCGAGAGGATACAGTGTTCCGTTTTCTTCGATCACCAGATCGATCTCATTCATATCTTTGTCTCGATAGAAATACAGCGGCGGTTCAACGATTCCCTTGTTATAATAACTCTTAATGATCTCGGAAATCACGAAACTCTCAAAGAAAGCGCCGGCCATAGCGCCGTTTTTCAGAACATCCGGCGTATTCCAACGGGTAAGGTAGGCCGCCAGCCCGGTATCCAAGAAATATAGCTTTGGAGTCTTCACCGCACGCTTGGTGATGTTGTTTGAGTATGGCTTCAGCAGATAAACAATGTTGGAGGCCACAAGAATCGAAAGCCACCGTTCCGCTGTCGGCTGACTGATCCCGACATCCCGCGCCATAGAGGCAAGGTTGACGAGTTGCCCGGTGGACGCTGCGGCGGCAGTCATAAAGCGAGTGAATTTTACGGTGTCTCCAATCTCAGACAGATCGCGAACATCGCGTTCAATATAGGTTCGCACATATGCGCCATAAAACATCTGCCAATCAAAATCCGGATTCTCACAGAGCTCCGGCATAGAGCCGCGGTGGATTATCTTCCATACATCCTCGTATGGAATGTTGGCAAGCTGCTTTTTGCGCTCATCAAAATACTCATCCGTCGGCAGAAACGGTGTGTCATTGGAAACGCCATACCTCTCACGCAAGGAGAAACCGAGCAGAGTTACCAGCCCGATTCTGCCGGACAGTGATTCACTAACGCCCTTCATCATTTGAAACTGCTGAGAGCCGCACATGAAAAACTGACCTTTTTTATGTTCCCGGTCTATAAACATCTTGATCTGAGAAAACAATTCCGGTGCCTTCTGGATTTCATCAACAAATACCGGAGGCGGATTGTCTTTGAAAAAGGTGCCGCTTTGCTCCTGTGCTGTCGCACGGATGATCGGATCGTCGAGAGCTGTATAGTTCATCCCTTCCGTAATGCGCTGAAGCATGGTGGTTTTTCCGACCTGCCGCGGGCCGGCAACAAGGATCGCACCGAACATTTTGGAAAGCGTATTCACCGTTGCTTCTGCATGTCGTTTAATATATTCCATAAAGCTTCTCCTTTCGGCTGATTTAATATCCAATATTATTATAGCCGGATTTCTCGAAAAAATCAACCGACTTCACGAATTTTTTTCAAATTCATTGTGGTGCAAGATTGAAATCCAGAAAACTACTTGAAATCCACCTCGTTTTCTGCTATAATCTCATTGTAAGTTTCGTTGATTGCATTTTTGCAGTTATAGTTTTCAGGTTACACAGTGTCTGAGAGAGCATCTTTCAGGCACTATTTTTATGCTTTCTAACGGGAAGCACAGAACCAGGCAGACACAGAGGGCCCTCCCTCTGTGTTTACAATTTCATCCTGGCCGTTTGGCAACAAAGCACTCAGAGAATGTGTAAATTCATTCTTTGGGTGCTTTTTTATATAGACCGGAGCCGTAAGGTTCCCCCAACCTTTTTTCTCGGGGAGCCTTATGGCTTGCCGTAACTATATACAAAATCCAATAAAGGAGTGATTTGACTTGAGAATACTTTCTCGAATTATTTTTGTTGCCATGCTTGCTATGGCAGTAATCATTATCCCGCTTGGGGCAGCAACCATCATTATGGCAATCGAACTCGGGCTTCTTTTTGAGGCGCTTTCCGGCATGTTGATGCTGTGCGTCTATATTGCCTTAACCCTGTATGAAGTGCGCGAATTTATTGCAGAGACCGAATGGGAGCAGCAGGAGCTAAACGGGGCTGGAGGTGATGAGCTTGACTCTTTACCTTGAGGCGACAACCACCATACCGGATCTGTTTATCGATTATATCGAGGTCAGACTGGCATCAGGCGAAAGTGCTTCCCTAAACTGGGATGAAAGCGAAATATACCGCAATCCTGATGGCTTTGGTGCCAAATACAAAGGCGTATATTTCGGTGAAGAACCTGCAAACGGAAGACTCGACGAGCTGTGCGATATGGTTATTACAGATATCGGGTTATATTCCGATACCATTCCGGAAACCCAAATCACCATTTCGGAAATGGAATTCGTCGATAACGGGAGAAGTCTGGAGTTTTCTCCGCCTAAAATCTGTATTCAGGAGGACGGTCATGTTGATGAAAAGTGAACATAGAAAAGAACTGGTTTCCGAGATACGATCCCTGGCACAGTCGCAAGGGCTGAACACGGTGTTTACCACATTCCTGGAGATTACCGCAAACAGCCTTGCCGCCCAGACCGACCCGGAAAATGCCGAAAAGCGAGAACGGCGATATCAGGAGATGGCGTCGACCATGACGCCGGAACTTTTATCGTCCTATGCGCGGATGTTGGCATTGCTATTCCTGACTGTCCGTGAGTATCGAGATGATCCCTGCGACATTCTTGGGGGAATCTATCACGAGCTGAATCTGAATAACGAGTGGAACGGGCAATACTTCACGCCGGACGATGTCTGCCGGCTTATGGCACAAATAACGCTTCCATCGGACGAGCTTTCAGCCAATGATGGTCCGATTACCATTAACGAGCCAACCTGTGGCTCGGGAACGATGGTTATCGGCGCCATTTGGGCAATGCAGCGTAAGGAATTTGACTATCGTCACAATACATTCTTTGTGGCGCAGGATATTGACATTCGCTGCGTTTGGATGGCCTATATCCAACTGAGTCTGTATGGAATCCCTGCCATGGTCATTCACGGAAACACCCTGACGATGGAAGAGTGGGACAGGTGGTATACACCGTGTGCATTGGTGCCCTTTTCAAAGGCGCAGAGTGAAGATGGAGATATAGCCGTATGAAAAAGGCTATAGCAAATCTGAGCTTTTCGGACCTGAAAGTCCGATATTTTACAGGCCGTTCCATTCTCATTTCCGACACGGGGCAAGGCAAAAAATATCAGTACCGAAACGGTTGCATGACAGCGCTTGGCGATTTGGAGATTTCAGAATGGCGAGAGATGATAACAGAGCTCATCGCCTACCGAAGTGAACAGGAACTTCAAAAGCAACTCTATGAGTGGTGTGCAGAACACACACCATGGCTTCACGGGAAAAGTGAAATCACAGATTATGCACTGGAATGCCATGCTGCAAGACTTTTTGATGATCCGCTTTGGGCAGATTATATCCCGTTTAACCGAAAATACCGACCCAATGTTTTGGATTCGGCGGAGCTGATATGGGCTAAGACGGCCTGCTGCGGAACTACGCAGCAATTTACTGTGCCGCAATACCAAAAGATCTGTGGACAAAATTTCTTTTGCAGGACTTGCAATGAATGGACAACACTGATCCCTACAAAACAAAATTCAAGGAGGAAAGACTGTACATGAGTACGAATCAAAATCTAATGCAGCATATGCGTGAACTGATCGATCGCATCAAGGCGGCAGATGTTGCGTATTACCGGGACGATAATCCCACAATGACGGACCGTGAATATGATCTGCTGGTCGATGAACTGAAGGAACTGGAAACAACAACCGGTTTGATCCTTTCCGGGTCACCCACTCAGACTGTTCCCGGAGAGATCCTGAAAGAACTGACGCCGGTGCGCCATACCAAGCCGATGCTCTCAGCAGATAAAACAAAGTCCGTTGATGAGATGCTTCGGTTTGCAAACGGCAGGTCTGTGGTGCTTTCGTGGAAACTGGATGGCCTGACACTTGTCCTCCGCTACGAAGGCGGAGAGTTCAAGCAGGCAATCACCCGAGGACGCGAGGGCATTATCGGCGAGGATGTGACGCATACCGTCCGCACTTTTATGAATGTGCCAATGTGCATTCCCTGCGCAGACAAATTTGAGGTGCGAGGTGAAGGCGTCATTTCCTGGGCGCACTTTGAAAAGATCAATCTCAGTCTGAGCGAGCCATATTCCCACCCCAGAAATCTGGCGGCCGGCAGCGTAAGAATGCTGGATGCCCGTGAGTCTGGAAAGCGGTATCTGGAGTTCTTTGCTTTTGACCTGATCAGCGATTCCATCGAAGAACAGAGCAAAGCTGCCCAGCTGCAATTCCTTGCAGAAAATGGGTTTGATGTAGTTCCGTATGTGTATACGGATACCCATGATGTAGATGAGCTTCGTGAGCTGATTGCAGATTTCAAGCCTGCTGAGTATGGCTACCCCGTAGACGGTGTGATTATGGAATATGACAATCTTGTCTATGGCCGGAGTCTTGGCGCACCGGACATCATGAAAACCGACTGATGGCACTCAAATGGGAAGACGAACTCTATGAAACGGAGTGTACCGGATTGGATGTTGCCGTGACCAGAACCGGGATGGTCAGTCTGACAGCGACTTTTAAGCCTGTGGAGATTGACGGGACGATGGTGAGCCGCGCCTATGTGCATAACTTCACCATCTATAAGAATCTGGCTTTGGGTATCGGCGACAAACTTATGGTCTATAAGGCAAACAAAATCATTCCGCAGATTGCAGAGAACAGGACCAAAAGCGGAGAATTGGATTATCCGCATACCTGCCCCTGCTGCGGTTCAAGGCTCACATTCCATACCCTGCCGGGAGGAAGCAAGCAGTTGTTTTGCGAGAATCCATCCTGTGCAGCCAAACTGGTTCAGAAGTTTGACCATTTCTGCGAAAAAACCCGCATGAATATCGAGGGCCTCTCCGCCACAACGCTGGAGAAGTTTATCGGTCATGGCTGGATCAAAAACTTCGGAGATCTGTATGCATTGGAACAGCACCGGGAGGATATCATCCAGACGGAGGGCTTCGGCGTGAAATCCTATGAGCGATTGCAGGAATCCATTGAAAAGAGCCGCCATTGCACATTGGCAAAGTTTATTGCCGGTCTTGGCATCCCGATGGTCGGCAGACACGCCGGCCGTGATCTGGACAGCTATTTTGGCGGCTCATGGGAAGCCTTTGAATCCGCAATCCAAAGCGGCTTTGATTTTACGCAGCTTCCAAACTTTGGAGAGACGATGCACAACAACATTTACAAATGGTATGCGGATGAGGAAGAAGCGAAGCTTTGGCGTCCGCTGCTCGACAAAATTATTTTTGAAAAGGAGACAACAAATATGTCCACAGATACAACCAATCCCTTCTATGGCAAAACCGTTGTTGCAACGGGAAAGCTGGAGAATTACACCCGTGACGGCATCCAGATGCGACTTCTGGAGCTGGGCGCAAAGCCCAGTTCGTCCGTCAGCAAAAACACGGACTACCTGATCGTGGGAGAAAAGGCCGGCAGTAAGCTTGCAAAGGCGCAGCAGCTCGGGGTGAAGACTCTGACAGAACAGGAATTTGAAAATATGCTCGCTGAATGATTTCAGCAAAATGTGGCGGAGTGGGTCTTTCCTACTCCGCCATATTTTTTCAGAAAGGAGCTCAGAAAATGAGACGAAAGAAAATCGGAACGATGGATTTTCACGGAAGCGTCGATATTACAGACCCGTGTTATAACCGGGATGTGTGGTGCCGCATGACGGATGTGAAGATCAGAAACGGTGTGTATACCTGCATAGCATGGCATCACAAGGACAAGGGCACATTCGATAACGGTGAACCGTATTGCTACGATGTGATTGGGATCATCGGGATATACCTTGATGGCGTAATTCCGTGTCAGAAAGAGATGAAAGAGATCGGCAGTATCGGTGTGGATGCCGGACTGGCAGGGTTCTTTCATAACAAACCGGATTATACCGACGGCGAATGGGGCGCTTTCTGCGATCGAGTCAGGCATGGCGATGCCTGGCTGATCAAAGATGGCTTTTATAGCTCGTCCGGGTATGGTGATGGCTGCTATGGCGTGTATGCCTATGAGCAGGACGGAGAAATCACCGCAATTGAAATCAGATTTTTATAAGGAGGACATTGGGATGAATCCACATAAAAAGAACATCGAGCTTACCGGCAGTCTGATTTATCCAATCGAAATCGGCGAAGCTGCATTTATCCGCGAAGCAGACGGAATGCGTATGACGAGCACGGTCCTGCGAACCGAGAAGATCTCTGCACAGGAAATTTGCTTTGAAACTGTCAATACCAACTACCACCTGCATGTGAAACAGGAGGTATCGGCATGAGCAGTGAAATCTACTATGACAGAGCTTATATCCGTGTAGGTGATCGCTTCATACCGGTTGTCAATCACGGTTCGTCCAATTGCTTCGATTTTGACGCCTGCGGTCGGGAGGTCCCGGAAAAACACTGGTCTGTTTTGAATTATACTTTTCACGGCCGTCAGCTTTTTACCGAAGAGGAAATCAGGCAAATTGCAGCGATATACGAAGCGGCGAACAGCGATAACCGTGACGGAATAAGGAAAAGCCGAAACCGTTCCTTTGATGTAGGCGAATTTGGCCGCTGGATCATGAATGGGATGAAAACGGCTCACACCATGGAGGAATACAGGGCGTGCGGCAATACCGTTGTTGTAGTTGAATATGCAGAGCCAGTCTGGAAAAAGCATGTTGTTTACACAACAAAACAATTGCTCGACAAGCTATGTGAACTGGATGGGAAACCAATCTCGGTATCCTTTTGGGACAACCGAACCGTGATGCATCCGCCGACACGGCGCAAAAACGACTCATTGAATCACAACGAGTTGTCTGAGTATTATGTGCTGCGAGCCGACCAAGGCTTCTTTGTCAAACGCAGCAGCCGCCGCATATGGTTTGCTCGAAAGATTCCGCCGACAGCAGCCTCTGTTCGGAAATTCAGAACGGAAAAGGCAGCGCAGCGGTATCTTGATGACAATGCTAAGTTCTTCGCAAAAATTGCATTTCAGATTGAGCATATACAGAACGGAGGCGACGCCATATGAAAGAATCCAAGATAGACCGTTTCCGCCGAGTGGCAGAAGCACGGGTGAATAAAATCATTAAGATGATCCGCTTGCTCGGAAATTGCTCCGGAACGGGCGTATATGAGTACACGGATACACAGGCAGCATACATCTTTTCAGCGCTGCAATCCGAATTGGACAAAGCCAAAAGGCGGTTCAGAAAGCCGTCGCTCGGAAAACATCGTTTTTCATTGTCGGATACAAACGAGTTCGACAACGATAGCCCTTTGGAGCCGACAATTGCACTTGCCCTTCCGGGCGGAAGCTACCTTCGGGCCGTTTCCTATGAGGATGACCACTTTCCTGCCATCAATATCTATTGGGATCACGATGGTGGAAAAGCCTCGGAACTGCTCTGCTTTGCAGAATACAATTCCGAACGGGCTGAAGGTGCGCAGATCTGCATCGGCACTTATGTCTCAGACGAGGATGAAACCCAATATTACGCGCCATATATGGCAGAAAGGAATAAGGAACCATGAGTTCAAAAGTAATAAAACTAACCTGGTCGGAGGTCGCGGAAATGGTCCGGACAGAACTCCGAAAAATCATTGGCAGAGATGTTTTCTGTGTAGCAAAATCCGATGACGATATCTACTGGGATATCAGTTTCCCCTTGGAGAGGCTTCCCTTATCCGATCTGCACCGTATCCTTGAAGCACTTGATGCAACGGATAGTCAGCGTGATTTGTCGCTTCCTCCGGAGGAGGATCATGCCGACAGTGTCAGTTCGCTCAGTATGACGGTGAGCCAGCTTCTGCTTCGCAGGAATCTCGGATACGACTGGGAATACCTGCATCTTGCCGAAGACAGTTTCTGGGTTCTCGGAGAACGGGATGCGCACGAAACCAATTCTGACTTTATCAAAGTCGGCAGTCAGCGTTTCCCGCTTGGCGAGCTGAAAAGCCGTCAGGAGGTACTTGAACATCTCAGTGAAAACGGTGCTTCACATAGGGCGCTGATGGACATTTGCGAGGAGTACCTGGGGAAATATCAAAATGAACTGTGCTGGTATTACCCAACCACGGACGAGCTGCATCTCGGCACTTTCCTGCTGCTTGTAAAAGAAGGCGTGTTGAGTCTGCCGTTCAATGAAGTAGACAGTGTTGATTACGAACTGTTCTGCTTAGAGGATGCATGCCTTTGTGACGCTGCGTCCATAAACCTGCTGATCGCAGACTGGTACCGCTTTGACTCAGACCTTCGCCATGCAATGGAGGGAATGAGACGGTATTACGAGAAAAGGGAGGTTATCGGCAATGAAAATAAAGCTGTATCAGATCGCTCCTGAAAAGGATGATAAAAACCTGATGTTCATGGGTTACAAATTTACCGTATTACACGGCGGAATCAACGCAGACAGCTACGAGCTCGTCTTTGACGGTGATTTACCTGCGCAGACAGCGGAAGATGTTTTTCGCATTTTCAACCTGGAACATCCGAACGGATACAGAGGTCGCTCTATGAGCGTTTCGGATATCGTTTGGATGGAAGGCATTGGGTATTGGTTCTGCGACAGCATAGGCTTCCGGCAAATCAAATTTGCCGGAGAAAAATGCTGCTGGAGGAAGTTTGATGGATGAGCTGTATCAAAATCTCGTCAGACTGAGTCCGAAGGAGCAGGTACCGTTTCGGTGCATCGGCTGTGGAGAATGCTGCAGGCATGTACATATGCAGGTTCCGGTCGAAACGCTGGATGCGTTTCGCATTGTAAAGCATTTGCAGCAGCAAGGCGAAGATATCGCATGCATGGATGATTTCTGGGTACGGTACACCGAGCCGGCACTATTGAATGAGTGCGGTTTTTTCGTGTATTTTCTCAATACGCAGGGGCCGGAGGAGGCCTGCATTTTCCTGCAGGATAATCGATGCCGAATCCACACGGTCAATCCGAGAGCTTGCCGGATATATCCACTCGTTGTGGATCCGAAGGAAAACGGCAGATATGAGTATCTGGTATCCTACGAGCGCAAGCAGCATTTCAAAGGGCCGAAGGTTCATGTGAAAACATGGATGAAAAAACGGTTTGATGAAGAGGGCCGTGCGTTCTTAACTGCTGATCTTGGCTCTGCGAAGGAGCTGGCGCGGCTGCTCAGACAAATTCCGGATGAACGCAAGAGGAAAGCGCTCCTGTGCTTTCACTGGGCCAAATACGGGAATTTCGACACAAGCAAACCGTTCCTGCCTCAGTATGAGCGGAATCTGAAAGTATTACATGGGTATCTGAAAGAACTCACAGAGTAACAGGTCAGTATGACACAACAAAGAGGTGTCGTTTTTTGCGGCGCCTCCATCTATTTTGGAGGTATTATCAATGGATAAAAGGCTAAAAGAAATCGTAGACAATTTTGACAGCATGAAAATCGGAGTGGACGAACCCTTCCGGTTTCATTGCACCATGTGTGGCAAGTGCTGTATTAACCGTGAGGACATTCTACTGACACCGCGGGACATATACCGCATGGCAAAGGAATTGCAGATCTCACCCGAGGAACTGTTTAAGAGATATTGCGAGACCTATATCGGACATGACTCCTGCATACCTATTGTACGACTGAAGCCTCATGGCTCAGTTAAACGGTGCCCGCTTTTGAAGGATCGTAAGTGCAGTGTGCATAAGGCCAAACCGGGAGTTTGCGCAATGTTTCCGATCGGGCGGTGCGTCACCGTGGATCAGAAAGCCGCAAAAACAGTTAACGCCAAGATTGGAGAAATACAGTATGTTTTCACCAATCCCGGCTGCGGCGATAATGCCGAAACGCACACCGTGAGAGAGTGGCTGAGTGAATTTGGTATCCCTGTTGAAGATGAGTTCTTTAAGCTGTGGCATCAAAAAATTTTCCAACTCGGCTCGATTTTCCGTAAGGCGGAAAAGGTATGCAGCGATCACACAATGGAACTCGCGTGGACAGCAACTTTCGTAGGGCTCTATCTGGAATACGACACGAGTAAGAATTTTCTTCCTCAATTTGAGGAGAACTCCGAAAAAATCCTTAATCTCATGAGGATGATACCAACATCGAAGGATGGTGACAGCCATGCGTGAAGACCGAAATCAGTTTCAGATCATTCGCAAAGATGCCCGGAACTGTTTTGTGGAAAGCCTGAATGACAGCTTCTCTATCGGAAGGATCCATCTGGCCTTTACTGCTTATGATCAGTCGAAGCCGGCCGGTCAGCGCCAGACGAACAATGTCCATATCTATATTGCTGTGGATGAGTTTCTGGAGCTGTGCCGGAAGCTGGATTGCGGTGAGCTGCGGTATATGCTGCAAAGCAAAAAGAAAAACGGCGATAATACGCCGTTGTATCAGTGCCTTGGCGGCACATCCGCCGAAAAACTCAGAACCATCGGCCGGGCAAGACCGAACGGAAAAAGCCTTTCCCGCGTGGCGCAGCTGGTGCCGGCAAACAAAGCAGATTTCCTGTTTGTTGCCGACAGCGGCCCCGGCGAAACCAACGAAAAGGGATTGATCGTTCCGAAATTCGGTAATAAGCCGGAAAACCATGTAGCAGTCATGATGAGCTTTGAGTCACTGAGCGAGATGTTCCTGATAACGAGGATGCATTATCAGTGTTGGCTCACATCGTGGTATCAGCAAAATGCAAATCAACCTGTACAGAAGCAGGGACAGTACAGCGAAAGCCACAAAGAACCGGACAATTCGCCTGTTCAGATGTTCTAATGTGGTTCGGGCGGCAGGGAGTAAAATCCTTGCCGCCCTTTGTTTATGGATTACATCTCTTGCAGGGATCATAACCTTGTGAAATCAGATCGTCTCTGCTTCCGGTATAAGTCTGCTTATTCTTATCACTCATTTGCTTAACTGATGAGCAAGAAGGATAATGGAACTTTTTCGTATTGGTATTAAGTATGTAGGTGTTTTCAATATTTTGAGCCGGAGAATTAGACTGTTCGGTTTGCTTCGGCGGTTCTGTTTGTTGGGTGCCAGCGAATGAACTATCCCCAGTTGCGTAGTTTATCGAAATGTCTGGCTGGACATTGTAGCAATATACATTAAAGCAAATGCCATCTCCATTGTCCTCAACAGAGAATGCTTCCAGTAAAACACCGCTTGCAAGGAGATTGTTTCCCTCAAAAATTGGCGTCGAACGATAAAGGATATGATTTCCGGTTTCTTTCACATAGTCTGCAACCATATTCTCGAATGGCAGCATTCCCTGAATGTTTAGATAGCGAGTTCCGGTTATGAGATTTTTCGTGTTGGCATTTTCACCGGAAAGCTGATAGCCGATCAAGTGGCAACGATTATAGAGGTATTTTCCATCTACATTATCGTATTTTACAGTATGCCAACCTGTTGGCTTAACACTTCCGATAGAGCCTCGTTCTTCCGTCGGCATTAAATCTTTTCCGATTGAGGCTACACAAACGCCACATCGCCCCAACGAGTCAAGATCACTGTAATACTCGTATGAGCTGGTTGTGTAGTCACTCTCGGTAAAATACGGAATGTTGTTATTGATTACAGCATATGGCGAACCGGAATAAGCAGGTACATCGCTAATGGAAAAAGAAGAATTGCTTTCTTTAGCGGGAGTTGTTGCATTGCTTGTTGTCGGCGATGCAGATGCTTCTGAGGAGGATGAGTTGTCTGAGCCTGTGTCGGATGGTGTTGTCGTTCCGGTAGCGGAATCCGAAACGGTATATCCCGGCGATACCGCTGGCGACTCAACCGTACCGCTTTCGGAGATACATCCGGCTATGATAATACAAGTGACGAGGGCTAACGAAGCTGCGATAGAGCCAATGGCAATTTTCTTTTGCCGTGCTTTCTTTTTCTGCTCTGCTTCTGCCGCAGTTTTAAGAGTAGATAATTGCTTTTCGTATTCTTCTAAACGCTCAGAATTGCGGGCAGAGAGTTTTCTCTTTTGGCGGAGCTTCTCAATCTCTTTCTCAAAGTCCGCTATGCTTTTTGGCTTTTTAGAAAAGAGGCTCATCTGACATACACCTCTTTCGTGATCTTTTC
>OMBN01000135.1_pt1 | contig 79393 bp, 77 predicted proteins | sample 1644891 | NCBI WGS metagenome assembly OMBN01 (sample SAMEA103958144, study PRJEB25191) | human gut metagenome | reverse complement strand
GCTTCCACCTGGACGGCATCGCTCCGGCCCGCCGCGGCGTGCCCCAGATCGAGGTCACGTTCGACATCGATGCCAACGGCATCGTGAACGTCAGCGCCAAGGACCTGGGAACCGGCAACGCCCAGCACATCACCATCACCTCCTCCTCCAACATGAGCAAGGAGGATATTGAGAAGGCCGTCAAGGAGGCCGAGCAGTATGCCGCCGAGGACGCAAAGATCAAGGAGAAGGTGGAGGTCCGCAACCAGGCCGACCAGATGGTCTATCAGGCCGAGAAGACCCTGAACGAGGTGGGCGACAAGGTGCCCGAGAGCGAGAAGGAACCCATTAAGGCCGGTGTCGAGAAGCTGAAGGAGACCCTGAAGGGCGAGGACACCGACGCCATCAAGGCGGCCACCGAGGAGCTGACCCAGCTGTTCTACAAGATGAGCGAGAAGCTGTACCAGCAGCAGGCGCCTCAGGGTGACCCCAACATGGGCGGTCAGCAGCCCGGCGGCGACCCCAACGGCGGTCAGCAGTACTACGACGCCGACTATAAGGTAGTCGACGATGATGACCAGAACAACAAGTAAGGCAAATATATCCCGCAATAAGGGGCAGGAAGTACCTGTCCCTTGTTGTGGCGTTTAGGAAAAGCGCGCCTTTTGCGCCCTGCCATCGTCAGACCTCCTCGACGTACACGCGGTACGCCGTCGTCGGTCTGCCATCGGCAGGACGCAAAATCCATCGCTTTGCCGATGGAGTCGGCTCCGCAGGCAACAAGACTGGCAATAGGAGATTTATCCCATGGCACAGGAAAAACGAGATTATTATGAGGTCCTCGGCGTCAGCAAGGGCGCATCGGAGGACGAGATCAAAAAAGCATATAAAAAGCTGGCCCGAAAGTACCACCCGGACATGAACCCCGGTGACAAGGAGGCCGAGGAGAAGTTCAAGGAGGTCAACGAGGCCAACGAGGTGCTGTCCGACCCGGAGAAAAAGGCCCGGTACGACCAGTTCGGCTTCGCGGGCGTGGATCCCAGCTACGGCGCGGGCGCAGGCGGCGGCGCGTATGGCGGTGCGGGTGGCTTCGACTTCGGCGATCTGGGCGATATCTTCGGCAGCTTTTTCGGCGGCGGCTTTGGCGGCCAACAGCGCCGTAACCCCAACGCGCCCCAGCGGGGCGAGAGCATCCGCGCCAGCGTGTCCGTGACGTTCAAGGAGGCGGCCTTCGGCTGCGAGAAGGACGTGACCGTGGAGCGCAGCGAGCAGTGCGCTACCTGCAAGGGCAGCGGCTGCCAGCCGGGGACCACGCCGGAGATCTGCCCCGACTGCCGCGGCAGCGGCCAGGTGCAGGTGCAGCAGCGGACGCCTATGGGCGTGTTTGCCACCAGCCGCCCCTGCCAGAAGTGTCACGGCACCGGCCGCATTATCCATCAGCCCTGTACCGACTGCGGCGGACAGGGTTGGGTGCGGAAACGCAAGACCATCAAGGTCAACATCCCCGCCGGCATCGACCACGGCCAGACCATCTCTCTGCGGGGCCAGGGCAACGCCGGCAAAAACGGCGGCAGCGCCGGCGACCTGCTGATCACCGTCATGGTGCAGCCGGACGAGACATTCCGCCGGGAGGGCGTGGACGTGTTCTGCGACGCGCCCATCACCTTCGCCCAGGCGGTGCTGGGCGCCACGCTGGAGATCCCCACCATTGACGGCAAGGTGAAATACGACCTGCCGGAGGGCACCCAGACGGGCACGGTGTTCCGGCTGCGGGGCAAGGGTATCCCGGTGCTGAACGGCAGAGGCCGCGGCGACCAGTATGTCACCGTGAACGTAGAGACGCCGCGAAATCTGACGAAGGAGCAGAAGGAGGCCCTGCGGAGCTTCAGCGATATGCTGGGCGAGAGCAACTACGAAAAGCGCAAGAGCTTCTTTAAGAAGAAATGAGCAGGTGAAGGATGTATCTGGCAGACTATCATACCCACTCGGCCACGTCGCCGGACGGACAGCTGACGGTCAGTGAGCTGGCGGAAGCGGCGGTGCGGGCCGGGCTGGACGAGATCTGCGTGACGGACCACGTGGACACGGTGCTGTGGGGCGACCACCGGCCCCGGGAGCATTTCGACTGGTCGCGGCTGCTGCGGGAGCTGCCGGAGGCGTGGGAGACATACACCGGGCGGCTGGCCATCCGGCTGGGGGCGGAGCTGGGCGAGGCGCCCATGGGCTTTGACCGGGCGGAGAAACTGCTGGGCGAGGCGCCAAAGCTGGACTTTGTTATAGGCTCCGTGCATATGGCAGGCGAAAAATTCAAACATTTTGACCTGTATTACATTGAAAAAAACAGCGAAACGTATTATCATAGAGTCATAGACAGCTACTTGGAGGACGTACTGCGTCTGGCGCGGTGGGGGAGGTTCAGTGTGCTGGGCCACCTGACGCTGCCGCTGCGGTACATGAATGAAAATCTGGGCGAGCAGATGACCTTCGACGGGCATTACGACCAGTGCCGGGAGATTTTCCGGGCACTGATCGAAAGCGGGTGCGGCATCGAGTGCAACACCAACCGGGGCAACGTGCCCCTGCCGGACGCGCCGCTGTTGAAGCTGTACCGGGAGATGGGCGGCGAGATCATCACCATCGGCTCGGACGCGCACTCCGCCGAATATGTAGGCTGCCGCGTCCGGGAAACGCAGGCGCTGCTGCGGACGTGCGGGTTCCGGTATTTCTGCACGTTTGAGGGCGGAAAGCCCACGTTCCGGAAGCTGTAAAAACACAAAGGAGACGACCACTATGAAAATTGCCATCGCCTGTGACCACGGCGGCTACCTGCTGAAGCAGGACATCCTCATCTGGCTGGAGGAGAACGACATCGACTACGAGGATTTCGGGTGCTACTCCACCGAGAGCGTGGACTATCCCGTATTCGCTGAAAGGGCCGCCCGGGCGGTGGCCGCCGGGGAATGCGACAAGGGCATCGTGATCTGCACCACGGGTATCGGCGTTTCCATCGCCGCCAACAAGGTGAAGGGCATACGCTGCGCGCTGTGCACCGACTCTCTCCAGGCGGAGATGACGCGGCGGCACAACGACGCCAACATGATGGCGCTGGGTGCCGGCATCACCGGCGGCAATCTGGCCAAGCGGATGGTGGAGATTTTCCTGCACACGGAGTTTGAAGGTGGACGTCACGCCCGGCGTGTGGCGCTGCTGGACGCGATACAGTAAACAGGAAAACGTATTTGTGAGGTAAACGCCTATGGCAACAAAGGGATACAACAGCTACCGTGGCCGAATGTCCGGCGGAAAGATCGTGCTGATCATGGTGCTGGCGCTGGTGCTGGTGGGCGCGGTGGCCTATCTGGCATTGCAGAACTATGTGGTGTACGATGAGGCGGGCAACGCCACCATCGACCTTCCTTTTTTCCACAGGAAGGACGACCGTGGTGAAAAAACGGATGACAGCACCGTCGACGGCACCGGAGACCGGGATGACATCGTGGACACGGTGGTGCCGGAGCATCCCCATGTGAAGGTGGCGGCGCTGCACGGCACGCGGCTGCCGGACGACTGCCTGTGGTGGGGCGCGGACTACATCATGAACACGCTGGCGCCGGAGGACCTGGTGCTGGCGGTAAAGCGTACCACCGGCGGCATCACCTACGCCACGGACGTGGAGACGCCGCAGGGCGTGGTGGTGGAGACGGGACGGCCCATCGAATGTCTGCGTACACTACTGAGCAGCGGACGGTACACCGTGGGGCACATCGTGTGCTTCCGGGACAGCGCCTACGCCCGGAGCGTGCCGGAAACGGCGCTGGTCCGGGAGGACGGGCAGCTGTGGTACGACGCGGAGGGGCAGGCCTGGCTGGACCCCACCGACCCGCAGGTGCTGCAATACATCACCGCGCTGGTGAAGGAGTGCGGCGAGCTGGGCTTTAAGGAGGTCCTGCTGGACCAGTTCTGCTACCCGGCGGATACGACGGGCGTCGCCAACACGGCGGCGGACCCGGCGCAGGTGCTGGCCGACTTTGCCGAAAATCTGCGGTCAGCACTGCCGGAGGGCACAGCCCTGTCAGTGGTCGTGCGGAACACGGCGGATCTGGACATCGCGCAGATAGCTGAGCTGTTCGACCGGCTGTATGTGCCGTCGGCGGACACACTGGCCGCGGTGAAGGCCGCACTGCCGGAGGGCTATGACCCGGAGACGCGGGTGGTGGCCATGACGGCGGAGGCACCGCAAAGCGGAAGCTATGTGATCGTAAGCTGAACAAAAAAAGAAGCACCCGGGCGGGTGCTTCTTTTTTTGCCTGATTTATTCCTGAGGCGGTGTGCTGTCGGCCGGGGCACTGTCCTTGGGGGCAGAGCAGTGGGGGCAGACGCCGTTTTCCAGCTTGGCACCGCACTTGCCGCAGAAGTTGGCGGGGGGCTGTGCCTGGGCGGCTTGTGCCGCAGCCTGTGCCGCCTCACGGCGCTGGCGGAGAGCCTCCTTCATCTCCTGCATATTCGGGGCGGCAAACACGTCCCCGCTGCCCTTGCCGGTCTGATCGGCCAGCTTGTGGTTGATGGAGATGACGTTCTTCAGCAGCAGGATGGCCATCATCATCAATTCATAGCTGAGGCGGATCGCAATGGGCCCCAGGATGATGATCAGCAGACCATAGCCGCCCATCCAGATGCGGTCGCCGGTCCAGTAGTTGTACTCGGTGCGGAAGAGCATGAGCACGCCGAAGATGATAACGGCGGCGGTGGTGAAGATGTACAGGGCCTGAAGGATCTTTTCCACCATCAGGTACTTGAAGTTGCAGGTATCGTGGAGGAACTTGCCGAAGGCGCCCAGCTTCTCCCGCTTCTTCTCCGGGACCACATAGATGAAGGCCAGGACAGTGGCGACGAGGGCCAGGACACCGGCGATAATGAGCATGGTGGTAGGCATCATAATTCTCTCTCCTTTTTATATGTGATATCCTCAATATATCGGGAAACCGGGCTATTGTCAAGGCAAAAACGTCCCGCGGCGAGAGTCGCGGGACATTTCGTTTTCTCTGTTGATCAGTTGTTGTCCTCGGGACGGGGCCGGCGGTACTCCTGGGCCTTCTCCTCGCCCTTCAGGACGCGCAGGGCACCCTGGGCCAGGGCCAGCAGCTCATCTTCGCCGGGATAGACGGTGATGGGAGCGATCCAGCCGACCATCTCGGAGATGGCGTCCACGGTCTCCTTGCCGTAGGCGATGCCGCCGGTGAGGATGATCTGGTCCACCTTGCCGTGCATGACGGCGGCCATGGCGCCGATCTCCTTGCCGATCTGGTAGTGGAAGGCATCCACCACGCCGGCGATCTTCTTATCGTGCTCGGCCTGCGACAGCAGATAGCGCATATCGTTGGAGCCGGTGTAGGCCACCAGACCGCCGCGGCCGGAGAGCATGCGGTGCATCTCCCCCTCGGTGTACTTGCCGGAGAAGCACTGCTTCACCAGCTGACCGGTGGGCAGGCTGCCGGAGCGCTCGGGAGAGAAGGGACCCTCGCCGTCCAGCGCGTTCTGGGTGTCCACTACGCTGCCCTTCATGTGAGCGCCGATGGAAACGCCGCCGCCCATGTGGCAGACGATGAGGTTCAGATCCTCATACTTCTTGCCCTGCTCCTTGGCGAAGCGCTTGGCCACGGCCTTCTGGTTCAGAGCGTGGAAAATGCTGACGCGCTGGAACAGGGGGTGGCCGGCATAGCGGGCCACGTCTGTCATTTCATCGATGACCACAGGGTCGACGATGTAGGAGGGGATGCCCAGCTCGTCGCCGATCTCGCGGGCGATCAGGCCGCCCAGATTGGAGGCGTGCTGTCCCTGCACGCCGATGGTGCAGTCCTTGACCATGTTGTCGTTGACAGCGTATGTACCGCCGCGAATGGGGCGCAGCAGACCGCCGCGGCCGGAGACGGCGGAGAGGGTGCGGGCGTCGAAGCCCTGCTCGCGCAGCGCCTTCATTACCAGGTCGCGGCGCCAGTCCTTCTGGGCGGGGATAGTGTTGAACTGGGCGATCTCCTCCGCACTGTGGCGCAGGGTCTTGTCGAAGAGAAGCTGCTCATCCTCATAGACACCGATCTTGGTGGAGGTGGAGCCGGGATTGACTACAAGAATTCTGTAAGACACGTTTGTTTTCCTCCTATGCTCTTTTGTTCCGCGGCACAGCGGGTAAAATCAACATTCCTTATTATACAGAATATGATGCCGTCTGTAAATGGGTTTTTACGCAAAAATGCGGTATTTTACATACGGGGCTGATTGACAAAGCGTATAGTGTGGGCTAAAATGATATATGTGAGTTTATACCGTTCTTCCATTCGGAACGGGGAAAAGGAGAACTATCCTATGGAGAAGAAGACGTTTTATATCACCACGCCCATCTACTACCCCTCGGACAAGCTGCACATCGGCCACAGCTACTGCACCGTGGCTACCGACGCTATCGCGCGGTACAAGCGTTTGCAGGGCTATGACGTCATGTTCCTGACCGGCACCGACGAGCACGGCCAGAAGATCGAGACGAAGGCCAAGGAGGCCGGCATGACGCCCCAGGCGTTCGTGGATCACATCGTGGAGGGCGAGAAGGGCATTCTGGACCTGTGGAAGCTGATGAACATCAGCAACGACCGGTTTATCCGCACCACCGACGACTATCACTGCGCCGCCGTGCAAAAGATCTTCAAGACCATGTACGAGAAGGGCGACATCTATAAGGGCGCCTACAAGGGTAAGTACTGCACCCCCTGCGAGAGCTTCTGGACCGAGAGCCAGCTGGTGGACGGCAAGTGCCCTGACTGCGGCCGCGAGGTGAAGGACGCGGAGGAGGAGGCCTATTTCTTCCGGCTGAGCAAGTACGCCGACCGGATACAGCATCTGCTGGAGGATACGGACTTCCTGCAGCCCCGCACCCGCGTCAACGAGATGGTCAACAACTTCATCAAGCCCGGCCTGGAGGACCTGTGCGTCAGCCGCACCAGCTTCAGCTGGGGTATTCCCGTGGACTTTGATCCCGGCCACGTGGTGTATGTGTGGGTGGACGCGCTGTTCAACTACTGCACCGCTCTGGGCTTTGACAACGATAAATATGACGACTACGACAAGTACTGGCCCGCCGATTACCACATCGTGGGCAAGGAGATCGTGCGCTTCCACAGCATCATCTGGCCCGCCATGCTGATGAGCATGGGTATGCCTCTGCCCAAGCACGTGTACGGCCACGGATGGCTGGTCATCGACGGCGGCAAAATGTCCAAGTCCAAGGGCAACGTCGTCGATCCCTACGCCCTGTCCGAGATGTTCGGCGTGGACGCCCTGCGGTTCTTCCTGCTGCGGACGTTTCCCTTCGGCAGCGACGGCAACTTCAGCAACGAGCTGCTGATCGGCACGATCAACACCGACCTGGCCAACAAGCTGGGCAACCTGGTCAGCCGCACCACCGGCATGGCGGAAAAGTACTTCGGCGGCAAGCTGCCCGTACAGCGGGAGGACACTCCGGAGGACTGCGAGCTGAAGAAGATGGCCTGCGCGCTGCGTGACCGCTATCAGGCGGAGATGGACAAGCTGCAGCTGCAGAACGGACTGGACGAGGTGTTCAAGGTCATCGACCGGGCCAACAAGTATATCGACGAGACGGCCCCCTGGGCGCTGGGCAAGGACGAGAACAAGCGCGAGCGCCTGGCCGCCGTGCTGTACAACCTGCTGGAGACCATCCGCATCTGCACGACCCTGCTGCTGCCGGTCATGCCCGACACCTGCGATAAGATATTCGCCAAGCTGGGCGCGGACGAGGCCTGCCGCAGCTGGGACAACGCCAACGTGTGGGGCGTGCTGCCTGCGGGCGCGCAGATCAGCAAGGGTGAGAACCTGTTTCCCCGTATCGATGTGGACGAGGCCCTGGCCAAGCTGGACGAGCTGCAGGAGCAGCAGAAGAAGGCCGCCCTGCCGGCCGTGGAGCTGGAGCCCTATGTGGAGGACGAGGTAGACTTCGATACGTTTCTGAAGTCCGATTTCCGCGCCGTGAAGATCAAGAACTGCGAGGCGGTGAAGAAGAGCGACAAGCTGCTGAAGTTCACCCTGGACGACGGCAGCGGCACGGACCGCATCATCCTCTCCGGCATCCACCAGTACTATGAGCCGGAGCAGCTGATCGGCAAGACGGCCATCGCCATCCTGAACCTGCCGCCGCGGAAGATGATGGGAATTCCCTCCTGCGGCATGTTGATCTCCGCCGTGCACAAGGAGAAGGGTGAGGAGAAGCTGCACCTGATGCTGATCGACGACAGCGTCCCCGCCGGCGCCAAGCTGTGCTGACAAAAAGTGACCGAAGGAGCACCCCGCCAGGGGTGCTCCTTTTACTATATAATATACTTCGTAAGAATTTTGAAAGGAAGCGTCATATCCTGCTTCAAAAGGGTAGTTAATGTGTGAAGAAGGCGAAAGGAGGTACGTCGCCCCATGGAGGACCAACAGATCATACGCCTGTTTTTTGAGCGCTCGGAGCAGGCGATCACCGAGCTGTCACGGAAGTACGGCGCACTGTGCTTCCAAATCGCCGACAACATTCTGGACGACCCGCAGGACGCGGAGGAATGCGTCAACGACGCCTGGCTCGGCGCGTGGAACAGTATCCCCCCGCAGCGTCCCGATCCGCTGAGAGCCTATATCTGCCGCATCGTCCGCAACCTCTCTTTGAAAAAGCTGCGGGCCAATTCCGCGCTGAAGCGGAGCAGCCGGTTTGAGGTCTCGCTATCCGAACTGGAGGACTGCATTTCCGCCCATTCCCTCGACGAGCAGCTTGCCGCAGGTGAGCTGTCCGCGCAGATCAATGCGTTTCTCGCTGCCCTGCGCCGGGATGACCGGGTCATGTTCGTCAGGCGGTACTGGTTCGCGCAGCCGTTGTCCGAGATTGCGGATGCCTTCGGTACCACTGAAAACAACGTATCTGTCCGGCTGGGCAGAATTCGCAGGAAATTACATACGTACCTGGAACGTAAGGAGGTAACTCTATGATGGAGCACAACACTGAAAAGCTGCTCTCCGCCATCGGAGACGTGGATGCGGCGTATCTGGAGGAGGCCCTTGATTTTGATGCCGCGAACGCGGGCCGGAAACGGGCAGCCCGCTTCCCTAAATTATCCGCCGCGTGCGTGGCGGGGCTGGTCATACTGGGCGTATCCGTGACCGCCTTTGCCGTCAGCAGACTGCCGCTGTCATGGCGCGACATCTTTTCTCCTGAACAGACCGTCATCGGCGACGGGGACGAGACGCCGGTGGTCTCCCAACAGCAACCCACGGCAGCTGCGGAGGAGCTGCACATCCGTGTGGAAAAGGTGATCTCGGACGAGCGCGCCCTGTATCTTCTCTATTCTGTGAAGGCCAACGAGGGGGCTGTGCTGGATCAGAGCGGCCAATTCGCCGACTTTGAGCTGTACTTCCCCGGTCAGATGATGTCCGGCGCGTATGTGTCGTCCTTCCTCCCGCGGAAGGAGGGCGTGCCGGAGAACGAGCTGGAAGGCGTCGTATACGCCAACTGGCAGCCGGGCAGCAGCGCCAACGGTCTGGTGATGACCTTCGCCAACTGGCAGGAGAAACGGTGGTTCGACGACGAGACGATTGACTTCAACGTGGCGGAGATGGTGGAAAACGCCGGAGAGAACGCCAAGCTGCCCAAGCTATCGCAGAGTCAACTGCCGCAGCATCTTGAGTATCTATGGCAGCCGGGCGACGCGGATATACCGCTGCCCTATGGCGGCCTATCCATCTGCAATGCTGGCTGGGAGAACGGCGTCCTGCAGATGGTTATGAAGGGGCCGGTAAACCAAAACATATCGTACCCTGAGAATTGGTATTTTGTCGACACACGAACGGATACCATCATCTATCCGGAGTCGAGGGCCATGTTCTATACTCCAGGCACGCTTGATCCAAGCATAACGGACACCGACTGGAATTATATCTGGGAATTTGTGCTGGTTGATAAGGAGACACTCCCCTATCTTGAACTGCACTGGGGCGGAAAGGAGATATACACCACCGTGCTGCCGGGAAACTGGAAGGTCACGCTGGAGGAAACACCCGTCACTGTGCAGAGCGAGGTGCTGGCAGAGGACGTGCCCCTGACCTATGGCGGGGAGGAACTGACGGCGGAGCGGATCGAATGCTCCAAGCTGTCCATGGCGGTGTACTTCGCCGACTATGTGGACTCTACCACCGGCATTCTCGGCGCGTTCAGGGTATTTGACGAGGACGGCAAACCTATCCCCTGCGATTGGAGCTTTATCGCAGATCAAACCGACGATAGCTGCATGATCTGGACGCGGTTCGATGAGCCCATTGAGCCGGAGCGCATCTGCAAGCTGACGTTCAACGGAGAGACTGTGTTTGCGCGCTGACGGTTCCGCGCAGTCCGTTTCGGAAACGACAAAAGAGGGGTGGTCACACCCCTCTTTTGTCGTCTGCTATCGTCCGGGACGGCGCGGAGGCCGCCGCATCGGCGGAATGCCGAATTCTCCCGCGCTGTCTTGCAAGGCGCCGCCCGGTTTGCTATAATGAAAAAAATATCATGGATGGCAAGGAGGGACAGGCTGTGGGCGACGGCTATTTTCTGCTGACAAATCTGCTTTCTGAGGACGAGAAACGGGTGATCACCAGCATCACGGCACATATCGAGCGCGGCGAGAAGCGCGTGGGTATCCAGCAGATCGCCAACGAGAACTTTCTCTCCACCACCACCATCGTCAAGATGTGCAAGCGGCTGGGCTTTGACGGATACAGCGAGCTGTACTACTACCTCAGCCGCCAGTTCAACTCCCACGGCCAGGACCGCAGCGCGGAGAATATCAAGAGCCTGATCGACAATTATTCCGACGAGCTGCTGGACCGGTTCTGCGGCCTGCTGGACCAGTCGCGCCGGGCCAAGCTGTTCACCACCGGCGAAGGCTTTTCCAACATTGTGGGCGCCTATATCGCCCAACGGCTGTCCATCTGCGGCTTTATGGTGTTCAACAACGTCCATTTCTATGACTATATGCTGTTCCGCGACGCGCACCACCTGTCCGACGCGGCGGAGGCCCCGCCGGTGATGTTCGCCGTCAGCCAGAGCGGCGAGACGGAGCCGGTGCTGAACGACGTGCGTCACGCCCGGCAGAACGGCCACAAGATCGTCACGTTCACCAAGCGGAGCGACTCTACCCTGGCGCAGATGTCGGACATCGTGTTTGTGGTGGACGGCTCGCGGCAGACGCTGGCCGGCAGCCTGCCCAACAGCTTTTTCGGCCATGTGATACTGGCGTTCGAGGAGCTGGTGGCGTTCTACTTCGGGCGGGAGAGGGACGCCTGAGATATTACTTTTTTTACCAAATCGGAAAATTTTTCTCTATAAAGGTGTGCTATACTGTGAGACGGTATGGTGCGCCTTTTGCTGTGTCATGCCGCTGTACACGTCCCGGAGAACTACTCCGGGCAAGGGAACAACACTTTATGGAGGAAAAAAGAATGAAAAAGTTTTTTGCTCTGCTGCTGGCGCTGGTCATGGCGCTCGGCCTGCTGGCCGGCTGCGGTGACAAGACCGATGGCGACAATGCCGGCGACACCGACGGCGCGAAGAAGATCGAGACCCTGAAGGTCGCGTTCGTGCCCTCCCGCGAGCCGGAGGAGATCATTACCGTTACCGAGCCCCTGAAGCAGATGCTGAAGGACGAGCTGGCCAAGCAGGGCTATGAGGTGGGCAACGTGGAGATCACTGTCGGCACCACCTATGAGGCCGTGGGCGAGGGCCTTGAGGCCGGCACCATCGACGTGGGCCTGATCCCCGGCGGCACCTATGTGCTGTATGACGACGGCGCCGAGGTCATTCTGACCGCTACCCGCGACGGCTTGAGCAAGGACTCCGACAACGCCAAGGACTGGAATGACGGCCAGCCCACCGAGGCTTCCGACAAGCAGGCCGTTTCCTACCGCGCTCTGTTCATCGCCGGCCCCTCTGACAAGGGCCAGGAGCTGGTGAAGAAGGTCAACGCCGGCGAAGAGCTGACCTGGGAGGACCTGGACAGCGCCAACTGGAGCGTCATGGGCACCTCTTCCCCCGCCGGCTACATCTATCCCGCCCTGTGGCTGCAGGATCACTACGGCAAGGGCATCTCTGACCTGAAGAGCGCCGTGCAGTCCGACTCCTACGCCAGCGCCTTTGCCCGTCTGGCCTCCGGCCAGGTGGACGTGCTGGTGACCTATGCCGACGCGCGCCGCGACTATGCCGAGCGCTGGAACACCGAGTTCAGCCGCGAGGGCTCCATCTGGGAGGAGACCGGCGTGATCGGCGTGACCGCCCCCATCTACAACGACACCATCTCCGTCAGCAAGAACTCCGAGATCATGGACGCTGACCTGATCGCCGCGCTGCAGCAGGCGTTCATCAACATCGGCAACACCGATGCCGGTAAGGAAGTCATCGCTATCTACAGCCACAACGGCTATCAGGTGGCACAGGCTTCCGATTACGACAACGAGCGCGCCGCGCAGAAGCTCATCCAGGAGCTGTCTGCCGCCAACTAAAGCACTTTCCCAAGCGCGGGGAGGACTGCACAGCCATGACCTTCCGCTGTGCAGCCCTCCCCGTGTGCTATTTCAGGAAAAGAGGAGACCATATGATCATTTTCGACCATGTATCCAAGGTGTATCCCAACGGCACGGTGGGTCTGGACGACGTGGACCTGACCATTCAGGACGGCGAGTTTGTGGCCATCATCGGCCGTTCCGGCGCGGGCAAGTCCACGCTGCTGCGCTCCGTGAACCGGATGCACCAGATCACCTCCGGCACGCTGACGGTGAACGGCACCGATGTCAGCACCCTGTCGGGCAAGAGCCTGCGCCGGTTCCGCCGGGGCATCGGTATGGTGTTCCAGTCCTTCAATCTGGTGACCCGCACCACCGTCATCAAGAACGTGCTGTCCGCCTGCGTGCCGGATATGCCCTTCTGGCGGGTGCTGCTGGGCGCCTTCCGAAAGGCGGACAAGATCAAGGCGCTGGAATCGCTGGATAAGGTGGGTATTCTGGACAAGGCCTACATCCGCGCCGACCAGCTCTCCGGCGGTCAGCAGCAGCGGGTGGCGCTGGCCCGCACACTGACCCAGAACCCCCGGATCATTCTGGCAGACGAGCCGGTGGCTGCCCTTGACCCCGTTACCGCCAAGCAGGTGATGCAGGACTTCGTCCGCATCAATGAGGAGATGGGCATCTCCATCCTGCTGAACATCCACCATGTGGAGCTGGCGCTGGAGTATGCCGACCGCATTATCGGCATCCGCGCCGGCAAGATCGTCTATGACGGGCCCTCCGCCAATGTGGACCAGTCGGTGCTGGACGCCATCTACGGTGACGACAGCGAGACGGAGGCAGACGCATGAGCCTGTACGACCGCCTGTTCAAGCCCCGCCGCTATACGCTGCCCAACGGCGCGGTGGTGGAGGAAAAACGCAGCCGCGCGCCGCTGGTCATTCTGATCGTGCTGGCGTTGGGTGCGCTGTCTGTGCACATTACCGGCTTCGATTTCGGGGTGTTGGTGAAGAAGGGCAGCAAGTTTTTCGATATCCTCGCGGCTATGTTCCCGCCCAACACGGGGTATCTGAGCAAGATCTGGCAGCCCCTGTGGGACACCATCAAGATGTCCTTCCTGGGTTCGTTCATCGGCGCGGTACTGGCGATCCCCTTTGCCGTAGCCGCCGCCAGCAACATCGTCACCAACCGCGTGGTGGTGTTCATCGTCCGGCTGTTTCTCAGCCTTGTGCGGACGCTGCCCACGCTGGTGTGCGCCCTGATCGCCACCTACATCTTCGGCCTGGGCACCATGGCGGGCACCTGCGCCATCGCGGTGTTTACCTTCGCCTATGTGGGCAAGCAGCTCTTCGAGATCATCGAGACGGTGGATATGGGACCCTATGAGGCCATGGAGGCGCTGGGCGCCACCCGGCTGCAGGCCTTTACCACGGCGGTGTTTCCCCAGGTGCTGCCCACCTATCTGTCCGTATCCCTGTTCTGCCTGGAGGGCAACGTGCGCTACGCCTCCATCCTGGGCTACGTGGGCGCGGGCGGACTGGGCCTTATTATGAATGAAAAGATCGGCTGGCGTGAGTACGACAGCCTTGGCATGATCCTGATCGTTCTGTTTGTGGCCGTTATGGTCATCGAGGCGATCAGCCACGCCCTGCGTAAAAAACTGACGTAAGGAGGGCCGTATGGAACAGAGAATTCAAAAAGCCTACGCCTCCGCGCCGAAAACGTGGCTGTGGCAGCTGCTGGCGGCCTTCATCGTGGCCTGCCTGCTGGCGTGGTCCGGCACGGCCGTACAGACCAGCAACCCCACCAGCAACGGGCTGGAGGTAGCCGGGAATATCATCTCCGGTATCTTCCATCCCTCCGCCAAGCTGCTGTTCACACTGGGCACCAACGGTGTGCCTTATCTGCTGCTGGAGACGTTCTGCATCGCCTTTCTGGGCACCATCGTGGGCGCGGTGATCTCGCTGCCCCTGTCGTTTATCTCCGCCAGCAATCTGGTCCCCAAGCCGCTGGCACTGGTGGGACGCATTCTGATCGCCGCTATCCGCACCGTTCCCGCCTTTGTCTACGGCCTGATGTTCATCCGCGTCACCGGCCCCGGTCCCTTCGCTGGCCTGCTGACCATGTCCCTGTGCTCCATCGGCATGGTGTCCAAGATGTTTATCGAGAGCATCGAGGACCTGGACAAGCGCATCCTGGAGTCGTTGGACGCCGCGGGCTGCACCACGTTCCAGAAGATCCGCTACGGCATTCTGCCGCAGCTGACGGCGGACTTTACCTCCACCATCATCTACCGCTTCGACATGAACCTGCGCGACGCCACGGTGCTGGGCCTGGTGGGCGCGGGTGGTATCGGCGCGCCGCTGATCTTCGCCATGAGCGCCTATCGCTGGAACGAGGTGGGCGCGATCCTGCTGGGCCTGATCGTGCTGGTGCTGATCATCGAGTGGATATCCTCCCGGATCCGTATCAAGCTGGCACGGGGGTGAGCCGATGGACACAAAACGCTTTACCATCTACTTCACCTCTGACCTCCATGGTTATATCTATCCCACCGACTACCGCAGCCGGCAGGAGAGGGATATCGGTCTGTTCAAGTGTGCCAGCCAGTTTCATAAGGACGGGAACACGCTGGTCATCGACGGCGGCGATATCCTGCAGGGCTCGCCGCTGGGTGCCTACTGCCATGACACATTGGGCGACGCCAGCCGGTTCGCCGAGATAATGAACCGCTGCGGCTACGACTATGTGACCCTGGGCAACCACGACTTCAACTACGGCATGGACTATCTGGACAGCTATCTCAACGCTCTGCACGCCCGCTGCGTCTGCGAGAATGTCCGCTGGGACGGCGCCCGCGTGCGCTTCCCTGCCCGTATCCACACGCTGGAGAACGGCCTGCGGATCGGCATCGTGGGCATCGTCACCGACTACGTGAACATCTGGGAGAAGCCGGAGCACCTGTCCGGCATCACTATCAGCGACCCTATCCCCGCCGCGCGTGCGGCGCTGGAATCCCTGCGGGACCGGGTGGATGTGACGCTGTGCATTTATCACGGCGGCTTCGAGAGAGATCTGGCCACCGGCCGCGTGCTGTCCACCACCCACGAGAACGTGGCCTACCGCCTGTGCCAGGAGCTGGACTTTGACCTTCTGCTGACAGGGCACCAGCACATGACCGTCCACGGGCAGACGCTGTGCGGTACTTTCGTGGTGCAGCCCACCGACCGGGGACAGGAATTCCTGCACATCGAGGCGGCCATATCCGAAACGGGCAAGCGCTTCACCAGCGAGACGATCCCCGCATCCGGTGCATGCCGCCGGGAGTGGCTGGACGAGTTCGCCGGCATGGAGCGCGGCGCCCAGGGCTGGCTGGATCAGGTGGTGGGCCATCTGCCGCAGCCTCTGATGCCGGACACGCCGCTGCACATGGCGGCCGGAGGCAGCGGTCTCCCCGATCTGTTCAACGCGGTGCAGCTTTGGGCCAGCGGCGCGCAGCTGTCCGCCTCCAGCCTGGCCAACGATGCGGCGGGGCTCCCGCGGGTGGTGCGGCGGCGCGATCTGCTGATCGCCTACCCCTACACCAACACGCTGTCGGTGCTGGAGATCACCGGCGCCGTTCTGCGGCAGGCGATGGAGCGCAGCGCGGCGTACTTTACCCGGAACGACGACGGCACCCTGCGGGTGTCGGACTGCTTCCTGGAGCCGAAGGTGGAGCATTACAACTACGACTACTACATGGGCGTGTCCTACACCTATGACATTTCCCGCCCGGTGGGGCAGCGGGTCGCTGCCATGACCGTGCAGGGAAAGCTCGTGGCGGATACCGATGTGTTCACCATCTGCCTGAACAGCTACCGCGCCAGCGGCACCGGCGGGTATGACTGCTATGTGGGCTGCCCCGTGGTGCGGGAGATCGGCACGGAGATGTCCGATCTGATCCTGGACTATTTCAAGCAGTACGGCGACGCCATGCCGGAGCGCCGCGGCGATTTCCGGGTCCTTCCGCCTGTGCGGAGCGACGGATAAGCGCCGCGCGTCCGGGCCAACCGTTGCCGTTTTACAACGCTTCCTGTGCTCCAAAAGCCCCGGGACCGCAAGGGCCCCAGGGCTTTTTTGGCGTGCGTCACTGACTCGAATTCGAAATTTGCAAAACAAAAAACCTCGGAACCCTTGTGGTTCCGAGGTTTTCATGGTGCGCGGTACAGGACTCGAACCTGTGACCCCATGCACGTCAAGCATGTGCTCTACCAGCTGAGCTAACCGCGCAGACAACGATAGTATATTACCCTATCAGCCCCGGTTTGTCAACACTTTTCTTGCCTTTCCCGCGGAAATTTGCTATACTTACGGGGAAAGACTGTGAAAAGGGGATGATCCCATGGAAAAGATCGCGCTGGTGACCGGCTCCTCCCGGGGTATCGGACGGGCGGTGGCCCGCCGCTTGGCCGCCGAGGGCTACGCCGTGTGCATCAACTACCGGGAACGGCAGGATTGTGCCATGTCGCTGGTGGCGGAGATCAGCGCCGCCGGCGGCCGCGCCATGGCCGTGCAGGCGGACGTGGCGCACCGGGTGCAGGTGAACGAGATGGTGCGGCGGGTGGAGGGCGAACTCGGCCCCGTGTCGCTGCTGGTGAACAACGCCGGCGTGGCGGGGCAGGCGCTGTTCCAGGACATCACCGACGCCCTGTGGCGCCGGTATTTCGCCGTGAACGTGGACGGGGCGTTCCACACCATACAGGCGGTGCTGCCCCATATGCTCCACGAGCACGCCGGGTGTATCGTCAACGTGTCCTCCATCTGGGGCCTGCGGGGCGCCAGCTGCGAGGTGACGTACTCCGCCACCAAGGGCGCACTGATCGCGCTGACGCGGTCGCTGGCGTCGGAGCTGGCGCCCACGGGCATCCGGGTCAACTGCGTGGCGCCGGGTGTCATTAAGACCGATATGCTGGACGCGCTGCCGCCGGAGGTACTCCCCCAGCTGGCGCAGGAGACGCCGCTGGGCCGTCTGGGCACGCCGGAGGACATCGCCGCCGCCGTCAGCTTTCTGGCGGACGAAAAGGCGTCGTTCATCACCGGGCAGGTGCTCACCTGCGACGGAGGATTTATATTGTGACCGCGAAAACGCAGCCCGCCTCGAAAGAGGCGGGCTGCTTCGTTATATATGTCCCTCCGGGAGGGGCTGGGCGTGGAGCATCACCCGGCCGAAGCAGGTCAGGCTGCGGCCGCTGCCCCGGTGAAATATCACGTCCATGTCCGCGCGCTTCCGGTTCAGGGAGAACAGGTATACCATACCCAGCGGGTCCCGGTAGTACTGCTTGCACAGCATATCGCCGTCTACGCAGAAAATGCCCACGTCGCCGCTTTGCACCGGGTCATGGTTCACGTAGACCACGGCGCCGTCGGCGATGACCGGCGCCATGGAGTCGCCCTGTATCCGCACGGCCAGCTCCGCGCCGGGCGGTACGTCGCCGGTGACCGGTATCAGCTCGTAGTCCTCGCCGAACACCGGCACGGCAAAGCCCGCGGCGGCGGGTGATGTGTACAGCGGGATGACCCGCCTCTCGGCGGCGGGTGCGGCGGCGCGCAGGTCGTCAGTCATTTCGGTCAGCGCGTCCACCAGCGTGTGGACGGTCTGGCGCCCGGACAGGGGCAGATCCCGGTATTTGGCCAGCAGACGGCGCTCCTCGTCACTGTGGCCGCCGGAGACGGCGCGGTAGCTGCCCCGGTACAGATAGTTGGGCTCAGCCTCCAACGCGTCAAACAGCCGCAGGAGCACCTCCTCCTTGGGGGCGCTGATGCCCGTCTCGTAGTTGCCCACGGCGGATACGGACACTCCCAGTCGGTCGGCCAGCGCCTGCCGGGTCAGCCCCAGCTCCTCCCGCCGCCGCCGCATTTGCTCACCAAAAGACACGCCGCGCACCTCCTCGACAAATACAGACTGCTTTTGACAGTATACTACGCTGGATTTTTGGTTTTGTCAAGGGATAATCACAAGAAACTTGTGATTTTTGACTTGACATCACAAGTTTCTTGTGATACAGTAGCGTCATCAACAAGTTTCTTGGTTTTGAAAGGGGGTTGTCACAAGAATGCTGTGGCGTGGAGGAGGTGGATACAAACGGCGGCAGAGGGGGCGGCAAAAAACGAAAAGAGCACGCCGGAGCGTGCTCTTTTGCGGCGGGCTGGGCCGCTTCTCTCGGGGCGTGCACATGATAGATACCGCGGCGTTGACAATAAAAATACCGACCGCCTGAAGGGCTGATCGGTATTTTTGGTGGGGGATGGTGGATTCGAACCACCGAAGGCATTGCCAGCAGATTTACAGTCTGTCCCCTTTGGCCACTCGGGAAATCCCCCAAATATATGGGTATTCAATTGGAGCTGGTGGACGGATTCGAACCCCCGACCTGCTGATTACAAATCAGCTGCTCTACCAGCTGAGCTACACCAGCATCTCACCAGCGAACCGTATTATACCAGAGCTTTCCCTCAATGTCAACAAGAAAGTTTATCAGGAAACAGAAAATTTATCGCTTTAAAGTTATACAGCTTTCACAAAGGAACCATGCAGAACAACGAAAGAGGGGGATCGCATATGACATTATCACAACTTTCCGTACAGTACGACGCCAGCGCCGCGCTGGTGGCCGGGCGGCTGGCGCAGCTGCGCCTGGCCCTGCGTACCACCGGCGATCAGGAGGAGGCCCGGCGTCTGCGCCGCCGGATCGCGGAGCTGCGGCCCATGCTGGAGCAGTGCCGCCGCCTGACCCAACTGACGGCCCGCTACTACGACAGGAGCTTCTGCGGCTATGGCGAGTACCGTATATGACCCCATGGATCGGGCGGGTCTTGAGTTCTGGCTCCACACCCAGGCCGGGGACAACAGCGAACGCCGCCGTCGGCTGCTGCGGAACCTGCCCAAGGCTGTGGCCGCGGAGCTGACGCCCCGCCAGCGGGAGGTCCTGGCGCTGTACATGGAGAGGGACATGAACGTGACCCAGATCGCGGCGGTGCTGGGCGTCAACAAGTCCACGGTATCCCGTTCACTGCACCGGGCGCTCCGCAGACTGGAGCGCTGCCTGCGATATAGCTTTTGATCCGCGGCGGAACGGGAAGTGCTTGACATTTCCCGTTCCGCCACATACTATATACATACCGTACACGTGCCATATACGTACCACCTGCGTATCCTGCCGGTATTACTGACATTACCATTGAAGAAAAGGAGTATCGCTCCATGTATCAGAAGCTTATGCACAACAAGAGCCTGCGCCTGATCGGCGGTCTGCTGGGCGGCCTGCTGCTCAGCGTGGCCATCAACGTGTTCATCGTGCCTCAGGGCCTCTACGGCGGCGGGGCCTACGGCCTGTGCCAGGTGATCCGTACCCTTCTGCAGCGGGAGCTGTCTCTCTCCCTGCCCTTCGACCTGGCCGGTGTACTGTATTTTTTCGTGAACATTCCTCTGTTTCTGCTGGCCTACAAGGCCCTGGGCCGGGAGTTTTTCTGGAAGGCGGCGATCTGCACCGTCTGCAACTCCGTCTTTCTGGCGGTCATTCCCTCGCCGTCCACGCCGGTCATTCCGGATATCCTCACCAGCTGCATGGTGGGCGGCATCCTGGCGGGCTTTGCCTCTGGATTGGTGCTGACCTGCGGCTGCTCCACCGGCGGCCTGGACATCCTGGGGCTGTATCTCAGCAAGAAGGGGAGCCGCTTCACCGTGGGCCGGTTCTCCATTTCCTTCAACGCGCTGCTGTACACCCTGTGCTTCTTCCTGTTCGATGCCACCACCGCGATCTACTCCGCTATATATAATGTGCTGAGCAGCCTGTTTCTGGACCGTATCCACCGGCAGAATGTTACGGTACAGCTGCTGATCTTCACCAAGAAGAACGACCCCCAGCTGCCCCGCTACATCATGGAGCAGTTGGACCGGGGTGTTACCAGCTGGACGGGCCGGGGCGGCTGGACCGGCGACGAGGTGCAGGTGCTCTGTGTCTGCCTGTCCAAGTATGAGATCGACACCCTGCAGGATGTTCTGCGCCGGGTGGACCCGGATGCCTTCTACATCGTGCAGGAGGGCGTCCATGCCGGCGGCAATTTCGAGCGCCACCTGGGGTGACAGTCCCCGAAAAAATCACAAAACACCATCCCACGGGATGGTGTTTTTTCTTGCCTTTTCAGGAAATTGCGGATGTGAAGGCGGCAACGTTTCCAATTTGTCCGCTGATAAAAAACGAAACCGGCGCAAACCGTTCTTACAGGCGGGACAGCGCCTCGTAAAGCGAAAAAAACGGCAAGTGTTGGTAACGTTTTCAGATTACCACATTTTTTTGCACAAATCAACCAAAAATTTATACAAACTTAATGTTCAAAAATTGTTCATTTTGCAGCTTGAAAGTTGAAAAACACCGGCGTATAGTAATGATGTTATTAGTGGGCGGGCGTGTTTGTTTGCTAAAATACAGGAAATGCAACTTTTCCGGTATAAATATTTCGCAGTTTTAATCGCGAAAGGAACGATGAACCACGTCCTGAATGCTAAGAAATCGTTATGAAAAGGGAGGAGCCGCTATGACCCGACAGGAAGCCGTCGACCGTCTGTGCGATGTGTACGCCGGCAGCTATGATGTGACCCGCTGCGAAGAGAACGAGCACGCCTTGGCCGCCACGATGGATTTCTACGCCACCGCCGAGAAGTACGTGCTCTCCAAAAAGGCCAAGCTCTGGCAGGCCAACAGCTTTGAATATGTGTACCTCTTCAATGTTCCCCATCTGACGAAGGAGATATATGAAAGGTGCGAAAAGCTGGCCTACGAACAGGGTATGGCCCGCATCCAGCCAAACTCCACCCATATGTATACCTACATCACCGCGCTGTTTGTCTGTGACAGCTGCGACGAAGACGCCCGCAAGGCACTGAAGCGCTGCAAGCTCTACAAGAGCTTCAAGCTGTCCTACTGGGGCTGGATGGACTTTCATACCGGGCTGGTGGTGCTGCCTGAGGAAAAGATCAGCACCAATGCCAGCGGACATAGTGCAGCACAGGTTTTCGAAAGAGGCCTGTTTCATAAGCAAAAGAAATCGCTATTCAGAAAGGAGAGAGCTGTATGAATGCTGCGTTGTTCCTTATCATTGGCTGCGCTGTCCTGGTCGTAGGTTATATCTTCTACGGCGGCTGGCTGGCCAAGAAGTGGGGCGTGGATAACTCCCGTCCGACTCCTGCCCATACCATGGAGGATGGCAAGGATTATTGTCCTGCCAAGGCTCCCGTGCTGATGGGTCACCATTTCTCCTCTATCGCCGGTGCCGGCCCCATCAACGGCCCCATTCAGGCCGCTGTGTTCGGTTGGGTCCCCGTTATGCTGTGGGTCCTGATCGGCGGTATCTTCTTCGGCGGCGTGCATGACTTCGGCGCCCTGTTCGCCTCCATTCGCCACAAAGGCGAGTCCATCGGTGAGGTCATCGGCGACGCCATCGGTGCCAAGGCCAAGAAGTTGTTCATCACCTTCGCTTACCTGACTTTGATCCTGGTGGTGGCGGCATTCGCCTCCATCGTGGCCAACACCTTCAAGGCCACCTATACCGCTGACGGCGCTGTGGACTATGCGGCTTCCGCTGCCAATGCCTCCACCGCTATCATCTCCATCATGTTCATCCTGATGGCCATTCTGTTCGGCTTCTTTGTCTATCGCCGTAACGCGCCTCTGGGCATCTCCACGATCATCGGCGTCATCGGCATCGTGGTCTGCATGATCATCGGCCTGAACTGGCATCCCATCTATCTGAACTACACCGTGTGGATGATCATTGTCGGTCTGTACATCGGCGTTGCTTCCGTCACCCCCGTGTGGATTCTGCTGCAGCCCCGTGACTACCTGAGCTCCTTCCTGCTGTACGGCATGATGATCCTGGCTGTCGTGGGCATCGTCGGCTGCTCCCCCACCGTGGATATGCCCGCGTTTACCGGGTTCTATGATACCCTGGCTCCCAGCGGCACGTCCCTGGGCTATATGTTCCCTGCACTGTTCGTGACCATCGCCTGCGGCGCTGTGTCCGGCTTCCACTCCCTGGTGGGCTCCGGTACCACGTCCAAGCAGCTGGATCAGGAGAAGGACGCCAAGCCCATCGCCTATGGCGGTATGCTGATCGAGTGCGCTCTGGCTCTGATCTCCGTCTGCGCTGTTGGTTACATCTGGAACCAGTATGCTGACGGCACCACCACGACGCCTACCGTCGTGTTTGCCACCGGTCTGGCCTCCATGTTCTCCAAGGTGTTCGGCTCCGGCTGCTACAACGTGGTGTACTCCATGCTGATCCTGGCCGTGTCCGCCTTCTGCCTGACCTCCGTGGATACCGCCACCCGTCTGGCCCGCTATATGTTCGCTGAGTTCTTTGTCGAGCCCGGCAAGACCCGCGAGGATCTGACCGGCTGGAAGCGCGTGATCACCAACCCCTATGTGGCTACCGGTATCACCGTGGTGGCCGGCGTGGCCCTGGGCCTGACCGGTTACGCCAAGATCTGGGCTCTGTTCGGCGCTGCCAACCAGCTGCTGGCTGCTCTGGGTCTGCTGGCTGTGTGCTGCTGGCTGGGCAAGATCGGCCGCAACAACAAGATGTTCTACTTCCCCATGTTCTTCATGCTGATCGTCACCCTGACCTCCCTGGTGTTTACCATCAAGGCGCAGGTCGTGGGCATCATGGCCGGCGGCGAAGGCGTGGTGTGGTGCTACGTCCGCGGCATCATCGGTGTCCTGCTGGTGATCCTGGCCATCGACCTGGTGGTGGAGGGCATCCGCGCTCTGGGCCGCAACAAGAAGGCTGCTCAGGCCGCAGAGTAAATCGCTTATCAGGAGCGTTCGCCCCTGCGTAAGCAGACGGCGCCGTTTCTTCCCTGATATCATTTTCTCCTCACAAAAAGCACAGGCTCCGGCATTCGCCGGAGCCTTTTGCTGCATTTCTTTCGAAAAAACACGCTCCGGCAGCGCCGGAGCGTGTTTTCAGTCATTCACATCGTAGAAAATTCGCTCGCCGGCCTCGGCCAGCCCCAGCTGGTCGCGGGCCAGGTCCTTGATGAACTCCTCGTCATCCTTCTTGGCCAGGTCGGACTCCAGCGCCTGGTTCTCCTGGGTCTGCTGCTGCAGCTGTCTCTCCAGCGCGGCCTGCTGCTGCGCGGCCTCGTTCAGCCGCTTGCCCACCCGGATCAGCTCCACGCCTAAAAACACCACCAGAGCGAGAATGACCAGCAGCAATATGGGATTTGTCCGGTGCTTCTTTGCGTGCGTCTGCCCTTTCTGCATGGCGTTCCGCCTCCTTTTCCGCAGCGCGCTTTTTTCTTATCATAACGCACTTCCGACAAAAAATAAAGGCTTTTTTCGCCGCCGCCGTAAATTTTTTCACCGGCCACCACAGCAGCCGGCCTGTGCCCGCGGCGGCGCTGAGCCAGAAGTCCCACAACGGACGCATCAGCGGCGAAAGCGCCAGCAAATACACCGCCGCGCCCAGGCCCATGGCGGTCAGCATGATCAGCCGCAGCTCGCCCTGCCCTACCCGCAGGGCGTACCACAGCAGGGCCGGAGCGACCAGCAGCAGAAACGCTGCGTCCAGCCCGTGGGTCAGCCGCCGGTCCCGCCGGCGGCGCAGCCGCACCAGCCGCAGCAGGTCATAGACGGCCCCGGCCGCCGCGCCCAGGGCCGCCGCAGTCAGGTATGCGCGCAGCTGCTCGGAGACGACGGTCCCCACCTCAGCCGAACAGGCGGCTGAACAGCCCGCCGCCCCGGACCTCTGGCGCATCCTCATAGGTCAGTGCGTCGATGCGCCCGTCCACGTGCAGCTCGCCGCCGTCCAGGCTCAGCTTGCCGATGTGCAGGCTCTCTCCGCTGACCACCAGCACGCCCGCGCCGGTACGCAGCACGATGCACTGGTCGTCGAAGCGCTCTACGTCCTCCACACCGGAGACGGTGAGCTTCTCCCGCCCCTCCAGCTGTAAGCGGTGGGCGGCGGCAGGATCGGTGATATCATACGGCATAAAAAGTCCCCTCCTACGATACGGTCTCCGCGCCCCGGCCCTGTGCCGGGATGCATTTTTTACCATCGTATGAGGGGGCTTGTTCTTTTATGCCGGGTTTGTCCTCAGACCTCTTTGTACATGGCCGCGGCGGCGTCCTTGCCCACGTTCTCGGTGACGGATACTACCTCCACCGTCAGCGTTCTTGCGCCGAAACGGATGGCGATCACATCGCCCACCTTCACGTCGTAGGATGCCCGCTGTACCCGGCCGTTGACGGTGACACGCTCGGCGTCGCAGGCCTCATTGGCCACGGTGCGGCGCTTGATGAGCCGCGAGACCTTCAGATATTTGTCCAAACGCATGGGGTCCCTCCTATAAGAAAGGCTGGTGTGTCGCCACACCAGCCTTTGCATACGTCAGCTTACTTTGCCACGGCGTCCTTCAGGGCCTTGCCGGCCTTGAAAGCGGGGATCTTGGTAGCGGCGATCTGCACGGGCGTCTTGGTGCGGGGATTCAGGCCGGTGCGGGCAGCGCGCTTCTTGGTCTCGAAGGAACCAAAGCCCACCAGCTGGATCTTCTCGTCAGCCTTCAGGGTCTCGGTGATGGTGTTCAGAACGGCGTTGACGGCAGCGTCAGAGTCCTTCTTGGACAGGCCGGTCTTCTCAGCGACAGCGGCGATCAGTTCAGTCTTATTCATGTTATTTCCTCCCAAAAATTTTCGTTGGTAATTGCCGCAATGGGCGGCTATCCTAAAACGATGTTGTATCGCATTAAGAACATTCTTTGGCCCCGTTCCACAGGGCGGTCATCTCCTCCAGCGTCATGTCGGACAGGCTGCGGCCCGCTGCGGCCGCGGCCTCCTCCATCGCGCGGAAGCGGCGAATGAATTTTTCACAGGTGCCGTTGACAGCTGTTTCCGGGTCCGCGCCACAGAAGCGACCCACCTTTACGGCGGCGAACAGTACGTCGCCCAGCTCCTCCTCGACATTGGTGCCGTCGCGCACAGCCTGCCGCAGCTCGGCAGTCTCCTCGTCCAGCTTGTCCAGCGCGCCGGAGACGTCGCGCCAGTCGAAGCCCGCCTCCGCAGCCTTCTTCTGTATCTTCTCCGCCCGCCACAGACCTGGCAGACTGCGGGCCACGGCATCCAGCGCATCGGCAGTGGTTTTCTGGCCCTTCTCCTGCCGCTTCAGCTGCTCCCAGCTGGCGGGCACAGTGTCTGCCGTTTCCGCCTGACCATCGCCGAACACGTGGGGGTGGCGGTACAGCAGCTTTTTTACCACGCCGTCGCATACGTCATCCATGTCAAAGCGCCCGGCGTCGGCTTCGATGCCGGCGTGGAACACCACCTGCATGAGCACGTCGCCCAGCTCTTCCTTCAGCAGTGCGGCGTTGTCCGTATCGATGGCCTCGGCGGCCTCGTAGGCCTCCTCCAGCATTCCTCGGCGGATGGACTGGTGGGTCTGCACCCGGTCCCAGGGACAGCCCTCCGGCGAACGGAGCAGCCGGATGATCTCCAGCAGATCTTCGTAGCCATAGCGTGGTTTCCTTGTAAAATTTATCATACTTACGCTCCTATTGCAAGAGGTTTTCCACTGCAACTGGGGAAAAGTTCGCTGCATTTCAGGAATTTTACCGCAAATGCAGCCGGTCAGCCAGTTTTTCCCCTTTCGGCAGGGTCTGAAGATCCTGCCGCGTCACGGCGCCAATGGCCAGCGCCAGCACCACGTATACAACGGCGGCCAACAGCACCGCCGGCAGTACCGCCCATCTCTCGGGCAGAAGGCGGCAGAACAGGCCATAGCCGGACCGGGCCGCCAGCGCCATCACCGCCGTCAGAAGAACGGGCTTGGCAAACAGGGAGATATACCCCGGACGCTCCGGCACCAGCCGTGCGATGGCTGCCAGGTTGATGACCGCGATCAGCGCGTAGCAGTACAGTGTGCTCACCGCGGCGCCCCGAATGCCCGTGGCGGGATCGCCCACCATCAGGTAGTTGGTGACGATCTTCAGTACGCCGCCGCAGAGGAGGGAGATCACCGGCAGCAGCGGGTGGCCGTAGGACTGTAGGACGCCGTTGGTGGCCACCATCAGGCATACGAACACGCAGGCCAGGCCCAGGAACGTCAGGTGATAGGCCGCCGCCTCGGCGGTTTCCGGCACCGCGGGATAGAGCAGCTGCAGGATAGGCCCCGCCAGCACCGACAGTCCCACGCCGGCGGGCAGGGCCGCCAGCACCGTCAGCTTCAGCGCCGCCCCGGCCGCTATTCCGGCAGCAGTGCGGTCGCGGCGGGTCAGCGCGGCGGATACCGCCGGCATCAGGCTTACCGACAGGGGATAGATAAACGACGGCGGCAGCATGAACAGTGTCATGCCGAAGGTGTATTCGCCATACAGGGCGGTGGTCTCCGCCGTTGTATAGCCAAGCGTGTCCCGCAGGGTGGCCGTCACCAGCGCCTGGTCCAGCAGGGTGATCAGGCTCATGCCCGCCGCGCCCACGGTGATGGGTATGCCGGTCCGCAGCAGCTCCCGCAGTACGCGGCTGCTTGCCGGGGGTACGTCGCGCACTTCCGGCAGTGCGGCCCGCCGGGGCAGCAGCAGGGCGGTGACCAGCAGGCCCAGGCCCGCCCCGGCGGTGACACCGCCGATGGCCCCGGCGGCGCACAGGTCCGTCCCCGCACCCTGCCGCAGCAGGTACAGGCACAGCCCCAGCCCGATGAGCAGCTTGCCGGCGGACTCCGCCACCTGTCCGGCGGCGGTAGGCACCATATCGCCCAGCCCCTGGGAATAGCCCCGCAGCGCCGCCGACAGGCATACCAGCAGCACTGCCGGCCCCAGCGTCCGCAGGGCCGGGGCCGCGTCCGGATCGTGGAGCGCGGCGGCCAGGGCCTCCGGCAGCAGGCACATAACGGCGGAGCACACCAGCCCCAGCGCCGCCAGCAGGGCCAGGCCCAGGTGCAGGCAGCGGCGCACGGCGCCATAGCGCCGCTGGGCGGCGGCACGGGACACCATGCGGCTCAGGGCCACCGGCAGTCCCGCCGTGGACAGCACCAGCAGCAGACTGTAAATGTTGTACGCGGCATAGAAATGCGCCATGCCCTCCCGGTCCAGCAGGTTCCCCAGCGGGATCTTGTACAGGGCACCCAGCAGCTTTGTCACCGCCACAGCCCCGGCCAGAATGGCCGCGCCGCCCATGAAGTTTTGCCGCCGGTGGGTCATGGTGCCTCCTTATCTCACCGCGCCATCTCCTGATGGAAGCGGCGGAACGCCTCTAAATTCTCCGTCAGCTTTTCCGGCCGCTGGATATACTCCAGCGGGAATTTGGGGTGGAACACGCGCTCGATGCGGTTCCGCTTTGCGTCCACCATCTTGGTGGAGCCGCCTGCGCCCAGGGACAGGATGCTGTGCAGCTCCTCCATGATGTAGATATTATACAGGCCCTCCGCCCCGGATATGCACCAGCCTACATTCTCAAAGCTGCCGGACATATATTTCTGGCGGTAGAGGTAATAGGGGGCGAAGCCCTTTTCCCGCAGCGCCGGATCGGCGTAGTCCAGCATGGCCGCCACGTCCTCCGCCGAGGGGATAGGCAGGCCCTCCAGCAGGATGCGGCTGCCCTTCTTCAGGCTCAGGGTGTGCACGGTGATGTTGTCCGCGCCGAAGGTCAGGCACGTATCCAACGTCCGGCGAAAGCCCTCCGGCGTGTCGGCGGGCAGCCCGGCGATCAGGTCCATGTTCACATGGGGAAAGCCCATGGACGTGGCCAGCTCCATGGCCTTTTCGATATCCTCCGGGCTGTGCTTCCGGCCGATGGCGGAGAGCACCCGGGGCTCCAGCGACTGGGGATTTACGCTGATCCGGTCCGCACCGTGATCCAGCAGCACCTGCAGCTTCTCCCGGTCGATGGTGTCCGGCCGTCCCGCCTCGATGCAGTATTCCACGCAGTCGGACAGGTCGAAATTCCGGTTCACCGCCGTCAGCAGCGCATCCATTTGACTGGCGGACAGGGTGGTGGGCGTGCCGCCGCCCATGTAGAACGACTTGATCCGCAGGCCTGCCTCCTTCACCATGCGGCCCGCGGCCTCCACCTCCGCCGTCAGCGCCGCCAGATACGGCTCCATCAGCTTGAAGGATTTTTCCACCGACGCCGATACGAAGCTGCAATAGGCGCAGCGGGTGGGGCAGAAGGGGATGCCGATGTACAGAGAGATGTCCTCGGGGCGCAGGTCGCTCCTGGCCTTCAGGCCCGCCTCGGCGCTCTCCAGCGCTAGACGCCGCCGCTCCGGGGAGACACAGTATGTGTCCCGCAGCACCCGGTCCGCCTGGGCGGGGGTCATGCCGTCCTCCAGCATGGTCCGCACCAGCTTGGCCGGGCGGATGCCCGTCAGCGCGCCCCAGCTTGGCGTCACGCCGGTGACGTCCCGGGCCGCCCGGAAAAAGGACAGCTTCAGCGCACGCTGACGCAGGCGTTCCCGTTCGTATGCGTCGGAAACGCCTGCGGTCCGAACGCGGGCCTCGCCCCGCGCCGTTTTGCCGCCATAGGTCAGTGTCGTGACCCCGGTGGCATATACATTGCCCTCATGCAGTGTGACCTCCGCGTGGCTGTCCCCGTCCTCGCCCTCATATACCGGGCGCTCCTCCGGGAAAAAGGCCAGCAGGCTCTGCTCGATGGCGTAGCGGTCCTCGTGACCGCGCAGGTTCAGCTTCATTGCGCCGTCCCCTGCCGCATATAGGGGTTCATGCGGCGCTCAAAGTCCAGCGTCGTTTCCCGGTCATGGCCGGGCAGGACCCGCCAGTCGCTCTCCAGCGCCGCCAGACGGCCCAGGGAGGCGAGCATCTTGGGATAGCTGCCGCCGGGGAAGTCGCATCGTCCGCAGGAGCAGCGGAACAGGGTATCCCCGGCAAAGATCACGTGCTCCCGGTCCAACAGCAGACACACGGAGCCCTCGGAGTGGCCCGGTGTTTCCATGACCCGCAGGGACAGCCCGCCCAGGGGCAGCACGTCGCCCTCCTTATAATACCGCTGGTGCTGCTCGTCCACCCGGGTGAACAGCAGCTCGCCGCCCCGCCCGGTCACGCTGTCCTTCTCGTGGATGTACACCGGTACGTCCGGGTATCTCTCCAACAGGGGCCGCACGGCGGAGGTGTGGTCAAAGTGCCCGTGGGTCAGCAGGATGTACTTGAGTGCGCAGCCGCTTTGTCCCACCAGCTTTTCTATCCGAGATTCGTCGTCGCCGGGGTCGATCAGGGCACAGACCTTCGCGTCCTCGTCGCACAGCAGGTAGCAGTTGGTCATGATAGGGCCCACTTGCAGTGTTTTGATGGTCATGGTGTCCTCCTTACAGGGTGTCGGTGTCCAGAATGATGGTCAGTGGTCCGTCGTTCAGGCTGTCCACCTGCATATAGGCGCCGAATTCACCCGTCTCGGTGTGAAAGCCCTTGTCCCGGCACAGCTGCACGAACTTTTCGTACAGGGGGATGGCCACCTCCGGCCGCGCCGCCGCCAGAAAGTCCGGCCGCCGGCCCTTCTTGCAGTTGGCGTACAGCGTGAACTGGGACACGATCAGCAGCTCTCCGCCCACATCCGTCAGGCTGCGGTTCATTTTTTCATGTTCGTCCTCAAAGATACGCAGGCCCGTCAGCTTGTCGGCCAGCTTTACCGCCTGTGCCTCGGTGTCCTCATGGGTCACACCCAGTAGCACCAAAAAGCCCTCGCCGATCTGTCCGATGACCTTGCCGTCCACGGAAACGCTGGCGTGTTTTACACGGGTCAATACAGCGCGCATAATTTGTTCTCCTTTATACTCTTTGTATTTGTTTTCCTCATCCGGCGGGTCTTGTCACCCGCATAACGCCCGATATCTGCTCGATGCGGCGCATGACGCTGCGCAGCTGCTCGCTGTCCGCCACATCGATGTCCAGTGACAGCAGGGCGAAGCCGTCCGGCGTGCTGCGGGCGTTCATGGAGGAGACGTGGGTCTTGGTGCTGGACAGCACCGTGGACACGTCCATGATAATGTTGATGCGGTCCTTGGCGGTGATCTCCAGCGTGGTGCGGTAGCTCTCCCGCGTGTCGCTGCCCCAGGAAACCTTGATCCACCGGCCCGCCTCGCTGGGCTTGCGCCGGGCCGGGTCCGCGTTGGGACAGTCCGCCCGGTGCACGGAAATGCCGTAGCCGCGGGTGATGAAGCCCACGATATCGTCTCCCGGCACAGGGGTGCAGCACTTGGAGAACTTCACCAGACAGTTGGTCAGACCCTCCACCACGATCCCCTGCTCGCCCTTGGCGCGCTGGGGCACAGCGGGACGCATGAGCTGCGGCTGGTCCGCCACGGGGACCTCCGCCTGCCGTTCCGTCTGATGCTGGTGGATGATGCGCTGGATGTCCTCCCGCAGCCGGCCGACGACCTTTAGTGCCGAAATGCCGCCGTAGCCGATGGCGGCGTACATATCGTCCAGCGATGTGAAGCACAGCTTCTTCAGCACGCCGGGCAGGTTCTCCTCGTTGGTCAGCTCCTTCAGCGTCACGCCGGTGCGCTTCAGCTCCGACTCAAAGCTCTGCCGCCCGTTGACGATGTTCTCGTCCCGCTTTTCCTTCTTGAACCACTGGCGTATTTTACTGCGGGCGTTGCTGCTCCGGGCGATCTTCACCCAGTCACGGCTGGGACCGTGGGCGGATTTGCTGGTCATCACCTCCACCACGTCGCCGTTGCGGAGGTGGTAGTCGAACTGCACGATCCGCCCGTTGACCTTGGCGCCCACCATGTGGTTGCCGATGGCGGAGTGTATGGTATAGGCGAAGTCGATGGGCGTGGCCCCGGCCGGCAGGTTGATCACGTCGCCGTTGGGCGTGAACACGAACACCTCGTCGGCGAACATATCCACCTTCAGTGAGTGGATGAAGTCCTCGGCGTCGGCGTCCTCCTGATTTTCCAGTAGGCGGCGCACCCACTCATAGCTGCGCTCGTCGCCGGCGCCCTGGCCGTTCTGCTTGTACTTCCAGTGGGCGGCCACGCCGTACTCCGCCACCTCGTGCATCTCCTTCGTCCGGATCTGTACCTCGAAGGGGATGCCGCTTTCGCCCACCACCGTGGTGTGCAGGCTCTGGTACATATTGGGCTTCGGCGTGCCGATGTAATCCTTGAACCGGCCCAGAATGGGCTTGAACAGGTCGTGGATAATGCCCAGCACGTTGTAGCAGTCCGCCACCGTGTCCACGATGACCCGGAAGGCGAACAGGTCAAACACATCGTCCAGGCTCTTGTTCTGGGTGTACATTTTGCGGTAGATGGAGTAGGGGTGCTTCATCCGACCGTAGACCGTGGCGTCGATGCCCTCCTCCTTCAGCCGCGTGACGATGCGGTCGTGCACGGCGGACATGAACCCGTCGTACTCCGCGGCCTTTTCGTCCAGCGCCTCGGTGATCTCCCGGTAGCCCACCGGGTCCAGATACTTCAGCGACAGGTCCTCCAGCTCCCATTTCATCTTCTGCATACCCAGTCGGTGTGCGATGGGAGCGTAGATCTCCATAGTCTCAAAGGACTTCTGCTTCTGCTTCTCCGGCGTCTGGTACTCCATAGTCCGCATATTGTGCAGCCGGTCGGAGATCTTGATGAGAATGACCCGGATGTCCTTGGCCATGGCCATGAGCATCTTCCGCAGGTTCTCCATCTGCTCCTCTTCTTTGGAGGTGTAGTGTACCCGCGTCAGCTTGCTGACGCCCTCCACCAGATCCGCCACCGTAGGGGAAAACAGCTTTGCCAGCTCCTCGTGGGTGGCGGTGGTATCCTCGATGGTGTCGTGCAGCAGGGCCGCCACAATAGACTCTGTGTCCAGGTGCAGCTCCTCCGCCACGATCTGTGCCACCGCCAGGGGATGTGTGATAAAGGGCGAGCCGTCCTTGCGGTTCTGCCCCGCGTGGTGGGTATCGGCGAATTCATAGGCGGCGCGTATCTGGTCAAAGCCCGCCGCCGGGTTGTAGCCCTTTACCGTCTCCACAAGATGTTCGTATTGCTCCTGAGGTGTCACAGCGCACCGCCTCCCTTCTCGTTATCGTTTTGCAGCGTGTTCATCAGCGGAGACTGATCCAGTGCTACGTGTTGTCCCCGCCGCAGATGCAGCGTGATGGTGTCGCCGTTCAGCTGCCAGTCCAGCAATCCCCGTTCCCGGAACACCGCGGCGCACATGGCTGCCCGCAGTACCGGTTCCGCGCCGCCCAGCTCCGCCGCCATCAGCCGCAGCAGCGGCAAGCGGTCTGTGGTCAGCCCGTCCTCGGGCACTGTCCGGTCTAAAAACCGCCAGGCGGCGGCAAATTGCTCCCGGGTGGGCAGCGCCCGCCGCGCCTCCCGCAGAGAAACGGCCTTTCCGGCGGCGCACCGGTGGGCCAGTGTCAGCGCCTCCTGCTCCCGTCCGCTGGCGCAGAGGGAGGGCCGGATGTCCACCATCTGCAGCTGCACCGTCCGGCTGCCCCGGAACTCATTGATCTGCAAATAAAATGCCGCGTCCACCCGGTCGCCCGGATGGCACCCGCAGCGCTCGGCCACGGTGGAGAAGAATATGCCGTCGAACTGGGCGCAGCCCTTGCCCAGCCGCAGCTTCAGATGCCGGTTCTGGCCCACGTTCTGGGTCCGCAGAAGCGTGGCGCCCAGCAGGCAGAACAGCGGTCTGGCGTTGCCGCTGCCATAGGGCTCCAGCACGGACAGGGCCTCCAGCTCCTCCAGCGTCACCGCGGCGGGGTGGGCGATGGCCACGTCGATCTCCAGCGCCGACTCCGGCTGCTGTCCGCCGCAGTAGCTGCGGGCGTATTCATTCATCCGGTCCCGGAAGGCCGGTATGTTGCTGCGGTCGATGGTAAAGCCCGCCGCCAGCTCATGTCCGCCGAAGCCCAGCAGCAGGTCCTTGCAGTTTTCCAGCGCGGCGAACAGATTAAAGCCGCCCCAGCTGCGGCAGCTGCCTTTGCCGGTGCTGCCGTTCAGATGGATCATAAAGCTGGGCCGGGAGTATTTTTCCGACAGGCGGCTGGCCACGATGCCCACCACGCCCTGGTGCCACCGGCTGCTCTCCAGCACCAGCGCGCTGCGCTGGCGCTCCGGCATCCGGTCGATCATCTCCTCCGCCTGGGTGTAGATATCCTGCTCTACGTTCTGGCGCTCCCGGTTCAGGGCGCACAGCTCCTTAGCCATGGCCTCCGCCGCGGCGGGATCGGTGCACAGCAGCAGCTCCGCCGCCTTGTCCGCCGCGCCCATGCGTCCGGCAGCGTTGATCCGCGGCGCCAGCACAAAGCCGATCTGCACCGAGGAGATCTCCTTCCCGCTCAGACCCGCCTCCCGCAGCAGGGCGTGCAGGCCGATAAAGTCCGAGTGCTCCAGCGTGGCCAGCCCGCGGGAGACGATGGTGCGGTTTTCGCCGGACATCTGCATGACGTCCGCTACCGTGCCGATGGCCGCCAGTGTGCAGTACCGGGCAAAGAGAGGCTCCTCCCGGTCCGGCCCGCCCAGGGCCAGCACCAGCTTCAGCGCCACGCCGCAGCCGGCCAAATGCTTGAAGGGGTACGCGCAGTCCGCCCGGTGGGGGTCCACCACAGCCACGGCCCGGGGCAGGACCTCCCGGCACTCGTGGTGGTCGGTGATGACCACGTCCAGCCCCAGTGAGTTGGCGTAGTCCACCTCCTCCACACCGGTGATGCCGCAGTCCACCGTTACCAGCAGGCGCACGCCCTGGTCGAAAAGGCCCTTGATGGCGTCACGGCTGAGACCGTAGCCGTCCTCGATGCGTCGGGGGATATAGTGCACCACGTCGGCACCCCGGCTCTTGAGATAGTCTACCAGGATGCAGGTGGCGGTGATACCGTCCACGTCGTAGTCGCCAAATACGGCGATCTTCTCGCCATTCGCGATCGCCTGCTGCACACGCGCCGCGGCCTTGTCCATGTCCCGCATCAGGAAGGGACTGATGGTCAGCTTGTCCTCACGCTCCAGAAAGGCGGCGGCCTGCTCCGGCGTTTCGATGCCGCGGGAGGAGAGCACGGCGGCCACCAGATAGGGATAGCCGGCCGCGCGCAGACATGCCTGCGCCTCCGGCTTTTCCGGCGCGATATGCCACTTGCTGAACCGCACGGCGGTCACCTTCCTCTCTGCATGATAAATGGAACTTTCATCCCATGATAACATTACTAATACTTTATTATATCAACATCGTGCGGAAAGGTAAAGAAAAAATTTCTTTTCCGCACCTGTTTGCAGGTTTTAATATGTAAATGGACAGGCTGGGTCAACTGATCCGGGCCTGCCCTTAATACTACTAGCCCTATATGGGCGGAAAGAGAGGCTCTATATGAGCGAGAAGGTAAGCAAGCAGTACACATTCAAAGATGGAGAATGGATCGTTGTCGGCTGGGCAGAAGGCAAAATGGAGACTGACCGCGAGGATGACAAGGGACAGAAAGTCGTTGTCATGCAGCCGTACTATCAGTTGTTCGTGCTTTCTCCCGTCAGTTCCTACAAGTCTGACAACTATAACGCCAACGGCCTGAAAGCCGAGAAGCTGCGCTGTGTGTCCAACGCGGTATGGAAGGACATCCGCCCCTTTGAGGTAGTCAAGCTCTATTTCGATGAGAAAAAGCGGGTGTCGCTGGCTGCGTCTACCGGCGTTTCTGTCGAGCTGAACGAAGTCTCTTTCTAAGGCTGTTCCATGTCGCCCCATCTCTGCATCGCGCCGGGAGGTCGCTCCTCCCGGCGTGACCCCCCCGCTAACAGGGGGTCACTACCTACAAGATAGCCGGTTAGGGGGTCAGGTATGGAAGAGAAAGAGAACAATGTTCTTTATGACTGGCTGTCATTTACAAGCAAGAACCATACCCCGGAGCAGCTGATAGAAGCGTTAGGACTGACGCACTGCCCATGGCAGGATACGAAGGGCGCACACGGCTACCGTGATCGCAAATACTTCTCCTGCATCAGCGTCCATTATAATGGCCGCGAGGATATGGGTGTTTGGGTGGAGCTATCCGGTCAGGGATGCCGGACGTTTGAATCTCTCTCCGCCAAGAGTTGGGACGATCTGTTCCAGTGGATCACCGTTCAGCAGCTGAAGATCACCCGTCTGGACGTGGCCTTTGACGATCACACCGGCGTACTGGATATAGATCAGATCGTGGAGGACACCCGCCGCAAGCATTACGTCAGCCGCAGTGACTACTGGGAGACGGTGCTCAGCTCCAAAGGCTCCACCGTACAGATCGGAAGCCCGCAAAGCAAGGTGCTCGTCCGCATCTACGACAAGGCCGCCGAGCGGCACTGTGAACCGGGCACCCACTGGGTGCGCGTGGAGATGCAGCTCCGGGATGACCGCGCCATACAATACAGCAAGATACCTCTCAGCATCGGGGAAGCGTTCAGCGGCGTGCTGCTGAATTACTTGCGCTACGTCATACCGGATGATACCGATTCCAACAAGTGGCGCTGGCCGATGACAGATTACTGGTTGGACATGCTGGAGGTTCTGACGCCGATCAAGATATACACGGCGCCCGGCATGGATTACAACATAGACCGCTGCCGGGAGTATGTGGTCAATCAGGCGGGCAACGCCATAGACGCCCTGCTTCAGATATACGGCATTCATGAGTTCCAGCGTCTGATCAAGGAACGTCCCACGGTGGAGAATCCCAAGTATACCCGGCTGGTACAGCAGTACAAGGCCGATCGGCTTTCGGCGCTGGCGGGACAGTACATGACATGAACGAATTTCAGATATTCTATGCCGTGTGGCGGTGTCTCCGTCACACATGGTACAAGTACAGGAGGAAGGTCATGCGATTCTGGGACAGGCTCAAGTGGTGCGTGATCGGCGGTGCCGGTTACGCTCTGGGACGGTATCTGTTCCAGCTGGTACAGACCTACACAGGAGGATAACATGGCAAAGAACAACATCCGCTCCGTCCGGTTCTCGGACGAGATGATCGAGATCATCAACCAGCAGGTAGGCGAGAACTTCACCCAGAAGTTTGAGCGCATGGTCTATAACTGCTATATGCTGCTGCCGGAGAAGGAGCGGCAGGCCGAACGGCTGGATATGCTCATCAGCGACAAGCAGAAAGCGCTGAGCAAGCTGCAGGATCGCTACTACGCAGCCACGCAGTTCATCAGCTCACTGGAAGCCCGGCTGCGCGACCTGAACCGGCTGTTTGACATGCAATCGTAACACATCAACAGCACGCTGCGGCGCTCATGAGCAAGCCGATCAGCTCCGCAGCGTGTTACATGGCGGGGTGTGAGTAAAGGTAGCTGGCCGGGTTCTCACCCCGGAGATGGAGGTTCGATTCCTCCCCCCGCAACCATTAAGTCTATGAAAGGAGGGCACTGCCGAGACTGCTTCCACTGTGACTGTCGCCACTGTTCTGGGTAACACCACCACACTGGCCACGCTGGTCAAGGATGTCTGGGACATCATGACCGGTAATCCCGTGCTGCTGGTATTCATCTGCGCAGGTCTGGTTACGCTGGGCTTTTCCCTGTTCCGCAAGGCCAAGCGTGCTGCCCGCGGCTGATGCCGCACTCAAGGGGTATGGGGCTGACCCCATACCCCTTTTTCTCATGGAGGTATTACGATGACAGTGACTGCATTTCTAACCGGCGTCTGCCGCCTGATCTCCGGTACATTCAGTGCCGTATTTTCAGAGCCGCTGCTGACGTTCTTTCTGACGGTCATGCTTATGGCCGTGGTCGCGGGTCTGTTTTTATATATCTATCGCAGGTCAAAACGATTTTGAAGTGAGGTAACGATATGATCATATTTCTGGTAACAGCGGCCATTGTGCTGGTCTGCCTGTTCGTCCTTGTGCTGGTGTCCTGCCTGATGGTCTGGGTGGTCATGCGGCTGCTGCGCTGGCTGTTTCCTCGGCGCTTCGGCAGCAAGGCCGCGCCGGTGAAGAAGCCCGCCGCCAAGAAGAAGCCCAACTATAAGAAGCCACGCCCGGAACCGGAGGAGGACGAGGAAGATGCGTAACACAGATAGATCTTCGCTGCCCGGCGTCCGATCGGGAAAATGTGTTACGGCGGAGGAAACACCATGTTCGCGCGTTTGAAATTCTGGCTGCGCTCTCGGCGGTACGCTGATTTCAAGTGTCGTAGTTGCTGCCTATTCTGTGAGCATTTTCCTGTGTGCTCCGAAACGCTCTATGCATATTGGGCCACTCTCCCTTGGAAAATGTAAAATCCCCCGCCTGCGGCGAGGGATTAGGGTAGTCACTTCCGGTCATTCAGTTCCCGTTCAATTTCATCAATGGTATTTTGAGCGCTGCGGTAGTCCCGTTGTGTGTCCCGTTCTTCTTTGCGTCTTAGGTATTTGATGCCTTTGATTATCAAGACAGCAATTAGAATGATGACCGCTACCTTTACAAGTGTACTGATTAGCCAAATTATCATACCGGGAACATCGGCAATAAACATGATTTTCTCCCCCTTGAGGTGTTTTTATGAATTATATCTTACAGAAAGTGAATTGTAAAGCCCTCATTGTTTTCGTACTTGCAACGGTATTGTCTATTGCCAGTGCGAGTATTGCATTTGCTTACACAATGCGTAAAATTCCTAATTTCTGGTTTGATAAAAAATTTGTGTTTGTTGCCGAAAATGTTTCTCCTCGTGAGCCTTCTTATTCCTCTGTCACTATTTCTTATGACGATTTGGCCTCCCTTGTTTATTACTGCAATGAGCATAGGTTGAGCACGTCCCTTGTTTATAACAGTGCCATTGACCGTTATGTGGGCTATGTATCTGATAGTGCTTTAGATATCCGTAAATTTGATGTTTCTTCCTTGTATGGCCTTTTGGGTAATGTGGACGGAAAAATATACGTGGCTGAGGATCCTCGTTCTGACGTTCATGTTGACATCACCATCCCCACCAATCCCGACTACACAGACCGGCTCATCAATATAGCGTCTAATCTGGACTTTCTTCCCATCATTGCGGAGTTAAACGTTCTGATCGCGGACAATCAGATCCTGCTCATGGATTATATCAAGCTGGCTATCGAAAGCATCTGGGACTTTGAAAACTCCATGATCAATCATATTGATGATTTCAATACCGCCGTTAATAACCGCCTTACCTACATTGGTGCTAAAACGTCCTCTATTGATAGTCTCCTGTCCTCGGTGATCAATAACGGTATCGTTCAGGTAAATACGACCTCTCTTGACGTGAAGCTCGCCCAGCTGCTCGGTATGTATGCGGAGGTCAACAGCGTGGAGCAGACCACGGTCTCTGCTGCCGGTAATATGATCACCATCACCAACGCCATAGGCGGTGAGCTGCAAGACCTCATGTTCTGGGGTGATACTGATTATAAGCTCCATTGGGCTGAGCGTATTTGGTACACCCTCAATTCCACCAATGGCTATATTGACGCTCCTGACGGTGAGTATATCGGCTTGCGCGGTGCATTTCTCGGTACCAGCGTCCCCGAAGCCGTTTCCTCTGACCCTATGCTCTCTGCCGGTGTCTGGCAGAACAGCAACGGCACGTATATCCTCAGCGACACCTATGATGCGGCTACCGGCGTGTATGTAAAGCGTGTCGATTTCAACGATGAAAACCAGCTTGTCCCCCTGGCCTCGGCCGAAACTACGACATACTCGCCGCACACGGTGATCATCCCTGCCGGTGACAGTTCTTTTAGTGCCGGTTTCCGTCTGCGTGTCACTTTCAAGTATGATCAGCTTGGCGGCGTGACTAAGACAGCGGATATTATCTCTGCTATCCAGTCCATCCCGGCCTACGATGACAGCGCCCTTGTTTCCGCTGTAACTACCATCAGCAACCAGATCACAGAGCAGTTCGGAGAGTATGACAGTGCTTATGCGTTCCCGAATGTACTGCATGGCGAAACGTCCACGCAAAAGCTGTATGGCGTTCTTCCTTCCTCCTTCTCCGAGGTTCCCGATAACAGCGATCTCTTGTATTCCTCGTCCAGTTCCATTCAGGTGTATGGCAGCCTCATTGAAACATCCACAGAGGGAAGCCCTGATTATTACTATGAAAAATGCGTCCCCGGCTATCAGTCTGTTGGTAGTATGAATGCTCTGGGATATTCCTTCACCATTATTAAAGGCACCGATGCTCCAGCCGCCAATTCGTTTATATATACGACCATGCCGGTTTCTTTCTCTGTTACGGATTTGGCGGGCACGGTTCACTCCTTTGAGTCCTCATTCTCGTTTAGGTGTTCTAAGAATGTCGCATACGCTACTTGTTCTGCCTTTGTGTATCCATCATGGGATAGCAGCGGAACTTGGAAGGGATGGTATGCTTACTATAAGCCCAACTTTATTTCGAGCCATCGAGGTTTTTTGCTTACCACGGATGGTGAGCCTACGGTACGTCTTTTGACTTCTCTCCCTGACACTGACCGGTACTACATTTACAGTAAGACGTCTGAGGCTGTCCCTGTGGTGTACGCCTCCCGTTTCACCGGTTTCCTGCAAGCCCAGGCAGACCGCCTCGTCAATGCTATCGCAACAGGCGGTGTGGCCGGTTCCGGTACCCTCGCGGTCGATCTGGCTCCTATCATTACCCGGCTGCAGGCGGTGACCGGGCGCATGGATGATATCCTTGCGCAGCTGCAAAGCACCTCCGGCTCCGCCACCTGTGAGCACACCTATTCCCAGCACATGGAACAGGAGGCCACCTGTATTTTGCCCGGCCTGATGATCTCCACCTGCTCCAAGTGCGGCGACAGCTCCTCGGAGATCGTAGACCCGCTGGGGCACGACTGGCAGTGTATAAGCCATGTGGAGGCTGTCACCGACCCGGACACCGGCGAGGAGACTTCTTCGGCCTATGATATCTACACCTGTTCCCGCTGCGGTGATACCTACGAGGATCACGCGGGCACCGGCGCACCTGACGAGGATTACAGCAATACCACCATCTCCCAACTGGTGGTCAAGGTGTTCTCCAAGCTGGGTACCTTTGCCGGGAAGCTGCTGGGCAGCGTGGTACATCTCTTTGACAAGGCCGTCAATGCTGTGGATGATCTGGCGTCCAAATTCAACGACTATGTAGAGCAGATAAAGGGCTTCGGCGAGAATTACCCCATCTGGCTTTCCGGCTTCTGGGGCATCATCCCGGCTGAGCTGCAGGTCGCTCTGACCTTCGCCGTTATCTGTATGGCGCTGGGTGTTGTGGGCAAGAAGCTGTTCTTCTCGTAACACAAACCGGCGCAGCTGCAGCGTCGATCAGAGCTCGCAGCGGATCTATTTTGTGTTACAGGAGGTTTCCCCATGTCTGTTCTTCTTGAGCCGCTGCGGGCGCTGCTGAATATGATCACCAGCCTGATCAACGGCCTGATCGTCGGCGCTCTGCACTTCATTCTGAATCTGCTGGACGGTCTGGATGATATAGACAGCCTGCTGGATCATACAATCGATGCCATATCCAACTTCTTTACGGCGTTCCTGAATCTGGGCAGCAGCCTGTTTCCGTTCCTGCCCTCCGAGTGGACGGCCATTATTGAAGCGTCCCTGATCGTGCTGGTCATCGGCGTCATCATCAAAAGGAGGGTGTTCTGATGCAAAGCCTTGGGCAAGTCCTTACATCGTGTCTGGAACTCCTGCAAACGGAGTTCGCCATTGATGGACTGACATTCTCATGGTGGAAGATACTGCTCTGGACAATTGTGGCCGGTGCGGTGATCTGCCTGATCGTAAAATGGAGTGATGATAAATGAGATACATACAGATGCTTTCCGGCGTCCTGGCGCTGCTCCTGATCCTCACGGCGACCGCCTACGCTGCGCCGACAGCGGAGGATATTCCAGAGTGGGCGCTCAGACCGGCTCTTGAAGCGGACGAGGAGCCGGAGGATGACACCACGACCAGACCTCCTACCACCATCTATGACACGGACGGCTCCATCCTCTATACCGATGATCCGGCGCTGCTGAATGGGGGCGATATCTCTCCGGCCACGCTGCCCTATACGGTGGATTCCGCCGAGCTGTTTCTCACGAAGCCCTTTGACACCTACACCGTCACCGAGGGCTTTCTGCTGCTGGGTCTTGTGCTCGGCTTTATCCTTCTTCTTTGGAAACTGGTAAAGGGGGTGTTCTGATGGCGTCTGTTGTAGCTGAGTTCTTCCAGATCACCGGGGTGGATATCACGCCGCCCACCACCATGGCCGAGCTGATCCCCTATCTGCTGACCGTGTTCGTGGCCATTGTTCTGGTGATCTCCGTATTCCGTATCGTGGCAGCGATTGCCGCCGCGCTGGTCAACTGGCGGAGGTTCTGATGGTTCTTCTGATACTTATCGGCCTTGCTCTGGTACTGGCCTTCTGTCCCACCATCCGCTGTGCGTTCTTCCATCCGGTGAAGCTGGTTCGCTATGGCGTCACCGATCTGTACGCATACATCAAGTACCGCCGCTGGAACGAGTGCAAGACCGGCGAGCTGGTGGCCTACGTGGGACTGTTCGGCAAGGGCAAGACCCTGTCCGCCGTCCACAAGGTCGTGTCCATGTACGAACAGTATGACGGCCAGATGATCTGGGACAAAGATCGTGCTATGTGGGTAGAGCAGCGGGTCAAGGTGCTGTCCAATGTAGCGTTGTCCATCCCCTATGAGGACTTCGTGTCCCTCCAACAGGTGGTCTACTGTGCTGAGAAGAACGGCCAGTATGATAAGGAGCATGACACCCTCACCGTTACGCTGGTGCTGGGTGATGAGTTCAGTGTCCAGATGAACAGCCGGAATTTCAAGAGCAACATCGATCCGCTGTTTCTCAATACCCTGCTGACCTGCCGCCATTACCACATTTCCATGTACTACACTGCCCAGCGCTTCGGCCATGTGGACGCGCTGCTTCGTCAGGTGACAAGCTGCGTGGTGGATTGTGATAAGCTGTGGCGCTTCCAGCGTCAGAACCTCTACGACGCATGGGAGATGGAGAACGCCACCAATACCCAGCTGCTCACACCGCTTACCCGCCGCTGCTGGTTCGTGACCAACAAGGACTATGCGGCATACGACACGCTGGCCTGTGTGGGCAATCTACAAAAGTCCTTCAAGGAGGGCGATATGCTGTCTGAGGAGGAGATACTCTCCCTGCGCCGGAACGAGCAGCAGGCCAATATGGACGGTGTGGTCAAGCCCTCCCGGAAGTGGCGGAGAAGTCAGAAAAAGATACGTAAGTGATGTAACACGCCCTGGTCCTGCTGCGGCGCCGATCCAAGCCGGCTGCAGCTGCACAATGTGTTACAACGGGGCCCCGCGCCAAGGCTTCAGCCGCGCGGGGCCCTGCCTATGCTGCGGCTTCATCGGGTGTCTGCCAACCTAACACTCTGCGCGGATACCGGTTCATCCAATCCTGCACCCGCTGTACCTCTGCCGGAGATACCTCGTCGAAGTTGGTGCCTTTGGGAAAGAAGCGGCGTATCATGCGGTTGTGGTTCTCCACGCTGCCTTTCTCCCATGCGGAGTAGCTGTGACAGTAGTAAATGTCAAAGCGGCTGCCCTTGCTCCGGCAACTCTTGACCAGCTTGTCATACTCCATGAACTCGCTGCCGTTGTCGGTGGTGATAGACCGGAACTTCTGCCGGAAGCCCGGCGTCTTACGCTCCATTCGGTCTATGGCCCTGCGTATGGTCTCCGCCCGTCTGTCCGGCAGCTTGACGATGATCTCCTGTCTGCTCAGTCGCTCTGTCAGTGTAAGAAGTACACTTCTCCCGTTCTGGCCGCTGACTACCAAGTCCATTTCCCAATGCCCGTATTCTGCGCGCTGCGTGATATGCTCCGGGCGTATCTCGATGCTGGGCAGCTTTGGGTGTACTACTCGCTGCCTCTTGTCCTCGGTTTTCTTCGGCCTTTTCTTCCACTTCTCCCATAGGTGCCGGTTGCCCAGCTTGTAGAACACCCGCTTGTCGATATAGCTGTACAGAGTACTGACGCATATCCTTGTAGCAAAAGGGTACTTCCGCGCCGCCGCCAGAGCAGCAGCCGGGGAGTACCTATCCACGATGATCTTATGCTCGATGAAGGCGGCAAAGGCGTGGTCACTGCCGATCTTCAACGGCCTGCCTTTTGCCGTCTGATTGTAGTCGTGTATCTGCTGCCCCTTGTCTGCCGAGTACCGCAGCTTGTCATAGTAGCCGTAGTTATGGAGATACTGTCCTCGCCGTATCTCGTTGTAGACCGTCTGGCGGCAGCAGCCCAGCTTCCGGGCGATGTAGCTGACCGGCTTTTTCTCGTTCAGCAGCGTTTGCAGGATGATGCGTTCCTCTTTCGTCATGTAGTGTCCCATGAGAGCCTCCCTTATGTTTCAGGATAGTTCGTGGTCTTTCAATGATTATAACACAAATTCGCTGACGTCGCCGGGGCTGCTGCAGCAATCTTGTGTTACGCCGTGCCCCGCGTCCCCATGATATGAAATTGCGTCAGCATGGCCTGCGAAGCTGGCCATGTTGGTTACCCAACGCAGGGAACCACCCGCCTGTCAAGACTGCCCGCAAGGGCACTCCGCATGAAAAAAGCAGCTCCCCCCGTGAGAGCTGCTTTTTTCGTGGTCTTGATTGGCGCGGTGTTTCCATGCTACATCGCGCAGCGATACCGCTTGTAACACACTCCGCCGCCAGCTGCCTGGCGTCCGGAGATCTTCTTGTGTTACACCTTAAGATTGATATTTTTTGTCATTTGTCCATTTTCTTCTTGACATCTGCCTTTCCGCACCTGTTCGGAAAAGAAAACAACAGCTTGCAATCCGCGGCCATATGGTCTATGATGGATACAATACAGACAGAATCGAGGAACTGCTCATGCGCCCTGACGGAAAGCGAGTAAAGGACCTGCCCCCCATCGTGGCAGCCATTCCCTACATCATGCCCAAGCGGTACGATGCCTGGAACACCATCACCGAAAACATCGACGAGGAGGGCATCAAGGCCTATATCCGCGAAAAACGGCGCGCTGGGATCCGCATCAACCACATGGCGGTGATCATCGCCGCCTATTACAAGGCCTATCAGACCAACCCCAAGCTCAACTGGTTTGTGGTCAACAGTCATCTCTATGAGCGCAACCATTTCTGCGTCTCCTTTGTCATCCTGAAAAAGCGGGCCGACGGCAGCCCGGATGAGACGACGCTGAAGATCTATCTGGAGCCCAAGGACACTATTTTCACCATCAACCAGAAGATCGCCGATGCCATCGCCGCCAACAGCCAGACAGCGCAGAAGAACAGCACCGACAAGTTCGCCAAGATGATGTTCTCCATCCCCGGCCTGCCCAAGTTCGTGATCTGGCTGGCCTACCATCTGGACAAGCATGGCCTGCTGCCCCGGAAGATCATCGACCTGAGCCCCTTCCACACCAGTATGTTCATCACCAACCTGGCTTCTATCAAGACCAGCTACATCCACCACCACTGCTATGAATTCGGCACCACCAGCGTGTTCGTCTGCATGGGCAAGCCGGTACCTAACTACATGAACGGCGACCTGAGCAAGAAGATGATGCCTTTGGGCATCGTTATGGACGAGCGTATCTGCACCGGTTATGAGTACGCCGCCTTCTGCCACGACTTCCGCCGCTGCCTGCGGGACCTGACTTGTCTGGAGACGCCCTTCGACGGCAGCGCCCCGGCTGAGATGCCGCAGGCAGAGGAAGCGGCTCCCGCCGAAGCGTGAATACAACAAGCCCCGGAGCGATGCCCCGGGGCTTGTTCTCTGCATATTACCAGTTATCCTCGCCAAAGGGGTCATGGGGGCGGAACTGATCGTCATCCTCCGGCCGCGGCGGGAAGAAGCCTACGCCCTTGATCTTTTTGATCTCCTGGAAGAAGGCGATGTTGCTCTGGGCGATGTACGGCGCCACCCAGATATCCAGAATGCCCAGCGTCAGACCCACCAGAATATTCCATCCGATAAAGCTCAGATCCAGCACGAACAGCTGCCACTTGAAGCCCAGGGTCTGGGCTTTGCTCATGTTGAGGGCCTCCATGACGCCGATCTCCGGGTTTTCGCACAGGTTCAGCATGGCAAAGCGGTAGCGGTAGGCCGCCACGATGCCGGGGATCACCAGCAGCAGCGTCCACAGGGAGATGAAGATATACTGCACGATGGACAGCAGAATGATCTTCCCGGCGAAGGCGAAGCCATCGAACAGGGTGACGAAGGGCATCTCCTCACCCCGACGGATGCCCAGGTGGTACAGGGACGCACCGACGTTGAGCACTACGCCCAGCAGCGTGCACACGATAGACACGAACCACACCGCAAAAGCGGGGAACGCCCGGTGCAGCGCCAGGAAGCTCAGATCCATATCGAACCGCAGGGAGTAGACATAGGCGAACTCGTCGTCCATCTGTACATAGTCGCTGATGCCGTTGATGACGAACATGATGGCCAGCAGCACCAGCGTAAACAGGTAAGGGCTGACCTGTGCGGTTTTCAGCAGCACCTTGGACTCCCGCTTCAGGGAACCACGGTCAAGTACCATACTAAAATACCATCCTTTCGGAATAGAGTTTGATATCCGGCGGAGGACCGTCTGCCGCAGTGCAGGAAGTTTTTTCCGGCGGTGTCCGTCCCTCTACCGTATAGTGTAGCACAGCTGCCCGAAAAACACAAGAGGCGGTCTTTGCCGGTGAAGTTTCCGACAAAAACCGCAAAAAAACGTGGGAATTTCAACGCGGGGCTGGACAAGAGAAAAGTTTTGTTGTAATATTTAAGACAGTATGCGGTGGCATAGCGCCACCCGGTAGTAAGATGAGGTGAAGACAATGGCACAAGCATTCTTTGGCGGCGTTCATCCCAACGACATGAAGGCCGCAACCAATGAAAAGGCCATCGAAAAGCTGGCGGCGCCGGCTGAGGTGGTCATTCCCATGTCTATGCACATCGGTGCGCCTTGCAAGCCTATTGTAGCGGTAGGCGACAAGGTTAAAATTGGACAGAGGATCGGCGAACCCGGCGGATTTGTTTCCGCCCCCATCCACGCCAGCATCTCCGGCACGGTCAAGGCCGTGGAGCCCCGTCCCTTCTCTATGGGCGGCAAGATGATGTCCGTGGTCATTGAAAACGATTTCCAGGATGAGGTCTCCGAGGAAGTCAAGCCCGTGGCGGATCCCGACAGCCTGACGCCCGAGCAGCTGGTGGAGATCGTCAAGAACGCCGGCATCGTCGGCCAGGGCGGCGCGACGTTCCCCACCCATGTGAAGATCTCTTCCGGTCTGGGCAAGGTGGACTATGTGATCATCAATGCCGCGGAGTGCGAGCCGTACATCACCGGCGACCACCGCACCTGTCTGGAGCGTCCGGAGCAGGTCATCAAGGGCGCGACCCTGCTGGCCAAGTGCTTCGGCGTGGATAAGGTGTACATCGGCATCGAGGCCAACAAGCAGAACGCGGCTGACGTCCTGAACGCCAAGATCGCGGAGCTGAACGCCCCCGTGGTGGTGGAGGTCCTGCACACCCGCTATCCCCAGGGCGCTGAGAAGCAGCTGGTCCAGGCCGTCTCCGGCCGTCAGGTGCCCAGCGGCAAGCTGCCTGCCGACGCGGGCTGCTGCATCTTCAACCTGAATACCACCTGCGCCATCTACCGCGCGGTGTATGAGGGTATGCCCGTGGTCAACAAGATCGTCACCGTCTCCGGTTCCGGCGTCATCGAGCCCAAGAACATCGAGTGCCCCATCGGCACCCCCATTACCAAGCTGTTTGACGCCTGCGGCGGCCTGAAGGACGAGACATATAAGCTCATCATGGGCGGCCCGATGATGGGCCTGGCCCAGTACGACGTGGACGTCTCCGTGGGCAAGGGCACCGGCGCCATGCTGGCCTTCGCCGACAAGGAGGAGCAGTACGTCGAGGATCCCCAGTGTATCCGCTGCGGCAAGTGCGTGGGCGTGTGCCCCATCCGTCTGGAGCCCATTTTCATGTACAAGTACCTGATGAAGGGCGACGTGGACACCTGGCAGAACGTGCTGCACGGCATGGACTGCATCGAGTGCGGCGCCTGCACCTACACCTGTCCTGCCCGCCTGCCCCTGACCCATGCGTTCCGTCTGGGCAAGCAGGAGGTCAACAACGCGAGAATGGCCGCCAAGGCCAAGGCGGAGGCCGAAGCAAAGGCCGCTGCCGAAAAGAAGGAGGCGTAAACCATGACTGATTACAAGAATCTCAAGCTGATCGCGTCCTCCTCCCCCCACATCCGTTCCAACGAGGATACCCGCAGCATCATGCTGGACGTGATCATCGCGCTGCTGCCCGCGCTGGCCTGGAGCGTGTACTGCTTTGGCTGGAAGGCCCTGCTGCTGACCGCTGTCTCCGTGGTATCCTGCGTGTTCTTTGAGTGGGCCTACCGCAAGGCCATGAAGAAGTCCTGCATGGTGGGCGATCTGTCCGCCGTGGTCACCGGTATCCTGCTGAGCTTCGTGTGCCCCGTTGACCTGCCCTGGTGGGTCATCATCATCGGCGCGTTCTTCTCCATCGTTGTGGTCAAGCAGCTTTACGGCGGCATCGGCTGCAACTTCCTGAACCCCGCGCTGGCGGGCCGTGCGTTCCTGCTGGCCAGCTATGCCACATGGATGACCACCTGGGCCATTCCTCAGATCCGTCCCGATGTCACCTCCGCCGCCACCCCCATGGCCATTATGAAGGAGGGCACCGAGGAGGCGTTCACCACCCTGATGAGCAACTACTCCATCGGCGATATGTTCCTGGGCAAGGTCGGCGGCTCTCTGGGCGAGGTCTCCGCCCTGTGCCTGCTGGTGGGCGGTGTCTACCTGCTCATCCGCAAGGTCATCTCCTGGCAGATCCCCGTGGCGTACATCGGCACCGTGGCCATCCTGACCCTGATCGCGGCGCCCGCCGGTATCGACAACGTGCAGTATATGCTGTACAACGTGTTCGGCGGCGGCCTGATGCTGGGTGCCATCTTTATGGCTACCGACTATGCCACCTCTCCCGTCACCAAGCCCGGCCAGCTGATCTTCGGCCTCGGCTGCGGCCTGCTGACCTGCTTTATCCGCCGCTTCGGCTCCTATCCCGAGGGCGTCTGCTATTCCATCCTGATCATGAACTGCACCACCTGGCTGCTGGATAAGTACATCCGTCCCGTCATCTATGGTGCGCCCAAGAAAGAAAAGAAGGAGGCGGCGAAGTAATGAAGATCTCCGGTAAGTTTATTCTCAAGGTCGCCGGCACCTTGACCGTTATTTCCCTCGTTGTGGCCGCCCTGCTGGGTCTGGTCGACAACGTGACCGCCGACAAGATCGCCGCCATCGATGCGGAGAACACCCGCATCGCCATGAGCGCTGTGGCCCCCGAGGGCAGCGAGTTCGGCGACAAGCTGGACATCACCGACGACATGACCGCGGCGGCTGCCTCTCAGGGCGGCAAGCTGGTGGAGCTGTATCCCATGACCACCGCCGGCGCCGACAACGGCTATGTTATGAAGATCTCCGCCTCCGGCTCCCAGGGCAGCATCGTGATGATGGTGGGCGTGGACGCCGACAAGGCCATCACCGGCATCTCCGTGGTCAGCCACGCCGAGACGTCCGGCATCGGCACCAAGGTCGTGGGCAACGAGCCCAACGCCGCCGGCGAGCCGGTCCTGGATCAGTTCATCGGTGAGAGCGGCGCGGGCTCCCTGGTGGTGGGCAAGAACATCATCGCTGTGTCCGGTGCTACCGTCTCCACCAAGGGCATCAACATGGGCGCCAATGCCGCTCTGGCTGTTGCCGAGCTGCTGGGCTAAGAAAGGAGGAGCTGCATTTATGAATTTCGGTAAGCAACTGAAAGAGGGCCTCATCACACAGAACCCTGTGCTGGTGCAGGTGCTGGGTATGTGCTCCACCATGGCCATCACCACGTCGTTCTTCAACGGCCTGGGCATGGGCGTGTCCGTGCTCATTATCCTGACCCTCTCCAACATCTTTATCTCCTTGCTGCGTAAGATCATTCCCAACGAAGTGCGTATCGCCTGCTATATCGTGGTCATCGCCGGCTTCGTGACCTGCGTGGATCTGCTGCTCAAGGCGTTCGTTCCCGCCCTGTCCAGCTCTCTGGGCGTGTTTATCCCCCTGATCGTCGTGAACTGCATCATCCTCGGCCGTGCGGAGGGCTTCGCCTCCAAGAACGGCGTGGGTGCCTCCGCGGTGGACGGCATCTGCCAGGGCATCGGCTATACTCTCGTGCTGATCGTCATGTGCGTATTCCGTGAGTTCTTCGGCGCCGGCACGTTCGGCGGCGGTCTGCTGGGCGGCGGCGCACTGGGCAGCGCACCCGGCGTTGAGATATTCCCCGCCGAGTACGGTGTCAGCGTGTTGACGCTGCCCGTGGGCGGCTTCCTGACGCTGGGCTGCCTCATCGCTGTGATGCAGTGGGCTCTGGCCAAGAGCGAAAAGAAAAAGGAGGCCAAGTAAGCTATGAGTGTGACTACCTTGCTCGCCATCTCTCTTGGCGCTATTCTGACCAATAACTTCATCTTTGCCCAGTTCCTGGGCATCTGCCCCTTCCTGGGCGTGTCCAAGAAGATCGACACGGCCATCGGTATGGGCGCCGCCGTGACCTTCGTTATGGGTCTGGCCTCCGCATTCTGCTACCTGATCAACATGGTGCTGGTGTCCCTGCATCTGGAGTTCATGCAGACCGTGGCCTACATTCTGGTCATCGCCGGTCTGGTGCAGTTCGTGGAAATGTTCCTGAAGAAGAACATCCCCACCCTGTACACCGCCCTGGGCGTCTACCTGCCCCTGATCACCACCAACTGCGCCGTGCTGGGCGTGGCTCTGCTGAATACCCAGAATGACTACAACTTCATCGAGTCCGTGGTCTACGGCATCACCGGCGGTCTGGGCTTCCTGCTGGCCATCTTCCTGTTCGCGGCTGTCCGCGAGCAGCTGGAGGTCTCCGGCGACAACCCCAAGGCCTTTGACGGCTTCCCCATCGCGCTGGTCACCGCCGGCCTGATGGCTCTGGCCTTCATGGGCTTCAGCGGCCTGAAGGTCTGGTAAGGAGGTAAGGAACTATGACTATTGTATACGCGATCGCCGTTCTGGGCGTACTCGCCATTGTGTTCGGTCTGATCCTCGCTGTTGCCGCTAAGGTCTTCGAGGTCGAGGTCGATCCCCGTCTGCCTGAGATCCAGGCATGTCTGGCCGGCGCCAACTGCGGCGGCTGCGGCTATCCCGGCTGCGGCGGCTGCGCCGAGGCGATCCTGGCCGGCAAAGCTCCCGTTACCGCCTGCGCCCCCGCCGGCCCCGAGAACGCGGCGAAGATCGCCGCCATCATGGGCATGGAGGCTCCCTCCGGCGACAAGATGGTGGCGCACGTGCTGTGCAACGGCGGCTGCAACGCCAAGGATAACTTCGAGTACCGCGGCGTGAAGGACTGTCTGGCGGCCACCAAGGTCTGCGGCGGCGACGCCAAGGCCTGTCGCTATGGCTGCTTCGGTTTCGGCTCCTGTGTGGCGGCCTGTAAGTTCGATGCCATCCATGTCGAAAACGGCGTTGCCGTGGTGGACAAGGAGAAGTGCACCAACTGCGGTGCCTGCCGCGCTGCCTGCCCGCACCACCTGATCGTGGAGGTGCCCTACAAGCAGAAGGTGTTTGTCAACTGCTCCAACAAGGACAAGGGCCCCGCCGTTACCAAGGTCTGCGCCAACAGCTGCATCGCCTGCGGTATGTGTGAGCGCACCTGTAAGTTCGACGCCATTCACGTTGTGGACAACGTAGCTGTCATCGACTACAGCAAGTGCAAGAACTGCACCATGTGCGCCAAGGCCTGCCCGCGCAACGCCATTGAGCCTATCCCCACGCCTGAGGAGAAGGAGAAGTTCAAGGCCGCGCAGAAGGCCGCTGCCGAGAAGAAGGCCGCCGCTGCCAAGGCTGCTGCCGAGGCCGCTGAGGCTCCCAAGGCTGCTGCCGAGGCCGCTGAGGCTCCCAAGGCGGAGTAACTCCCTGCACAATACGCATCCCCCCGGCGTCAGCCGGGGGGATATTTCTTGCAAAAAAACAGGCACACATAGTGTGCCTGTTTTTTGCGTCTGAGCATTATCCCGCCATGATCTCGAACTTCAGCACGCCCTCCGCCGCGGCGGCACGGGTCATCAGATCATCCAGCTCCTCGGACATATCGCCCGTCTCCGCGGAGATGGTCACGCCGGCGCAGCCGTTGGTGGGGATGGTCTGGTTGATGGTCAGGATGTTGGCGCCGGAATTGGCGAAGATGGACAGGTAGTTGGACAGCACGCCGGGGTTGTCCTTCAGCAGGGCATAAAAGGTGATGATATGCCCCGCGTGCATATTCTGGAAGGGCTGTACGGCATCCTTGTATTTATAGAAGGCGCTGCGGCTGATACCCACCTGGCGGGCAGCGTCACCCACGGTGGCGGCCTCGCCTACCTGCAGCATCCGTTTGGCCTCTGCTACCCGGAGAAAGACCTCCGGCAGAGCGTCGGCGGCGACTAAGTAAAATTTCTGTTTCTCCATATTGCTCCTCCTCGTGTCCGCCGCTTGCGAACAACTGTATTCATATCATAGCACACCTGCCGGCAGAGCGCAAGAATCTTTTTTGCGCCGTGACGGAAAAGTTGCGCCGCGCTGTGGTTGTCCCTTTGTGTAGTTTGTCGGCATCGGGGGCGAAAAGCCCTGGGGGACAGGTGGTTTCACGGTTATTCAACAGCGTGTCGTCCGATAAGCGTGTGCAGCAAATGAATATGCACGCAAGTATACACGCATAAGAGTAAAAGCCGCCTAATTATGTCTATTAACTGTGTTTTTGAAACTTTTTACGAGAATTATCAGGTAACATAACGCTGGTGGAAAAAGGTGTGGAAACTGTGCAAAACCCTATACACAAAGGGCTGCGCCCGGTTGCGGCCGGGTTATTTTTTGTGTAAACCAGTCAATATTTCAGGGGACCTAACATTTCTTGCGGAAGCGGCGGGGAATGGGGCGTGTGAGCGCTTGCAAAACGCCTGCCGATACTATATAATGTATAATGAATTGTGATCGGTATACACCGGAGGATAGATATGGCAAAGAAAGCGACTTATGATAATGAAAGTATCTCCAGTCTGAAAGGGGCGGACCGGGTACGGAAGCGGCCCGGCGTCATTTTTGGCTCCGATGGGTTGGAGGGCTGCGAGCACGCGGTATTCGAGATACTGTCCAACGCCATTGACGAGGCCCGGGGCGGCCACGGCAAGCTCATCACTGTGACCCGGTTCGCCGACCGGTCCATCCAGGTGGAGGACCAGGGCCGGGGCTGCCCGGTGGACTGGAACGAAAAAGAGGGACGCTACAACTGGGAGCTGGTGTTCTGCGAGCTGTACGCCGGCGGCAAGTACGACAACGAGAACAGCGAGAACTACGAGTTCTCTCTGGGCCTGAACGGCCTGGGCTCCTGCGCCACCCAGTACGCCTCCCGCTATATGGACGTGACCGTGTGGCGCGACGGAAAGGAGTACCGCCTGCACTTTGAGCGCGGCGAGATCGCGGGCAAGCTGGAGGTCAGCGAACAGACCGGCAATAAGAAGCGTACCGGTACCACCATCCGCTGGCTGCCGGACCTGGACGTGTTTACCGATATCGATATCCCCGTGGACTACTACCGGGACGTGATGCGGCGGCAGGCGGTGGTCAACGCCGGCGTGACCTTCCGGCTGAAAAACGAGACAGCCGCCGGAAAGTTCGAGACAGAAGAGTTCGTCTACGAGCACGGTATCGAGGACTACATCCGGGAGCTGGCGGGTCTGGATGCCCTGACGGAGCCGGTGTACTGGGAGGGGGAGCGCCGGGGCCGGGATCGGCCGGACAAGCCGGAGTACAAGGTGAAGCTCAGCGTGGCGCTGTGCTTCTCCAACAAGACCGCCCTGTGCGAATACTACCACAACTCCAGCTTCCTGGAACACGGCGGCAGCCCGGAGAAGGCCACCCGCTCGGCCATGGTGTCGGCCATCGACAAATACCTGCGGGACAACAACAAGTACGTCAAGGGCGAGACCAAGATCACCTTCCCGGACGTGCAGGACTGCCTGATCCTGGTCAGCAGCAGCTTTTCCACCCAGACCAGCTACGAAAACCAGACCAAGAAGGCCATCACCAACAAGTTCATCCAGGAGGCCATGACGGAGTTCCTTCGCAGCCGGCTGGAGATATACTTCATCGAGAACCGTGACGCGGCGGAGAAGATCGCCGCTCAGGTGCTCATCAACAAGCGCAGCCGCGAGACGGCGGAGCGCACCCGCATCAACCAGAAGAAAAAGCTCACCGAGAAGATCGACATTGCCAACCGGGTGCAGAAGTTCGTGGACTGCCGCACCAAGGACGTGGAGCGCCGCGAGATATACATCGTGGAGGGCGACTCCGCCCTGGGCGCCTGCAAGCAGTCCCGCGACGCGGAATTTCAGGGCCTCATGCCCGTCCGCGGCAAGATCCTCAACTGCCTGAAGGCGGACTATCCCCGCATCTTCAAAAGCGACGTCATCACCGACCTGATGAAGGTGCTGGGCTGCGGCGTGGAGGTCAGCGGCAAGGCCGTCAAGGACCTGAACCAGTTTGACCTGAGCAACCTCCGCTGGAGCAAGGTGGTCATCTGCACCGATGGCGACGTGGACGGCTTCCAGATCCGCACGCTGATCCTGACCATGCTCTACCGGCTGTGCCCCACCCTGATCCGGGAGGGCTACGTCTATATCGCCGAGACGCCCCTGTTCGAGATCACCTGCAAAGAGAAGTCCGGCGAGAAGACCTGGTTCGCCTACTCTGAGAAGGAGAAGGCGGATATCCTGAAAAAGCTGGAGGGCAAGAAGGTCAATGTCCAGCGCTCCAAAGGACTGGGCGAGAACGACCCGGAGATGATGTGGATGACCACCATGTCGCCGGAGACGCGGCGGCTCATCCGGGTGCTGCCGGAGGACGCCGAGGAGACGGCCCGGGTATTTGACCTGCTGCTGGGCGATAACCTGTCCGGCAGAAAGGACTACATCGCTGAAAATGGTTATAAGTACCTTGATATGATCGATGTAAGCTGACAAAGGCGTATCTCTTGCGCCAATACTTTGTTGCAGCGGCTTGCCATACACAAAGTATGGCTGCGCCCCTGCGCCTTGTCTTGGCGGAAGATCTGACGCCTTTGCCGGTGCTCCGGACATCTGCTCCGTGCAAAGCTATAAAGAAAAGGCCTGCGGCAGCAGGCTTTAGACAGTGAAAGGACACCGTTCCTATGGCAAAAAAGAAAACCGAGGAAAAAGAAATACGGCACGCGGGCGATCCCAACGTGATGGGCCTGCGGGGTGCGGTGGTGGAGCAGCCCATCACCGCCACGCTGGACGAGAACTATATGCCCTACGCCATGTCGGTCATCGTCAGCCGCGCTATCCCGGAGATCGACGGCTTCAAGCCCTCCCACCGAAAGCTGTTGTACACCATGTACAAGATGGGCCTGTTGACCGGCAGCCGCACCAAGAGCGCCAATATCGTGGGCCAGACCATGCGCCTGAACCCCCACGGCGACCAGGCCATCTACGAGACCATGGTCCGCCTGGCCAAGGGCAACGAGTCCCTGCTGCACCCCTTTGTGGACAGCAAGGGCAACTTCGGCAAGGTGTACTCCCGGGACATGGCCTATGCCGCCAGCCGGTACACCGAGGCCAAGCTGGCCCCCATCTGCGCCGAGCTGTTCCGTGATCTGGACTGCGACGCCGTGGACTTTGTGGACAACTACGACAACACCACCAAGGAGCCGGCGCTGCTGCCCACCACCTATCCCAATGTGCTGGTGTCCGCCAACCAGGGCATCGCCGTGGGCATGGCCAGCCAGATCTGCGGCTTTAATCTGGGTGAGGTGTGCGATACCACCATCGCCTATCTGAAAAACCCCGCCCACGATATCGCCTCCACGCTGCTGGCACCGGATTTTCCCACCGGCGGCCAGATCATCTGTGACGGCGACGATCTGCGGGCCATTTACAGCACCGGCCGCGGCGGCCTGAAGGTCCGCGCCCGATGGCGGTACGATAAGAAGGAAAACGTCGTCGAGGTGTACGAGATCCCCTACTCCACCACCATCGAGGCCATTCTGGACAAGGTGGCGGAGCTGGTGAAGGCCGGCAAGGTCAAGGAGATCGCCGATATGCGCGACGAGACGGACCTCAGCGGCCTGAAGCTGGCCATCGACCTGAAGCGTGGCGTGGACCCGGACAAGCTTATGGCCAAGCTGTACCGGCTGACGCCTCTGCAGGATACCGTCAGCTGCAACTTCAACATCCTCATCGCCGGTATGCCCCGCGTGCTGGGCGTGGGCGGCATCCTGGAGGAGTGGACCGCCTGGCGCACCGACTGCGTCAAGCGGCGGGTGTACTTCATCCTGAATAAGAAAAAGGAAAAGCTTCACCTTTTGCAGGGCCTGAAGCGCATCCTGCTGGATATCGACCGGGCCATCCGGATCATCCGTGAGACGGAGGAGGAAGCCGAGGTCATCCCCAACCTGATGATCGGCTTCGGCATCGATCAGGTGCAGGCGGAGTACGTGGCGGAGATCAAGCTGCGGAACATCAACAAGGAGTACATCCTCAAGCGGGTGGCGGAGACCAGCGCCCTGCAGGACGAGATCGAGGACCTGGAGGATACTCTGGCCAAGCCGGGCCGCATCCGCAAGATCATCATCAACGAGCTGGAGGACGTGAAGAAGAAGTACGCCGTGCCCCGGCGGACGGAGATCGTGTACAGTCACGAGATGCCGGAGGAGCCGGAGGAGGAGCCGGTGGAGGACTATCCGGTGCACCTGTTCCTCAGCCGGGAGGGCTATTTCAAGAAGATCACGCCCCAGTCCCTGCGTATGTCCGGCGAGCAGAAGTTCAAGGAGGGCGACAGCCTGCGCCAGTATTTCGAGGCCGCCAACAGTACGGAGCTGCTGCTGTTCACGGATAAGTGCCAGGTGTACAAGAGCCGTGCCAGTGAGTTCGGCGAGACGAAGGCCTCCGCCCTGGGCGACTACCTGCCGGCCAAGCTGGGCATGGACGTCGGCGAGAATGTGATCTGGCTGTGCCTGCCGGGCGATTACAGCGGCAGCGTGGTGTTTTTCTTTGAGAACGGCCGTGCCGCCCGTGTGGCGCTGAGCGCCTACGCCACGGTGTCCAATCGGCGGAAGCTCACCGGCGCCTACTGCGACAAGTTCCCGTTGGTGTGCGCCGTACACCTGACGGAGGATACGGAGCTGGCGCTGGAGACCAACGAGCCCCGGGCTCTGCTGGTGCACACGGCGCTGCTCTCGCCCAAGACCACCCGTTCTACCCAGGGCGTGCAGGTGATGAGCATCAAGCCCAAGTACCGGCTGGAAAAGGTGCTTCCCGCGGCGGAATGCGGCATCGTCAACGGTGCCCGCTACCGGACGCGGACCATCCCCGCGGCGGGTGCGCTCCTGAAGCCGGAGGACAGCGAGGAGAAGCAGCTGGAGCTGCTGTAACAAGATGGAATGGAGGGCGCGGACATGGTAAAGAGATGGTGCGCGGCGCTGCTGTGCGCGCTGCTGACGGTGTCGCTGACCGGCTGCGGCAGCCTGCTGAATCGGGAGTGGTACGAGGTCAAGGACCACAGCCCTACCTATTACGAGGGCGAGGGCCGGGACGTGCTGCGGGCAGATACCTATCAGGATCTGGTGAACAATATCCTTATCTTCGTGGGCAACCACGCGGAGGAGGGGACCATCTGGCTCTATTACGCCCAGGAGGGCCTGGATGCCGGTGACGCGGCGGAGAAGGCCTGCCGCGAGGTGGAGAAGGACACGCCCATGGGCTCCTATGCGGTGTCCTATATCCAGTACACCGTGGACGATTCCGCCCGGAATTACAGCGAGATCACCGTGACCATCGGCTATAAGAAGACCGAGCAGCAGCTCATTGACATCGTTCACGCCACCAATGTCTCTGCCCTGCACGATCTGCTGACCGAGGCGGCCCAGGCGGGCAAAACGGAGCTGGTGGTGCAGCTGAGCGCCTTTGAAGGACAGTCCTATCAGGTGCAGCAGACGGTGTATCAGGTGCAGAGCGCCATGGGCGGCAGCGGCTGGGTGACGAATTTCTATCCCAACGCCGCCAATGCCGGCGTGGTGGAGATCCTCATGCGGTAGCCCGTGCCGCGACGGCAGCGTTTTTACAAAAAATAAAAATGCAGGGTTGACAAGCAGCGTGTTTTCTGCTACAATCTACCTTGCGTTTGCGGGCGTAGCTCATCTGGTAGAGCGCGACCTTGCCAAGGTCGAGGTAGCGAGTTCGAGCCTCGTCGCCCGCTCCAAAAAGAAACACCATCCATCAGGGTGGTGTTTTCTTTTTGGAATGCCGCGGGCAGGCTTGAACTTGCTGCCTCGACCTGCGCGCAGCGCGTTAAATCCTAGCGCTATGAGAGCTCCCCGTGCGGGGATCTGTTCATAGAGGAATACAAAACAAGGGCCGCCCTTTTGGGCGGCCCTTGTTTTCTTACAGCTTTGTCACCATGGGGATGATCATGGGGCTGCGCTTGGTGTGCTTATAGAGATAGCTGCTCACGGCGGAGCGCACAGTGCGGCATACGTCGCCCTCGTCCCGGCGCTTCTTGGCGGACATTCCATCCACCGCCTCCGTGGCCACCCGGCGCATATCCTCCAGTAGCTCCTCGGACTCCTTCACGTACACGAAGCCTCGGGTGACGATCTCCGGCGGGCACAGCAGCTGGTGGTCGTGGCTGGACATGGGCAGCACGATGACCACCATGCCGTCCTCCGCCAGCAGCTTCCGGTCGTTCAGCACCACCGCGCCCACTTCGCCCACGCCGCCGCCGTCCACGAACACCTCGCCGGCGGGCACGGTGGTCTCGCACTTGATGTGCTTGGTGGTCAGCTCGATGACGCTGCCGTTGTCGGCCACCACGATGCTGGTGGGGGCCATGCCCATGCTCTCCGCCACACGCTTGTGGATCTGCAGCATCCGCTGCTCGCCGTGCAGGGGGATAAAGAACCTGGGCTTCGTCAGCGCGTGGATGATCTTCAGCTCCTCCTGGCAGGCGTGGCCGGACACGTGCAGCATATCCGCCTTGTCATACACCACGTCCGCGCCCTTGCGGAACAGCTCATTGATGACCCGCCCCACCGTCACTTCGTTGCCGGGTATGGCGCTGGCGGAGATGATGACCTTGTCGCCGGGGCCGATGTCCACCTGCTTGTGGGTGGAGAACGCCATGCGGTACAGGGCGCTCATTTCCTCACCCTGGGAGCCGGTGGTCACGATGACCTGCTGGTTCAGGGGCAGTCCCTTGATGCGGTTGATGTCCATCAGCGTGTTCTTGGGCACCTTCATGTACCCCAGCTCCGTGGAGACCTTCATGATGTTCTCCATGCTCCGGCCGGTAACGGCCACCTTCCGCCCGCAGGCCGCCGCAGCGTCCAGCACCTGCTGGATGCGGTGCACGTTGCTGGCGAAGGTGGTCACGATGATCCGCTTGTCGCAGCCGGTGAACTGCCGCTTGAACGTGGCGCCCACGGCGCGCTCACTCATGGTATAGCCCGGGCGCTCCACATTAGTGGAGTCCGCCAGCAGCGCCAGCACACCCTGCTTGCCCAGCTCACCGAAGCGCGCCAGGTCGATGACCTCCCCGTCGATGGGCGTGGAGTCGATCTTGAAGTCGCCGGTGTGTACGACTGCGCCCATCCGCGTGTGGATGGCGAAGGCCACCGAGTCGGCGATGGAGTGGTTCACGTGGATGAACTCCACCTGGAACTTGCCTGCCCGCACCGTCTGACCCGGCTCCACGGTGATCAGCTTCGTAGAGCTGGCCAGCCCATGCTCCTGCAGCTTCAGCTTGATTAGCCCCGCGGTGAACCGCGTGCAGTAGATGGGCATATTGATCTGCTTGAGCACATAAGGGATGGCCCCGATGTGATCCTCATGCCCGTGGGTGATGAACAGACCCCGCAGCCGGCTGCGGTTTTTCACCAGATAGCTGACGTCGGGAATGACGCAGTCGATGCCGTACATATCGTCGCCGGGGAAGGCCATGCCACAGTCCACCACGATGATGTCGCCGCCGTACTCATAGACGGTCATGTTCTTGCCGATCTCATTCAGACCGCCAAGGGGAATGATCTTGAATTTTTCTGCCATAAAAGAATAAATGCTCCTTTTCAGATAAGATAGAGCGCGTCGCGGCGGGTAAAAATGACCGCACGGAAACAAAGGCGTTCTGCCCCGCCCGCCTGCCCTGCATCGCAGGGGGAGGGAACAGTCTGTCGCCCGTCGTCAGCACTCGATATAGAGGGGAACGCCCTCGTTTGCTATATTGACCGCGGCATCCACGCACCGCGAAACAACCAAAAAATACGTGCCATATTCAGCACTTTTCACAAAGTATACCACAGTTTTTCCCATTTGTACACCCCCAACTTGCCGACGGCATTTGACGGTATTTGACACCCGCCGCCCCGCCGGGAAAATTCCCCGCTGATTTCCCGAAAAGCGTATTGTCCCCGCCCGGCTTTCGTGCTATAATAAACTACTCTCAGTATGGAGTAGTATCCCCGACGGGAAGGAGGCGCGTTCCCTTGAGCAAGAAGATCATACGCGGATTTCGTACCAATATGACGCTGTACAGCCTGTGCCTCATCGCCTTTGTGGCGGTGACGGTGCCCTTCCAGCCGCTGCTGGCGGCGGCGGAGGGTCTGGTGGCCCTTCTGGTCATCCTGGTGGGCCGCCGCCGCAACAAGATGGCCCAGGCCTCTGTCCGCCAGTACATGGACCGTGTCTCCGGCGGTATGGACACCGCCCGGTCCAGCAATATGCTCTACGCGCCGCTGCCCATGCTGGTGTTCGACGTAGCCACCGGCGAGATCCTGTGGTGCAACGATATGTTCACGGACCTGACCGGCCTGAAGGATAAGATCTTTGAAACGGCGGTAGATGCCGTGATCCCCGACTTCACCTACCGCTGGCTGCTGGACGGCAAGCGTGAATATCCCGAGCAGTTCCGCTGGAACGACCGTATCTACCGCGTCTTCGGCGCCCTGAGCCGCCCGGAGCCGGAGGGCGGCGACCAGCCCACCCTGGCCACCACCTACTGGATGGACATCACTGAGGCTGAGCAGATGCGCCAGACCCTGGAGCTGACCAAGCCCCTTATGGCCATCCTCATGGTGGATAACTATGAGGAGCTGATGAAGGCCTGCCCCGAGAATAAGCGCTCGGCGCTGCTGGCCGCGCTGGAGGAACAGCTGAATAACTGGGCCGCCGGTTCCGGCGGGCTGCTGCTGGGCTACGACCGCGACCGTTACCTCTACCTCTTCGAGGAGAAGGACTACACCGGCTACACCGAAAGCAAGTTCGACGTACTGGAAAAGGTCCGCCAGGTCCAGGCCGGCGAGGGTGTGTCCGCCACGCTGTCCATCGGCGTGGGCCGGGACGAGGACAGCTTCGAGCAGCTGTTCAAGAACGCCTCCCTGGCGTTGGAGATGGCCCTCTCCCGCGGCGGCGATCAAGCCGTGGTCAAGGACCGTGTGAACTTCGAGTTCTACGGCGGCCGCAGCAAGTCCACCGAAAAACGTACCAAGGTCAAGTCCCGCGTCATGGCCAACGCTCTGGGTGAGCTGATCGACGATGCCAAGCAGGTGTACGTCATGGGTCACAAATACGCGGATATGGACTCCCTGGGCGCCGCCGTGGGCATCTGCTGTATCGCCCGCAAGCGCGGCAAGCCCTGCCAGATCATCATCGACACCGAGAACAACGCCGCTCACCCCATCCTGCGGCGTCTCTCCGAGCAGCCTGAATACGCCAATACCGCCATTTCCGGCCAGGATGCCTTTATCAAGTGCCAGCCCGGCTCCCTGCTGGTGGTGGTAGACACCAACCGCCCCGAGAGCGTGGAGTCCGAGGAAATGCTGGAGACGTGCAACCGTGTGGCCGTCATTGACCACCACCGCCGCGGCAGCAGCTACATTGAGAAGATGGCCCTGAACTACCATGAGCCCTACGCCTCCTCTGCCAGCGAGTTGGTGGCGGAGCTGATGCAGTATCTGGTGGAGCCGTCTGACGTGCTGAAATGCGAGGCCGAGGCCCTGCTCTCCGGCATCGTGCTGGATACCAAGAATTTTACCAACCGCACCGGCGGCCGTACCTTCGAGGCGGCGGCCTACCTCCGCCGTCTGGGGGCCGACACCCAGGATGTCCAGCGGATGTTCCAGGGGGACCTGAACTCCATGATCGCCCGCTATGACATTATCCGTCAGGCAGAGCTGTACCGCGACGATATCGCCGTGGTGGCCCTGGATGAGGAGTGCGATCGCGTCACCGCCGCCAAGGCGGCCGATGAGCTGCTGACCCTCAAGGGCATCCGTGCCAGCTTTGTGCTGTATAAAAAAGGTGACGGCGTGTATATGTCTGCCCGTTCTTTGGGCGAGGTCAACGTCCAGGTGATCCTGGAGGCCCTGGGCGGTGGCGGCAACTCCACCACCGCCGGCGGCCAGGCGGACAACATCACCGTGGCCGAGGCCAAGGCAAAGCTGCTGGAGGCCATCGACAAGTACTTTGAAAATTAAGGTAAAGGAGATACAGGTATGAAAGTCATTCTCAAGCAGGACATCAAAGGCAAGGGCAAGAAGGGCCAGATGATCGAGGCCGCCGAGGGCTATGCCCGCAACTTTCTGATCCCCAAGGGCATGGCTGTGGAGGCCACTGCCGACGCCGTCAACACCATGAACCTCCAGGCCAAGGCCAAGGCCAAAGCCGACGCCGAGGCCAAGGCCGAGGCACTGGCCATCGCCGAAAAGCTGAAGGCCTGCCAGGTGAAGATCGCCGCCAAGGGCGGCGAGGGCGGCAAGCTGTTTGGCGCCATCACCGGCGCCGCCATCGCCGATGCCCTTCAGGCCCAGCACGGCCTGACCATCGACGGCAAGAAGCTGGTGCTGGACCAGCCCATCAAGAGCTTCGGCAGCTATGAGGTCAAGGCCAGGCTGGGCTACGAGGTCTCCGGCACCGTGTACGTCCACGTCATCGAAGAGAAATAAGCGGGGAAAGCACCGCGCCGCAGGCGCGGCTATTACCGTAATTTTGAAAGGAGGTCTTCCCATGGCCAACAACACCGACGCCCTGCTGACGCCGTCCATGCCCCATTCCCCTCAGGCGGAGCAGGCGGTGCTGGGCTCCATGCTCATCGACGCCGACTGCGTCAAGGACGTGATGGACAAGCTGCAGGCCCAGGATTTCTATCTGCGGACCAACCGGGAGATCTTCGAGACGATCTACCATATGTTCGTCTACTCCCAGCCCATCGACGGCGTCACCGTGGCCGGCGAGCTGGAGAAGAACGGACTGTATAACGACAATACCCGTTCCTATCTGCTGCAGCTGATGGAGGTCACCCCCACCAGCGCTAACGTCATGGAGTACGTCCGCATTGTGCAGGACAAGTCGCTCATGCGCCAGGTGGCCCAGGCCGCCGGCAGCATCACCGCCATGGTGCAGGAGGGCGGCGGCGCCGCCGGCGATATGCTGGAGGCCGCCGAGCAGCAGATCTACGCCATCCGCCGTGGCCGCAGCGCCCAGGGGATGGTGACGGTGGGCATGGTGCTGGGCGACGTGATGAGCCAGCTGGCCGAGCTGTCCGCTAACGGAGGCCGGACCGTGCCGGGCCTGTCCACAGGACTCTCCGCTGTGGATGCCAAGATCAACGGCATGAACAAGTCCGACCTGCTCTTGCTGGCCGCCCGTCCCGGTATGGGCAAGACCAGTATGGCCCTGAACGTGGCCCTGTCCGCCGCCCGCGAGTCCGGCAAGACCGTGGCCATCTTTTCCCTGGAAATGTCCAAGGAGCAGCTGGTCACCCGCCTCATCGCCAGCGAGGGCCTGGTGGAGAATCAGCGCTTGATCACCGGCAACCTGCGGGAGAGCGACTGGCAGCGCATCGCCGAGGCCGCCTCCGCCCTCAGCCGCATGGACATCCGTATCGATGATAACCCACTGCTGACCGTGGCGGATATGAACGCCAAGTGCCGCCGCCTGGAAAATCTGGGCCTGGTGGTCATCGACTATCTTCAGCTGATGACCTCCGCCGGCGGCAAGGGCTATTCCGGCGAGAACCGCCAGCAGGCGGTGTCTGACATCAGCCGTATGCTGAAGATCATGGCCAAGGAGCTGCAGGTGCCCGTGCTGTGCCTGAGCCAGCTGAGCCGTGCCAATGAAAAGCGCGAGGATAAGCGCCCTATGCTGTCCGACCTGCGCGAATCCGGTGCCATCGAGCAGGACGCCGACATCGTCATGTTCCTCTACCGGGACGACTACTATAACAGCGATGCCGAGAAGCGCAACGTGGCCGAGTGCATCGTAGCCAAGAACCGCCACGGCGAGACCGGCAAGGTAGAACTCCGCTGGATGCCCGAGTACACCGCCTTCGGCACGCTGGAGACTCGCTATGACGAGGATGAGTGAGCCCCTGGACCTGACCGCCTGGATGACGCGCTGGCGGATGCTCCCGCCCCCAGGCGGGCTGATCCTCTGCGCCGTGTCCGGCGGCCGCGACTCCGTCTGCCTGCTGGACTGCCTGTGGAAGCTGGGTCGGGCCCGCGATTTCCGCGTGGCTGCCGCCCACCTGAACCACGGTATGCGCCCCACCGCCCAGCGTGACGAGGACCTGGTCCGCGCCCTCTGCGCCGAACGGAACATTCCCTTCTACACCGAAACGGTGGACGTCTACGCCCTGTGCGCCGTCTGGCACCTGACGGTGGAGGAGACGGGCCGCCGCGCCCGCTATGACTTCCTCCGCCGCACGGCGGATGCCCTTGCTGCGGATTTTATCGCCACCGCCCACCACCGCGACGACCAGGCCGAAACGGTCCTGCTGCAGCTGCTTCGCGGCACCGGCCCCCAGGGGCTTACCGGCATTCCCCCTGTCCGTGACGGCATCATTCGCCCCCTACTGGATACGCCCCGCGCCGCTATCGATGACTACATCGCGCAGAACCGCCTCCCCTACGTCACCGACGAGACGAACCTGGATACCCACTACGCCCGCAACCGCCTCCGGCTGGACATCATGCCCCAGCTGCTGGCGATCAACCCCGCCGCCGCGGCACACATCGCCCGCACGGCGGACATCCTGCGCGCCGAGAACGACCTCCTGGACGCCCAGGCCGCCGCCCTCCTGCCGCCGGAGGGCACGACGCTTCTCTGCGCCGCGCTCCTTTCCGCGCCGGAGGCTCTGCGCCCCCGCATGCTTCGCCTGCTGACGGACCGCCTCGGCGCGGGCAAAAAGGACTTCACCGCCGCCCACTACCGGGCGTTGGAGGACCTCTGCCGCACCGGCGGCGCGCTTTCCCTGCCCGGCGGCGCGTCCGCCGTCTGCCGTGACGGCACCCTGACCCTCTCCGACGCGCCCGCCCCACTGGACGAGGCGGCGCTCCGCCCCGGCGATAACCTCGCCGGCCTCTGGCGCATCACCCTCTCTGACGCGCCCGTCCCCGACGCCTTGGCACTGCGGTCCGGGCCCTGGACCGTTCGGCCCTGGCGCCGCGATGACCGCCTGACCCTGCCCGGCAGCCGCGGCAGCCGCAGCCTCAAGCGCCTGTTCGCCGAGCGCGGCATCGCCCCGCCGGAGCGCGATACCTGGCCCGTCCTCTGTCTGGCGGGCCGCCCCGCCGCCGTCTGGCGTGTGGGCATTGACCAGAAAGCCCTGCCGGAGTGTTCCGGCGACACCATATACATCACCATCACAAAAAACAACGGAGGATAACAAGCAATGGCAAAGAGTAATATGGATCAGGATATCCTGAAGGTCCTGCTGTCTGAAGAGGAGATCAAGGCCCGTGTCCAGGAGCTGGGCGACCGGCTGTACGACAGATTTAAGGACAAGAACCCCATGTTTGTGGGCGTTCTCAACGGCTGCTTCATTTTCATGGCGGACCTGGTCCGCGCCGCCCAGCTGAAAAGCGAGGTGGAGTTCATCGGCCTCTCGTCCTATAAGAACGCCACCAAGTCCTCCGGCGTGGTGCAGATCACCCGCGACCTCCAGCGCGACATCAGCGGCCGCGACATCATCATCGTCGAGGATATTCTGGACTCCGGCAATACCCTGTATTTCCTGACGGAGTACCTGAAGACCAAGGGCGCCGCCTCCGTCACCATCGCCACCCTGCTGGATAAGCCCGCCCGCCGCGAAAAGCCCATTACCGCCGACTATGCCGGCTTCGAGGTCCCCGACGAGTTCGTGGTGGGCTATGGCCTGGACTACTGCCAGCAGTACCGGAATATGCCCTATATTGGGGTCCTCAAGCCCGAGGTCTACAGCAAGTAAAACCGCGTCTTTTCCGCCAATACTTCGTTACGGCTCCTCGACGTACACACGGTACGCCGTCGTCGCCGCGCCTCGTCTTGGCGAAAAATCCGGTTTCTCCCCGCGCCGCAGGCGGAAGAAGAGCACGCGCCGGGAGGGCGCGGAACATCCCTCTTAGCATTTGAGAATAGGAAGTGAAGTATATGGAAAACAAAGGCGGAAAGCGCCTGGCCCCCACCGGCGAGCCGGTGAAAACCACACCTCCGGCCACCGCGGCCGACGAGGTAAAGACCCCCGCGGAGCAGCCCGCCCCCGCGGAGAGCGCCGCACCCGCCCCGGCGGAGACGGCGGCCCCTGCGGCCAAGCCCGCCAAAAGCCGCGGCCGCAGACTGTGGGACGACTACGGCTACCTGCTGGTGACGCTGGCGGCGGTATTCGTGCTGTTCAAGGTGCTGCTGCAGCTGGCCTATGTGCCCAGCGGCTCCATGGAGACCACCATCCCCACCAAGTGCCTGCTGATCGGCTGGCGGCTGCCCTATGTGGTGTCTGATCCGGTGCCGGAGCGCGGCGACATCGTCACCTTCTGGGACGAGGAGCTGAACAAGGTCCTGGTGAAGCGCGTCGTCGGCCTGCCCGGTGAGACGCTCTCCTTCAAGAACGGCTATACCTACGTCAACGGCGAGAAGCTGGACGAGAGCTATTTGCCCACCCAGGGCATCACCACCCTGCCGGACAGCATGGCCGAAAAGACCTTCACCGTGCCGGAGGGCTGTATGTTCGTCATGGGCGACAACCGCACCGGCTCCAACGACAGCCGCCTGCTGGGCGAGCCCTATATTCCGATAGAGGCCGTCCAGGCGCGGATGCTGGTGGCCATCTCCGTTGGCAGTGACCAGAGCTGGCAGGGCATCCGCTGGATCGGCTGAGAAGGGAGACGGGGAGACATGGAAAGAAGACGTTTCAGCGGCGTCATGCTGCTGTTCATCGTGCTGGCGGTGGTGCTCATCACCCAGGTGGTGGGTAACCTCGGCCGTTCCGGCGACGTGAGCTACAGCGATATGCGCGCCTATTTCACGGCGGAGAAGGTCAAGTCCTTCACCGCCACCGACACGCGCCTGGTGGCTAAGCTGCAGGACGGCTCCAGCGTCAGCTGCGCCCTCCACAGCTTCGACACGTTTTATAACGACATGAACGATCTGGTGGTGTCCCAGGCGGAAAAGGGGGTCATCACCAGCTATGACTACGCCGCCGGCAGCGAGAACGGCTGGCTGCGTACCCTGCTGCCCTATGTGTTGGCGGCCATGGCCTTCATCCTGCTGATGAACCTGATCGCCCGTATGGGCGGCCTGGGCGGCGGCGCCGTCAACGATAAAATGGCCCGCTTCGGCGAGGCCCGTATCCAGGATATCCCCTCTGACGGCAAGAAGGTCACGTTCAAGGACGTGGCCGGTGCCGATGAGGAGAAGGAGGAGCTGGAGGAGATCGTCCAGTTTCTGCGCGATCCCCAGCGCTATACCGAGCTGGGCGCGCATATTCCCAAGGGCGTGCTGCTGGTGGGCCCTCCGGGCACCGGCAAGACGCTGCTGGCCAAGGCCGTGGCCGGCGAGGCGGACACCGCCTTCCTCTCCATTTCCGGCTCCGATTTTGTGGAGATGTATGTGGGCGTGGGTGCCAGCCGCGTCCGTGACCTGTTCGAGCAGGCCAAGAAGCAGGCTCCGGCCATCGTCTTCATCGATGAGATCGACGCCGTGGGCCGTCAGCGCGGCAGCGGTCTGGGCGGCGGCCATGACGAGCGCGAGCAGACCCTGAACCAGCTGCTGGTGGAGATGGACGGCTTCGCCGCCAACGAGGGCGTGGTGGTCCTGGCGGCCACCAACCGCGTGGACATTCTGGACCCGGCGCTGCTGCGCCCCGGCCGGTTCGACCGCCAGGTGTTCGTGGGCCTGCCGGATATCAAGGGCCGCGAGGAGATACTGAAGATACACGCCAAGGGCAAGCCCCTGGCGGAGGATGTGGACCTGGGCTCCGTGGCCCGCGCTACCTCCGGCTTTACCGGTGCGGATCTGGAGAACCTGCTGAACGAGGCGGCGCTGCTGACCGGCCGCCGCGGCCAGCGCTTCATCACCGAGGAGGCCATCCACCAGTCTGTCATCAAGGTCATCGCCGGCCCGGAGAAGCACAGCCGCGTAGTGCCCGAGGCCGAGCGTCGGCTCACTGCCTATCACGAGGCCGGCCACGCCGTGGTCATGCAGGCCCTGCCGGATCTGGACCCCGTACACCAGATCACCATCGTTCCCCGCGGTCAGGCCGGCGGCATGACCATCTATCTGCCGGAGGAGGACCGTTCCTACCTGTCCCGCCGCTATATGCTGGACCGGGTGGCCGGCCTGCTGGGCGGCCGCGCCGCCGAGGAGATGATGCTGGGCGATATCTCCACCGGTGCTTCCAGCGACATCCAGCGGGCCACAGCCATCGCCCGCAAGATGGTAGGCACCTACGGTATGTCGTCCAGGCTGGGCAACGTGGCCTTTGACGCCGGCACCGACGAGGTGTTCATCGGCAAGTCCATGGCCCACACTCGCCCCTACTCCGAAAAGACGGCGGCGGAGATGGACGCGGAGATCCGCGCCATCATCGACGAGGCTTACGAAAAATGCCGTGAGATACTGGCTCGGTACAAGACGGAGCTGACGGCGGTGGCGGAGTACCTGCTGGAGCACGAGACCATGGACGGCGATACGTTCAAGACATATTTCACGCAAAGCGGCGAAAGCCGTCAGTGAGAGTGATATAACGATATGCGGAACCGGCAGGCGCATCTGCGCCCGCCGGTTTTTGCACAAAAAGCGACATCGGTTTTGTGCACAATGACGGAACAGACCGTCCGCCATAGGGAGACAATCAAGGGGGAAAGTTTACCAACACAGGGCGTTTGTCCTCTGAACAAGGACATACTGGCGATCATTACGGATTCTTAACGCCATGTCGCTGATGCAAAAGCTGTGATTTTTAGAGGTTGTTACAATTGTTTTTGCCAAATATTTTCGCTAAAATACACATATTCTGTGAGCGGTCGACAGACTTGACCGCTGCAAGGTGAATTTAGGAGGAATTACCATGAAAAAGTTTTTAGCAATGATGCTGGCGCTGGTCATGGCTCTGTCTCTGGTGGCCTGCGGTGAGCAGGGCGACAGTCAGAAGGGTGATGATTCCGCTTCCGGCGACAAGGTCGTCAAGATCGGCGTGTTTGAGCCTCAGTCCGGTGATAACGGCGCAGGCGGCAAACAGGAGATCCTGGGCATGCAGTACGCCAACAAGATGATCCGCACCGTCACCATCGGCGGCGAGGAGTACAAGGTTGAGCTGGTGTACGCCGATAACGCGTCTTCCAACGATAAGGCGCCCACCGCGGCTCAGACTCTGATTTCTCAGGGTGTGTCCGTGGTGCTGGGCTCCTACGGCTCCGGCGTGTCCATCGCTGCCGGCGATACCTTCTCCGCAGCCCAGGTGCCCGCCATCGGCGTGACCTGCACCAACCCCCAGGTGACTTCCGACTGCGATGCGTACTTCCGCATCTGCTTCCTGGATCCGTTCCAGGGCACCGTTCTGGCCAACTATGCCAAGAATGAGCTGAAGGCGACCAAGGCATACTGCCTGGCCAAGCAGGGCGACGACTACTCCGGTGGTCTGGCCAACTACTTCATCAAGGCCTTCGGCGAGGAGAATTGCGTGTATGAGCAGTTCCCCGAGGGAACCTCTGACTTCTCTACCTACATCACCAACGCCCAGCAGCAGGGCTGCGACGTGTTCTTCTCCCCCGTGTCTCTGGAGGCCGCTGCGCAGATCATCGCCAAGGCCGAGACCCAGAGCCTGGGCATGCCCATTCTGGCCGGCGATACCTGGGACTCCAACGTGGTGCTGGAGGCCGCTAAGGGCACCAGCCTGAACATCTGCGTGACCACCTTCTATCAGGAGGGCGTGAACGCTGAGTTCGACTCCGCCATCAAGGAGTGGATCAACAGCGATGCCACCGCCAAGACCAACAACGGCGGCGATGACAAGCTGTCCGCCGTGACCGTCATGGGCTACGACGTCTACTGCGTGGCGCTGGAGGCCATCAAGGCTGCCGATTCCACCGATCCCGCGGCTGTTCTGGCTGCCCTGCCCGGCGTGACCTATGAGGGCATCACCGGCACCATCTCCTTCAACGATATCGGCGACGCCAACCGCGACAGCGCCGTTGTCAAGAAGTGCAATACCGAGAGCGGCAACTGGGACTTCGTCACCGTGGCCAAGGTCGGCTAAGGGATTTATAAACCACAGCCAAGTGAGGTACACAGGGCTGGCGGGAGCAAAAGCTCCCGCCAGCTACTGTGCTATACCGGCGGCGGCGAGGCTGCCCCACACCGGGCGGGACGGCTTCGCGGCGGCCGGAGGGAAACGGCTGTCTGCCAAGGAAGAAAGAACAAAATAGGGAGGAACCCCGCATGGAAGTTTTGAAAACCGCGTTGCCGTATATCATATCCGGCATATCGGTGGGCGGGCAATATGCGCTGATCGCCATTGGCTACACCATGGTGTATGGCATACTGCGGCTCATCAACTTTGCCCACGGCGATGTGTTCATGGTGGCCGGCCTGATGATGGTCTATTTTGCCACATGGATGCCGCTGTATCTGGCGATCCCGCTGATGATCGTGCTGACGGTGCTGCTGGGCTTTTTGATCGAGCGGGTGGCGTACAAGCCCCTGCGTACCGCGCCCCGCATGTCTGTTATGATCTCCGCCATCGGCGTCAGCTATCTGATCCAGAATCTGGCGTTGTATGTGACCGGCGGCCTGAACAAGAACTATCCCGCGATCCCCTGGATCTCCGATCCGGTACGGCTGTTCGGCATGGAGACGTCCCGCGTGACGGTCATCACTCCGTTTTTGACCATCGCGCTGGTCATCGCGCTGGTGCTGCTCATCAACCATACCAAGATCGGCATGGCCATGCGCGCCGTGTCCGTGGACTTCGAGACGGCGCAGCTGATGGGCATCAAGATCAACAACGTGATCTCTGCCACCTTTATTATTGGTACGTTTCTGGCGGCCATCGGCTCGATCCTCTTCTTCACCAACTTCCCCGGCGTGGTGCCCACGGCCGGCGCTATGCCCGGCCTGAAGGCGTTTGTGGCCGCCGTGTTCGGCGGCATCGGCTCCGTGCCCGGCGCGGTGGTGGGTGCGTTCATCATCGGCATCTGCGAGTCCGTCATCAAGGGTCTGGATACGATCCTCATGGCCAATGGCGCCATCACCGAGCAGGTGGGTTTCGCCACCTTCTCCGATGCGTTCACGTTCGTGCTGCTGATCGTCATTCTGGTGTTTAAACCCACCGGCCTGTTCGGTGAGAAGACCACCGACAAGGTGTAAGGGGGTGCGGATATGATGCTGGAAAAGAAAAAGGACGTCCGCAAGACGTTCATCTCCCTTGTGGCTGTGGCGCTGTTCCTGGCGCTGGTGCTGGTGCTGGATCAGGTTATCAAGCCCAGCAATAAGATGTATATGCTGCTGACGGTGCTGCAAAAAGGCTCTGTGTATGCGCTGGCAGCGGTGTCCATGAACCTGCTAAACGGCTTCACCGGCCTGTTCTCTCTGGGTCACGCCGGGTTTATGCTGATCGGCGCGTATACATACGCGATCTTCTCCATTCCCGCCGCGTCCCGCGACACGGTGTATCAGTACTACGATGCGGCCATCCGCATCTCGTTCCCGGAGGTGTTGGGCAACGCACTGGGCGGCTTCGGCACAGTGCTGGGCGTGATCATCTGCGTACTGCTGGCCGGTCTGATGGCGTCGCTGTTCGCCTATCTCATCGGTCTGCCGGTACTGCGGCTGAAGAGCGACTATCTGGCTATCGCCACGCTGGGCTTTGCGGAGATCATCCGCGCCATCTTCCAGTGGGGCAAGCTGGGTCCCGTGACCAACGGCTCCAACCTGCTGAAGAGCTTTACCCGTATCAGCAACTTCAAGATCGGGACGTTCAGCATGTCCACCTTTGTGCCGGTGCTGATCGCCACGGTGTCCATTATTCTGATCGTCATGCTGGTGAACTCCACCTATGGCCGCGCGTTCAAGGCCATCCGTGACGACGAGGTGGCGGCGGAGGCCATGGGCATCAATCTGGCTAAGCACAAGATGATCTCCTTCGTGGTCAGCTCGTTCTTCGCCGGTGTGTCCGGCGCCACCATGGCCATGGTGCTGTCCATCGCCCAGGCCAACAACTACAAGGTGGCCATGACCTACGAGATACTGCTGATGGTGGTGCTGGGCGGTATCGGCTCCATCTCCGGCTCCGTGATCGGCTCCATGCTGTTCGTGGCGGCCTCCGAGTGGTGGCTGCGCGGTCTGGACTCCGGTGAGTTCCTGGGCATCAAGGCACCCGAAGTGTTCCGCAACGGCTTCCGGCTGGTGGTGTTCTCCATCGTCATCATGGTGGTGGTGCTGTTCTTCCGCAAGGGCATCATGGGCGACAGGGAGCTGCCGCAGGTGATCGCCGGGTGGAAAGCAAAGCTCCGGGCTAAAAAAGCCGCAAAACAGGAGGTGACGTCCAAATGAGCAAGAACGTATTGTCCGTGGAGAACGTCACCATGCAGTTTGGCGGCGTGGTGGCCGTGGATAATCTGAGCCTTGAGGTAAACGAGGGCGAGATCGTGGCGCTGATCGGCCCCAACGGTGCCGGCAAGACCACGGCGTTCAACGTCATCACCGGTGTGTACGCCCCCACCAACGGGCGGGTGCGCTTCAATGAGGCGTGCATCGTGCGAAACCATCCCACCGGCAAGATGAAGAAGATGTACAAGGGCGAGCACGCCGATATGTACACCGTCCAGTTCGCCCCGGAGGAGGAACTGGACGAGGCGGCGCTGAAGGTGTGGAAGGAGGGGCAGAAGGCACTGGACGCCTATGCCTTTACCGACCATGTGCTGGCCCCCACGCCGGATAAGATCACGGCGCTGGGTATGGCCCGTACCTTCCAGAACATCCGCCTGTGGAAGACCCAGACGGTGTTCGACAATGTGCTCATCGCCAAGCATATGCGCCGCAGCAGCAATATGTTCTCCGCCACGTTCCGCGGCAACCGCAAGGAGGAGGCGCAGCAGCGCGCTGAGGTGCTGGAACTGCTGAAGGTGGTGGGTCTGGAGGATGTGCAGAACGAGCTGGCTACCAGCCTGCCCTACGGCAAGCAGCGCCGGCTGGAGATCGCCCGCGCGCTGGCCACCGACCCGACCCTGCTGCTGTTGGATGAGCCGGCCGCCGGCATGAACCCGCAGGAGACGCTGGAGCTCGCGGAGTTCATCAAGGAGATCCGGGATCATTTCCACAAGACGATCCTGCTGATCGAGCACCACATGGACCTGGTCATGGGCATTGCCGACCGGATTTACGTGTTGGATTTCGGCAAGCTGATCGCCAAGGGCACACCGGAGGAGATACAGAACAACGAGCGCGTCATCGACGCATACTTGGGGGTGGCAGAAGATGCTGAAGATTGAGAATTTGTGTGTGTCTTACGGCGGCATCAAGGCGCTGCGCGGCATCAGCCTTGAGGTACCCGACGGCAAGATCGTCACCCTGATCGGCGCCAACGGCGCCGGTAAGTCCACCACGCTGCGGACTATCTCCGGCCTGGTAAAGGCGGACAGCGGCTCCATCACCTATGATGGACAGGAACTGCTGGGCAAGCCCATCAACAAGATCCTGGAGGCGGGCATCGCCCAGTCCCCGGAGGGCCGGCGGGTGTTCGCCAACCTGACCGTGTTGGAGAACCTGAAGGCGGGCGCGTACCTGCGGAAAGACAAGGACGGCATCGAGAAGGACATCAAGTGGGTGTATGAGTTGTTCCCCCGGCTGGAGGAGCGCAACTGGCAGCTGGCCGGTACGCTGTCCGGCGGCGAGCAGCAGATGCTGGCCGTGGGCCGTGCGCTGATGAGCCGCCCCAAGCTGCTGATGCTGGATGAGCCGTCGCTGGGTCTGGCGCCGCTGGTGGTGCAGGGCATCTTTGATATCATCCGCACCGTCAACGAGCAGGGCGTCACCGTGCTGCTGATCGAGCAGAACGCCAACATGGCCCTGAAGATCGCGGACTACGCCTATGTGCTGGAGACGGGCAACATCACCAAGTCCGGCACCGGCGCGGAGCTGCTGGCGGACGAGTCCATCAAGGAAGCCTACCTGGGCAAAAAGAAGAGCTGAACAAACATCTCCCGGCCGTCAGGCTGGGGGATGTTCATTTTGCGGATTGCCTTTCCTGCGTGAAGTTGTTATAATAGCCGGGAATATGACAGAAAAGGCGGTGTGCGCGGTGGAATACGCAATGATGGGGCTGGCGGCGCTGGCGGGCGGTGTGATCCAGCCACTGACGGGCTTTGGCGCGGCGGTCATTATGATGGTGGCGGCCAGTGCGTTTTACGACATGACCATCGCGCCCACCATTGTGGCGCTGATCTGCATGGCCCAGTCCGGCACCATGACGTGGATGTACCGCAAGCACATCGATGTAAAGCAGATCGCGCTGCCCATCGGGCTGTACACCGTGTGCAGTCTGGTCATCATCAATCTGCTGGGGAATTTCGACCTGCACGTGCTGACGGCGCTGTTCGGGGCGTTCCTGATCGCGCTGGCGGCGTACTTCCTGCTTTTTGCCAAGCGGGTGAAGCTGGACCAGCCCGGCCTGGCGGCGGGGCTGGTGTGCAGCGCCTTCTCCGGGTGCTGCGCCGGGGCGTTCACTATCGGCGGGCCTATGATGGCGCTGTATTTCGTCGCCATCGCCCGGAGCAAGGAGACGTATGTAGGCAATATGCAGTTCCTGTTCTTTACCACCAACCTCATCAACTTCACCATGCGGACGGTGCGGGGCTATTTCAGCGCGGCACTGCTGCCTATGGCGGGGCTGGGTATGGCGTGTATCCTGCTGGGGCTGTGGATCGGTACACGGCTGAGCCGGAAGATGTCCGGCGACGTGGCCCGGCAGGTGGTGTACATCGGCGTGGGCGTCAGCGGCCTGGTGACGCTGGTGCAGGAGCTGATGAAATAAGATCAAAAAAGAAGCGGCGCACCGCGCCGCTTCTTTTTTTGCTTATTTCCGCAGAATGGTCTCCACCACGCTGTCCAGCCAGTGACCCTCGAACTGCTCGATGCAGCCGTCGTCGGTCAGCTTGGCCAGTGCCGGGTCGATGGGCATTTTCGCCAGCAGGGGAATATGGTATTCCTTCGCGGCCTCCTCGGTCTTGCCCTCGCCGAAGATGTAGAGCTTTTTACCGCAGTCGGGACACTGGACGTAACTCATGTTCTCCACCAGGCCCACGATGGGGATGTTCATCATCTGCGCCATCTTCACGGCCTTCTGCACCACCATGGATACCAGGTCCTGGGGGCTGGCCACAATGATGACGCCATCCACCGGCAGCGACTGAAACACGTTCAGCGCCACGTCGCCGGTGCCGGGAGGCATATCCACGAACATATAATCCACATCGTTCCACAGAGTATCGCCCCAGAACTGCTGCACCACGCCGCCGATGACCGGCCCGCGCCAGATGACCGGGTCCGTCTCGTGCTCCAGCAGCAGGTTCACGGACATCAGCTGTATGCCGGTGGCGGTGGTCACGGGCACGATGGCGTCGCCCTGCGCCACGGCCCGGCCGTGGATGCCGAAGGCTTTGGGGATGGACGGGCCGGTGATGTCCGCGTCCAGAATGGCGGTGCGGTAGCCCTCCCGCCGCAGCGCCACCGCCAGCTGGCTGGTGACCATGGACTTGCCTACGCCGCCCTTGCCGGACACCACGCCGTAGACCTTACCGACGCGGCAGCCGGGGCGGAGGGGCTTTTTCTCAAATACGTTTACTTCCTTGCGCTCACCGCAGCTTTCGCCGCAGGTGCTGCAATCATGGGTGCAATCGCTCATAACAGGTTCTCCTTTTAAATATTCTTACAGCTCGTCCCCGGCGGTGTAGACATAGCCGCACAGGGGACATTTGGGGTAGTCGAAATCGTGGGCAAAGCCGCACTTCGGGCACCGGCGCTGGTGCAGGCCGGGGTCGTTGCCGCTGGGCTGGGAAACGCCGCCGGTGAAGAATTCCAGCTTGCCGCAGGCGGGGCAGGCCATGATGGACACGTCCAGCGCGCCGGCCATCAGGTTGGGCAGGTCGCCGAACAGCCAGCTGGTCTTGCCCAGCTGCAGCTTGTGCTGGCCCACGAAATGCATGGCCGTGCCGCAGCGGAGACAGTCAAAGTCAGGCATGGCAGACTCCTTTCGATCTGTTGTATATGGTATAGCACGATTTGAGGGGATTTGCAAGAGAGGATGGTCGCTTGTCCGTGCAGTCTCATCCGCGTAGACGATCTCGTCGCCGCTCACAAGGCCAAATACGTCGTAGGTGAACGTGTAGGCTGAGCCGGAAGCATTGAAGATGACGGCCGGCAGGTCGCTGTCGTATAAGATCGTAAATGCTCATTGCATTTGAATATACTCATCCTCTATTTATCCCCTCCTAAGTTGTAACACATGTGGTGTGGGCGAAATTAGACAGGTTCCTGCGGTTTTAATTCCAAGGAAAAAACTAACGCGTTCATGTTATCGCTATTTGGTTGCTTACATTCATAAATATAAATTCCATTCTCTATTATACATCGCATAGCATATCGTAAATCCCCGCTGCTCGATGACTTCCTAACCAAAACGCGAGACCCTTCCATTTTATATTCATATTCATAAGCAACACTCAACAATCCAAGATCTGAACGGATCCGGATGGTAGTCTGCGGGTGAAGGTTATCAACCTCGACGCCCAATAATCTAACCCTTTTATTGGTGAATTTTGTCCCGTTAAGATCCCTAATAACACCAGAAGCTTGAACAAATCCTTTCCCCCATGGAATTCCTACAATTGGAATTCCGTGTTTTCCCTTTAGATCAGATAGCAGCTTAATATGTAAAAGATATTCTGTCCGCGGGGAAACTCTTAAAACATCTAAGCATAAATAGGGATAGCCTAAGCTGTCATTATAAATAGGATTAGATGCCAGCCACTCTCGCTCGTTTTCCGCCAGTTTTCGACCCTCGATGGCTTTATTAATTAGGTTTTTGCGATATACAATAGCTTCATGTATTTCCATACTGCAGCCTCACAGCTCCGTGACGGTCACGTTTTCCTTGCCTTGCAGATAGGCCATCTCCCGCTTCTGGCAGGTGAACAGCAATATCTGGCGCCTTTGGCTTTCCTCCAGCAGATAGTCCAGCGCTGCGTGGAGCCGTTCGTCGTCGAAGGTCACCAGCGCGTCATCCAGAATGAGGGGCACCCGCTTGTCGGCGGGCAGCACCATGTCGCAGATGGCCAGCCGCACCGCCAGATACAGCTGGTCGGCGGCGCCCTGACTCAGCAGGCGGACGCTGCGTCCCACCGGGTCGCCGGCGGGCTCGGCGGACAGGGAGAAGTCCCGGCTCAGCAGCACACGGTCATAGCGCCCGCCGGTGATGGCGGAGAAGATCTCCGCCGCCCGTGCGCCCAGCGCCGGGGAAAAGCGGTTCTGCAGCACGGTGTTGGCCTGTGACAGAGCGTCCATGGCCAGCGCGATGGCGTCGTACTCCCCCTGCAGGGCGGTCAGCTGCTCCTGCTTCTGCGCCAGCTGGGCCTCCAGATCGCTGGAGCGATCCAACGCGCGGATGCGGCCGGTGAGGGTGTCGAACCGGGTGCGCTCCTGCGCCAGCAGCGTCTGTGTGCGCGCCAATTCCGCGGCGGCCTCCTCGCGTGAGAGCGCAGGGCGCTGGATAGAGCCTTCGGCGGCCGGCTGTTCCGGAAGCTGCACCCGCAGGGCATCCCGGTACAGGGCGGCTTCCCGGGCCGTCTGCCGGGCGTCGGCCAGCGCGGTCTTGCGGCGCCGGGCGTCTGACAGGGCCAGCTGTATGCCGGACAGATCGGCAGCGGCGGGGGCGAAGACGCGTACCTGGGTCAGCAGATCCCGTAGCCGGCGGCGGCAGGCATCTTCACTGTCCGCGGCGGAGACTTCCGCCCGGCGGGCAGCCTCGGCGGCCTCATCTGCCTGCTGCCGCAGGGGGAGATATTCTGCGATTTGGGTCTCCAGCGCGGCGCGCTGTGTTTCGGCGTATTTATGCCGTTCCACGATGGCCTGACGGCGGGACCTTGCAGCGAAGAGCGTGGCGATCATGCCCAGCCCCGCCATGCCGATGAACAGCCAAAAGGGCAGCGGCTGCTGCGCCCGGAACAGAAATGCCAGCGCAGCGGCGACCACGATCAGCGACGCGGGGAAGAGGACCAGGAGCAGAGAGGGAGTCCTATCGGGCTGGATGGCTTCGGCCCGCTGCCGCAGCTCCGGCTCGGCGGCGGGGTAAAGGGGGTGCTGCTCCAGAGCGTTCCGGGCCTGCTGCGCGGTTTTTGCGGCCTTCTCCGCGGCGCTGCGCTTTTCCGTCAGGGCGGACAGCTCACCGGGAAGTGCGGCGGCCTGCCCCTCCAGCAGCGTCAGCGAAGAATCGTCCGGCAGGGCGGCGCAGTCGGCCGCCAGCGTGTCGGCCCGGGCCTGGGCGGTCAGTGCCGCCTGCGCCGCCTGCTGATAGGCGTCGGCCTGCTCCTGAACGGCCAGCGCCTGCCACTGGGCCGTTTGCTGCCGCAGATCGGCGGCGCGGCGCTCCAGAGCATCCAGCTCCCGGCGCGACTGCTGCGCCTGGTCGTTCAGCGCGTCCAGCTCCGCCAGCGCGGCGCGCAGCTGGTCGGTCTCCCGCTCCAGCGCAGGGATGAGCCCTGTCTTGTTGTGCTTGCGGCGGTTCAGCTGCTTTTTCAGGCGGTCGTAGGACTCGGTGTAGGAGGTGTCCTCCTCGCCGGTGGTGATCAGGGCGGCGATGCGGCGCTCCAGCTCGGCGTCCTGGTCCACGGCCAGAGCGTTCTGGCCGATAAAGGCGCTGCGCTCAAACACCTCCCGGGGCACGCCCAGCAGCACCTCGCCGGCGTTCTGGCCGGTAATGCCCGGAACGGGCGTGCCGGTACCGGTGTAGGTGCAGGAAAACTCGCCCAGCGGTGATGCGGCGCGGCGTGTCTCCCGCAGCAGGGTACAGGCATCCCCGTGCGTCGTCAGGTCCATGCGGCCCTGCATGGGCGCGCCGGTCCAGGGGGCGTAGCGGTTTTTGTCCGCCAGCGGCCCGCGCTCGCGGGTGGACAGGCCGTACAGCATGGTGCGGATAAAGGCGCCCCAGGTGGACTTGCCGGTTTCATTGGGAGCGTACAGCACATTCAGCCCCGGTGAGAGCGATAATTCGCTGTGATCCAGGCGGCCGAAGGTACCGGTCAGGTGCAGAATATCCACGGAGTCATCCTCCTTTAAAAGTTCATAAAATATTATTTAAAGTATAGCATGACTTGCGTTAAAAGTCATTACATTGCCGTATACAAAAAATTCGAAAAAATTTAAAAATAGTGTTGACAAATCCGGCCGCAAGTAGTATCATATCAACTGTTCCGCGGTTATGGGACGTGTACCTTGTAAATTAAACAACGAACGAAACGA